>Ga0075425_100002009_pt1 | contig 20096 bp, 16 predicted proteins | sample SoiMethybrSBSTD4_FD_75300 | JGI IMG/M metagenome (GOLD analysis project Ga0075425, IMG submission 75300) | Bulk soil microbial communities from a Populus tree surrounding site in Tennessee, USA - Soil MetaG P. TD hybrid SBSTD4 | ecosystem: Environmental > Terrestrial > Soil > Tree plantation... | reverse complement strand
TCATCTGGTCGCACGGCTTCGGCGGATCGGATCGCGGCTACGTCGGACTGAGCTCGTACTGGGCGAGCAACGGCTACGTCGTGATCAAGCCGAATCATGCGGACAGCGGAAAACTGCCGAGCGTCCGGAGCGTCGAGGAGATCTGGGAGTCGCAGACGGTGGCGGATTATCGGAATCGCGTGCAGGACGTCACCGCGATTCTCGACGGCATCGCGCAGCTCGAGGAGAGCTATCCCGAATTGAAGGGAAAGATCGATGCGACGAAGGTCGGCGTCGGCGGTCATTCGTACGGCGCGCATACGGCGATGCTCGTCGGCGGCGCGAAGACGTTTCCGGACGGCACGAGCTACGCCGACCCGCGCGTGAAGGTGATCCTGGCGATGTCGCCGCAGGGGCCGAGCGATCAGCGCGGCCTGACGAAGGAATCCTTCGCGACGCTCACCGTGCCGGCGCTGTTCATGACCGGAACGCTGGACAACGGCATCAGCGAGGCGGAGACGCCGGACTGGCGCAAGCAGGCCTACGAGCTGAGTCCCGCGGGCGACAAGTACCTCGTCGTGCTGAAGGGCGCGCGTCATCTGACGTTTGCGGGACGCGTCGCGGGTATGGCCGAGACGATGGGTGTCACCGACATCGTGATGACGGATACCGATCCGCTGATCGATCCACGCCGCGTTCCGTACAACCCGTCGACGGCCACGATCCAGAATCGCAAGGTGCCGAAACAGGATCCGCAGCTCACCGAGCGCGCCGTCTTCGGCCGCGTGAAGACGATCTCCATCGCGTTCTGGGATGCGTACCTGCACGGCAACGTGAAGGGGAAGGAGTTCCTGGAGAAGCTGGCCGGGCGGGACAACGTGGAGATGGTGAAGAAGTGACGTCATGAAAATGACGTCACCCTGAGCGTAGCGAAGGGTCTCGTTCACGCCAACAGTTTCGTAGCAGAGGCCCTTCGCCGTCTTCGCGGCTCAGGGTGACGAGGAAGGCAACTCATGGATCTCTCCACCGCGAAGGCTCTCGTCACCGGCGGCACTTCCGGCATCGGCCTCCACACCGCGCGTCTGCTGCGCGAACGCGGCGCGCAGGTGGCGATTTGCGGACGTGATGAGCTGCGCTTGCGGCGCGCGGCGGATGAGATCGGCGCGCGTGCGATTCATGCCGATGTTGCGAACGAAGACGACGTCGTGCGGCTCGTGAACGCGGTCGTCGAGGCGTTCGGCGACTACGACGTGTTGATCAACAACGCCGGCTTCGGGCACTTCGCGCCGCTTGTCGAGCTCGAGCTGAAGGACATGCAGAACGTCTTCGCGACGAACGTCTTCGGCGCGATGCTCGTCGCGCGCGAGTCGGCGCGGCACTTCATCCGCCGCAATCGCGGGAACATCGTGAACATCGCCTCGACCGCTGGACAGCGCGGCTTCGCCGGCGGCACGGCCTACTCCGCGACGAAGTTCGCTTTGTCGGCGATGACGGAGTGCTGGCGCGCGGAGCTGCGCAAGCACAACATCCGCGTGATGCAGGTGAACCCGAGCGAGGTGCAGACGGAATTCGTCGTCGCGTCAGGACGCCCGGCGCGCGCGTTCAGCGATCGCAAGCTCGTGTCGTCCGACATCGCCCTCACCATCGTCTCGATGCTCGAGCTGCCGGACCGCGGATTCATCACCGAAGCGACCGTTTGGGCGACGAATCCTGATTAGATGGCGGATGGCAGATAGCGGATGGCGGAATGAATTTGCGATCCGCCATCCGCGATCCGCAATCCGTTAGAATTCGTTCCATCCAAAATGTCCGGTCCCATTTCTGATCCTGATTTGTCATTGCATACGGCGTGGACGACGAACCTCGAGGCCACGACCGAGGTGCTGGAGCGCAAGCTCACCGAGAAGCGGCTGCACAGCGAACAGCTGGAGATCCTCGGCACCGCCGTTCATGTTTCGGGGCAGGGGATCGCAATCATGACGCCGGCGGTCGAGGCCATCGGGCCGCGCATCGCGTTCGTCAACGACGGCTTTTGCGCGATGTACGGTCTCACGCGCGAGGACGTCATCGGACAGACGCCGATGATCTTCGGCATCGTCGAACGCCATCAGGCGATCTTCGATGCGCTGCTGCAGCACGTTTTCGAGCGGCGGCAGTTCGAAGCAGAGGCGACGGCGAAGCGCGCGGACGGGCGGGAGTTCGAGCTCGACATGCAGCTCGTGCCGGTCGAAGACGGCGGCACGCTCACGCACTGGGTCGCGTTTCTGCGCGACGTCACGTCGATGAAGCGCCAGGTCTCGACGCTGCGCCATCAGGCGATGCACGACAGCCTCACCAACCTGCCGAACCGCGTGCTGCTGTTCGATCGGCTGGAGAAGGCGATTCACACCGCGCGCGAGGATGAGAAGGTGCTCGCGCTGATGCTGATGGACCTCGATCGTTTCAAGGAAGTGAACGATACGTTTGGTCATCAGTTCGGCGACTCGCTGCTGAAGCAGGTCGCGTTTCGTCTCACGAATCAGCTGCACGAAACCGACACCGTCGCGCGCCTCGGCGGCGACGAGTTCGCGGTCGTGCTGCCGTCGCTGAATCACGGCGATGCGGCCGCCGCCGCGGCGCGACGCATCCTCAACACGCTCGAGCAGCCGTTCGTCGTCGAAGGGCAGGTGCTCGAAGTCGGCGCGAGCATCGGCATCGCGCTCTTTCCCGAGCACGGCGCCGACGCGCGCACGCTGATGCGCCGCGCGGACGTGGCGATGTACGCCGCGAAGCAGGCCCAGAGCGGCTATCGATTCCACACCGAGGAGCAGGAGCCGCGATCGGCCGATCAACTGGCGCTGGTCGTCGAGATGCGTCACGCCATCGAGCGCGGCGAGCTCGAGCTGCACTATCAGCCGAAGCTTCATCTCCGCAGCGGTCTCATGACCCGCGCGGAAGTGCTGATGCGCTGGAATCATCGCAAGCGCGGGCAGTTGCCGCCGTCGCTGTTCGTGCCGATCGCGGAGCGCACGGGTCTGATCAAGAGCATGACCAACTGGCTGCTCGATCAGGCGATGGAGCAGTGCCGCAAGTGGCAGGACGCCGGCGCCCCGGTGCACGTCGCGATCAACATCTCCGCGAAGAGTCTCCTCGACCAGGCGCTGCCGGGACAGGTCAGCTCGATGCTCGCGAAGTGGGACATCGATCCGCGTTTCCTCAAGATCGAGATCACCGAGAGCAGCATCATGGCCGACCCCGCGCACGCGCTGGCCATCCTGTCGATGCTGCAGTCGATGGGCGTGCGATTGTCGGTTGACGACTTCGGCACGGGCTACTCGTCGCTCACACATCTGCGCGAGCTGCCGATCGACGAGATCAAGATCGACAAGTCGTTCGTCGGCGGCATGAACACCAGCGACGCCGATGCGTCGATCGTGCGGACGGTGATCGATCTCGCGCACAATCTCGGCAAGCAGGTCTGCGCGGAAGGCGTCGAGGACCGGCAGACGTGGATGCGACTTCGCGAAATGGGATGCGATCTCGCGCAGGGATTCTGGATCGCACGGCCGATGGCGGCGGCCGATCTCATGCGATGGCTCGTCGACACCGCGTGGGGACTCCACGTCACGAGATGAGGTAGCGAATGAAAACGATCTGGCAGGATGAGTGGCGCCGCGATCTGGAAACGCGCATCGACAAAGTGAGCGAGGCGTCGGTCGCGAAGTGGGGGACGCTGACCGCCGACCGCATGCTCTCGCACCTTCGCGAGAGCGCGAGGATGGCCCTCGGCGAATTGCCGATCAAGCCCAGGAAGCTGCCGATCCGCTATTTCCCGCTCAAGCAGCTGGTGATCTATCTGCTGCCGTTCCCGAAAGGCGCACCGACCGCGCCGGAGCTGCTGTCCGGATCAGCGACCGAATGCGTGCGCTGCCGCACCGAACTGAAGGATCTCCTCGGCCGCCTCGCCGGTCGCGCGACCGCGACGCAATGGCCCGAGCATCCGGCGTTCGGCAAACTGGGCAAGACCGGCTGGGGCGTGCTGACCTACCGGCACTTCGATCATCACCTCAGACAGTTCGGCGTGTGAGCCGGAGCGCCGGCCTCTGGCCGGCCGTTCCGCCGCCTTCCAGGCGGCGCCGGCGAGACGCCGGCGGAACGGCCGGCTGGAAGCCGGCGCTCCACAAAAAGATCAGGGTGTCGGGTTCGGGCCGGGTCCGATGAGGGGGATGTTGGACGGGAAGAGTTGATCGGGCGGCGGCGAGGGGGAGCATCCGTTCGCGAGCGCGGTCGCCTCGCGAGCGGCAGAGTAACGGCCTTCAGCGATGAGCACCGGAACGACCCAGTTCTGACTCGGACGCGGTCCGGTCACGGTGCTCGAACCGGTTTTGAAATCGCGTCCGTTCGCGGCGCCGTACGTCGTCGCGCCGCCGTTGTCGAGGTTGAACACCATCCAGCCCGACGTGTCGCCGCTGGTGAGCGGCGGAAAGAGCGTGTTCGTGCTGCTCACGCTCGACGTCGACGGCGTGAACAGCGGCACGATGTTCGTCGGACTGCAGATGAGACAGCTGCCGACCGTCGTCGGATTCTCGCGCTCGTCGAAGCGCACCAGACCCGTGATCGGCAGCTGACCGTTCTGCGCCGCGTAATCGGGGCAGGTGGCCGTCGGACCGGTACGTCCTTCGCGCCACATGATGAAGTTGGTGTTGAACGTCGCGCCGCCGCCCTGCATGTAGCGCGCGGCGAACGCGGACGGCAGCGGCTGACGGCGATCCATCAGACGCCGCGGCGCGCCGCCGAAGCGGTCGTAAAACGTGTACGGCAGGTTCGTGTCGACGCGCTCACCCGCATTGCCGCCCTCGGGGATCGCGCGGATGTGCACGAGCGGACTGCCCGACGCGAGATTGCCGGTGGCGGGATCGGGATTGATGATCTGCCAGTCGCCGGTGAGCACGTTGTCGTAGAGCAGCGTGTCGAACGTCGACGCATCGGTGATGAAACCATAACGGCACGACGCGACGACATCGATCGTCGCGTAGCCGGTCATCAGCGCATGGACGCCGCCGATCTGCGTCGTGTTGCAGAGAGTGTTTCTTCCGGCGGTGAGGGCATTGGCGATATCCTGGATGATCGAGGGCGGGATCTGCGTCGGGAGATTGCCGCACGTCGTTCCCGCATCGGCGAGGAACTTCGAATTCGTGGCCAGCGATCGCGAGCCCGGCGTCGATTTGTTCGAGCTCGCGAGGATGACGCCGCGGCCGAGGACGTCGCGAAGATTGATCGCCTGGACGTCGTAGCCGGTGAGGTAGATCTGGAACTCGAGGACCGGATACGACCAGTCGGTCCAGATGGTGACCTTCGCGATCTGCGGCGTGCTGGTCGTGTTGATGACGGTGAAGAGCGTCGTGCGCGCGGCGGCGTTCGGCGTCGGATCGACTTCGAAATAGGGGAGCAGCAGCGTCGCGGCAGGCATGACCGAGACGTCGCAGGAGTCGTCGTTGCGAATCGTCGCGTGCAGCGACGTCGCGAAGAGAGCGAGGAGAAGCGAGAGACGAAGGATGATCTTGTTCATGTCGATTCGCTCCTCGATTAGTTGTTCGGTGCGGGACCGATGGGATTCGTCGTCGTCCCGGTCGGGGACGGGGCGACCGGCGAGCAGCCGTTGCCGAGCATCGTGGCGTCGAACATCACCGAGAACCGCCCCTCGGCGAACATGTTCACGGTCACCCAGTTCTGCGAGGGACGCGTGCCGGGAATGCCGGAGCCGCCGGTGTGCAGGTTCAGGTACATCCAGCCGGCGAGATCGCCGGAGGTGAGGGGCGGGAACTGAACGTTGGTGCTCAGAGACTTGCTCGCGACAGGCAGAGTCAGGGCGATGAACGGCGCTTCGGGGATGACCGATGGTGAAACCGTCGTCGGATTCTCACGTTCGTCGAAACGGACTGCTTCGACGTATGGCCTGATGTTGTTGCGATACAGGTCGCACGCGGCATTCGCGGCGGTCAGCGGCTCACGCCAGATCTGGTATTCCGTAGTGAACGCGGTCGGGCCGCCCTGGATGTAGCGCGCGACGAAGGTTGCGGGCAGCGGCTGACGGCGATCCATCTGTCGCGCGGTGCCCGGCGTCAGGTGATCGTAGAACGTGTACGGCAGTCCGGTCGACGCGACGTTGCCGGCCGGTCCCCCCTCGGGAATCGCGCGGATGTGCACGAGCGGATTGCCTCCCGCGTAGTTGCCGGTCGCGGGATTCGGCGCGATCTGCTCGTAGTCGCCCGTCAGCACGTTGTCGTAGAGCAGTTCCTTGAAGAAGGCCGCATCGGTCGGCCGCACATACGAACAGTTCGCGACGAGATCGATGGTGATGAAGCCCGCGGCGACGTTGCCTCCGGGCAGATCGTGAATGCCGCCGATGCGCGTCGATCCGCACGCGGTCGACGTGCCGATCGTGAGTGCGTTGCGAATGTCCTGGGTGATGTTCGCCGGAAGGATCGACGGCACTCCGCTCGAGTTGCACGTCTGCGCGGCGTCGGGCAGGAAATTCAGATTGCCGCCGGTGTTCGAGAGCGAGCGCGATCCCGGCGTGTTCGCGTTCGACGTCCCGCTCGGCGGCGCGATGATGCCGCGCACGATCAGGTCGTACACGTTGAAGGCCTGCACGTCGTATCCGGTCAGAAAGGCGTTGAACGTCATCACCGGATAGCCGTAGTCGGTCCACAACGTGATGCGCGCGATCTGCGGATTCCGCGTCGTGTTCACGACCGTGAAGATCGTCGTCTTCGCGACTGAGGCCGGCGCGTTGACCTCCACCTCGAAATACGGCAGGAGCAGCGTCGCCGCGGGCAGCACGGAGATGTCGCAACTGTCGTCGTTATCGGTGGAGGAGGGACGGTTGGTCTGGAAGGTCCCGGCGAAGAGGGTGGAAGAGAGGAGGGTGAGGGCAACGAGGGGGAGAACCTTGCGAATCATCGACTGCTGCCTCCCGTGTCCGTGAGTTATGGCGATACAGCAACGAGCCGTTTACCGGACGATATGGGATTACAGCATGAAACGCAAGCTTATTTGTTGGATATGGAGTGCGCTGACCGCAGTCAGCGCTTTCGATGCGCGAGCCGCAGCTCGCGCCCATCGCGGCGTGCTCACCGGAGCGCGAGCTGCGGCTCGCGCATCGAAAGCGGCGACTGCGGTCGCCGCAGTCCATAAGCGCTCCGTTAACGCGCGCGTACCGTGATCCGCCCCCTCCTTCCGAAGTCGATCCCTTCGATCTCGATCTTCGGGAAGTTGCGCGGCATGGTCGCGAGGTCCGTGCCGGTGAGACTGAACGCGTCGGGGAGGACCTGCGACACCACCGGCCGCGAGCCGGCGAGCGGCAGCATCGGACGATACAAAAACGCCCAGCGCGTGCCGAGGGCGGTGAAGGAAACGGCGCCGTTGTCGAAGGTCACGGCGGGCTCGTTTTCCTGCTGCTGTTCGTGAACGATGCGCAGGAGCGTGGGCCTCGAGTAATCCTCGGCAAGCGCCGACGCGGCTATCAGTGCGAGTGCGAAAGCGAGGAAAAGCGTGCTCGTCTTCATCTGCTCCCCCAGGGCTGAACCAGGTAGAGGTCCGACAACAATCGCGTGTAGCTGTAGACCGCCGTCATTCCGTCCGGCGTCGGCCAGACGGGGCCGACGTTGATCAGGCCCGCGGCCTGCGACGGCATGACCTCGCGCTCGACCGTGCGGTCGCCGGTCAACAAGTTGACTTTCGTCAGGGGCGCCGGAATCCGGCCGAACGTGCCGGCGTAAATCGAATGGCCGTCCGATGCGAATCGCACCGGCACGTCGTTCGGTTCGAGCGCGGGAACCGCTTGCGCCTCGCCCGCACCGTCGACGGGGAAGAAGAACCACTTCCGCTCCTTCGTCCTCGCCAGCACGCGCTTCCCGTCCGGCGCGATCACCGTTCCCACGGCGCCCTCCGGCCCGATCGGCACGGGACCGCCGCCGTCGATCGACATCACCCAGAGTCGCGGCGCGGTTTTCCCGCGCGTGCCGGTGAAGAGAATGCGTTTGCCATCCGGGAACCATCGCGCGTTGCGCGGACTGATGTCGCCGTTCGGCAGCACGCGCGGCTGACCGGCGCCGGTCGGCAGCATGCGAAGCTGAGGCGGCTTGTCTTCCGCGCGCGTGATCGACAGCACCCACTTGCCGTCCGGCGACAGCGCCTCGGTCGTTCCTTCGCCGAGTCGCACCGCGGGCGAGCCGTCCACGTCGCGGATGTAGACGCCGAACGTCGCGCCGCCCGCTTCGCCCGATTCGGAGAAGACGATCGTCTTTCCGTCCGGCGAGAGATCGCGCACGACCGAGTAGTCGAGCCACGACAGATCGTGCTCGCGCGAGTCGCCGGGCACGCTCGCGAGAATCCCGGCGCGCACCGTTTGCTCGGTGACCAGAGCGCGACCGTCGCGCGCGATGTCGTGCAGCCAGAGCCATGTCGGACTGCTGATGATCGTCCGCTGTTTGCCGCGACGATTGACGGCGACGATCGCGCGGCCGCGCGGCGTGTCGGTCTCGTTCGACGCGAACCAGAGCTCGTCGCCCTTCGGCGTCCATGCCAGTCCCTCGAGACTCTCGTGCGAATCCGTGAGGTCGACTTTCTCGCGCGTGGCGATCGTCACGAGCGAGACCGTGCCGCGATCGTCGTTCGTGAACGGATGATCGATGAATGCGATGACGTCGCCTTTCGGATCGAATCGCGGATGGCTGATCCATCCGACGGTGTCGTACAGCACTTTGCCGATCGGATACTCGAGGCGGCATCGCCCGTCGATCGTGCGCACGACCGCGAGCGCGCTGCCGTCCGGAGTCCACGTCGCGGCCTCGACGTCTTCGAGAATCGCGCGCGGCGCGCCTCCCGCGATCGCGACCTGCGCGAGCGTTCCCGTGTCGCGCAGATATCCCGCCGGATGGCGATCGAGCGAGATCGCGAGCTGTCCCGTCGACGACACCGCGAGAATGTCCGCGGTGCCGAGCGCGAGATCGCGCGACTCCGGCGAATCCGCACGCACGGAGTAAATCGAGATCGGCTGCCCGCCGAGCTTCGCGCCATAGAACACCGTGCTGCCGTCGGGCGAGAAAAACGCGGAGCGAATCGTTCCGCTGCGATAGGTGAGGCGCTTGAACGACGCCGGCGGCCGCGTCCCGCGACGCGTGCCTACGAAATACGCGATCGCCGCGATCGCGAGAAACATGAGCGCGAACAGAAACGGCCGCAGCATCGCGCGCGGACGGATGCGCGGCAGCGTGCGAAACGAGATCACCTGACTCGTGAGACCCGACATCGAGCCGAGCCCGAACGCGAGATCGCGCGCGGACTGGAATCGGTCGTCGGGATTCTTTTCGAGACAGTGCCGCACGACGCGATCGAGCGCCGGCGGGACGTTGACGCCGAGGTCGATCAGTTCCGCGGGATCGTCCTTGAGGATCGCGTTCAGCGTTTCGATCGGCGAGTCGCCGCGGAACGGCGCGCGTCCCGCGAGCATCTCGTAGAGGATCACGCCGAACGAAAAGATGTCCGATCGATGATCGCCCGACGCGCCGCGCACCTGCTCGGGGGCCATGTAGCCGACGGTGCCGAGGATGCGTCCGGGCTCGGTCGGCGTGACGGGAAGCGTCGGCGCGTGCTCGTCGACGGCGCCGCGATTGTCGAACGGCAGGCGCCCGTCCATCAGCTTCACGAGGCCGAAGTCGAGGATCTTCACGTGACCGTCGCGGGTGATGAAGAGGTTCTCCGGTTTCAGATCGCGATGGACGATGCCCTTGTCGTGCGCGGCCGCGAGTCCGCGCGCGACCTGCACGGCGTAGTCGGTGGCTTTGCGCGGCGGCACCGGTCCGCTGCGCAGCCGCGCGCGCAGCGACTCGCCTTCGAGCAGCTCCGAGACGATGAAGCGCATCCCGTCCTGCACGCCGATGTCGTAGATCGAGAGGATGTTCGGATGGTTGAGCATCCCCGCGCTTCGCGCTTCCTGTTCGAATCGATGCAGCGCCTCGGCATCGTGCGAGAGATGCGAGGAGAGGACCTTGATCGCGACCTCACGGCCGAGGCGCGTGTCGACGGCGCGATAGACCTCGCCCATGCCGCCGGCGCCGATGGGCGCGATGATGCGATAGGGACCGAGCAGCGTGTCCGCGGGAAGCATGCGCGGACGTCAGCTTATCTGACCGTCCACGCAAACATCGACTGCATCTCATCGCTCGTCATCATCCGCGGCTCATCCGCGGCCGCGATTTCGAACTTTTCCACGCGCACGATTTTTGACGGAAGGACGGGCAGCGCGTTGTAGCGCGTGATCTCGCGCGAGAGCTGATTCGGATTCATGCGAAAGAGATTCGCGATCGCGACGTCGAAGGAGCTCGTCGCGAATTCGCGCCGTACGGAGTCGACATCGAGAGCACGTCTCGTGACGATCCAGTGCACGAGCAGCCACGACTGCGCGTAGAACCGCGCGTCGAGCACCGACTGCGTGTACCAGCGCGACGACTGCTCGGCGGTGAGCAGCTCGCGCATCGGAATCGGACCGAATTTCATGACGACGCGGCGATAGAGGTTGCGCGTGAGGCCGACCTCGACGACGTTCTCGCGAAAGCGCGACGCGGCGTAGTAGTCGGCGATGCCTTCGTCGAGCCAGAGCGGCAGCGGCCCCCAGGTCTGCCGCGCGAACTGATGCACGAGCTCGTGGCGGAGCAGCGTATCCGCGCGCAATGCGCTGCCGTCGACGAGGATCATCTTCGCGCCGGCGGCGACGATCGACAGCGCGTCTTTTCCTGGATTCGCGCCGAGGATCTGCGTGCCGTAGCGGACGTAATCCTTCTTCGTTTTGAACACGTAGACGCGGATCGTTTCCGGAACGGCGGTGTTGAGATCCGACGCCGATCCGAGAACCGCACGGAATCGCTCGAGCACTTCGGCGGTGTGCGTGGCGCGAGCGGCGTCGACGTTGGTGAAAACGAGGAAGTTGCCGGCGCGCGTCGTGAACCACTGGTCCGCGAGCGCGCCGGTTGCAACGAATACGGCGAGAAGAAAGACCGCGCTACTTCGCGCCCAGCTCCGCGAGGAGCTCTTTCGCGTTCTGCACGCGATCGAGGATCCAGAGCATGTAGCGGACATCGACGTTGATGTTGCGCGCGACGTCGGGGTTGTAGCCGAAATCATTGGCAACGTTTTCCCAGACGCGGTCGAAGTTGACGCCAACGAGCTCGCCCCTGCCGTTCACGGTCGGGCTGCCGGAGTTGCCGCCGGTCGTGTCGCAGTCGCTGAGAAACGCGACCGGAATCTGCGCGGCATTCGTCGTCGCCGCGGCGTCGAGAATCTCCTTCGGCACGTTGAACGGCTCCTCGCCGGTGTTCTTTTCGATGACGCCCGCGAGCGTCGTCTGCGGCGTGGCGAACAGACCATCGCGTGGCGCGTAGCCTTTCACGTGACCGAACGTGACGCGCAAGGTGCTGTTCGCATCGGGCGCGACCGGTTTGCCGGCGTGCCCGATCACGGCGCGACGCCACTCGGGCCGCAGCCGCGAAACGGTTCCGCTCCAGCGATCCGTGCGCTCCATCATCTCGTCGATTTCCCTGCTGAGGGCGAAACCGGCCTCGATGAGCGGATCGCGCCGCGCGTGCAACTGCTCTGGTGTTTCATCGAGCATCTTCAAACGCTCGTCGATGACTTTCGACGTTGCGTACAGCGCGTCGATGTCCTTCGGCAATTGATCGATGGCCGCGATCTTTCCGGACGCGAGCCGCACGAACGAGGCGAGGAGTGCCTTGTCCGCCGGCGCGTAGAAGCTCTTCTGCGCGCGATCGACGCCGCTGCGCAGGCGCTGTTGATTGCGCTGCATGAACGGCTCGTCGCGATCGGCGTCGGGTTTCTGCTTTTCGATCGCGTTGCGCGCGATCGCGACCGCGAGGCCGAGGGACTTCGGACCGGTGCCGATGCTGCCGGTGCCGGTGCGGATGTGATCGAGGAGGAAGTCGTGATCGAACGTCTTCTTCTTTTCCTCCGCCAGCGCCGCGAGGCCGTCGTGCGCGGCGACCGCGGACTTCTGATGCGTCGTCGCCCACTTCAGCACCGCGTCATCGGACGCCTGCTGTTTCTCGAGAATGCGTCCGCGTTTGAATCCGGCGAGCTGCCCGTCGGCATTCTTCTGCCGGTTCGCGAGCGTTTTCATGTGATCCGCGACGGCGATCTCACCCTCCGCGTTCCCCTTCGATGTTTCGTCGAGCAGGCGAATCCACTCCGCGTACACTTCGCGACGGCGCTCGAAATAGACGATCCGCTCGGTCATCTCGCCGGCGGTGAGCGCGCGATACGTGACGCCGGGATAGCCGAGGACCATGACGAAGTCGCCGCGGCCGGCGCCTTTCGTCGAGATCGGGAACCAGAACTCCGGCTTGTACGGCTTGCCGTCGACGTAAACGCGGCCGATCGCGAAGTCGCCGGTGTGGCGGGGCCACATCCAGTTGTCGATCTCGCCGCCGTATTCGCCGACCGCGCGCGGCGGCGCCCAGACGAGGCGCACGTCGCTGACTTCGAACGTTTCCTGCAGCACGTACTGCAGGCCGCCGTCGTTCGCCGCGACGGTGCAGCGCGTGTTCGGCTGCTTCTCGCACTCGGCGATGATTGCGTTCCGCTTCTTCTGAATGGCCTTGTAGCGCTGCAGATCGTCAGCGCCGGCGGGAATCGCGGCCAGGATCTGATCGGTGACGTCGACGAAGCGGCGCGGGATCGTCGCGCGCGCGGTCTTGCTCTTCAGCTCATCGGCCTGCGTACGCGCGAGGTAACCCTTCGTGATGACGTCGTTCTCCGGCGTCGCGTTTTCCTGCAGCACACCGAAGAGGCAGTGATGATTGGTGATGAAGAGACCGGTGCTGGAGATGAACCCGCCCGAACACCCGCCGGTGCTGATCGTCGCGCCAAGCAGACCCGTGCCGCGCTTGTCGTCCCAAAGCCGCGACCGCGGAATCTGCAGCCCTTCCTTCTTCAACCATTCCGGATCGAGCTGCAACACCTGCTGCGGCGTCCACTTGCCTTCGCCCGCCAGCGCGGACGATGCGACGAGGAGGAGGGCGAGGATGAGTTTTTTCATGGGGGTCAGGCCTTCACTTTTCACTTTCTCTACGACCGGTAGCGTTTCGACAGCATCGCATGGTACCGAGGTAGCGTAGTCGCATGACAAGACCACTGCGACTCGAGTTCCCAGGTTCGCTCTGGCACGTGACGTCCCGCGGCAACGAACAGCGTCTGATCGTCGTCGACGATGCGGACCGCCGTCTGCTGCTCGATCTGTTCGGCGAGGCCGTCGATCGCTTCGCGTGGATCGTCCATCAGTACGTGCTGATGTCGAATCATTTCCATCTCGTCTTTCAACTTCGCGAGAACACGCTCAGCCGCGGCATGCACTGGCTCAACAGCCGTTACGCACAGGCGTTCAATCGCCGCCATGCCCGCGTCGGCCATCTGTTTCAGGGACGTTTTCATGCACGTCTTGTGGAGAAGGAGGCGTACCTGCTTGAAGTGCTTCGGTATGTCGCGCTCAACCCGGTGCGCGCCGGGATGGTCCGACTCCCGGAGCAGTATCCGTGGAGCGGGCATCGCGCTCTTGCCGGCCTTGCGCAGGCGCCGGCGTGGCATGCCGTGGATCACACGCTGCGACTCTTTGCGCCCGATCCTGACGAGGCGCGAGCGTTCTACACGCGGTTCGTCGACGACGGAATCGCGCTCCAGCGATGTCCCTGGCGTGACGTCGTCGGACAGATCTACCTCGGCACGCCGGCGTGGGCGGAGGAAGTGCAGCGGCGCGTCCACGAGCAACCGCGGAGCGACGACCATCCACTCGCGCAGAGGGAACTGCTGGCAAGCACGATGAGCCAGGTCATCGCGTCGGTCGCCGCCGGACTGGCGACGAACGAGAACCTCATTCGGTTCGGACGCGGCGGCGAGGCTCGCATGCTCGCCGCGTGGCTCGGGTGTCACGAGGCGCGACTGGAACTGCGATCGATCGCGGCCGCGCTGCGCGTGCGAAGCGCGGGAGGGATTTCCAAACTGATCCGCTGCTGCGATCAGCGACTGCAAGCTGATCCCAGGCTGCGCGCAGCCGTCGAGCGCTGCACGGAAGTTCTACGCGGTGTATCGAAAGTGAAAAGTGAAGGCCTGACCCTCATTTGAGGTATTTCCCGAGGAAGTCCCACATCTCCTTGCGCGAGTCTTTGGCGAGCTTCGTGTCGATGCGGTTGAAGATGTGCGCGCCGGGCGCGGCCTGGTAGATTTTGTACTCGAACTGCTTGCCCGCGGCCTTGAGCGCCGCGATGAGGTGCTCGACTTCGAGCACGTTGACGTCGTCGTCGGTCGTGTTCGTGTGGATCAGCAGGGGCGTGCGGAGTTTGTCGACGTGGAAGACCGGCGAGCGGCGGCGGTACTCCATCACGTTTTCCTCGACGTCCTTGCCGATGAACTCCTTGAACATCTCGCGATAGCCGCCGCCGGTGTAGGCGAGACGCGCGACGAGATCGCTGACCGGCACGCCGGCGTATGCGACCTTGTAGTCGTCCGGCCACTGAAAGATGTTCATCAGCGTGTGATAGCCGCCGTGGCTCCAGCCGAAGATGCCGACGCGGCTCGCGTCGACGAAGGGCAGATTCTCGACGGCCCAGTCGCGCGCGTCGTGCGTGTCGTCGATCTCCGCGCCGCCGTAGTCGATCTGATTGCGCAGATCGCCGCCGTGTCCGATCGAGCCGCGATACTCGGGCGAGATGATGACGTAGCCGCGCTCGAGTCCCTCGCGAAAGATGTGCGCGTACTCGACGGTGAGCCGCCCATGCACGCCGCCGTGCGCGAACACGAGCATCGGCGCTTTTCCTTTGAGGTTCTTCGGCGAGAAAACGTAGACCGGGAAGACGATCGGATTGCCCGCTTCCATGGCCGTCGTGTTCTTCTCGCGCCGAGGCTTGCTCGACGCGATGCGGTACTTGTCGATGTTCGCGACGTCGCCGAGGCGCTGATACCAGAGGACGTCGTCGATGGCGCGCTCGGTGTCCTCGAACTCGCGATCGGCGCCGGAATCGTGGGCGGCGAGAGCCTTTGCGGTGGCGGGAGGATCGGATTGTTGCGCGAAGAGGAGGGTGGGGGCGAGGAGAAGAGCAAGGAGGACGAGCAGCTTCTTCATGGCGAGCGGATTCTACTCAGTGCAGGAACATCGGCATGCCCATCACTTCCGCAACCTTGGGCCGGTAGTTCTCCGCGTCGTAGAACTTCTCGACATCGACGCGTTTTTTTGCTTCGCCACTGATGGCGACGTCGATCGCGGTGTAGCGGCCGTCGACGACGGCAACCATCCTGCCGGTCTCGCCGCGGCAGATGAGGTCCGCGGCGAGCGTGCCGTAATTTTTCGCGACGATGAGGTCGAGCGAGTCGGGCGCGCCGCTGCGCATGAGATAGGCGAGGCGCTGGTAGATCACTTTGTCGCCGTGGCGGCGCTCGAGGTAGTCGCTCAGCACACCGCCGATGCCGCCGAGCTTGCGCTGTCCCGCTTCGTCCGCCTCGCCGCTCTCGATCGTCACCCCGGTCGTCGTTTGCGCGCCTTCCGAGATCGCGACGACGGCGTAATTGCTCGGGTTCTCCGCCTGATCCCGTGCCAGCAATTCGTACGTTTTCTCGAGATCGAACGGCACCTCGGCGATGATCGCGCGATCGACGCCCGCGAGATATGAGCCGAGGAGACAGGTCTCGCCGGAGTTGCGCCCGAAGAGCTCCACGACGAGGAATCGCTCATGTGATCCAGCGCTGGTGCGGAGATCGTTGATGAACATCACCGAGCGCGTCACGGCCGTCGAAAAGCCGAGGCAGTAGTCGGTGCCGTAGACGTCGTTGTCCATCGTCTTTGGAATGGCGAGGATCGGAATGCCTTCCTCATGCAGCCGCCGCGCGAACGAGAGCGTGCCGTCGCCTCCGAGTGCGACGAGCACGTCGAGCTCGAGAAATTCGATCGCGCGCATCGCGGATGACGTCAGGTCGTGGCGTCCGTGATCGTCGACCGGACCCTTCGCGGCATCGAGATGCGGCGGGATGTGCTCGGGCCTCACGATCGACGGATTGATGCGCGAGGTGTGAAGGATCGTGCCGCCGCTGCGATCGATGGCGCGCGTGTTCGCGCGATTCAGCGGCGTGATCCACGCGCTGTTGTCGGCGGATCGATCGGGCTCGATGTTCAGCAGCGATGCCCATCCGCGCCGCAGGCCGATGATCTCGACCTGCTCGTCGAGCATGCGCTGCACGAAGGCCTTGATGGCCGCGTTGAGGCCGGGGACGTCGCCGCCGCCGGTCAGGATTCCGATGCGTTTCATGAAAGCCGCGCGAGCGCCGCTTTTTCCCCCTCGGGGAAGAACACCACTTTCAACGCCTCGTGTCGATCAAACTTTCCGATACCGTCGTGGAAGTCGCTCAGCGAGTCGTACGTGGCCTGCACGATCCAGTCGACGTCGAGGCCGGAGCGCAGCAGCGCGAGCATGCGCTGCCATGTCGAGTACATGCGCCGTCCGATGATGCCGTGCATCGTCACGCCCTTGAAGATGACGTTGCGCGTGTAGTCGTCGATGGTGACCGAATGGCCGGCGGGGAGGCCGAGGAGGGAGAGCGTGCCGCCCATGCGGACGATGTCGAGACCGAAGTTGATCGCGGCGGAGGAGCCTGACATCTCGAAGACGACGTCGACGCCGACGCCTTCGGTGATCGACTGAATCGCGTCCTTCACGTCGGCGGGCTTCGTCGAGCGAACGTTGAATGCGTGCAGATTTCCGAACGCGCGACTCGCGGCCCATCGGCGCGCGGTCTCGAGCGCGGCATCGCTGACGTCGGTGACGATGACCGTTGACGCGCCGCTGTGCTCGGCGATCGATGCGGCCATCGCGCCGATCGGACCGAAGCCGGTGATCGCCACCGACTTGCCTGCGAGATCGATGACCTGGGTCGTGTGCACGGCGTTGCCGAGCGCGTCGAGGAATGCGCCGACGCGAAGCGGAACGTAGGGCGCGAGCTTGATGACGTTCGACGCGGGAACCTTCACGAATTCGGCGAATGCGCCGTCCTCGTGCAGTCCGTAGATTTTCGTGCGGATGCAGATGTGACCGTTGCCGGAGCGGCACTGCGGACACTCGCCGCAAACGACGTGCATCTCGGCGGAGACGTAGTCGCCGACGCGGAGCGTGCCTTCGTACGCGCGCTCGGCGCCGGGGCCGATCTCTTCGACGAAGCCGCAGAACTCGTGGCCGTAGATGCGCGGCGGTTTGACGGAGTCGTGGATGGATGGATCCCAGTGGTAGATGTGTTTGTCGGTGCCGCAGATCGCGGCGGCGCCGACGCGGATCAGCACTTCGCCCGGTCCCGGTTTCGGAACGGGACATTCGCGGATCGCAGTGCCTTCGGGACCATCGAGCGGAGCAGATTTGACGACGGCAAGCATGGTTGAGAGGGCGGAGCGCAGAGGGCGGATGGCAGAAGAACCGCCGAGCCTCCGACGGCGGCGGATGCTATCAGTTTTGGAGTGCGGCGACCGCAGTCGCCGCTTTGATTTGCGGCAGCCGCAGCTGCCGCGACTGCGGTCGCGGCAAGGCAAAGCGGCAGCTGCGGCTGCCGCACTCCAAAGCCTACGCGTGTTGCGGCGTGCGCCGTCGGATCGCCCTGCGGATCGCGCGCAGGAGCACATCCGACCATTCCTCGACCGGCGCTGACTGTTCGACCGAGGTCGTGCGGCCGGGCTCGGGGAGCGAGGCGATGAATTGCGAGATCTCCCAGATCAGCGTTTCCGGATCGCGCTCGTAGAGGTCCTTGTGCAGGCCGCCGTCGACGCAGTGCAGACGCCGCAGCGGATTCGGACAGTCGTTGAAGAGCTCGTGCGCCATCGCGCAGGGGACGGCCTCGTCGTTCGTGCCGTGCAGCACGAGCAGTGGCACTTCGAGCTTGCGAACGACGTCGATCGTGTTGAACTCGCGTCCCGCGAAAAGGTGCAGCGGGAACTTCGGCCAGACGACGCGCGCGATGTCGGGAAGACTGGTGAACGTCGACTGGAGGATCAGCGCGTCGAAGGGATGTTTCGTGATGACCTGCGCCGCGACGGCGCCGCCGAGGGAGTAGCCGTAGAGAACGGAGGGGAGATGCTTCGGACGGATCTTGTCGTGGAAGCGCGCCGCGGTGATGCCGTCCGCGATCACGCCGGCGATCGTCGGGACGCCGGTGCTCCTGCCGAAGCCGCGATAGTCGAACCAGAGGACGTTGAATCCGGCCGCGAGCAGATGCGGGATGACTTCCGCGCTGTAGGTGAGGTTCGCGGTGTTGCCGTGGCAGAACACGCCGCTGGCGACGGGATTTTCTGCGCGGCAGTACCAGCCGTAGAGCTCCTCGCCGTCGGGAGTCTCGAACCAGACCTCGTCGACCGCGTCCTGAGGGATTCCGTAATCGACCCAGTTCCAGGATTTCACCGGATCGCGCCACGGACAGAAGATTTGCGTGTGACGGAAGAGCCGGCGGCCGAGCTCAGCGGCAGCGGCGGCCGCACATCCGATCAGCAGGGAGAGCGCAGCTCCTTCAGCGACGTCCTGAGCTCGTTTTCGTTTTGGCATACGCTAGTGTACGACTGAGCAAAAGCTTTGCCGCTGGTGAAAAACACAACATTTGTCGAGTCGCGCACCCGAGTCCGTTACAAGGAAACCGATCAGATGGGCATCGCCCATCACTCGAACTACATCGTCTGGTTCGAGATCGGCCGGACGGATCTCTGCCGCGCCGCGGACTTTTCCTACGCCCTCATCGAGTCGCGCGGATTTCTCCTTGTCGTGACCGAAGTCGCGTGCCGCTATCGGACGCCGTTTCGTTACGACGAGGAGGTGCTGATTCGCACGTCCATCGCGGAGGCGGCCAGCCGCGGGATGCGTTTCGCCTACGAGCTGTACGACGGCGCGGCGACGGAATTGCGCGCGACCGGATTCAGCTCGCATCTGTGGCTCGATCGCGCGACGCGGAAGCCGGTGCGCGCGGACGCGGACGCGATGAAGGCGTTCGCGCCGTGGCTCGTCCCGTCATCCTGAGCGAAGCGAAGGAACTCTTTTACGCCAACTGTTTCGTCGAAAGAGTTCCTTCGCCGTCTTCGCGGCTCAGGATGACGGACTTGCGATCACATCTTCATGAATCCGCCCTTGAGCGCGAGCTCGGGGTTGGAGCGGAAGTTGTTTCGATTCGCCTCGGACGAGAAGTAGTAGATCTTGTTCTTGTACTCGAAGACCGGCGTCGCGGCGCGAATCGAGATCTTGCTGCCGTCGATCGGATCCATCCCGATGGCCGGAGAGAACGGCAGCGCCGCCCGCAGCTTCTCGTCCTCGGGTGTGAAGACGATCGCCGTCGCGTTCTCCGACGGCATCGCCTTCGGCTTCGGCGGCGGCGCCTCGTCGGTGAGCATCGGCGGCAGCTCGAGCGCGGCGGGCTGCGCTGGCGTGTTGTCGATCGTGCGCATCTGCATCGTCTCCTTCGCCTGCGTGGCGCGGCGTGGCGGCTCGGGAGAGCCGTGACAGGCGAGCGCGAGCAAAAGGAAAGGGATGATGCGCTTCATCGCGTGAACGGCAGAGTGCGAATCGTACGCCAGAGGAAGGGGATCGAATTTCTGATTGGTGCCCGGGACTGGAATCGAACCAGCACCCTCTAATGAGGACAGGCTTCTGAGACCTGCGCGTCTACCAATTCCGCCACCCGGGCTTAGGAAGGGATCGGGATTGTCGTTGGCAGGATTGGGAATGTCAACTCCGCTCGTTCGTATTCCGAGCGAGCGTGTATTCTGAGGCCGCCATCGAACAGCAGCCGCCGCCGCGCGAAAATCTCTCGACGGAGATCTGGAATCTCCCGAACTCGCTCACGCTTTTTCGCATCTTCCTCGTCCCGTTTCTCGTCGTCGTTCTGCTCACGAAATTCATCGGGCGCGAATACGTCGGCCTGACGATCTTCCTCATCGCCGCGATCACCGATTTCTTCGACGGCTGGATCGCGCGCCGCCAGAAAAAGATCACCCGCCTCGGCACTCTTCTCGATCCGATCGCGGACAAACTGCTGATGTCCGCCGCGTTCATCTCGCTCGT
>Ga0075425_100002008_pt1 | contig 20108 bp, 17 predicted proteins | sample SoiMethybrSBSTD4_FD_75300 | JGI IMG/M metagenome (GOLD analysis project Ga0075425, IMG submission 75300) | Bulk soil microbial communities from a Populus tree surrounding site in Tennessee, USA - Soil MetaG P. TD hybrid SBSTD4 | ecosystem: Environmental > Terrestrial > Soil > Tree plantation... | reverse complement strand
GAGCGCCTCGGCGTTCCGATCTACGACGCCACCGATGCGGAGACCGCGCTCGCGCACGCGGCCGACACCGATCTCCTCGTCGACGCGATCTTCGGCACCGGTCTCAATCGCGCGCCGGGCGGGATTCATGCGGACGTCATCCGCGGCATCGCCGATTTGCGCATCCCGGTGCTCGCCATCGATCTGCCGAGCGGCGCGAATGCGTCATCGGCGGAGCCGTTCGAGCCGTGCGTGCAGGCCGAGGTGACGGTGACGTTTGCGGCGCCGAAGATGTGTCACGTGTTCGAGCCGGCCGCGCTGTACTGCGGCGAGGTGATCGTCGCGGACATCTCCATTCCGGAGACCGCGGTCGAACAGGAAAACGTCGCGCTGTCGCTGATCACGCCGAAGGACGTGCTGCCGCTCGTCGAGCCGCGGGTCGCGGACACGCACAAGGGAACGTACGGCCACGTCGCGATGATCGCCGGATCGCCCGGACGCAGCGGCGCGGCGGTGATGTGCGCGCGCGGCGCGCATCGCGCCGGCGCGGGGCTCGTCACCGTGATGACCGACGTCGATACCGCGCGTCTCGTGCACGCGCATTCCGTCGAATCGATGACGTACTCGGAATCCGACCTGAAGGTCTTTCTCGAGCACAAAACCGCGGCCCTCGTCGGTCCCGGCCTGGCCGACGACGAAACGGCGTACGCGAATGCGCGCGCGATCGTGAACGCGATCGAGCTGCCGCTGATCCTCGATGCCTCGGGCCTCAACGCATTCGCGAATCGCGCGAGCGAGATCAATCCGAAAGGACTGCCGCGCGTGATCACGCCGCATCCTGGCGAGCTCGCGCGCATCACCGGCAGCGACACGAAAACGATTCAGAAGGATCGCGTCACCGCCGCGCGCGATGCCGCGCGCGCCTGCAATTGCGTCGTCGTGCTGAAGGGCTATCAAACGCTGATCGCCGATCCTGACGGCCACGTCTTCGTGAATCCGACCGGCAATCCGGGCATGGCCACGGGCGGCATGGGCGACGTGTTGTCCGGCGTGATCGCGGCGCTCCTCGCGCGCGGCAACGATCCGCTCGAAGCCGCGTGTGCCGGCGTCTACCTGCACGGCCTCGCGGGCGACATCCTCCGCGACGAGATCGGCGACATCGGCCTCACGGCGATGGACGCGGCGGACCGCATTCCGAAGGCGATCGTGAAGGTGCGCACGGCATGAACAGTCTGGACTGCGGCGGCGCAAGCCGCCGCTCTCATCGCGGAGGCGCCAGCCTCCGCCCCCCACAGACATGAACTTCCTCTGTCCCACCGAAGCCGACACGATCGCTGCCGGCCGCGCCATCGCGCGCTCCCTCGCTCCCGATGCCGTCGTCCATCTCGTCGGCGACCTCGGCGCGGGGAAAACGTTTCTCGCGCGAGCGATTGCCGCGGAGCTCGGCGCCGATCCGCATGAAGTCGCGTCGCCGTCGTTCGCGATCGTGCATGAGTACCCGCGCGCCGGCGCGGCGCCGGTCATTCACATCGACGGCTATCGCCTCTCGGAGAATCGCCGCGAGTGGCTGGAGATCGGAATCCCCGAAATGCTCGCCGGCCCCGGCGTGAAGCTGATCGAATGGCCAAAGCGCGCTTTCGAGGAGTTCGAGGACGCGCACGTCGAGGTCACGATCCGAGTGCGCGACGACGGCGCGCGCGAGATCACTGTGACGCCGAGCGCTTAGCGATCATCATCGCGTTCCTCCGCCCCGGCGCGTCCTTCAGCACGCGCTCCGCGGCGGCGTGCGCCTCTTCCTTCTGTCCGACATCGAGCAGCATCTCCGCGAGCAGCTCCCGCGCGGGGATGATCGCTCCCGGCGTGACGGGATGCTTTTCCGTCGTCGCCTCGAGGTCCGCCGCCTGGTGCATCAGCTTAAGCGCGTCGACGTCGCTGCCGCTCGCGTGCGCCATCCACGCGAGCGCGGCGAGGCGCTGGATCTCCACCTGATCGCCCCAGTAGCCGTCGAGCGTTTTGCGAATCGTTGAGAGATGCGCGACGGCATCCATCGCGACCTTCGTATCGCCCGATCGCGCGGCGCCGATCGCCCGCGCGAAATGAATGTTCGCCTCCGCGTACGGAAACTTGTCCCATGCGACTCCGGTCGGCACCGTCAGCGCCGCGGCTTCCTTCCATTGCCGCCGCTCGAGCGCGAATCGCGCCGGCACGGCGGAGATCGCGTACGCGCCCGCGAAGTTGCTCGGGTTGTCGACACTCTTCACGCTCTTCGTCTTCTCGACGAGCGCGCGCGCTTCGTCGTCGCGGCCTTCCTGCAGATACGCGTAGACGAGGTAGTCGATCGCGTGCAGCTCATCGAATGCCGTCGAGCCGGCGGCGGCGTGCTCGCGCGCGACCTTCGCCGACGCGAGGTTCGACGCGATCGATTCGTCCCAAAGGCCGAGGCGCGTGAAGATGTGGGAGGGCATGTGCAGCGCGTGCGGCGCTCCCGGCGCGATCTTCGCGTACGCGCGGGCCGCCGGCAGCGCGAGCTCGGCGAGCTCCGGATAGTCGAAGCTGTGAATCAGGTAGTGCGCGATGCCGGGATGATTCGGCTCCTCGGGCAGCAGGCGATTGAGAATCGCAGCGGCCTGCTTCTGCTTCGCGTACGTTTTGTCTTTGGGATCGGCGATGCCGAGGAGCGAGAGGGCGTGAAAGATCGCGGCCTCGTGGTCGGCGGGATTGTCGGCCTCGAGCTTCGCCATCGCAGTCTCGTACGCGCGCATCCGCGTTGCGTGATCGAGCGTGTCCGCATTCGCGAAGTACGTGTTGATCGCGAGGATGTAGGCCTTCTCGCGATCGCTCTTCGCGCTGACGCCCGCGGCCTTCTCCGCCGCGGCTTTTCCGGTTTTCAACTCGGCGGGAGTCGGCGGCTGCCAGACGGGATGGACGTTCGCCATCGCGACGCCCCACCACGCCATTCCGCACTCCGCATCCATCGACGCCGCATTGCGGAACGCCTTCTCCGCCTCGGCGTACCAGAACGAATGCATCAGCGCGACGCCGCGATCGAACTCCGCCTGCGCGGGCTCGTTGCACGTCGTCGCGAGGTGCACCTTCCCGATGTTGCCGAGGTCGTGCTGGTGGTCGGAGTGATCGTGCTGGGCGAAAAGGGGGGCGGCGAGAAAGAGAAGAGCGAGAAAGGTTCGCATGCGAAAGCCGAGTATAAAGATCAGAGGGCAGAAGGCAGAGTGCAGAGCTGAGAGATCTCTCAACTCTGCCTTCTGCACTCTGCTCTCTGCACTCTAGAATCCCTCGCAATGCAGATCACACCCGACGTCATTCGTTCCCACGGTCTCACCGACGACGAATACTCCCGCATCGAGCAAATCCTCGGCCGCGCGCCGAACTACACCGAGCTCGGCATTTTCTCGGTCATGTGGTCGGAGCACTGCTCGTACAAATCGTCGCGCGTTCACCTGCGCAAGTTTCCGACGTCGGGGCCGCGCGTGGTGCAGGGGCCGGGCGAAAACGCGGGGGTGATCGACATCGGCGACGGCTGGGTCGCCGCGTTCAAGATGGAGTCGCACAACCATCCGTCGTTCATCGAGCCGTACCAGGGCGCGGCCACCGGCGTTGGAGGCATCCTTCGCGACATCTTCACGATGGGCGCGCGTCCGATCGCATGTCTCGACTCGCTGCGCTTCGGCGAGCTCGACGCGCCGCGGATGAAATACCTCGTCGACGGCGTCGTGCGCGGCATCGCCGGCTACGGCAACTGCATCGGCATCCCGACCGTCGGCGGCGAGACGTCGTTTCACGCGTCGTACAACGGCAACATCCTCGTCAACGTCTTCGCCCTCGGCGTCACGAAGAAGGAGAAGATCTTCAAAGGCACCGCGAGCGGCGTCGGCAATCCTGTGATCTACGTCGGATCGAAAACGGGACGCGACGGCATTCACGGCGCGACGATGGCCTCCGCGGAATTCGACGAGGCATCGGAAGAGAAGCGCCCCACGGTGCAGGTCGGCGATCCGTTCACCGAGAAACTCCTGCTCGAGGCGTGTCTCGAGATCATGGACTCCGATTGCATCGTCGGCATTCAGGACATGGGCGCGGCGGGGCTCACGTCGTCGTCGTTCGAGATGGCGGGCCGCGCGGGAACGGGCGTGCGCATGCATCTCGATCGCGTGCCGGTGCGCGAAAGCTGCATGACGCCGTACGAGATCATGCTCAGCGAATCGCAGGAGCGGATGCTGATCGTCGCGAAGCGCGGCCGCGAGCAGGACGTCGTTCGCGTCTTCGAGAAGTGGGATCTCAACGCGGCGGTCGTCGGTGAAGTGACCGACGACGGATTCGTGCGGCTGCTCTGGCACGGCGAGGAAGCCGCTGCGATTCCGGTCGAGCCGATCTCCACCGAAGCGCCGGTCTATGAACGACCGCTCGCGGCTCCCGATCGCAACATCGCCGCATCGCTTTCGCGATCGCGTGTCGATGATGGCGACCTGACGGACACGCTGCTTCGTTTGATCGCGTCGCCGAGTCTCTGTTCGAAGCACTGGATCTGGGAGCAGTACGACACGACGGTGCGTACGAACACGATCGCCGGGCCGGAGAAGCGCGACGCGGCGGTGATTCGCATCAAGGAAACGGGACGTGCGCTTGCGATCACGTCCGACGTCAATCCGATGTACTGCTTTCTCGATCCGTACGAAGGCGGCAAGCAGGCCGTCGCGGAAGCGGCGCGCAACGTCGCGGTGTCAGGCGCGCGTCCGGTCGCGATCACCGATTGCCTCAACTTCGGATCGCCCGAGCGTCCCGAGATCATGTGGCAGTTCGCGGAAGCGATTCGCGGCATCAGCGACGCGTGCCGCGCGCTCGAAACGCCGGTCGTCTCCGGCAACGTGTCGTTCTACAACGAGACGGAAGGACGCGCGGTGCATCCGACGCCGACGGTGGGGATGGTGGGCATCATGGAGAGCGATCGCGACGGCTGCGGCCTCGCCTTCCCCGACGCCGGCCTCGACGTGATCCTCCTCGGCGCCACACACGATGAGCTGGGCGGATCGGAGTGGCAGCAGATGTTCGCCGCTTCCGAGCTCGCGGCTCCTCCGCGCGTCGATCTCGACGCGGAGAAGAAGCTCATCGAGCTGCTGCTCGATCTGCATGGCGCGAAGCTTCTGCGCGCCGCGCACGACATCGCGAACGGCGGACTGGCCGTCGCGCTCGCGGAGATGTCGTTCGATGGCGTCGGATGTCACATCGACCTCTCGAATTACGCGCGCGACCTCGATGCGATGGCGCTGCTGTTCAGCGAGTCGCAGGCGCGCGCGATCGTCGCGTGCACGAATGCCGACAACGATCGCGTCATCGCGCGCGCCTCCGCACACGGCGTTCCCGCGCGTCAGATCGGACGCACCGCGCACGGCGTCTTCGTGATCGAGCGCAACGGCATCCCCCTGATTCGCATCGCCGCGCCGGAGCTCGCCCGCGTCTACCGCTCATCCTTCGCGCTCCTCCTCGGCGGCGACTCGATCGAGGACGTGCTGCGCGGCGTCGGCGAGGAAGCGCCGGAAGTGATCGCGCAGTAACGCCGGCTGGAAGCCGGCGGAACGGCCGGCCAGAGGCCGGCGCTCCAATGCAAATGAGCGACGTTAGCGCGAGCTGCGGCTCGCGCAGTCAAAGCGGCGACTGCGGTCGCCGCACTCCAAAATGGTGCGATGAGTGCGCTTCGGAGCGTAGCCGCGATGATCTTTTTTGGAGTGCGCTGACCGCAGTCAGCGCTTTGCCTTGCGCGAGCCGCAGCTCGCGCTAACGAACAAAGGCGTATCGTGCTCTTCGTTCGAGGAAGAGCCGGAAGTCATCGCGCAGTAACGGAGCGCCGGCTTCCAGCCGGCCGGTCCGCCGGCCTCTGGCCGGCGTCTCGATCGCGCACTGATCCCGCCCCCTCTCCGCATATACTCGCGCGCGGTCCAAAAACCGAAAAACAGATCCCGAGGCACGGCGCGCGCTCGTGGGCGACGCGTTGCGCCTCGAAACTCACATAAGGACGATTGATGGCCATCACCAGGAAGCAAATTACTTTTTCGGATCACCTCAAATACAACTTCGACAAAAGCATGGCCGCCGGACCGATCGCGCTGATCGGATGGCTCGCGCTCCTCTCCCTCGGCGTCATCATCGCCACGGGCGGCATCCTCGTGCTGACGGGCATCGGTCCCGCGCCCGACGAGAAACTGTCGTATGCCGAGGCGATGTGGCAGAGCCTGATGCGCACGCTCGATGCGGGGACGATGGGCGGCGACCAGGGATGGGCGTTCCGCGCCGTGATGTTCCTCGTGACGCTCGCCGGCGTGTTCATCGTCAGCAGTCTGATCGGCGTCCTGACCAGCGGTCTCGAAAGCAAGATGGACGACCTGCGCAAAGGACGTTCGTTCGTCATCGAAAAGAACCACGTCCTGATCCTCGGCTGGTCGTCGACGATCTTCACGATCATCTCTGAGCTCGTCGAAGCGAACTCCAATCAGAAGAAACCGCGGATCGTGATCCTCGCCGAAAAGGACAAGGTCGAGATGGAGGAGGAGATCCGCTCGAAGGCCGGATCGCTGCGCAACACGAAAGTCGTCTGCCGCACGGGAAGCCCGATCGATCTCTATGACCTCGAGATCGCCAATCCGCACGAAACGAAGTCGATCATCATCCTTTCGCCTGAAGGCGAGAACCCCGACTCGCAGGTGATCAAGACCATCCTCGCGATCACCAACAACCCCGTGCGGCGGCAGGAGCCGTATCACATCGTCGCCGAGATTCGCGATCCGAAGAGCATGGACGCCGCGAGGCTCGTCGGCCGCGACGAGGCGCAGTTGATTCAGGTGAACGACCTCATCGCGCGGATCACCGTGCAGACCTGCCGGCAGTCGGGCATGAGCGTGGTCTACACCGAGCTGCTCGATTTCGACGGCGACGAGATCTACTTCCAGGAAGAGCCCGCGCTCGTCGGCCGGACGTTCGGCGAGTCGCTCTTCGCGTACGAGGACTGCGCGGTCCTCGGCATCCAGTTCAGCGACGGACGCGTGGCCGTGAATCCGCCGATGGACACGAAGATCGCGGCGGGCGACAAGGTGATCGCCATCGCCGAGGACGACGACAAGCTCGTGCCGTCCGGTGGCACGGATCATCGCGTCGACGCCGCGGCCATCCGCGAAGGACAGCCGTCCGTTGCGGGACCGGAGAGCACGCTGATCCTCGGATGGAACGGGCGCGCCTGCTCGATCATCAATGAGCTCGACAACTACGTCGCCCCGGGATCGACGGTCATGGTCGTCGCGGACATCGACACGCCGGAGGCCGAGATCGCGCGCTTCTGCGGCAACGCGCGCAATCAGAAGATCGAGTTCCGCCACGCCGACACGACCGACCGGCCGACGCTCGACTCGCTGCAGGTCACGAACTACTCGCACATCATCGCTCTCGGCTCCGACATCCTCAGCCCGCAGCAGGCCGACGCGCGGTCGCTCATCACCCTGCTCCACCTGCGCAACATCGAGGAGACGAGCGGCCAGCTGCTCAGCATCGTCAGCGAGATGATCGACGTCCGCAATCGCGAGCTCGCCGAAGTCACGCAGGCCGACGACTTCATCGTCAGCGACAAGCTGATCAGCCTGCTCATGTCGCAGATCGCCGAGAACAAGGATCTGAAGGCGGTCTTCGATGATCTCTTCGACGCGGATGGATCGGAGATCTACCTGAAGCCCGCGAAGGATTACGTCGCGCTCGGCACGTCGATGAACTTCTACACGGTCCTGGAGTCGGCGCGCCGCCGCGGTGACGTCGCGATCGGCTACCGGATCATGGAGCACGCGCACAACAGCGACGAGCAGTACGGCGTGGTCGTGAATCCGAAGAAGAGCGACATGGTCACGTTCGCGGAAGAGGATCGCGTGATCGTGGTCGCGGAGTCGTAGGCGGGATCGAAAAACGGACCCGCCGCATCGCGGCGGGTCCGGAACGAGCTACTCGTCGAACTCGAGGGCGACGTCCGACTCGCAGAAGTCGAACTTCGCGGGCTCGGACTCCGAACCGTCCGAGAAAACGGCCTTGAAGTACTGCTCGCACGACTCGCCGTTGGTCGACTTGTCCCACACGAGCGTCACCGTCGCGCCGGGCTTGATGCCGGAGCCGATGTTGAAGTAGCCGTACTCCTCGCCGTCTTCGGACACGAGGATCTTCTTGATCACCTGTTTGGTGTTGTTGTGGACCTTGAACTTGAACTCATCGTCCTCGCCGAAGGCTGCGGTGGTGATGGCGAGAGTGGTGAACGCGAGAACAAGCAGCAATACACGGGCATACATCTTCTGAAGACGCATCGATTCTCCTATTAATCTTTCTTGTGGACTGTTGGCCGGCCTGGACGAGCCGACGATGACGCAGCGGACGGTAACGAACGGGCGACGCCACGTCAATCGTCCGTGAAACGTTGAGGTAGGCTGCGGCCGATGCCTCCCCCATCCACCGCCCGCCTCCGTTTCGGCGAATGGACGCGCGAAGACTTCGATCGCGCGTGGTCGCTCTACGGCGACATCGAGGTCACGCACCTCTTCGGCGGTCCGTTCACGCGCGAGCAGGTGCAGGCGCGTCTCGATCGCGAGGTCGCGAATCTCGCGACGCGCGGCGTGCAGTACTGGCCGCTGTTCCTGATCGAGAACGACGACTTCGTGGGTGCTTGCGGATTGCGTCCGCACGACGAGATCCTCGCGCTCGGATTTCATCTGCGGCCGCAGCACTGGGGACGCGGCTACGCGACCGAGGCCGCGCGCGCCGTGATCGACTTCGCATTCGAGCGCGCCGGCATCGCCTCGATCTTCGCCGGACATCACCCGAACAACGAGCGCTCGAAACGAGCTCTCGAGTCACTCGGGTTTCGTTACTGGAAGCACAACTTCTACGAGCCGACCGGCCTGCAGCATCCGGGATATTTGCTTCATCGGAGCGCCGGCTTCTAGCCGGCCGTTTCGCCGGCTTCTAGCCGGCGCCGCCTGGAAGGCGGCGGAACGGCCGGCCGGAGGCCGGCGCTCCATGACATCACCGCAATCTTTCCAGGATCTGCATCACGCGCTCGCGCGTCTCGCCGGGAGGCAGCGTTTCCACCGTCGACGCGACGCTCTCGCGCATGGTCTGCCGGTCGGACGGCTCGGCTGCGCGGTATTTGCTCGCAAGCACATACGACACGAGCGAGACTTTCGTCGACGAGAGCTCGGCCAGCTTCGCGAGATCGCGCAGAAGCCGTTCGGTCGGGCGACCCTCGAGGTCCTTCACGAACGACTCCATCTCCGAGAACGTCCGCGCATCGATGCCGCGGATCACGACGGAGGAAGCGGGAACGGCGGTTTGACTGGACATGCTCATCAACTCTCCTTTTTGTCGGTGCGTCGTGAATTCACGTACGGAACGCCTTCGACCGAGAACAGGCTGAAGAGCTGCTCCCAGCCGGCGACCGTCAGACTCTTTCCATCAGCCGAAATGCCGAACGATTCCGTGGCCCGCTCGTGATCGAAGCCGCCGAGGACGCGGCGGGTCTGCGCGGTGTCGACGCCGGGGACGAAGTCCTGAACGTAAATGCCGTTCACACCGTCGTTATCCTGCGCGAGATATGCGATGGCCTTGCCGTCCGGCATCCATCGCGCGCGGCCGAGGATCGCGGCGGTGCGGCGCGTCGGCCGCGTCGGAACGGAGAAACCCATGTCCTTCCCATCGGCAATCCGGGCAACGCGCAGGTTGCCGTTCGCGGTGCGGCCCAGCGCGATGTACGCGACGTACTGGCCGTCCGGAGAGACTTCCGGCAGCGACGTCAGACCGCCCACGATCAGCGTCGCCTGCGTTCCGTTCGGACGAACCTTCCAGATGCCGCTCTTCTTCGCGTTGAAGGAGTTGTAGACGATCCACTGCCCGTCGGACGTCGCCGACGGATTCTCCGCATCCGCGCCGTCCTTCGACACCTGACGCGCGTCGCTTCCGTCCGCGTTCGCCGTCCAGATCTCGAGGTTGCCGCTGCGTCCCGAGCTCCACACGATTTTTTTGCCGTCGGGCGAGAACGCCGGATCCCAGTCCTCCGCGAGATCGTCGGTGATGCGACGCACCGAGCCGCCGTCGGTGCCGGTCAGCCAGAGGTCGAGGTTGCCGCTGCGATTCGATGAGAACAGGACGAACTTGCCGTCCGGCGAGTAGACCGGCTGACGGTCGCTCGAATTGCCGCGCGTGATCCAGCGATCGTCGATCGTGCCGTCGGCGAGCGACTCCTCGCGCAGGTTGTCGCGCGGGCTGCGCACGTCGAGCACGAGCCGTCCGTCGCCGAGCACGTCGAGCACCGCTCCGTTGTGCGTGCTCCACCCGATCACCTCGGCCTCATCGCGATCGACGTTGTGGCGGATGATCTTCGCGCTGCTGCCGACCACTGCTTCGACCGACTCCGCGCGCACGTAGATCACCGAGCGGCCGTCGCGCGTCCAGACCACCGACGAAACCTCGCCGGCTTTCGGCGGCGTGGTGAGGGTTTTCGCTTTCCCCGTCTCGACGTCGACGATGGAGATCGTCTGCAGCACGCGGCCGCCGCGCGTATCCGCAACGGCGATCGATTTCTGATCGGGCGACCACCGCGGATGCACCGCGCCGGCGCTGTCGAGGCGATAGAGCTCGCGAGGGTTCGACCCGTCGGCGTTCGCGACGAAGAGCGCGCTGCGCGTCGCATCGCCGGAGTCCTGCAGGTTGCGCGTGAACGCGATGCGCGTGCCGTCGGGCGAGTAATCCGCGGTCAGGACCTGATCGATCAAACGACGCGGCTCGCCGCCGACGACGGGGACGCGCCACAGCGACGCGGTGCGCTGATCGGGATCGGCATGGATGTAGATGACGGCCGAACCGTCCGGTGCGAAGCGCGGAAAATCGTCAGGTCCCGCGGTCGTCAGCGCGACTTCGCTGCCGCCGACGACCTGCTTGAGCCAGATCTTCTGCACGCCGTCGCGATTCGACGTGAAGGCGATGAGCTTACCGTCGGGCGAGACCGCGGGCGAGTAATCGTGACCGGAGTACGTGAGGTAGCGCTCGGATGTGATCGCGCGCGGCTCGGGTCTCCGCACCCACGCGGTCATCAGCGATCCGGTCACGAGCGCGAATACGACCATCGCCGCGACGGGCCAGCGGCGGCGGATGCGCGTCGCGATCGAATCGCGTTCGCGGATCGGCGTGGCGATGCCGGTCTCGCTGAAGTGATCGCGAATGTACTGAATCTCGCGGGCGAGATCGCGCGTCGCGACGTAGCGATCGTCGGCATCCTTCGAGAGGCAGCGATCGACGATCCAGCGAATCGGCGGTGCGATGCCCGGCGCGACGATGCTCAGCGCGGGCGGCTCATCGCGCACGACCATGAACAATGTCTCGACGCCGCTCGATCCATCGAACGCGCGGCGTCCGGCGAGCATCTCGTAGAGGATCGCGCCGAACGAGAACTGATCGGAGCGATAGTCGATCTCGCCCGCGCGTGCCTGCTCGGGCGACATGTACGCGTACGTGCCGACGATCATCCCCGGCTCGGAGACGTCCGACGGCGTGTCGATCGCGTACGACTTCGCGAGGCCGAAGTCGAGAATCTTCACCACGCCGTCGGTGGTGATCATGATGTTCTCGGGCTTGAGGTCGCGATGCACGAGACCGCGCTTGTGCGCCGCCGCGAGTCCGTCCGCGATCTGCGCCGCGAGCTGCAGCGCCTTCTTCACCGGCATCGCGCCGGCGGCGAGCACTTCACGCAGCGTGTGGCCGTCGATGTGCTCCATGGCCATGAACGCGTGCGATTCGTCGCGGCCGATATCGTAGATCGTGACGATGTTCGGATGATTGAGCGAGGACGCCGTTCGCGCTTCGTTGCGCAGCCGCGCCAGATGATCGGCGTCTTCGGCCAGATGATCAGGGAGCAGTTTGATCGCGACGTTGCGGCCGAGGTGATCGTCGTGGGCCAGGAAAACCTCGCCCATGCCTCCTGCGCCCAACTGCCGAATCACGCGATAAGGACCGATACTGCCCGCTGTCGCCGTGGCCATGTCGTGCTTCCTCTCTTTGCGTTGGAAGCAATGTACGCAAGCACGATGGTGATGAGAGTCACGGTGTCGTGAGGATTTGTTTCGAAACGGGAAATGCGTTTTTGCGCGATTCGGAAACGTGTCGCGCGCGTACGGAAAATCGTTTTTCTCACGCATCCACCCACGCGGAATTCACGATTGCCTTAACATGCCTTCACATGACGAAGATCTGCGAAGAACCGAACGAGACGCGCCTGCAGCAGATCACGTTCCACGAGAGCAACATCGCCGAGCTCCGCTTCGCCGACGGCCGCGAGGTCGTGTGGAGCGGCAGGTTGTGCGCGGAGCTGCGCGCCGCGGTGGAGATCGCAATCAAACACGGATTCCGCCGCGCACAGCGCGGAAGCTCGGGGATCAATACGGTCGGAAACTAGGCATGAGGTATGGGGCATGAGGCATGGGTGCTCCGCTGCACGAACGATCGTCGTGAAGCGAAGCACTCATGCCTCATACCTCATGCCTCATGCCTGAATCTTTCCCCGGCACTCTCCAAAACCCACACGAAGTCCATCGCGTTCGCAGTACGCGCGAAGAATGACTTCGTCGCCGTCTTCGAGAAACTTGCGCGTCTCGCCGGTGGGGAGTTGCAGCGGCTCGGTGCCGCGCCAGGTGAGCTCGAGCAGACAACCACGCGAGTCTTTTGACGGGCCCGAAATCGTTCCGCTCGCCAGGAGATCGCCCGGACGGAGATTGCAGCCGTTCGATGTGTGATGCGCGATCAGTTGCGCGACGGTCCAGTACATGTCGCGAAAGTTGCCGCGGCTCAATCGCATCGGCTCCGTCATCTTCGCGCTCTGCAGCCAGACCTCGACGTTGATGTCGTACGCAACGTCATCCGACAAATGCGGCAACGCCTCGGGATCCTGCGGCGCGGCCTTAACGCGAAACGGCTCGAGCGCTTCGCGCGTCACGACCCACGGCGAGATCGACGTCGCGAAGCTCTTCGCGAGAAAGGGGCCGAGGGGCTGGTACTCCCACGTCTGGATGTCGCGCGCGGACCAGTCGTTGACGAGACAGAAACCGAACGCCGCGTCGCGCGCCTCGCCGATCGGAATCGGCTCGCCGAGGCGATTGCCTCGGCCGATGAACATGCCGAGCTCGAGCTCGTAGTCGAGGCGCTTCGACGGACCGAACGTCGGTCGATGATGCCTATCGGCATCGGGCGGCTGATTCGCGTCGTCGCGCGTCTGTCCGCTCGGACGTTGGATCGGAGTTCCGCTGACGACGATCGACGACGCGCGGCCGTGATAGCCGATCGGCATCCACTTGTAATTCGGCAGCAGCGGATTGTCGGGACGGAACATCGAGCCGACGTTCGTCGCGTGATGGATCGATGCGTAGAAATCGGTGTAGTCGCCGATGCGTGCCGGAAGGAGCATCTCGACATCGCTGATCGCGCGCAGGTGCTGCTCCGGTTTTGCTTCGGAGTCTGCGCGCAAGAGTTCCTGCAGCACGCGCCGCAGCGCGGGCACGTCGCCGACTTCCATCAGTTCGTTGAGATCGTGCGCGCCGCACGCGGCTTCGGTTTGCTCGTCGAGTCCGGCGAGAAAGCCAGCCTCGCGACATCCCTCGAGATCGAGCACGCGATCGCCGATCGCGACGCCGATGCGCGGCGCGTCGGCCTCGCCGCGACGGAACACGCCGAGCGGAAGATTCGCGAGCGGGAAGTCGGTGTCGGGCGTGTTCGCGGATTCGACGAAGGAGTTCATGCGCGAACTCTAGTTGGTCCGTCATCCTGAGCGAAGCGAAGGACCTCTTCGTCGCCACAGTCGGCGCAGGAGAGGTCCTTCGCTGTGCTCAGGAAGACGACAGCCATCCCAGTTCCTTCAGATCACCGATCGGCTCCTCGAACGAGCACGAGCCGAACGAGATCGCGAATTCGGTGCGCAGCCGCACGAGATCGTCGACGCTCACCCGCTGATCGCGCCACGACGCGCCGTCATCGTCGAATGCGAACGCGCGCGGATCGGACTCGGCGAGGATCGCGTCGGCGTGATCGAGCATCGCCGCGGCGAGGAAGACGTTGACAAAGCCGTGCATCGTGCCGATCGGCGCGTTCGGTTCGTACGTCAGCGCCTTCACGCATCGCAGCGGGTGGTGCAAACCCGCGGTCGCCTTGAACGCGACGCCGGCCGCTTTGCACTTGCGCAGGAACGCGGCGACGTCGTTGACCGATGGAAACGCATCGATCGTCACGCCGCCCGTTCGAATCTTCGCGCGCAGTCCGCGCCGTTTGATCTCGTCGACGTCGACGCCTTCGACGAAGGCATCCGGCGCGGCGCGATCGATCTCGTCGGCTTTCACTTCGTCGATGCCGAGGATGCTCAGCGGAAATTCGGCGGGAACTTCCTTCGCGCGCGCTGCGGGGACAACGAATTTGCCGAGGGCCCACACGAATTCGCCATCGCGATAGCGGGCGTAGTTGCGGACGGCGTCCTGCATCGACAGCGCGGCGGGAGGAAAGAGGCCGGCGTAGTCGATGAGCCGATCGAGGAGGACGCGGATCGACTGCGTGCTCATTTGGAGCCTTTGCGCACCGTCATCCTGAGCCGCGCAGACGGCGAAGGAACTCTTCTACGCCAGGTGTGGCGACGAAGAGGTCCTTCGCTGCGCTCAGGATGACGAAAGGTCATTCTTTGAAGTGCTTCCGCAGTCCCTGCCAGCAGCGCCAGTAGTCGCGCTGCAGCGCCGGCGTCTCCATCGCGAACTTTGTCGGATGGATGACGTGCCGCGTTTCGAACATGAACGCCAGCGTGTCCGCGAGGTACTGCGGCTCGAGCGTCGCGTTCGACGCCGCATCGAACGACGTCGCGTCGGGTCCATGACCCGACATGCAGTTGTGCAAACTCGCGCCCCCGGGCTCGAAGCCTTCCGCCTTCGCGTCGTATGCCCCGCGAATCAGGCCCATGTACTCGTTCATCACGTTGCGATGAAAGTACGGCGGACGGAACGTGTGCTCGGCGACCATCCATCGCGGCGGAAAGATCACGAAGTCGACGTTCGCCGTTCCCGCGATCTCCGACGGTGACGTGAGGACGGTGAAGATCGACGGATCGGCGTGATCGAACGACACCGTGTTCATCACGTTGAAGTTCGCAAGGTCGTATTTGTACGGCGCGTAGTTGCCGTGCCACGCGACGACGTCGAGCGGCGAATGATCGATGTGCGCCCGCCAGAAGCGATCCTCGAATTTCGCGACGAGCTCGAAGTCGCCTTCGCGATCCTCGTACGCCGCGACCGGCGTCAGAAAATCGCGCGGATTCGCGAGCCCGTTCGATCCGATCGGCCCGAGGTCCGGTAACCGCAGCAAAAGTCCTCGGTTTTCGCAAACGTAGCCGCGCGCCTCCCCTTCGACCTCGACGCGGAATCGTGTGCCGCGCGGAATGACTGCGATCTCGCCGGGACGCGCCTCGACGATGCCGAGCTCCGAGTGCAGCGTGATCGCGCCGAGCTCGGGCACGATGAGCAGCTCGCCGTCGGCGTCGTAGAAGAAGCGATCGGTCATCGATCGATTGGCGGCGTAGATGTGAATGCCGACACCGTCGTTGCCGGCGATGCTCGTCAGTCCGTCGACGAAATCGGTCGCCGCGCTCGGAATCGGCAGCGGATCCCATCGCAACTGATTCGGAGACGTCGGAACTTTTTCCGGCGCGTCGCGCAGCAGCTCAAACGGCTCGTGCAGAACGGCGGGGCGGATGCGATAGAGCCACGATCGCTTCTGCTGATGACGCGGCGCGGTGAAGGGCGATCCGCTGAACTGCTCGGCGTACAAACCGAACGCCGCTTTCTGCGGCGAGTTCTGTCCGCGCGGCAGCGCGCCTTCGATCGCTTCCGTGGCGAATTCGTTGCCGAAGCCTGATTGATACATCGTTGGTCCGTTGGTCCGTTGGTCGGTTGGTCCGTTGGTCGGTGGCGCACCGACTACCGACTACCGACTACAGATTCCCTCGTCTGGCCTGTTCGCGCTCGATCGATTCGAAGAGCGCTCGGAAGTTGCCCTTGCCGAAGCCGCGGCTTCCCTTGCGCTGGATGATCTCGAAGAAAACGGTCGGGCGATCCTCGACCGGCTTCGTGAAGATCTGCAGCAGATAGCCCTCGTCGTCCTTGTCGACGAGGATGCCGAGGTCTTTGAGCTGATCGATCGACTCCTCGATGGGACCGACGCGCTGCGGCAGCTCGGCGTAGTACGAATCGGGCACGCGGAGGAAGTCGACGCCGTTGTCGCGCAACTTGCCGACCGTGGCGATGACATCCTTGCAGAGCAGCGCGATGTGCTGCACGCCGGGGCCGTAGTACGCCTCCAGGTACTCCTGGATCTGGCTCTTCTTCTTTCCTTCCGCGGGCTCGTTGATCGGGAACTTGACGACGTGCGAGTCGTCCGACATCACGATCGACATCAGCGCCGAGTATTCGGTCGAGATGTCCTTGTCGTCGAAGGTGATGTAGCGCGAGAAGCCCATCACTTTGCTGTACCACTCGGCCCAGCGATTCATCGCTCCGAGCTCGACGTTGCCGACGATGTGATCGACCGCGGCGATGCCGGTCGCTTCGCTCGGGACATCGGCCGGCTCGAATCCCGGCAGGAACGGACCTTCGTAATTTTTGTAGGCGATGAACGAATGGATCGTGTCGCCGTAGGTGCGGATCGACGCGCGACGAATCGCGCCGCGCTCGTCGCTCGCATCGTGAGGCTCGACGACCGGCTCCGCGCCGCGCCTGACGGCTTCCGCGAACGCGAAGTCGGCATCCTCGACGAGGAGGGCGATGTCGCGAACGCCGTCGCCATGCCGGCGGATGTGATCGCTGGCAGCATGATTCGGATCGAACGGCGTCGAGAGAACGAACCGCACCTTCCCCTGCGCGAGCACATACGAAGCGAACTGCCGATTGCCGGTCTCGAGCCCGCTGTACGCGACCTGCGAGAAGCCGAAGGCCCGGCGATAAAAAAACGCGGCCTGCTTCGCATTGCCGACCCAGAACTCGACGTGATGGATCCGCTTCAGCTTCAGCGGATTTCCGCCGGAGGCGGCAACCTCGCGCAGGGTGGGGGCTTGTGCAGTCGTGACTGTCATAGGGTGCCTCTTTATCACAGGAAATATGCGCGGCGGATGCCGAGGTAGACTGGTGATGTGAAGAAGGATCCTACCGTCGAAACGCCCGAGATGCCGAAGCAGGAACGCACCATCCCGCCCGGGCAGGAGGCGCTCTACAAACGGCTCGACGAGATGGTCGCACAGGGCCTGGCGAAGAGAGGGCCCGATTGGGATAAGCCGTTGTCTGCGGATTTCTTCACCCTGCCACGTCCGAGGGCGAGGAAGAGCGTCGTCGAGGCGCTTTTGGAAGATCGCGACGAAGGCCCATGAAGTTCTGGGATTCATCGGCGTTGGTTCCGCTGATGCTGATCGAGCCACGCTCGCACGACATCGAACAACTCCTCGATCGAGACGACCATATCGCTACGGCCGACATCGCGTCACTCGAGGTGACCAGCGCAATCTGGCGTCGCAAACATCGCAGGGAACTGACCGTCGAAGAGATTCGCCTGGCTGAGACGGTGTTCGCACGTCTTACTCGGAAGTGGATCCGGATCGAGCAGTCATCGGACGTCGTGCAGCGTGCACTCGTTCTTCTCTCGCGCCATCCGCTTCGAACGCTGGACGCGATCCAGCTTGCAAGCGCGCTCGTCCTCGCAGGGAGCAATCGCAATCTCCCCATCGTCACCCTCGACGCTCGCCTCGCCACCGCCGCCCGCGCCGAAGGCTTTCCCACCCTTCCCTGACCGAATTTCACTGCCATAATCCTCGTTACCTTCGACACGCATGCTCGACGACAAGCTCCACGAAGAGTGCGGGGTCTTTGGCATCCTCGGCCATCGGGATGCCGCGAACCTCGTCTACCTCGGCCTCTACGCCCTGCAGCATCGCGGGCAGGAGAGCGCCGGCATCGCCTCCGTCAATGAAGCGGGGCGCATCGTCTCCGAAAAAGAGATGGGCTACGTCGCGGATGTGTTCACCGAGGAGCGGCTGTCGCGGCTGCCGGGAGAGATTGCGATCGGACATGTCCGCTATTCGACCGCGGGCGGCTCGATGCTCTGCAACGCGCAGCCGATCGTCGCCTCGACCAGCAAAGGCCCGATCGCTGTCGCGCACAACGGCAACCTCGTCAACGGTGACGAGCTCCGCCGTCAGCTCGAGAACGAAGGCGCCATTTTCAACTCGATGTCGGACACCGAAGTCCTCGTGCACCTCATCGCGCGATCGAAGGCGCGCGATGTCGAGGGCGCGCTGCTCGACGCGCTGGCGCAGGTCAAGGGCGCCTACGCGATCGCGCTGCTGACGCCGACTCGCATCTTCGCCGCGCGCGATCCGTATGGTTTTCGTCCGCTGGTCCTCGGCCGCCTCGACGACGCGATCGCCGTCTCGTCGGAGACGTGCGCGTTCGATCTCATCGACGCGGAAACGATTCGTGAGATTCACGCGGGTGAAGTGGTTGCGCTCGAACGCGGCGAAATCCGCGTCGTGCGCGACGCGCGCGCCGAACGCGAGGCGCGCTGCATCTTCGAGCACGTCTACTTCGCGCGTCCGGACTCCGTCGTCTTCGGCAGCAACGTCGCGGAAGTGCGCAAGCGCTTCGGCGCGCAGCTCGCGCGCGAGCATCCCGTCGATGCGGACATCGTCGTCCCGGTCCCCGACTCCGGCGTTTTCGCGGCGACCGGTTACGCCCAGGAATCGGGCATCCCCTTCCAGTTCGGACTCGTGCGCAACCATTACGTCGGCCGCACGTTCATCGAGCCGGAGCAGGGCATCCGCCATTTCGGCGTGAAGGTGAAACTGAATCCGGTCCGCGAGCTGATCGCCGGAAAACGGATCGTGCTCATCGATGACTCGATCGTGCGCGGCACGACGTCGAAGAAGATCGTCAGGATGCTGAAGGACTCCGGCGCGGCGGAGGTGCACATGCGCATCTCGTCGCCGCCGACGGCGTGGCCGTGCTACTACGGCATCGACACGCCGGAGCGGGCGCATCTGATCGGCGCCGCGCAGACGCCCGATCAGATCCGCGCCTTCATCGAAGCCGACTCCCTCGGCTACCTGTCAGTCGACGGCATGCTCGAAGGCGTCCGCAACGGCGACGATCCGCGGCAGCTCTACTGCAGCGCGTGCTTCACCGGTCAATATCCGGTGCGGAGCGAGGCGCAGTCTCCTCGTCACGACGAAGCCGTGCCTCTGTCCGCGCGGTGACGACCTCGTTCGCGCGCGGGACGTCCGTCGCGACGTCGGCGCTGCTCCTCTCGCCGATCAATTCCTCGAACAGCGCGCGGTAGTGCAGCATCGCCTGCCGCAGATCCTCGGTCGACGCGGCGCCCGACGTCGCGCTGATCACGCGATGCCCGGCGCGATAGTGCTCGACGATGCGCGGATGCGTGACCGAAAGATGTGCCGCGTGCGCGTCGAAGTCACCCATCGGATAACCCATCGCGCGCATCACGTCGGCGACGACTTCGTCGGCTTCCGACACCGCCATGCGGGGCCGTTCGACGAAATGCTGCTCGACGCGACGCCAGTCGCTCAGATAGCGATCGCGATCGCTCGCCGGCAGCGGCGTGATGTTGAACGACTTCACTTCCTCGGCGCGCGCGAGCAGATCGCTCTCGGCGCGCTTCCAGTTTCCGGTCTTGCGGACGGCGTGGTCGTACTCGGTGCCGAACTGGTCTCGCAGCGCGATCGTTCGCGATCGGCGAGCCGCGCGGACAATGAGGCCAATCGCTGCCAGCACCGCCACGGCGATCAGCGCGATCCAGATCCATTGCGGGTCGATGGCCATTGGGTAATACCTCCGCTTTTCATGCAGTGCTAGACTCGGGCCTTCCTGACAAGTCGAGATCGCAAGGGAGGTCGGAATGGACGTCCTCACGATTCTTTTCGCCGGACTCATCACGCAAGTGATGACGGACTCAGGCGCGCAGCGCGCCGTCCTCGTCGCGGCACCCGAGCACGAAGCGCGACTGATCGTCGACGCCGCGGA
>Ga0075425_100002007_pt1 | contig 20108 bp, 16 predicted proteins | sample SoiMethybrSBSTD4_FD_75300 | JGI IMG/M metagenome (GOLD analysis project Ga0075425, IMG submission 75300) | Bulk soil microbial communities from a Populus tree surrounding site in Tennessee, USA - Soil MetaG P. TD hybrid SBSTD4 | ecosystem: Environmental > Terrestrial > Soil > Tree plantation... | reverse complement strand
ATTATTTGTCGCGGGAACCAGCCGCGAGCCTGCTCCGGCCTGACGCGCGCTTCGCGCGCGTATTTACCTGGCAGGATGGCGCGCGCGCGGCGCTCGCGATGGTGGCCACGCTGCGCGCGCGGCGTTATCGCGCCGTGATCGATCTCTACTCCAACCCGCGCAGCGCCTGGCTTTCGTGGATCTCCGGCGCGCCGGTTCGCATCGGCGGTAACCGGCGGGGACGGCGCCTCCTTTATACACACCGCGTCCAGGCACCGGCCGGCATGCCCGTGATCGACGTGTTCATGCAGTATGCGCTTCCGCTGGGCGTGCGCGGCCCCGCCCGCAAACCCGTCATCACGATCGGGGCTCCCGAGGCCGACGCGGCCGAAGCGCAGCTCGAGAATGCGGGAGCTCCCGCCGGTGGAGCACCGCGCATCGGCGTGCATCCGGGAGGGAAGTGGGCGGTGAAGCGCTGGCCGGCCCGACACTTTGCCGAGCTCGTCGACATGATCGTGGCCGCCGGCGCGCGCCCGGTGCTGTTCACCGGCCCGGACGAACCTGAAGCCACCAACGAAGTCGTGGGGCTTGTGCGCACACCGGCAGCACGTCTCGACGCGCTCGACATTCGGACGACGGCCGCGATCATCTCGCGGCTCGATGCGATGATCGCCTGCGACGGCGGCGTCATGCACACCTCCGTGGCGGTGGGCACGCCCACGGTGGGTATCTTCGGGAGCAGCCAGTCCGCAGTGTGGTTTCCGTACGAATCGTCGGGTCCCTATCGCGCCGCAGAGATCGATGTGCCGTGCCGGCCCTGCCACCAGCACGTCTGCCCCCTCGGACACACGCGCTGCTTGAACGAGCTCCTGCCCGCGCACGTGGCCTCGCTCCTCAAGTCGATCGTTCGCACCGATACGAGGCTGGCCACATGAGCGCGCGTCGCGAGTGGCTGCTCGCCGTGCGTCTGCGCCAGCTCGGCGACGTGCTGGCATCGCTGGAAGTCCTGCGCGCACTCAAGTCGCATCGACCGGAGCGGGGCATCGCCTTCATCGTGAACGCCCCCTACGCGCCGCTTCTCGCCCACGAGCCCTACATCGACCGCGTCATGGTGCCGCCTGCGGGCGGCGTGGGCGCATGGACGAAGTTCTTGCGCGAGGTGCGCTCGCTCCACGCCTCCGCCGCCATCGACCTTCACGGCAGCGCGCGTTCCGCGCTCATCACACGCCTTTCGGGTGCGCCGCTGCGCGTGGGATTCGATGTACGCGGGCGCCGGCATGCGTACACCGTGGTCGAGCCGCGCGGAGAGTTTCAGGGCGGCCGGCGCGTCCCGCACAATCCGATCACGTGGGGCGCCCGACTCGCGCGCCACGCGGGCTGCGCGGAAACCAACACGGTTCCGCCCGCTATACGGGGCGGCGAAGAGGAAGCAGGGCCGGTGCGTCTACTGCTCACCGAAGCCGGTGTTGGTCTTGCGGCGCTTGATTCACGCTCAGTGGTCGGTCTCAACCCCGGACGGGCAGTGGCGACCAAGTACTGGGCGCCGTCACACTGGGTGACACTCGCGCACTCACTCCGGCGCGAGGGTCGTGATGTAATGATCTTCTGGGGGCCGGGAGAAGAGTCCGAGGCGAAGATGATCGCGCACGAATCGGATGCCGTGTACGCACCGGCGCTCACGTTGGTCGAAATGTGCGCCGCGCTCCGCTTCTGCTCCGCGCTCGTCACCATCGATTCCGGCCTCAAGCACCTCGCCGTGTGCGCGCGCACGCCGACAGTGACCGTGTTCGGCTCAACCGATCCGCGCGAATGGCACATGGGCTCGAATCGGGATATCGCGTTGTGGAAGGGACTCTCGTGTTCGCCGTGCCGCCGCCTGGACTGTCCCATGGGAGTGCCGTGCATGAATATCGCGGCAGGCGAAGTCCTCGACGCGCTCGACCGTGTGCTGGTGGCGGCATCATGAATCCGCGCGACATCTCCGTCATCGTCACCACGCGCAACGAAGCGGCCAACCTTCCGCGCTGCCTGGAAAGTGTGCGCGGCTTCGGTGAAATCATCGTGGCCGACAGCTTCAGCGCCGATGAGACGGTGGCCATCGCGCGGCAGGGCCGCGCAACCATCTTCCAGCGGCCGTACCGATCGCCCAGCGACCAGAAGAACTGGGCCTCGGCACGTGCCCGCCATGACTGGGTGCTCGTGCTCGATGCCGACGAATGGTTGAATGAGCCGCTGCGCAAGGAAATCGAGGCGCTGGTTCCCGGCGACCGGGCCGGGTTCTGGATCCGCCGGCGGAGCGAATACCTGGGCCGTCCCATTCGCGGGTGCGGCTGGCAGCGCGACAAGGTGCTGCGTCTCTACGACCGCCGGCGCGGGCACTACCCCGAGGCACGCGTGCACGAGGAAGTCGTGCTCGATGCCCGGGCGGGATACCTCCGCGCACGGCTGGGCCATCGGCCCTACCGCGACATCGCGCATCACATCGGGAAGATCGACGATTACACGGCGCGCGGCGCGCAGCAGGCCGTCGAGCGCGGATTGCGTGTACCGTGGCTTCATCTCTTGCTCCATCCGCCCTTCAGGTTCATTCGCATGTATCTTCTGCAACTTGGTGTATTTGATGGATATCCCGGACTTGTGCTATGCCTCTTGTCGTCCGCGGGTGTGTTCCTCAAGTATGCCCGGGCGTGGGAGCTGAAGCGCGCGTCATGAAGGGCGTGTGTCTTTTCGGCGGGTACCACCGCGGCTATCCGCGCAGCAGTGTCATCCTCTCGGGGCTGCGCCGCATCGGCGTGCCCGTGGTGGAGTGCACGGTGTCGCCGCGACTCAAGTCCCCACGGCGCTATCCCGCGCTCATTGCTGCATACCGCCGGCTGCACCAGGACTTTGACGTGATCTTCGTCCCCGAGTTCCGCCACAAGGATGTCCCGCTGGCATGGGCCCTCGCACGGCGCGGCGCAAAGCTGTGCGTCTTCGACCCGCTGGTGTCGCGCTACGACACGCGCGTGCACGACCGCGCCGACGCGGATGCGCGCGGGCTGCAGGCGTCACACAATCTGAACCTGGACCGCGTGGCGCTCTCACTCCCGGATCTCGCCCTTGCCGACACCTCCGAGCATGCCCGCTATTTTCGCGAGCGGCTCGCCGCCCCCGACGCGCGCGTGCGCGTTCTGCCCGTGGGGTACGACGACGCCATGTTTGCTCCGGCCGCCGCGCCGGACGGGCGCGAAGTCGTGCGCGTGCTCTTTTACGGGAGCTATCTGCCGCTCCACGGCGTCGACGTGATCGTGGATGCTGCGCTGCGCTTGCGCGCAGAGCGTCACATTCATTTCGAATTGATCGGCGGCGGGCAGACCTTTGCCGACGTGACGCGGCGGCTGCGCGCGGAAGGGGCGGGCAACATTGCGATCGAGCCGCGCGTCGACGCGGCCGAGCTTCCGGCGCGCATTGCGCGTGCATCGATCTGTCTCGGGATTTTCGGCACCACGGCCAAGGCGGCGCGCGTGGTACCCAACAAGGTTTACCAGTGCGCCGCCATGGCGCGGCCGGTGATCAGCGCGGACACGCCGGCGCTGCGCGAGTTCTTCGACCCCGCGCGTCACGTGGAACTGGTGCGCCCGGGTGACGGCGCCGCCCTGGCGGAACGCATCGCCGCGCTGGCGCGCGACCCCGCCCGCCGCCTGGCGCTGGGAGAAGCCGCCGCCGCCCACGTGCGGGAACACTACTCACCGGTGCCGATCGCGCGCCGCTTTGCCGGCATGTGCGAGGAGGCGATGCGCGCATGAGCGCGACACCGCGCCCCTTGCGCATCCTGATGGTGGATTCGGAACGCAGCTGGCGCGGCGGACAGGGGCAGGTGTTTCTGCTCATGCGCGGCCTGGCGGAGCTCGGCCAGCACGTCACCCTGGCCGCGCCCGGCGCGGGCGAGCTCTTCAAGCGGAGTGCGGAACTTCCCGTCGAGCGCATCCCATGGCGGGGAACGGCGCGCCCCGCTTCGCTTCTGGAACTGCGTGCGATCATGGCGCGCGGGAATTTCGATGTCGTTCATTCGCACGCTTCCCGTGCGCACGGGGCCGTCGCGATGGTGCGCGCGCTGACACGCGCGTGCCATGTGGTGTCGCGGCGCGTCGACTTCGCCGTGGCGCGCGGACCGCTGGGGAAGTGGAAGTACCATCGGGGCGCCGACGCCTACATCGCGATCTCGAACGGCGTGCGCGACGTGCTCGTTCGCGGCGGTGTGAATGCGGACGCGATAACCGTGGCACCCAGTGGAATCGACCTGGAGAAACTCGAGCGGGTGCGCGAGCCGGGCTACCTGCGCGATGAATTCAAGCTGGAGGCGGGAGTGCCGGTGCTCGTCAACGTAGCCGCCCTGGCGCCACACAAGGCCCAATCAGTCCTGCTCGATGCACTGAAACAGTTGCGCACCCGCCGACAGTTTCGTTGCTTTATCGTAGGTGATGGCTCCTTGCGAGCCGATCTTGAGGCTCACTGTCGCTCGCTATCGCTCGCGGATCAGGTCACCTTCACGGGATTTCGCAGCGACGCGCTCGAGTTCATCCGCCTGGCGGATGTGTTCGTGATGAGCTCGCGCCTCGAAGGCCTGGGAACTTCGATCATGGATGCGCAGGCGCTGGGTACGCCGGTGGTGGCAACGCGCACGGGCGGCATTCCTGAAATCGTCGCCGACGGCGTCACCGGACTGCTCGCGCCGCCCGGGGATGCGGACGCGCTGGCGGCCGCGCTCGCGCGCATGCTGGACGACGCGGCCTTGCGCGAAAGTTGCCGCCGTCATGCGCAGTTGCAAGCGGCGCGGTACGACTACCGCCGCACGGTGTACAAAACTCTGGACGTCTACCGGCGTCTATGCCACGTTGAGCCTCCCCTGGAAGGGATTCCTGCTTGATGATTTCGCGTTTCAAGATCGCAGCGGTGCTGTGCGCCGCCTGGGCCTGCACCACGGCCGCGGCCAAGCCGCCCGCGCCCGCCAGGACCGACACCACGGTGACGTTCTACGATTCGCTCTACGCCAACGATCTTCCGCCGGATTCGTTTGCAACGCTCGCGCCGGTGTTCGTGCCGTTCGGCGCGGGGGAGAAGCTCGTGTTCTCGGTGCAATACGGACTGGTGACGGCGGGTGAAGCGACGCTCGAAGTTCGCAATCTCGCCGCTATCGGCGGACGACCGGCGTATCGCATCATCTCCGACGCACGCACCAACGATTTCTTTTCCAAGTTCTTCTCGGTGCGTGATCGCTACGAGTCGTACATGGACACCACCGCGCTCCACAGCCTGCGCTACGAAAAACATCTGCGCGAAGGAAAGTTCAAGCGCGACGATGCGGTGGACTTCGACCAGGCCGGGCACCGCGCCGTGTACAAGGACAAAACCGTGCCCATTCCGCCGCGCACGCAGGACGTGCTCTCCGCGTTGTACTATGTGCGCACGCTGCCGCTCCAGGTGGGACAATCGATCGCGCTCGCCAACCACACCGACGGCAAGAACTATCCGCTGATTGTGAAGGTGCTGGGACGCGAGCACGTGAAGGTGGACGCCGGGGAGTTCGACTGTATCATCGTGGAACCGATCCTGCGCGGCCCCGGCGTGTTCACGCAATCGGGACGGCTCACGGTCTGGCTCACCGACGACCGCCGCCGCATGCCCGTGCTCATGAAGAGCAAGGTGGTCATCGGTCACGTGGCCGCAATTCTGAAATCGTACGAAGTCGCCAAGAAGAAGTAGCCATGCCGAAACGTTTCGACGAAGCCGATCTCTCCGCGGTCAAACCGGTCCCGATCGCCACGCGCGCGTCCAAGGTGCGAGTGGAAGACATCGTCGATCCACGCACGCTGACGGGAAACGGCCACGAGCTGCTCGAGCGGGCGTTGCCGGGAATGCTGGCGGCGGACTCGCTCAAGAAAACCGCGGCCGCGCTGCGGCGCGCGCGCGCTGCGAAGCGGGAGATCATCTGGTTGGTCGGTGCCCACGTCGTGAAGGTGGGACTCTCCGGATACGTCGCCGCGCTGATGGACGCGGGTTATATCACGTGCATTTCGACCACCGGCTCCGCAGTAATCCACGACCTCGAGCTTGCGTTCTTCGGGAAGACATCGGAAGACGTCGCGGCGGAGCTGCCGGCTGGACGCTTCGGCATGTCGAAAGAGACGTCGGAGCATTTCAATAGTGCGGTGCGACACGGGGACAACCTCGGGATAGGATTGGGAGGAGCGTTCGGGGATTACATTCGGTCTTCGAAGGCGCCACACGCCGGAGCGAGCGTTTTTTCCGCCGCTTCCGCGGCGGATGTCCCTGCGACCGTGCACGTCGCGCTCGGCACCGACATCACGCATCAGCACGCGGATTTTCCCGCCGAAGCGACGGCGCGCCTGTGCATGCGGGATTTCCGGATACTCACCGCGCGCGTTCAGAATGCGTTCGCCGAAGGCGTGGTGGTGCTGGTGGGGTCCGCGGTGGTGCTGCCCGAAGTGTTTCTCAAGGCCACCTCGGTGGCTTACAACCTGGGCTCGACCCCGCGCGGCGTGTTCGCCGTGGCCTTCGACATGATGCCGCAGTACCGTGTGCGCGAAAACGTTCTCTCCCGGCCCTTCCGCGGCGCTTCCGAGAGCCACATGATTACCGGCCACCACGAGATCATGCTCCCGCTTTTGTATCTTCTCCTGCGCGATTGACTGCGCCGGGGAATGAACCTTGCTCCATGTCCGGGGGCGGCAGGCCGCCCCGTCGTGTATAATGTGAGCTTTCTAGAGTTGGAACAGCCGCGTCTCGGTGAGCCTCCGCGCGGCTGTAAACGGCCCCGCCCTGCTTAGATGTTGTTCACGCCATGAGCCGTACCCGTGCTGAAGGAAATATTCGCCAGGGAGTGAGTCGCACCGTCGACCTCGCCCTCAAGATCGTCCCCGTCGCGACGCTGATCGCCGTGGGTGCGATGTTCGCGGCGGAGCAGGCGCTTCATCCCAACCAGCGCGCGATCAAAACCGCGCTGATGCTGGGCCTGATGGCGTTCATGTTCCGCTTCGACATGGTGTACTCGATCTACCTCTTTTCGTTCCTCTACCTGTTCCCGAGCGGCATCTCGATCGCCAGCAGCAACGTCGTGCTGATGACGGTCATTCCGATGATCTGGGCGGTGCGCGCGGCATCCACGCGCACGCGCCTGTTCCGGCCCACGCCGCTCGACAAGCCGCACGTGCTCTTCATCATGGCGTACTTCCTGTCGCTCATGAACGTGGAGACCCACAAGAACCTCGTGATGGGCCTGGGAGTGATCTGGCAGCAGATCACTGTCATCCTGTTCTTCTCGCTCATCGTGACGCTCGTCGACGACGAGAAAAAGCTCATGCGCGTGATGAAGGTGGCATGCCTCGCTTACGCGCTCACGTTTTCCACGGCGCTGGTGCAGCTGGTGGCGCCCAACGCGACCATCATTCCGGGATGGATCGGGATGGCGCACAAGCTCAAGGAGGGAGGCGTCTACAGCGCGCGTGTGACCAAGATGCGCATCAGCGGCACGCTCGGAAACGACGCCAACCTCGCCGATTTCGGGGCACAGGTGGTCTGCCTGTTGGCGTTCTTTGCATGGCGCGCGAAAAACCCCGCGGAGAAGACGTTCTGGGGCCTGGCGGTGATGGTGACGATCATCGCGGTCATGTCGACGGGCAATCGCGGTGGAACCGTGGGGCTGGCCATTGCGATCGGTTACGGGCTGTTCCTGTTCCGGCGACAGCTTGGGTTCCAGCGCGTGATTCTCGTCCTGTGTGCCGGTGTCGGGTTCGCGCTCGGTGCGAGCTGGTACCTGTCGAATTACACGTACGCAACATCCCCCATCGACAGGCTGCTCCACACGCAGATGGTGGGTGTAGTGCCGGAGACGCGCACGATGACGTGGTGGCCGTCGATCCAGAAGAGCATGCAGCATCCGTTCGTGGGGACCGGGCCGTACTTCGAGATCGGCAAAGGGCTCACCTTCCAGTATTGGCCGCACAACGCGTACCTGTACTACCTGCAGACCCTTGGCCTCCTCGGTCTGGGCGCGTTCCTGTGGATCATGACACGGGTCTGGAAGATGTCGATCCGCTTCCGGGGCTATGGAAGAAACCGCGACGAGCTCGCCGACCTGCTGGCGCTCTTGCACGTATCGCTGGTGGTGTTCGCGATCCAGCAAATGCGCAGCGACCACCAGAACAGCGACTACTACCCGTACCATCTTTGGTTCATTTTCGGGGCCATCATGGTGGCGGGGCGGCTGGTCCAGCTCCGGCTCGATGCGCCCCGGGCGGAGGTCCCCGTCGTTGCCCCGGCGCCCGCCCGGGCGAGCCTCGAGCGGGGCGTTCGTACGCCTTGACACCCGCCCGGCCGGCTGCTAAACTACGCGCATCCTCAGGAGGTTACCCCGGGTCTCTGCTATCGTGTGTTGCGTCCGACATTGATCATCCTGCCGTGATGGCGGGGTTCATGTTCGCCAGGTTTCCCGGGGCGCACGCGCCGCAGGGGTGAAAGCACCCCGGCGGTTTTTTCTTACCCCGGAACCGCATTCACTGCCGCATCGCGCGATGGAGCATCTTGTGCAACTGGAGACGAAGGCGCGTCACGGGGACGCCGGCGCTGGGACCGGTAACGTGGTGCTGAATGACACGCTGGCGTACGTGGCGGGAAAGCGCCTGTTCGATCTCGCCGTCGGATCCCTTGTATTCGCGCTCGTCATTCCGATCGTTCCGCTCATCGCGTTGATGATCAAGCTCGACAGCCCGGGGCCGGTGTTCTACCGCCAGGACCGGATCGGCCGCGGCGGGCGCACTTTCCGTTTCTACAAGTTCCGCTCGATGTACCGCGAGGCCGATCGCCGCCGCGCGGAGCTCGAAGCAAAGAACGAGCAGCAGGGGCCGGTGTTCAAGATCAAAGCCGACCCGCGCATTACTCCGGTCGGGCAGTTCCTGCGCCGCTCCAGCATGGACGAGATCCCGCAGATCCTGAACGTTCTGCGCGGCGATATGAGCATCGTGGGGCCGCGCCCCCCGCTTCCGGTGGAAGTGGCGCGTTACCAGCCGTGGCACCGCCGCCGCCTCGACGTGAAGCCCGGCATTACCTGCCTGTGGCAGATTGCGGGGCGCAGCCAGATCGGTTTCGACGAGTGGATGCGCCTCGACATGGAGTACCTGCGCACGCGCAGCCTGCGCACCGATCTGGCGATTTTTCTGAAAACCCTGCCCGCCGTTATGGCGCGGCGCGGAGCATATTAGACGGGCAGTTGGCGTGGCACGCGCCTTGCCGGATGAGGGCGGGCGTTGATCGCGTCCTCCGCGTCAGCGTGGATTTACAATGATTTATCGCATAACCCGACGCTTTTCCTGGGTGAGCCGCCTCACTCCTTTCGGTGTAACCGCCTCGCATCGCTCGCTGGCGGGGGCGTGCGCATTCGCATTCGTCGCCACGATGGCCGCCGGTTGCTCATCGGGGATAAAGGGGGCGGATCGTGCCCACGGATGGTACGAAAGCGATTCGCTGCAGCAGTTCGTGGCCGACACCGGGAAGCAGAAGCCGTTTCTGGAGCCCGAATACGTGCTCGGCGTGGGCGACCAGTTGGAAATTGTGTTTCCGTATCACACCAATCTGACCGAGCGTGACATCGTGGTGCGCCGGGACGGTCGCATCTCGCTCCCGTACGTGGGCGACCAGATGGCGGCCGGGATCACGCCGATGGATCTTGATTCGGTGCTCACGGTGAAATACAGCGAGATACTGCGCGATCCGAATCTTTCCGTGATCGTGGAGAAGCCGGCGCCGCAGCGCGTGTACGTGCTGGGACAGGTGAACACACCGGGGCGGTTCGAATTCGACGACCAGATGACGATGGTGCAGTCCGTCGCCGCCGCCGGTGGGTTCAAGAAGGGCGCGTTGTCCTCGCACGCGGTGCTGATCCGCCGCCAGAGCGTCTCGAAGATCGTCGGCATCGAAGTGGATCTCAAGGCCGTCACGCAGGGCGCAAAGATGATCAACGACGTGCCGCTGCGCAACTACGACATCGTGTTCATTCCGCAGCACCCGATTTTCACCGCCGCCGACTTCATGGAGGCGGTGGGCACCATCATCGACGTGCCGCTCGACGCGGTGTTCAAGGGCTGGCAGATCGCCAACCTTTCGGCGACGTACGAATATTTCCGGGCCACGCGCCCGCTGCAGAGCACGCCATGACGGACCAGCGCATCGATACTCGCCAGGAAACCAGCGTTCGCGACTTCCTCGACGTCGTGTTCCGGCGCAAGTGGGTGATCATCTCCATGGTGATCGCGACCACACTGCTCGTGCTCGGCCTCGATGCGCGCCGACCCGATATGTGGGAGTCGACGTCGCGCGTCCTGGTCAAGCGCGGCAAGCAGCAGAGCATCCTCACCACGAACGTGTACGTCCTGCCCTGGGCCGAAGACGTGGCATCGGTGGTGCAGCTGATCCTTTCCGAAGACGTGTTCGCGAAAGCGCGCGTCGAGTTTGCGGACTCGGTGAAAACCGGGCGCTACCCGAAAGACTGGAAGTTCAATGCCGGCTCGGTGCATTCGGGCGTCATCGGCGAGTCGAACGTGTTCACGATCAGCTATGCCGATCCGCGCCCGGGAATCTGCACGCTCGGGTGCAACGTGGTGACCGACGCTTTCCGCGAATTCTATCGCGAGAGCAACTCGCCGCCGCCGGTGAGCGATTACTTCACGCACCAGCTGAGCGATACGCGCACCGAGCTGGCCCAGGCGCGCGAAGACCGCAACCGCTTCATGAATGAGAAGAAATTCTTCGGCGCGGATGAGACCAGCCGTTTTCTGCTGGGGAAGATCGGGACGCTGGAGACCAACCTTACCGGGCTCGAGGGCGACGTGAGCTCGGCCAAGCTGCGCACTGACAACCTGGCGGCGCTGGCGCAGAAGTCGGGTCCGGATCTCGAGCAGGATCTGTCGTTCTCGGTCTCGCAGCACGTGCTGCAGTCGGCAGTGGTGCAGAACATCAAGTTCCAGCTCACCCAGCTCAACATGCGCAAGGAAGAGCTCGAGCAGAAGTACACCGACAAGCATCCGGACGTGATCGCGGTTAATGCCCAGATCGCGCAGCTCCACGAGGACCTCAAAGAAGAGGTTCAGAATGCCTACAAGGTGGAGAAGGGCTCTCTCGAGGAAGCGCTGGCCAAACGCGACGCCGTGCTCGCGGACATCAACAGTGCCAAGCAACAGCTGGCCGCCGTGCCCGACCTCGAGCGCGAGCTGGCGGAGATCGACACCCGGATCGACGGGCTGGAGACCAACGAAAAGTATCTCGTGCAGCAGCAGAGCGCCGCGCAGATCACCGCGGCCGGCAGCCCCGAGGAAGATGTCACGATTCTAGCCAGCGCCAGCGCGCCGTACAGCAAGAAGACGCGCGACTACGTCCGCCTGGCGCTGGGCCCGCTGCTCTCGATCATCGTGGGGCTCGGCATCGCCTTCTTCCTGGAAAGCATGGACCACTCGGTGAAGAGCCGCGGCGAGGTCGAGGAATATCTCAAGGTACCGGTGCTGGCGACCGTGGCCGATGCCGGCGCGTCGCGGCGCAAGAAGTCCGCGTCGGGCGGTTAACGATGTACGAAGCATTCTTTGGACTCCGCGAGAACCCCTTCGGCACCACGCCGGATCCGCGCTATCTCTACAAGAGCCGCGCGCACCGCGAGGCGCTGGCGTATCTCGCGCACGGCATCTTCCTGAAGAAGGGGTTCCTGGCGCTCACCGGTGAAGTGGGCGTGGGGAAGACCACCGTGGTGCGCGCCTTCGTGCAGACGTTCCACCCGTGCCTCGAAGTGTCGTTCGTCATCAACACCCGCGTCGACTTTCGCGAGATGCTGTTCATGCTGCTCACCGATTTCGGGGTGGAGATCAAGAGCGAGTCGAAGGTCGTGATGCTTTCGCAGCTCAACGAATTCCTGATCAAGCGCTACGCGGAAAACCAGAATCCCGTGCTCGTGATCGACGAGGCGCAGAATCTCTCGCCCGATGTGCTGGAAGAGTTGCGCATGCTGTCCAACCTGGAGACCAACCAGCAGAAGCTGATCCAGATCGTTCTGGTCGGACAGCCCGAGCTGGGCGAGATCCTGCAGCGCGACGATCTGCGCCAGCTGCGCCAGCGCATCCCCGGCGTGTGCCGCATGCAGCTGCTCTCGCGCGACGAGGTGTACCGCTACATTCGCTACCGTCTCGCGGTGGCGGGACTCTCCAACGGACAGCTCGCGTTCTCGGAGAGCGCCATCGACGAGGTCTACGACTACACCATGGGCACTCCGCGCCTGGTCAACATGCTGTGTGACCGCGCGCTTCTGCACGCATACCTGCAGAAATCCCGTGCCATCGACGCTGACGTGATGAGCGCCAGCGCGCACGAGCTCGGCCTCGTCAGCGCGCACGCGCCGCGGCGCGCCGCGGGCGGAGGTGCGGTGGCGTGAGCAAGATGTTCGACGCACTGAAGCGCGCCGAGTCCGAGCGTCGCCGCAAGCAGGAAGAATCCACGCCGGTTCAGGCTCCGCTCGAGCAGGTGTCCGCGCCTGCTCCCGCACGTGAGGCCACATCGCCGGCCACGCCCATGGCGCCGCGCGCGCCGCGCCGCGAACCCATTGCTCCCATGACGCCCGCGACCGCGCCTGTCATGCCCACGCCGGATGGCGAGGAAGCCTTCCCGCGCGAAATGCTGCGCGAGCTGGGAATTCTGCGCAATTCGATCGAGGCCAAGCTCGACAAAAAGACCGGTCGCGTGCTGATGTTCACGTCCGCGATGCACGGCGAAGGTGTCACGACGCTCGCGCTGGGCTATGCGCGACTGCTGGCCATGCACAATGAGCACCGCGTGCTGCTGGTGGAGCTCAACGCGCGCACACCGTCGCTGGCCGCCCGGCTGGGCCTCCACAACCCGGAAGGCGTCACGCACTACTTCGGGATGCGCCGGGCGCTTTCCGCGCTCACCAGCCGTCCCGCGGGCGAATCGTTCGATGTGATCCATGTCGGTGCGGCGGACGCAACGCAGATCCAGATCAACCTGGAGCGCGCCTTCCCGCACCTGATCGAAGAAGCGCTGCGTACGTACGACACTGTCATCGTGGATGCGCCACCCGTCGTGGTGTGTCCCGAAACGCCGCCGCTGTCTCCCTTTGTCGATGGATCGGTGCTGGTGGTACACTCCGGCCGCACCAAACGCGAGACCGTGGAACGGTCGGTCAAGCAGATCCAGCAATTCCAGGGACGGGTGCTCGGTGTCGTCCTCAACCGCAAGCGCTATTACATTCCCTATTTCATCTACAAGCGTCTCTAACCCGCGTTGAGCTCGGCGCTCGACATCCAGCAGGAACGGGCCCGCGCCATCACGCGCGAGCTGGTGGCGCGTGCGCCGGCCGGCTCGATAGCCTGCATTTTTGCGGGCGGCAGCCTGGGACGCGGGGAAGTGTGGGCGGCCGAATTCGACGGCACGCTCGACGTGTATTCCGACATCGATCTGTACGTCATCGCGACGCCGGGCGCGGCCGTCCTCGAACTACGCCGCGTCGCGTCGGCGCTCGTGTCGCTGCCGGCGCCGGACGGAGTCCGATTTCAGCGCGGCGCCGATATCGGGGTTTACACTCCCGCCGACCTGGCGGCGCAGCCGCTGCGCCCCGGCACCGCGGAGCTCGACACCCGCCACCTGCTGCTCTTCGGCGACGATTCGATCGCGCGCGCGCTGCCCGGCCGCGAGGCGGCCCGGATTCCCGTGGAGGAAGCGTTGTACCTGCTCGAGAACCGCGCGCTGGAGCTCTCCGCCGCCCCGGCCGGCGCGGGCCCGGAGGGACGGCTCGTGCTCGCGCAAGCATTGAAAGCGCGCCTCGACGTGTATGCAGCGCACGCGATTGTGGCCGGGACGTTCGCGCCGACGCTGGCCGAACGCGCGCGCCGTTTTTCATCCGAAACGCCGTCGACGCTGGATGATGCTGCCCGCGAGCAGGTGGCCGCGGCATTCGAGGCGGCCAGCGACATCGGTTCGTGGATGCGCACCCGCGATGCGGCCACGGAACGGGAAACGGCCCTCGCGGCCGTCGTGGACGCGTGGCGAACCCTGGCCCCGCGCGTGCTGCGCCTCCCGGCGTCGCCGGCGGAGCTGGTGGCGCGACGCTGCCGGGCGGGAGACATGGTGGCCAACGGGCAGGAGATCGTTCGCATCCGGCACGCGACGGGAGCTTCCTTGTTGCGCGCGGCATCGGCGCTGCCGCGACTGGCGGCGCTGTCGCCGGTGGCGGCGCTGCGCATCGACGCGCTGGCGCGCATTCTCGCCGCCGCGTCGGGCGCCGACAACGACATGGCGTCGCACTTCGCTTACGTGGACCGGCTGACCCAGCACTTTGGTTTCACCAACGGCACGCCCGATGAGCGCGTGCGCCGCATGTACGCGGCGATTTCCTGATCCCGAATGTCACGCCCCGTTACACTGGTTTTTCTGGTTGATGCGCTCGGCTGGGAGATTGCGGAGCACTTCGGTTTTGGTCGCGAGTATTTCGGCACGCGTGCGCCACTGGGCACCGTGCTGGGCTACAGCGCGGCAGCCATTCCCAGCCTGCTCTCCGGCACGACGCCTGCGGAGCACGGATCCTGGGCGATGTTTCGCCGCGCCGGCCGTGATGGTTCATTCGCATCGCTGCGCTGGATTCCTCCACTCCCGCACGTGGTGGACTGGCGCGCGCGACGATGGATACGGCGCTGGCTCGACCGGCGCGGGCGCGTGAAAGCGTACTACGACCTCTACGAGATCCCGGCCCATCTGCTGCATCGCTTCGACATCGCGCAGACCGGCGACCCGTTCCGTCCCGACGGGCTTGCCCGCGAAACCGTGTTCGACTGGATGCGCGCGCAGGGCATCCGTTACCGCCTGTGGGATTACCGCACGGCGGAGGAAGAGAACCTGCGCGCCGCCACGCGGGCCGTCGCGGAACCGTACGACGTTCTGTTTGTGTACACGGCCGAGCTGGATGCGCTCATGCACCGCGTGGGAATATTCCATGATTCCGTGGGCGCCCGCCTTCAGACCTATACGGCGTTTCTTGCCGCTGTGCGCGACAGCGCGCGCGCACACGATGTCGAGCTCGAGACCGTGCTGCTCAGTGATCACGGCATGACCGATATCACCGATACCGTCGACGTGTGGCACACGATGACGCAGCAGGGTTGGAAGCTCGGGCACGACTACACCGCGTTCTTCGATTCCACCATGGCGCGCACCTGGGGCGACGAGGCCGTGGCGGCAGCGGTGGCGCAGGCGCTGGGTGACAGGGGGCGGCGTCTCGACGCGCCGCAGTTGCGCGCGTTCGGCTGCCATTTTCCGGGCGGCGAATACGGCGACGACATCTTTCTCGCCAACCCGGGCGTCCTCATCGTGCCCAGCTTCATGGGGTCGCGCCGCATCGCTGCCATGCACGGATATCATCCCGAGGACCGCTACTCGCGCGGCGTGTTCATGACGGATGCTGCCATGCCGGCGCCCGCGTCCATCCTGGGATTCAAGGCTCACCTGCAGAAGATCGTGCGGGCGAGGCACTGAGTGGAATCCACCTCGCAGCGCATCGGGACGGCGATGGCGTGGTCGGTCGCGGCGCGTGCGGGCCGCTTCCTGCTCGGATTTGCCAGCAGTGTGTTGGTGGTGCGCGGCTTGGGCAACCACGACTACGGCGTATTGAGCGCGGTGCGCTCCGTGCTGATGTTCGTCGTGCTCATCGCGGGGTTCGGCACGGGCCAGTCGATCCTGCGTTTCCTGCCCGCGTTGCGGGTGAGACACGCGCGCGACAGCGCGCGGGAACTCGTGCGCCGCGTTACCGTCGTCCACATCGTGGTCTGGCTGGTGATGGTGGGTCTTTCCATCTTTTTCAAGGCGCCCCTCGAGCGCATCTTGAAAACGCCCGGCGTGGGAGAGTTCTGCGCCATCGGCGTCGGACTCTCGCTTTTCGAGGTGTTGTTTGCGCTCTTCGGCAACGTGCTCAACGCCGCGTATGACACGGCGCGGCTCTCCATGGCGTCACTGGCCAGCCACGTGGTGTACATCGCGGTGGTGGTGCCCATGCTGCACTTCGGGTGGGGAGTGGTAGGTGTGCTGGTCGCAGCGGCCGCGGGCAACGCGATCGCCTGTGCCATAGTGTGGCCGCGCCTGCGGGCCGCGCTCGACTGGGGTGGCGACGCGTCGCCGGAGACGGTGTCTACACAACGCTTCTGGCGTTACTCGCTTCCGTTCGCCGCCATCGGCATTCTCAATCTCATCGTGTGGCGCCAATCCGAGACGCTCATGCTGGCGCACTTCCGTTCCGCGGAGGAGACCGGCTATTTCGACCTTGCCTACCGGCTGCCGCAGACGATCCTGGAGTTCGTTCCGGGGACGGTGTGGCCGCTGGTGATGGCGGGAATGTCGGAGGCCTACGCGCGCGACCGCGCGCGACTCTCCGGCGCGGTCGAGCGTTATTACCACATGCTGTTCGCGCTGGTGACGCCGCTGTGCGTGCTGGGAGCGCTGCTCGCGGGTCGCGCGGTGCCCGTGCTCTTCGGCGCGCAGATGCAGCCGGCCGCGCTGCCGACGCAGCTCTTCTTCGTCATTTTTACGGTGTCGTTTCTTTCCACACCGCTCTCCATGGCGCTCTACGTTCTGGAAAAAACCACGCTCAATCTGGTAATCTACATTGTTCTCGCGGTCATCAACGTGGGACTGGATTTGATTCTGATTCCAAAATTCGGTGTGCCGGGCGCCATGGTGCCGGTGGCGCTGGCCATCGCCGCCCAGCCGCTCCTGTATTTCATCGCGGTGAGGCGCTTCGTGCCCGAGATCAAGATTCCGTTCGGATACATTCTGCGCTGCGTGGCGGCGTGCGTGCCGTGCGCCGTGGCGGTCCCGATCCTGCTGTGGGTCCCGGGAGTGCCGGGCTTCATCGCCGCGTCGCTCGCCGGGCTCGCGGTTCTGCCGGTGTCGTTCCGCGCGGCGGGCGTGTTCGGACAGTCCGAGCTGGCCGCACTGGGCGCGATGCCGGTTCCATTCGCGGGACGCCTCGCGCGTTTCATGGGACATGAAAGGTAGTCGATGCATCGCGGATTGAAGATCAGCGTGGTGATTCCGTGCTACAACGAGGAGCAGGGAATCCGTCACACCATCGGCATGCTGCCGGCGTGCGTCGACGAGATCGTCGTCGTCGACAACAACAGCACCGATCGCACTTCCGAGGTGGCGAAGTCGCTCGGTGCGCGCGTGGTGTTCGAGAAGCGCAAGGGCTACGGAGCCGCGTACCAGGCGGGACTTCCGGTGGTGACCGGCGATGTCACGGTGACACTCGACGGCGACGGGACGTATCCGGCGGAGCAGATCCCGGAAATCGTCGACCATCTTGTCGACCGCGGGCTCGACTTCATCAGCGCATCGCGTTTTCCCCTGCAGAACCCGCGCGCGATGAACTTCTCGAACAAGGTTGGCAACGGCGTGCTCACCCTGGGCATGGCGGTTCTGTACGGGAGGCCGTTGCGCGACTCGCAGTCGGGCATGTGGATCTACCGCTCGCCGGTCTACAAAAAGCTCACACTCACCAGCGACGGCATGGCATTCTCCGAGGAGATCAAGATCGAAGCGATCCGTGCGCGGGGCATCAAGTTCGGGGAGTACCACATCAATTATCATCCGCGCATCGGTGAAGTGAAGTTGCAGAAGTGGCGGGACGGCTTTCACAATCTGTTCTTTCTGGTGAAGAAGCGCTTCGCGTGAGGCGTCGTCCCGGCGTCCTGGCGACGGCGGGCCTGTTCGGGTTCGGCGCCATGGCCGCGGGCTTCACCGGACCCCTGCCCGAAGCGCTGCGCGTGCTGGCGGCGCTTCTGCTCGTGCTCGTGCTGCCCGCCGTCCTGCTCGAGCGCCACGTCATCCGCCTGCGCGCCGCGACCCTCTCCGCGGCGCTCCGCGCCCTGTTTTCGTTCCTTGCCTGGCTGTGCGTGCTCGCGCTGTGGAGCGCCGCGTTTACTGTGGCTCGCGCGCCCTTCCACGTGTTTGCCCTCGCCACGATGTGGTTCATGCTTGCGTGGTACGCGCTGGCCGCTGCGCTTCCGCTCACCGGTCGTTTGCGCGCGGCGCCCGCGCCGGCGCTGCCGCGTGGATTCCTGATCGCGGCCGGCGCGTGCATGCTGTTTGCCGCGCTGGTGTCTCCGCGCCTCGGCATCGGCGACGACAGCCTCGATCACATCGGCTATGTGCGCCGCATTGCCAGCATGGATTCGATGCGGCCGGCCGGAGTGCTCGCCATGCCCGTCGACGCCACCGCCGGAGCGCTTCACTCCGATCCGCGCAAAGGCGCGCTGCACCCGGTACTGGCCTTCGTGTGCTCGCTCTCCAACGCGAGCGACATCACGGTATGGCGCTGGCTCGCGGTGCTGATGTTCCCGGCGGCCGCCATCGCCATCATTCTCTTCAACCAGTCCTTCCTGTATTCGCGCGTCGCGGCATGGTGCGCGGCGCTCCTTGTGCTGCTGTCGTTTCACGGCACGCCGTTTCGCTTTGCCGCGTCCTCTGCGCACGGAGAGAGCCTCGCTGCGTTGTGGTGCTGGACGATGACCGCCCTCGCGCTGGCGGCGTGGCAGCCGGGGTGGATCAGCTGGGCGCTGCTCGCGTCGGGTGGGGTCCTCGTGCACATGGGCGTGGCCATGCACGCGCTGGTGCTCGCCGCCACGGTTGCGCTCTTCGGGAGCGCGTGGGGAATGACACGCGCCACCCGGATGCGAACGTGCGTGGCGCTCAGCGCGGGCGTGGCGCTGGGCCTGGCCCTGCGCGCCGGTGACATCGGTGGACCGATCAATCCAATTCACGCCCACACCCAGGGCGTGCTGTACGTCGCAAAACAGTGGTTTGTCGCCAGCCCGATGGAAATCCTCCGCCTCGACGGCATGCTATTCCTGGGCGGGCTGGCGTGCCTGCCCCTGGTCGCCTGGCTGGCCCGTACGCGGCGCGATGCCCGCGCCATCCTGGCCGCCGCGGTGATTCCGCTCATCGTCTCGTTCGTTCCGTGGGTGTCAACGACGCTCTTCCGCCACGGGAGCTACATGGTGTACCGGTCGCTGCTCAACGTGCCGGTCTACGCCGCCACCGCGCTGTGCGCGCAGTGGATCGTGGAGGCGTGGCGTGAGCGAAGGCCTGCGGCACTGATCCTGGGCAGCGCGGCCGCGGCCGTGTGGCTGGTGGTGTTCGTGCGACCGCTGCCGCGTTCGCTGGCCGCGGAGCTGCGCGTGCAGACGGCGAATCGCGGCGCGTCGGTTCCGGTGGCGCCGGCGCTCCAGGATGCAGCCACGCTTCTGCCCAGCGGCGCCGTCATTATGTCCGATCCGGCAACTTCGTATGCGCTGAGCGCGGTCACGTCGCAGCGCTTCGTGGCGGTATACGGCCAGCATGCCAACCCGCGCGATCCGTTCGCGCTCGAGCGTCTGCAGGCGGTGCGCGATGTGCTCTCACCGTATGCGATGCCGTCCGCGGCGGTTCTCGCGTGCCGGCGATTCGGCGTCAGCTACGTGGTGGTGAACGGAAATCCTCCCGTCACCGGAAGAGGGTTTCTGCCGGTGTGGTCCGCGGTACAGTACAGGGTGACGCGCGCGCGCATGGAGGCGATGGGGCAGTCGTTCGCGTTCGTCGACAGCGCGGGTGGCGCGTCGATCTACCGCTTCGAGCCGTCGGCGCCGGTGAGCTGGTCGTGGGCCGCACAGGACCAGCCCGTGCGCGTGGCGTCGCTGACGCTCGCGCCGTGTGAAGTGCCGTCACCCGGCGGAGATTTTTCCGTGAGCGGTATCTCGGTCGTGCCGGAGAACGCGCTGCCCGGCGACACCGTTCAAGTTACGCTGGGATATCGCCACGATGCGCCGTCGCGATTCGGTCTGCCCGTGGTGATGCACGTGCGCTTCGATCACGACGTGCTCGACCGCACGCCTGAATTTCCGGGCGAGAAGATCGCGCGGCGCATGAGCGACGGCCGTGACGGTGTGCGCTCCCGTTTTCGCGCCGACCTGGTTCCCGGGCACGGCGTGTATGAGCCGGACCTGTGGCCGGCCGGCTTTGATTTATGCGAAACCTTCGCCGTGGTGGTTCCATCCAAC
>Ga0075425_100002006_pt1 | contig 20112 bp, 21 predicted proteins | sample SoiMethybrSBSTD4_FD_75300 | JGI IMG/M metagenome (GOLD analysis project Ga0075425, IMG submission 75300) | Bulk soil microbial communities from a Populus tree surrounding site in Tennessee, USA - Soil MetaG P. TD hybrid SBSTD4 | ecosystem: Environmental > Terrestrial > Soil > Tree plantation... | reverse complement strand
GAACGCGTCATCGACCACGGCGATGCCGAGAACCCCACGCGGCAACGCACCCATCTGCTTGCACCCTAGCGGGGTCAGTTGGGAGCGGCTAGACCGATCTTCGTCGTTGTAGCTAGACGTTGGTAGCGGCCGGCTAGCGCGGAGGGGGGAGGAGAACGCCACTCCCAGGTATTTCATCCCTCGCCCACCACTCTCTGCACCACGCGAAGTAGCATTTGCTGATCCACAGGTTTTGGGAGGATCGCGATCGCGCCGGCCGCCAACAGGTGTGGCCGCATCTCGTCATTGGCGTTTGCCGTGACGAACACGGTCGGGATTCGGAGACCGCGTGCCCCCAGCTGCTGTTTCACCTCGAGACCGCTCATTTCCGGCATCACCAGGTCCAGCAGTAGGCAGGCGACGACGGCCAGCTCGCGAGACCGGAGAAACTCCTCTCCGGATGCAAACGTGCGAACCCGAAAACCAAACGTCCCCAGGAACCTTTCGAGTGCTTCTCGGAAGGATTCGTCGTCGTCGACGATAGCAATGACTGGAGCGTCACGCGACATCGCTGGCAATGCTCAATTCTGACGTGACTGATTCACGCATCGCGCTTCTTCCAGACAATAGCCGCGCCGGCCTTGGGCCGGCTAGATGACCTTCGTTCGGCGAGATTAGACCTTGGTAGAAGCGGCTAGCGCCAACGGGGAAGAAGACTAAGTCTTTCCGCGATTCTCACTAACTCGGCGACCGACTCCGCTTCCATCTTGCGCATACGTTGCGCCCGATGGGCCTTCAGCGCTCTGCCTCGCACCACGCAACAGATCACCGCCCTTACGCCTATCGTTCCGATGCGCGGCAGCCGACCGCACCGGGGATCGCTTGTAACCGGACGTCGCAGCGGTCTGTCCTAAAGGTCACAGGCGAGGCGCCGCCGAGCAACACGTCGGCGGGAAGAAAACGGAGCGATCAGCTCGCGATGGATGAGACAGCCGATCCGAAAACCAGTTTGACCGAGCGCACAAGGAGAGTCGTCGTGAGAAAGAAGCTCGCATACGCGATCGCGATACTCGCCGTCGGGGCGGCTACCACCGTGGTTTCTGCCCAGCGACAGGAGACGAATACCGCCCCGGCGCACGGACGGTACTTGCCCGAGTACACCAAGGAAGGCGATCTGATCCTGCCCAAGAACTGGCGCTCGTGGGTATACGTGGGATCACCGTTGACGCCCGATGCGCTGAACAACGGCATGGCGGGGTTCCCTGAATACCACAACGTCTACATCGAGCCGGGATCCTACGAGATCTACAAGAAGACCGGCGAGTTTCCCGAGGGCACGATCTTCTTCAAGGAATTGCAGCGGGTCCTGAAGCCCGAGCAATTCCCCGATGGTTCGCGCATGGAACCTTCGGGCAGAGGCTATTTCCCAGGTGAGTTCAACGGCGCCGATGTGACCGTCAAAGATTCCAAGCGGTACGCGCAGACCGGCGGCAGCTGGGGGTACTACAACTTCAATCATCACGAGCCGAAGGCCACGACCGCCAAGCTTCGGCCGAAGGCGGAGTGCGCATTTTGCCACCAGGCCAGCGCAAAGAAGGACGAAGTCTGGACGCAGTTCTATCGCCTGCTGGACAACTGATCGATAGGAGGCCGCGGGGAGATCTCGGATGAAGGAAACAAGATCATGAATCGCAAATTCAGCGCCACTGTAGGGCCACTATTGGCTGCGGCCGCGATACTCTGCGTGGTCGCTCCGGCCAAAGCGGCGGAAAAGCAGCCCAATATTGTCTTCATGCTCATGGACAACTTGGGCTACGGCGAACTAGGCGTTTACGGCGGTGGCATCCTTCGCGGTGCGCCCACACCGCGTATCGACAAGCTCGCAAGCGAAGGCTTGCGGCTGCTCAACTTCAATGTCGAGGCTCAGTGCACGCCCACCCGGTCGGCGCTCATGACGGGCCGCTTTCCCATCCGTTCTGGCACCTACAAAGTCCCGCTTGGCGGCATTCCGGACGGGTTGACGCTGTGGGAGGTCACCATCGCGGAGTTGTTGTCCGCGAGAGGCTACGCGACCGGGATGTGGGGTAAATGGCATCTCGGTAGCGCCGAGGCGCGGTTCCCCACGCATCAAGGATTCGACGAGTGGTATGGCATCCCGCGCACCTACGACGAGGCCATGTGGCCGTCGCTGAACGAAACAAACAGCGTGTGGCCGTCGGTTGGCAACCGGCAGGGCTGGAGCGCAAACGTCCATCCCCCCGAATACATCTACGAAGCTCACAAGGGCGAGAAGGCCCGGCAGGTTGCGGAGCTGAACGTCGATCGCCGCCGAACCATGGAAGCCGAGATCACGAGACGCGCCGTGGATTTCATCAAGCGCAACGCCAACGCGACCAAGCCGTTCTATGCGTACGTTTCGTTCTCGCTGGTCCACTTTCCGACGCTACCAAATCCGGAGTTTGCCGGCAAAACGGGCAACGGCGATTGGGCCGATTGTCTGGCCGAGATGGACTACCGCACTGGACAAATTCTGGATGCGATCAAGGCAGCAGGCATCGAAGAGAACACGATTGTGATCTTTGCCAGCGACAACGGTCCAGAGGCGACCCACCCCTGGGAGGGTGACGCCGGACCATGGCGCGGTACGTACTTCACGGCGATGGAAGCCTCACTACGTGCGCCGTTCATTGTCCGATGGCCGGGTAAAGTTCCAGCGGGCGCTGTCAGCAACGAGATCGTTCACGTCGTCGACCTCTATCCGACCCTTGCCAGGGTGGGTGGAGCAGAGGTTCCGAAGGACCGCCCGATCGACGGTGTCGATCAATTGGATTTCTTCCTAGGGAAACGCGAGCACTCCAGCCGCGAAGGATTTCCCGCCTACGTCGCTGATCGATTGTCTGCGGTCAAATGGCGAAACTGGAAGGTCCATTTTGTCTGGCAGGTAAACATGTATGACCCGCCGTTGATCCTCCCGCTGCCGAAAGTCATCAATCTCCTCACCGATCTGAAGGAGGAGCGCGACGGTGTTCCCTGGACCAACTCATGGGTCGTCGCGCCGGTTACGAAAATCGTCGATGACTTCTTGGAAAGCCTGAAGAAATATCCGCCGATCGAACTGGGCACTCCTGACCCATATTCTCCACCACGATAGACAGGCCTGTAGTCATGGAGCGCAGCTTCGATCTCGTAGTCGTTGGAACAGGAGTGACCTCGGCGGTGGCCTCTCGGTGTCGAGAGGCCGGCTGGACTGTCGCCGTCGTCGACTCGCGCCCGTTCGGTGGCACCTGTGCGCTGCGCGGCTGCGTGCCGAAGAAGATTCTAGTGGGCGCAGCCGAGGCGATCCATCACGCACGAAATATGGCGACCATCGGCGTACCGGCCGCCCAGCTGACGATCGACTGGCCCGCACTCATGAGCTTCAAGCGGTCGATGATCGACGCGACGCCACAACGCACCGAGGAGGCATGGGGGAAGCTGGGGATCGAGCAGTTCCACGGGCGCGCGCGCTTCGTCGACTCAGCCACGCTCGCCGTCGGCGACGATCGCCTGATCGGCCGCCGCGTGCTGATCGCCGCGGGCGCCATGCCGGCGCCGCTGAAGTTCCGCGGGGCCGACCGTCTGGCCACGAGCGAAGATTTCCTGAACCTCGACCGGGTCCCGGCCCGCATCGTATTCGTGGGAGGCGGCTACATCTCGTTCGAGTTCGCTCACGTGGCCGCGCGCGCCGGCGCAAACGTCACGATCCTGCACCGGGGCGCACGGCCGCTCGAGGGTTTCGATCCCGACTTGGTCGACCTGCTCGTGCACCGCACGCGCGAGCTCGGGATTCGGGTGGAGCTGGACCTCAAAGTTCTCGATCTCGACAGTGGTGGCGGCGGTCTAGTGGTCCACGGCGTCCAGCGTGGCGCGGAGCGACATTTTGAGGCCGACATGGCGGTTCACGGCGCCGGACGTGTGCCCGAGCTCGATGATCTCGACCTCGATCGGGCGGGCGTCAAGCGACACCAGCGCGGCGTCATCGTGAACGAGTACTTGCAGTCCGTCTCCAACCCAGTGGTCTACGCCGGTGGCGACGCGGCCGCGAGCGGGCCGCCGCTCACCCCGAAGGCCGACCACGATTCAGGCGTGCTCGTCGGCAACCTCCTCGAGGGCAATCATCGGACGGTGAACTACGAGGGTATCGCCTCGACCGTCTTCACCACGCCGCCGCTGGCGTCGGCAGGCCTCACGGAGAACGCTGCGCGCGCAGCCGGCCTGAAGTTCCGCACGAGCAGGCAGGACACCTCCGGCTGGTTCAACAGTCGCCGGGTGGGCGAGACGGCATCCGGATTCAAGGTCCTCATCGAGGAAGGCACCGGCCGTATCCTTGGAGCGCATCTTCTCGGACCCAACGCCGATGAGGTCATCAATCTCTTCGCCATCGCGATCCGGCTTCGGATTCCTGCCAATGACCTGAAAGAGGTCCTCTTCGCCTATCCGACTTACGGCTCTGACATTCGCTTCATGCTGTGACGAACCCGCGTGGCCTCTAGCGCGCCGGCCCGATCGTGACATCGATCGAGGCGCGGTCACCCTTCTTGGTCGACGCTACAGCCAACGGTGGCAAGATGACTTGGACTTTCGAACCGTCAGATGCTCGGATATCGACCTTTCCGCTGTTGCGATCCACATCCGTGATCTCGCCGGTAACGACGTGATGCACGACCCCACCAGTGACGCTCGGGTTAGCGGGCGCCCCGGGTGAACTCATGACGACCGGTGTTCCAGTCGATGACGGTAGCGTTGTCGTCGTCTGCCCTGGCGTCGTGCGGCTGGCGCATCCAACGGCGACGAGTAGAAGTCCGACGCTCAAGACGGTTAGCTGAGTCAGAGGTTTCATGGGCGAGTCCTCCTAGTGAGCCACTCAGCATTCGGCGTGCCACCGAAACATCTCGGAGCACAATCGCGGCGTCGTGCTTTGGTTCAGTCCCAAGTGCTGGATAATCGCGACGAACTTGTTATGCGGCGGCCGGGGCATGATTAGCTGAAAGGCAGGCCGGCGGGCAACTTCACACTTACCGCTATGGAACAAGCTCGGGTGCAGCGTGTAAGTTCGCTCTTGCGTCCTCTTGGGTTATGGGAACGCTCGCCTGGCACGCGACCCAGCGGCGGCGTGGGAGGCGTTGAGACGCGCGGATGATGTTCTCACCGGTCACGCCAGATCAGGAGTACGAATGGCGCGGATAATCAGCGTTCACGAATACGATCTGAAGCCAGGGAGCAGTCCCTCTCAGTTTGAGCGGGCGTTCCGCGATGCCGAGGGGCGCGGTCTCTTCGACTTGCCCGGCCTCACGGCGCATCATTTCGTGAAGGGTGTGAAGGGTGCGCGACGTAATGCCTATGCTGCCGTGTGGATCTACGAAAGCCGCGAGGCGTGGGAACGGCTGTGGGGCACTCCGGAGCAGCCACGAGCACCGAGAGAGTATCCGGAGAACTGGCGAATCTGGGAGGAAGAGCTGCTCGCGCCCATCCTGAGCAGCCATCCCGACGCAATCACCTTTACGGCGTATGAGGAGCTGCAGCAGGTTCCGGCGTAGACCTCACTCGTGATCGTCGACATCGGTCTGCGTGTACCCGAAGAAGATCAGGAGCGTGTACTTGTCGAGCCTTGCGCGACCGACCGCGATCGGCGGAGCGGCAACGAACTCCTCCGTCTTGCCGTCGAACTCGAAGAGACGAATCTCCGCCACGCCGTGGTTGCGCTGCCACTTGAAGAACGCGATTTCCGGGACCGGGACGTTGACGATCGGCGCGTAGAAGGCCGGAATCCCGAACAAATCCTGGTCGGAATCGGTGCCGAGCACGCTCGCGAAGGCCTTGACCTTCAGGTCGGGTAATCCCTCGACGATCCGGACCCCGTGAGCCCTGAGCCAGGCGGTCACGAACTCCCTGATCAGCACGGTCGGCACGGTCGGCCCGACCTGACTGAAGATTTCGATAGTGATGGTCTGCTCTTTCAAGCGCTCGATGCTGAGACGTCCGAGCGCACGTTCGAGCGAGCGCATCATCAGCTGCTGTGTGATCCCGGAGGGATCGGTCGGCTTCGGCACCGGCGACAGCGAGCAGCCGTCGAGCACGAGGAGAGCAAGAACGACGGCAGCATGGCGAGCGCGCGAGACCGGGAACATCGATCCGTACCTAGCTCTGTGCTTGAAGTCTACAACCGCCTACTAAGATCTCTCAATGCATCGGGATCGAACGATCGCTCTGAACGATCAACCGGCCGCAGTGCGCGCCTACCTCGTCAAGATAGGCGCCAAGGGTGTCAAGCACTCATCGGGCGCCGCCACGATGCGCCGGCGCCACCACCCGCGCGGCTTCTCTCTCGTCGCCGAGGCGCGGCGTAATCGCGTCATAACTGACCGATCGGCAAAGATCGGTCGCACTCTGACCGCCGTGGTGTTGTCAGATGCGAGGGGCAACAGAATGGGATAGCGACCCCCTGTCCCGGCCCGTATCATTCAGACCTCATTGGCCAGCATCTGGTCCAGGCTCTGCCGCTCCCGGAGGAGGCGGAGCGTTCCATCGGTCTCGAGCATGATCTCGGGCGCCTGGGGGTACGAGTTGTAGTTGATGGTGGACATCGCCGCGCAGTAGGCGCCAGCGCCACCGACGACGACGAGGTCCCCCGTCTGAGGTCGCGGCACCCAGCGCGGACCGAGCGCCTCAGGATCGCCGGGCGCGGGGGTGAGGATGTCGCCCGACTCGCAGCACGGTCCGACGAAGACGACCTCGGCGGGCTCCCGGCCTGTGGCGAGGACGTCGATCGGATGCTGGGCTCCGTAGAGGGATGGCCGAGTGACCTCGGTCATTCCGGTGTCGAGCTTGGCGAAGAGGTAGCCATCCCGCCCGGTGTCCACGACGTCCACGCACGTCGCCACGATCGCGCCCGCCTGCGCCACTAGATACGTGCCGGGCTCGATCTCGAGACGAAGAGCACGGCCGTCCCGTTGGCGGAACGCCTCCAACTCCCCACGCACGTGGGCGGCAACTTCGTCCATGTCCACCGACGGCTCCTCGGGCATGCGGCCCACCTTGAAGCCGCCTCCGAGGTTGACCACGGCAACGTCGGGGAACTGCGCCACGAGGTCGAGCGTCATTCGGGTTGCGCGCTTCCACGCCTCGGGGTCGGTGCCGGAGCCGATGTGCGTGTGGAGAGTGCCGATGGTCAGTCCGGAGCGAGCGGCTACCGTCTTCACCTCAGCCGCGTAGTCGTGCCAGATGCCGAAGCTCGCAGAGGGACCGCCGGTGTTCGTGCGCTTCGTCGAGCCGCTGCCCAGTCCGGGATTCATGCGGACGGCCACCGCGCGTCCGGGCGCGGCGCGGCCGAATGCCTCCAACTGGTGCAAGGAGCAAGCGTTCAAGAAGACGCCGCGGCGGACGTGCTCGGCGATCCGGCGCGAGGGCATCTGAGATGTGAGGAGGATCTGCTCCGGTGCGAACCCGGCGCGGAGCGCTCGCTCCACTTCCCAATCACTGGAAGCGTCCACGTGGAGCCCGAGTGCTCGAAACACGGCGAGAATCCCGCGGCTCGGGTTCGCCTTCATCGCGTAGCGAAGCGTGAAGCCGTACGGGGCCGGAAACGCGAGCGCACGGCGCGCTGTGGTTTCCAGCGTGGCGCGGTCGTAGATGTAACACGGCGTGCCGAACCGCGCGCGCACCTCCGCAGCCTTCTCGACCGAGAGGAGCGGTGTCCGGCCGCCGGCCTGTGACGTGGTCATGCGGAACCCCTCCTGCTGGAGAACGCGAGCACGCCGCGCAAGGTGGCCAAGTCAATCACTGGGCACATCACGGACTGCGTGTACGAGCGCTACCACGTCGTGAAGGAAGAGGACCAGCGTGCGGTGATGGCGCGCGCCGAGGCGGCATTCTCGCCCAGATCCCGCCCAGCGGCGCCGGCGACGGCTCTCGACGTTGCGTAAGGTGGCGAGTTAAATGGCGGGCTCGACGGGACTGAACCCGCGACCTCTGGATTGACAGGACGCATCGCTACATCGCACAGCAACCTACTTTCAATAGTTTCGCTCGCTTACGCAAGCCTCTTGGTTGCCAATGCATGACAGGCAACACCGATTTTCGATCGTAGTGGCCAAGATTTTGGCCGAGTAAAAACGTGGCCTAGTTGGTGGCCGAGTAGCCTGTCAGCCCGCAGTCAGACTTACCGTTGACTGCCGCGTTACCATTCTTGAAGCCCTTTGGAGGATTGATCGATGCCTGATTTCAAGTGTGATGGCAAACCGAATAGCAGCGAACAGCATTGGGCCAAATCACCAACGCACGCTCACCCTCAAGAGGGCACATACCATTGCGATGCATGTTGTCCGCTGGAGACGTGCCCCGACGCGAAGGGACAGAGACTCTAGGCTATCGGCGGATCGTTAGCCTTTAGGCCATAATGCGTGGCCGCGGGAAAGAACAAGAAGAATAGAAACAAGTCGGCGACACCAACCTCGAATCCGACACCAACCACGAATCCCCAACGTTCACGTAAGTTTCATTGGGCTACGGTCATTACGGCCGTCACTGCGGTATTGGCTCTTGGGCGTTAGTATTGGAAGCCTTCGCATCAGTTGGAACGCAGAGAAGCGCCTTACCGCAATCGATGCGCCGAGTTTCGATATCAGGAAGCCCGCCTGAAACGTTCGCACAATTACCTCCTGGTGCGAGTCTTGCCTTTCATTACACGCCCATACTCATGCGTAACAACGAAGTCATCTACAAAGATGGTCGTCTGATTTATAGGTTTCAAGTGCTGAGTGAGCTTGTCTTTTGGGATGACAAGACTGATGAGCGGATTGATGGCACAGGTCCAATACAAACGGCGAATGATCTCGCCGTCGAATTCAACAGAATGGTCGCACTCAAGAAGTTGAGCCAGTCTCAGAAGCCAACAATTAAGAGACATATGCTGGCGCGATTCCCGTTGGTCAATCTTGGCAAGCTACCTGCGACTAATGTCAGTGCAGAAGTAGAAGCGGTAACTTAGGGATCGTCATCCCGTGCCGGCAGACGATCGAGTCGGACTTCGGATCCTCTCGAAGGCCGCGATGAACGGATCAACGTAGAGCGCCCACAAGGAGTCGAAGCGCCCGCCGGTATTTGGTGAAAGGCCCAGTCGAAACTCCTCAGCGCTGCGAGGGATGTACAGCGTTCCCACGAGGTAGTCCCACAGAGAGAAGACGAGCGCGAAGTTCTTGTCCACGTGGCGCACCTCGGCGCTGTGGTGGATTTGATGCATGAGAGGGCTGCTGAGGACATAGCTTGTCCGTCGGCCAAACGGCAGCGCGATGTGTGAGTGCCGAAGATTGGCAGAGAGGAGATAGAGAAAGTAAATGACGCTGATGTTGAGAAGCGTCAGCTCGGTGATTCCGCCAGGGGACCAATACGAGAATGCTCCGGAGACCGCACCAGTCAGGAGTGCCATGAGAAACTGCTCGAGCACAAAGTCGACCGGATGAATGCGATACGCCGTGATTGGTGTGAGCACCGCTGCCGCATGATGGATCTTGTGGAACTCCCAGAGCACCGGCACGCGGTGTTGAAGATAGTGGGCCGCGAACTTCCCGAGGTCGATCCCCACGACCATGAGCAGGGTGAATACAAACCGCGCGACGATCGAGGGAGAGGCGTCGGTTGCCGACTCCGGCCCGAGCAGAGCGACAAGCGCATGCCGCGTTCCGGCCGCAACATAGAACAACCCGGCGATCGCGCCGATCCACGTGCCCAGCCGCAGATGGGCGAGCACGAACGAATTGACGACATAGAACTTGTAGTCGAGTACTGCCGACGGATGACCGTAGATCGAGGGTGGCATCAGAAATAGCCGGACTCGCTGAAGCGAAGGCTTTCCCGCTGAATCGGACTTCGTCAGGTAGACGACCAGGGCGATCGCGACGCTCGAGGCGAGGAAGACCCAGTGCAGATTACTCGAGTCGAAGAACGGGAACAGGATCCGATAGAACGATCCCAACAGGCCATATGCGGGCCCGAGCACTGCTTTGAGGAACACCTTGACGTCGTCGACCAACTCCGCTCTCCGTCCTGAGGCTTGGACGCCGCCGATGGACACCACGCCCGGTTGGTTACAGACTACAAATTAGATTTTTCATGGGCCATTACGTCAAACGTGCAGCGTCTCCTCACGCTCTATCGCGAGCGCTATCTGAGCGTCAACGCCTGCCATTTCTACCAGCTCGCCGGAGCGGTAGGACGGCTAGCCTACTCCTCGCCGAGAGACAGAGCCCAACTGCTGGAGGTACAGGACGACCGGGCCAAGCCAGTCAATCGCGACCGATCCCCACGACGGATCGACCAAACACCGCAGGACCCGCGGGACCCAGTACCGGCGGCGGAGCAGCCGTGGCCGCGGCTCGAGCACACCGTCGAGCAGCACGGCGAGAGCGAAACTCCGTGTCACGTCCCGAGCCAGTCCGCAAGGCTTCGCGCTCCTCTGGTCGAAGTAACCGATCGACGCGTACAGGGGAAAGGCGCGCTCGATGGCCTCGGTGTGGAATGTCTTGTCAGCAAACATCCTCGCAGGCAGCGCAGCTAACAGATCGAACAGATCGTGGTCGAGGTACGGGCAATACGCCTCGACCGCCCGCGCCAGAATCCGACACGGCTGCAACCCGATCTCCCGCCGGGTCCGATTCCAGAAGTAGAAGGAGTTGATCGTGCCCGGGGCTGACACGTGCCGACGCATCTCACGGACGATGCGACCGAGTGCCACAGAGCGACTCAGCCGTGTGTGGGCTGAGGCCGTAAGCATGGAGGGCCAGATCTCGGGGCCAAGGAGGCGGTCTGCCAACTCCTCGACACGGTCCGCCTCGTAGAGTTCGATGCTCGCGGGCTCCGCGAAGAGGCCGCTGGACAGAACGTCCCCGCCGATCCCGTCATAGACCCATCGCGCCTTGCCCGGCAAGTAATCGGCCAGAGCGAGGAGCCAGGTGTGTTCGTCGGCGCAGAAATCTGTCGCAACATTCTTCCGCCGCTCAGCCGTGAACAGGTTACCCGTCTGATTCAGAACGATGTGCGGTACTTCCAGCACCTCCGCGACCCTCGCCGCTACCTTCGCCTCCTCGTGCCGGGGCACGAAGCCGCGGACAGTGATGCAAAACCGCGGCTTGGCCCCTTGCGCACACAAGGAAAGCAGGATGTGCCTCGAATCGCGCCCCCCGCTGAGGGGCACAGCGAAGTCGTCCGACGGTGGGGGTCGCCTTTGGAGGGCATTTGCCAACAGCTCGATCAAGCCGTCCTGGGCCGCCCTCCGGCCGAGGTTTTGTGGCCTCGGGAACCGAAGTCCGCTCTCCAGACGCAGCGCGCCTGCGCTCCATTCGAAGACTGCGTTCGGCGGAAGGACGCGGATAGCCCGGAACGGCGTGTCCTCCCCAAGGAAAAAACCGAGGCGGAGGAAGACGGCGAGTGCTTCAAAGTCGAGATCGGCAGGGGCTCCACAGTCGAGCAATGACACGATGCCACGCGACACAGCAATCTGTCCGTCCCAAGTCGCATAGTAGAGCGGATACAGCCCATACCGATCGTTCTCTATTTTGAGGGTGTGGCTGTTCCAGTTCCACGCTGCGAACACGCCGTCGTCGGGGTGCCCTGCTCGAGGGATACGATGGCCGAAGGAGCAGGAGACCTGCCCGTCGGCCACATAGCGGCCGTCTCGCTGTCGGACGTGTAGGAATGGCTCTCGCGGTTCGCTGGCTGCTGGCGTGCAGAATTGTCGTGAACTGGCGTCAAGCCCTTGTGCCGAAGTTCGCTCTGATTGGGGTGCCCTTTCAGTCATCATGCGGGTTGATCGACATTCAGAGCCAAGATGTCGAGTGGGCCGGACTGATCGCATGTCGCGACCGTGCTCGAACTAGGCGTGAGAAAGATCTCGACCGATCCGGAAGGCGCAAGAACGTGCTCCAGTGCCTTGTCGAGGAGTGTACTCGGCACTGTCAGTCCTCCAGAACTCGCCCGCGCGAGTGAGTCGCACCCGAGGGGAGCAGGACCTTAGGGGGCGGATAGTAAGAGCTTCGTCTTAACCCGTCAAATTACAGCGCTGTAAGGATTCACGTGCGCGAATACAGGGGTCGCGCGTGGCACTTCGGATACGTCCCAGATGTTGCCTCCTGTCTCAGTTCAGCGACGTGCTCGTAGAAGGCCCGCGTCCGCCTCTTCCGGCGTGACCCACCGCTCGAACTCCACCCCGTACGGACACGTCACCGTGAGCCGGTAGCCATTCCACGCCGGCTCCGTGGCGTCGACGGTCAGGGGGCCGTGGGGGCGCTGATCGTGAACGAACTCTGCGAGGTCGGCCATCAAGGGCGTCACGATCCGCGTTCTTCAGTCTCGACCACGGAGTCGAGGCCAATATCAACCCGGCGGTGCTGCTTCCGGCGCCGGTTGACGCCGGAAAAGGTCGGTTGCGGCGCCCGCCGCTCGCCTTCGCGCCGGCCAAGGACGATCCGCACATCGCGCCAATCCTGAAACTGGCGCCGTAACTCCTCGTACCGATCCAGCCGCGTGCGGGCCACCACGAAAAGGAGCACCCCTACGCCGACCGCCCATTCTCCAGTCAATGCGATCGGATCTGACGGTCGTGGCGAAAGTCAGATTACGGGGCCGTGCTCGACCGCGGGACAGACACCGTAACTGGATGACCTCCAAGTGTGGGGCGATCATGAGCGCAGCTGGAGCCGGTCCGTATAGGGCGGCGTTTGGGTGCTGGTGACGCCGAGGTGACAGTCGGCGCTGAACTGAGGCAAGCTGCCTCGTTGCGAATCCTTGCAACGGTGAAATCCTTGCAAAGCTGTAAGTCGGGGCTCGCCACCGCATCGCGGAAGATCAATGGAAGAGCATTTCGATGGTGGGGCCGAGCTTGACCCACGTCTAGCTACGGGCGCCGTCGGAAGCATTGAAGACGGGATGAATGCCACCCTCATTCTCGGTTTGGTGCTGATCGCGGAGGCCGCCCCGCTCTCCGTGAGCGAGCTCCTCGCGAACGCCGATCGCTTCAACGCGCAGCCGGTGACCGTCAGCGGGTCAATGAGCCGTTTTCGGGAACACTTCACGAGCTCGGGGACGCGCTACTACACGTTCGACTTCGGTGACAGCACGCAGACCGTCCTCGTGATCTCGTATGAGAAACCGCAGTGTCAGGATGGGGCCGCGACAGTCGAGGGTACCTTTGACCAAGTGAAATGGCGGGCGAGGGTAAGCTACTCCTACGGGCAAATTAGAGCCAGGAACGTGATCTGCTTTCGCGGCCACGCGCCGAAGACGAAGTAAACGCCATGAGGGCTTGGAAGGTGGTCGGGGCTCCAGAGGCGGCAATGCAACGTTTCTCCCGATGTGGATGAGAATTTTCACGGCATCGAATGAAGAGGCGTACGTGGGAATGGGAGGACCGTCGGTCGAATACCCTCCGAAGCCCGCGGAATGAAGTTGGAACGAAACGTTCGAACCAGCGCCCGCCCGCCCCTCGGAGTTCTTCGCTCAAATGACCGCGGGGGAAAGAATGGGTGGGCCAGTCCGGCCGGCGTGGGGGGCGCTGACGAGAATCCAGCGAGGGGACGACGGCCAGAACCTTGAGGCTCCGGCCGTCGTCACTGAACCCTCCGCCGCGGGTGGACCAACTACGGCAGCGAATTCAGCTTCTCCTACACTAGCGACCGTGGACGAGTGCGGTTAAGTTTCGAAAAGAAGAGGCCCACGGGGAGGACCCGCAGCTCCCCGTGGGCCGATGTCAACTCGTTACGGCAGTCTGACGCTCGTGTTGTCGCCGGTCGCCGAGATCACGAAAGTGCCGGCGGCCGTGTCACTGGCGTAGGCATACGCGGCGCTCCAGCCCGCCGGAGGAGTCGGAATCGTCGCCATGAACGGACCGGCCGACTGGTTGAGGGTGTTGACCGCGACCGACGTGAGCACGGCGAGGTTACCCGCGGTCGGCACGACGCCCATGTGCGCGGAGTAGATCGACACCGCCGACGCGAGTGCCCGCGCGTCAGCCTGGGCCTTGGCGATCCGGGCGCGAGCCTGGACGTTGGCGTAGAGCGGGATGGCGATGGCCGCCAGGATGCCGATGATCGCGACGACGATCATCAGCTCGATGAGGGTGAAACCGCGCTGGCTGCGACGCTTGTGCCAGAAGCTAAGCATACGTGCCTCCTTGAATGTTTTCGAACCGTTTCTCAGATTTGCTGCAAGGGCTCCGCCTGATGGCGGAGGGGACACTACATCTGGGACGGGACGGCGAGCGGAGGGGCGCGAGATTCGGAGAGTCGGACGGTTATCAGCGATCGTGTGCAGGATTCGACGCGAATGAACGCGGCGCCGCAGACCTCGCCGACCGTCGGCACGATCGGCTCCGCCGCGTCGTCGACAAAGATCAGCCGATTGATGATCTCGTCGCCGTCGGGCTTCTCGCTGTTGTCGATCCGTTCGCCGCTGGCCGAATTGAAGTCGAGATAGGCCAGGCGGCGCTCGGCGGACGTGAGAAGCACCAACGCGCACAGCAGGACTGCGAGATGGGCCCGTTGGCGCCGACGGCGACGTGTATCTTCCATGCCGGTCAACTGCTGTGCACGCCGCCGGCCAATCTCGCGAATCTCCTGATTTCAATGGCTTGGAATGGATTCTTGGCCGGAATCACTACCGGAAATGACGCACGAGGGCAGGGCAACCGACAAAGTTCGTCACGGACTTTAGCCGTCTGGTCTTGCTGGGACGCGGGCGAATCCTTGCACCGGTGAAATCCTTGCAAAGCTGTAAGTCGTGGCTCGCCACACCATCTTGGAAGATGAATGTTGGTGGGCCGAGTTTTTGGTCCCTCGGTACCACTGAGACATCCGGCGGCAGACGACGCATGTCTCTGCCGGGTGTCTCCCCTATCATCAGCCGCACGCTGGAGCCTGCCCACCGTCCATAGTTCAGGGCTGCTAGACTCCGGCAATTGGTTGGACTGAGGATGATCGGCCCACGAGCATCTAGCTCGCGACTCGCCCAAACTGCTCTGATCGTTTCAGTGTTCGGCATGCCGGGATGTCTTCCCGTGTACTGGGAGCAGTTCTACAAACCCGATCCTGACGAAACGACAGTCGCGTCATATCGATGTGGAGGAGGCCCCAAGAATCTCGTCGAGGTCACCGTCAACTCGGTAAAAGTTAGCTACGGACTCTTTCCCCGCGACGACGAGTTGGGGGCGACCATTTCCTTTCTGATACCCGAGGGAAGAACGGTCCGGCTACTTGCAACTCGGGTGATGGTTCAACCTGCTGGCTATGCGGGAGAGATCCGCTTCATCAGCCGAGGAGGATGGCTGAGCGACAAAGGGCCCGGCGTCTGAATGACGTGTACGTGTGGCACGGCGATAAATCAGTGCGCCGACGATGATTGACCAACGCGGCCAGCTCCTCCGACGTTTGAAGGAGGTCTTCGTCGGCTCGTGCGGAGTCGCTCTCTTTCTGGTGGCATGCGGCCTCGCGAACACGCCGCAGCAAGACCTGGCCTACGCGCGGTGGGCAAAGTGCAATTCGACATCCAGTACACTCGAACGGGTCGATCTCGACGGTCAGATTGTTTTTAGGTACACGAGCGCCGGGGACCGGGAAGAGATCGTACGATGCTTCGCCGAAGCCAGCCGCATCGGGCCGCCGCTTCCCGAGCCCGTGGGCTTTCGCCCTGAGGGGGGCCAGTGATCGTCGACCGGCGTGGACAAACTCCTGTGAGCAGCACTCGGATTCGCCGGGCTCTCTCGCCGCTCGTACAACCGCGCTCTCTGGGCGCAGCGGACATGGCTCGATTCCCGGTCCGGGATCGGGCACGTCGCCGTCGGGATGCCCGACCGGCGCCGCGTGGGAGCGCACTGTGGCACGCGGTCCAGGGCGCGGCACGGGAGGCGCTAGTAGTACGTGACGACCCGGACCGCGCGACTGAGTGACCAGTCCACGGACAGCCGAGGGGTTGACAATGACGCATGGGCCGAGCATCCACGGGAGGATTCAGCGCCTGGTGGACGGCCGCTCGATCTATTTGCTGGTGTCTTTGCTGGCCCTCGTCGCTATCGGGCCTTGGCTCACCGAGAACGTCGTCGGGCGAGGCCTCTGGGAGCTGCTCTTCACATTGGTCACGCTGAGCAGTATCCACATGGTCCGCGTCAAGCGGGGCGAGGCCATAGTCTCAGGGCTCCTCGCTCTGCCAACCCTGGCGAGCTTGTGGCTGCGGCAAGCCGTTCCGGCACGCGGTCTGAGCCACGTGGCCCTGCTGCTGATGACGCTGTTTTTGCTCTACACGACGGTTACAGTCCTGCTCCGCGTTTTCGCTGAAGAACGTGTGACCATGGACACGCTCAGCGGGGCTCTTTGCGTCTACCTTCTGATGGGCTACCTCTGGAGCAGTCTGTACGGGCTGATCTACCTCATGGCGCCCGGGAGCTTCCATCTGCCGATGTGGTGGACGCCGGGCAAGGAGCAGGGTATCGCGATAGACGTCCCCATGAACCTGATGACGTACTTCAGCTTCGCGACGTTGACCACCTTGGGGTATGGAGATGTCCTGCCGATTAGCGGAGTAGCCCGCGCGGCAGCTATCTTGGAGGCGGTGCTCGGTCAGTTCTATCTAGCTGTCCTCGTCGCTCGACTGATCGGCTTGCATGTTGCCGGCACCCGCCGACAATCATAGGCCACCGGCTGACGCCGGAGGCGATTCGGCCCGCCGGCCGCATGTTCCCCTTCACACCTGAGCTACGGGCGCTGCTGGAAGCTCAGCGTGCCGCGACGGCTGCGGTCCGCGCGAAGGCGGAGCGGATCATCCCCAACGTCTTCCACCGTGACCGGCGAGCCGATTGAGTCGTTCCACCGCGCCTGGCTGTCGGCGTGCGTGGCGGCCGGCGTGGCCGGCCGGATCTTCCATGACTTTCGCCGGACCGCAGTGCGCAACCTCGAGCGTGCGGGCGTGCCGCGCAGCGTCGCGATGCAGATGGTTGCTCACAAGACGGAAGCGATCTATCGGCGCTACGCGATCGTCAGTGACGCGGACCTTCGAGCGGCGGCCGACAAACTCGCCGCAATCGAGCGGCCCGGATCGGGAACGGGCACAACGACGGCCACAGTCGCCCAAATTGGAGGTAGGTAGGCCCGTCGATGCGACTCGTAACTCAGCGGAATAAATGGCGGGCTCGACGGGACTTGAACCCGCGACCTCTGGATTGACAGCCTAGTGAAATAGCCGACGGGCGCCCACACTTTCCTGAAAAATCCGAAGGATGCCCACCTCCTCGGTCGGCATCCTTTGGTGTCTTTGGCAGGGCTCTTCGGAGAGTGTTTCGGAGAGTTCCGGGAGTTCGATAGGTTGCTATTGCGCCCGCGATCTGCTGCGCTCGTCGGTGAGACTGACGAGCCTCGGGCGTCGACCAGGCCGTCGCCATGAGCGTCGCGGCGTTGGGTCGCTGCGAGGTTGGCGGCGCGGGTGCGATGCCCCGCGCGCTCATGATGGTCTACGGTACTATGGCTCTCGCCCCCGATCCGATACAGGCGAGGCGGACAGACAGGCGTGAGCGCTCTACTCAGTTTCGCGCGTGAGGCGCTGCAGTGGCTCCCCGAGCATAATCAACGACGATCATCGAGCGTGGACGGGTCTCTGAAGTCTTGTTCATCGATTCAGCGGCAATCTCCCATTCGTTCATTGGCATCACTACGAACGGGTGCGGCTCGACCTGTACGTACGCCGCTACGGAGCTCGTGACGAACTAGCGACTCGCGTAAATGTCTCTAAAGCGAGATCGACCTCAGCTCACCTTGTTTGCCCATTGCACGACAGCTTCTGCAACCTCTTCTGGCTTGCCCATCCTGCCGATTGGCTCCATAGCGATGAGGCCCGCCTCTGCTTCCGTATCCACTAGACTCTCGACCATCGGCGTGCGAATGACGCCAGGGCATACAGCATTCACGCGAATCCCGGCTTTGGCGTAGTCCAACGCCGCCGCGCGCGTCAGTTGTATGACACCACCCTTGGATGCACAGTAGGCGGGCGATCCCTCTAAGCCGACCAGTCCTGCTGTTGATGCCGTGTTGACGATAGCTCCGCCACCTTGCTTGAGCATCTGGGGATCTCGTACTTCATGCAGAGCCAAACACCCTTGAGGTTGATGGCGATCGTGTGATCCCAGTTTTCCTCGGTGCACTCAGCCGTTGGAGCTTCCGCCCCCGCAATGCCCGCGTTGTTATGCGCATAATCCAGTCGGCCGTAGGTCTCGACGGTCTTCTGAATCAGCACTTTAACCTCGGCTGCTTTCGAGACATCGGTCGTGACAAAAAGAGCATCTCCACCGGCCTCTTTGATTATCCGTACGGTCTCCTCACCGCCCTCGACAAGGACGTCGGCCACGACGGTCGTCGCCCCTTCTCGGGCAAACGCCAGTGCGCTTGCCCTGCCTATTCCAGAAGCTGCACCCGTCACCAAAGCCACTTTGCCTTCGAACTGCTTGGTCATTTCCCCTCCCGCTGACTCGGCCACCTATCCTCCTCGTTCAGCCCCTTGGTCTTGTGAAGGTTGCTCGGGCTGATTCGACGACGGCCCCGTGATGGCAGCCTTGGAGGTGGTCGTTGACGACTCCGAGGTATTGCATCGCGGCGTAGATGGTGGTTGGGCCGACGAAACGGAAACCGTGGCGGCGTAGCTCTGCCGAGAGCCTTTTCGATTCAGCTGTGGAGGCTGGGAGGTCGCCCTGGGTGCGCCGCACGGGGTGGCGTTTGGGTTCGTGGCTCCACAGCAAAGCGGCGAGGGATATGTGTTGTTCGGCCAGGCGCAGTGCAGCCTTGGCGTTGGCGATGGTGGCTTCGATCTTGGCGCGATTGCGCACTATGTGCGGGTCGCGAATGAGCTGTTCGATCTCGGTCGGCCCGAAGGCGGCGATGACGGCTGGCTCGAAGTTGGCGAACGCCCGGCGGAAGCCTTCGCGCTTTCGCAAGATGGTGAGCCACGACAGGCCGACTTGGAATCCTTCCAAGCAGAGCTTCTCGAAGATACGCCTGTCATCGCCGACCGGCAGACCCCATTCGTGGTCGTGGTAGTCGTGGTATTCGGGTGTGGAATATCCCCATAGGCAGCGGGCGAGGCCGTCGTCGCCCACCACGACATCGGTCACGGCTCTCGGTGCCTCCTCTTGTTGCCCGCGTGGGCGGTCGCGTCTACGAGCAACTCTAACTTCAAGCGCTTCAGACGCTCGGAGTCTTTCTTGGGGTCGCGGTCGCCGGGTACTACGCCATCCTCACGAAGAGGCTCGCCAGGGCGGCGCGCGATCAGTCCAAAACGACGCGGCAGATGTTCGAGTCTGGCAATCGTCCCTACCTGGAGGCGCGTTTTCCCTTCCAGCAGGAACCGCTGCCTGAGACTGACGAACTCCGTTACTTCAGTCCCGAGGATTACCGCCTCCCCTTCTCGCTCCGCAACCACGGTTCCGTGCCAGGTGTGCTCATCGGCTGGAGCATAGACATCAGCTTCAACAACCAAGCGGCCTTAACGATCCCAACCCGAGACAGCGGTCTCGCCATCTTTCCCGGACGAAGCGGTCCACTCGTGAATGAACACCACAGCGGTGCTGCGATGCCCCAACAGCAACCCCAGGGCGCGCTCCGGCTCGATCTTTTCGTCGAGTATCGTGGATTGCACGACCAGCCACCGTACGAGAGGCCGTCGTATTGGACACGAGCGATCGCAATGCGATCGGGCGGAAGTCGATGGGAAGTTACGCCGACGGCGGGTGAACGGCGGGTCACTTTCCCTTCTAGCTGAACTACCCCACGCGTTGGATCTCACTCCGCAGCGCCAGTGCCCGCCTGAACTCAACACGGACGACAGCCCACGCCTCCGCGCTCCATTGGGTGTGCAGCATCACGCGCATGATGCGGTTGATGCCGGCTCACTTCTTGGAGTCGTAGCCTTTCTGGATCGCGGACTGCTTGTCAGCGCTGTTCGCGCTGCCCGGCGGGGTCAGGCGGCTCTTGAACGTGTCCACCAGGCCTTGGCTCGCCTTGGCCTGCCCGAGCCCTTCGCCGATGGCGGCGTAGGTCCCGAGATTCTCTTCCCAGTTCGTGACGCCGCGCT
>Ga0075425_100002005_pt1 | contig 20123 bp, 18 predicted proteins | sample SoiMethybrSBSTD4_FD_75300 | JGI IMG/M metagenome (GOLD analysis project Ga0075425, IMG submission 75300) | Bulk soil microbial communities from a Populus tree surrounding site in Tennessee, USA - Soil MetaG P. TD hybrid SBSTD4 | ecosystem: Environmental > Terrestrial > Soil > Tree plantation... | reverse complement strand
ACGCCGTTCAAGCGCCCCGAGAACGGCGTCTTCCAGCCCGGCTCCCACTTCCGCAACTTCTTCTTCACGGAGACGGGCGACACGAACGCGACCAGCGTCGAGAACGACGAAGGCGGTTGGGGCAGCCTCTTCGAGTTGACGCAGTCGAGCCCCTCGGCGGCGACCGGCAAGATCGCGGTCTTCTTCAAGGGCTCGCAGGGCGTCACCGGGCTCGACAACATCCAGTTCCTCTCGCGCGACATGGTGGCCGCCGTCGAGGATGCGGGCGACACGCTGCACACGCAGCGGAACGCGCTCGACTCGGGCTACGCCTTCGACGTGAACACGGACTACTCGAACCCGGCGAACCAGCCGGTCCGCTTCATCGCCGAGGGCCGCGACCCGTCGGCGACGATCGACTCGAACACGGGCGGCTTCGGCAAGAACGACGGCGACAACGAGCTCACCGGCATCCATGTGTCGAACGGGGATCCGGGGGTCAAGGGCGTTCTCGGCGCGAAAGCGCCGAAGCTCGGCCACGACGGCTGGCGCCTCTTCTACACGCAGCAGCACGGGGACAACGTGACGTACGAGCTGCTCGTGGGGAACCGGCACGACGAGAACGACGACGGCGGCGACTAGAGGTATCGAAGGGAGGCCGCGCCGCCGGCGCGGCCTCCCTTCCTCGTCCTAGCCCGGCCGCTATCCGATCGGAGGGCGACACCGGGCCCGGCCGCCGTTAGGTTGGAACGGCGAGTCAATCTGGGGGGCGGGGGTACATCCATGAGCACACACAACACGACGGTCGTCGTCGCGCTGGGCGCGCTCGTCGCGCTCGCGCTGTTCCTGCTGGGCGTCCTGCAGGGGCCGGCGTTCTGGGGCGGCTGAGGGCTCTCTAGATCGTCTGCCCGGGCGCGAACCGCTCGGGCACGGCGGTCTGGTGCCAGAGCACGATCTCGCCGTGCTCGACCTGGAAGAGCGCGGCGGCCTGGCGGCCGATGCCGTCGCAGCGGTGCTGCGGCCTGCTGCTCAGGTCGAAGACTGCGAGCACCTCGTCGTGGCCGTGTACCTCGAGTGCGCTGATCCGGCCGCCGCACGGGAGGCCGGCATTCCAGCGGACTGCGTCGGCATGGGTCGAGAGCGTCAGCTCGCCGTCCTGGATGATGCGGGCGCCGTGCGCAAAGAGGCGGGCTGCGTGCTCGTTGTCGTTCCGGTCGAGCGCTGCGCTCCACGCGCGGACGACGTCCTCCGCCGACGCGCTCCTGCTGCCACCACAGGCGGTCAGCGCGAGCACTGCGAGCAGGATCGGCGCGACCTTCATGCGGGTAGTCTGCCGCCCGTGGACTTTGGGCTGACGGCCGAGCAGCGCGAGATCCAGGCGCTTGCGCGGGACCTCGCCGCCGCCGAGATCGAGCCCTACGCAGCAGAGTGGGACCGCGCGCACGCGTTCCCGCGCGAGCTGCTCGCGAAGCTCGGCGACCTCGGCCTGATGGGCGTCTGCGTGCCGGAGGAGTACGGTGGCGCCGGCGCCGACTTCCTCTCGTACATCCTCGTGCTCGAGGAGTTGTCGCGCGCGGACGCGGGCGTCGGCGTCACGGTCGCGGTCCACACGTCGGCATGCACGCTGCCGATCCTGCAGTTCGGGAACGAGGAGCAGCGCGCTCGTTTCGTCCCAGCGCTCGCCCGCGGCGAGGGTGTCGGCTGCTTCGCGCTCACGGAGCCAGGCTCGGGCTCGGATGCAGGGTCGCTCGTGACGAGCGCGGTCGAGACCGAGGGCGGCTGGCACGTCAGCGGGTCGAAGCAGTGGATCACGAACGCGTCGCTCGGCGGCACGATCATCCTCTTCGCACGCACGGGCGCCGAGTCGCGCACGGCGCGCGGCGTCTCCGCGTTCATCGTCGACACCGATCAGGTGACGGTGACGCGCACCGAGGAGAAGCTGGGGCTCAACTCGTCCGCGACGAACGACATCGCGATCGACACGCTCGTAGAGACCGACCGGCTGCTCGGCGACCTCCATCACGGCTTTCGCATCGCGATGGCGACGCTCGACGGCGGCCGGATCGGGATCGCCGCCCAGGCGGTCGGGATCGCGCAAGCCGGCTACGACGTTGCCGTGCGCTACGCGAAGGAGCGCGAGGCGTTCGGGCACAAGATCGCCGACTTCCAGGCGATCCAGCACAAGCTCGCGAACATGTCGATGGAGATCGACGCGGCGCGGCTGCTCGTGCTGCGCGCGGCGTGGCTGAAGGATCAGGGGCGGCCGCACACGGAGGCGGGCGCGAAGGCGAAGCTGTTCGCCTCGGAGATGGCACGGCGCCAGACGGCCGAGGCGATCCAGGTGCTCGGCGGCTACGGCTACACGAAGGAGTTCCCCGTCGAGCGGTACTACCGCGACGCGAAGATCACCGAGATCTACGAGGGCACGAGCGAGATCCAACGTCTCGTGATCGCGCGCTCGCTCCTTCGCGACCAGGGCGGCGTGCGGCAAACGCACGAGACCCGCGAAACGTGACGCCGCGCGAACGCGACGAACCGGTACGCCTGACGCGCATCTACACGCGCGGAGGCGACGCGGGAGAGACGTCGCTCGGCGACATGTCGCGCACGTCGAAGCTCGATCCGCTCGTTCAGGCGTACGGTGCGGTCGACGAGTTGAACTCGGTCGTCGGGTGGGCGCGCGTCGACGTGCCGGATGCCCGGCTCGAGCGGATCCAGAACGAGCTGTTCGACCTCGGTGCGGACCTCTCGGTGCCGTTCGCGGAGGACGACGGCCGGTTGCGTGTCGAACAGGCGATGATCGACCGACTCGAAGAGGACTGCGACGTGGCGAACGAGTCGCTCGCCCCGTTGAAGAGCTTCGTCCTGCCGGGGGGCACCGAACAGGCCGCGCGCCTGCACGTCGCCCGTGCGGTGTGCAGGCGGGCAGAGAGGGAGGTGCTCGCCGCCGCGCGCGAGCGCCCCGTCAACCCGCTCGCGGCCGTGTACCTGAACCGCCTGAGCGACCTGCTCTTCATCCTCGCGCGCGTGGCGAACACCGGCGACGAGCCGCTCTGGAAGCCGGGCGGCGAGCGGGGTGGTGCCTGACACCGTCCGTCGACGCTGCGCGGCGCGGGGTGCGTGCAGGCGGTGTCACACACCTTTTGCGGGCCCGCTGTGAACTGGTGTCTGACACCGCCCGGTGACGCTGTGGAGTGTGGGGTGCGTGCGGGCGGTGTCAGACACCTCTTGTGGGCGCGGTGTGAAGTGGTGTCTGACACCGCGCGTTGACGCTGCGGAGTGTGGGGCGCTCGCGGACGGTGTCAGACACCCTTGCGCCGGAGCAGCCCGTCGGCCGCCGCTGCGCTTCCCCACGACGATCCGGTAGCCCTCCGGCTTGACCCGGACGAGGTCGGGCGCCGTCTGGGGCGCGCCGAGCCGGCCCTGCAGGAACGACGCGGCCGTGCCGCCGTGCCGGTGCGCGAGCGCGTGCACGACAATCGTGCCGAGCGCGGTCGAGCAGGCGAGGAGGAGCAGGGACAGGCGCTGCCAGAAGAGGCTGAGGCGACCCCGAGTGCTCGCGGGGCGGCGCTCCAGCTGCCGCAGTTGGTGGATGCTCGCCATGGTGGAGGGCCGGGTAAGGGCCGCGCCGGAGGTATCGGCGGCATCCGCGGAACGGGTGAGGCGTGTCACCGCTTCACAAACCCTTCTCAAACGGAGATCCCTAGGACGAGTGAGCCGTCTCACCCTCGAGTAGAGGGTGAGACTAGAGCACGCGGTGGACGGGCGAGAGCGGGCGCGGCTCCTGCCCGCCGTCGAGCGAGCGGCGGAGCGCCGCCAGCGCGCGGTGCAGCGAGACCTCGACGGTGTTCGTCCGCAGGCCGAGGATCCGGGCGACCTGAGAGGCCGTGAGGTCGGCGCCGTAGCGGAGGGCGACGAGCTCGCGGTCGCGCTCGGACAGCTGCCTCACGGCCGCCCGGAGCTCGAGGCGCGAGGCGATCTCGTCCTCGAACACGCTCGGCACGCTCACCTCGGGCAGGTCCGATTCGTGTGCGTGCTGGCCCGCGAAATGGTCGGCGATCGCGCGCCGGGCGATCCCGATCAGCCACGAGATCGGCGATCCGCGCTTCGCGTCGTAGCGCGTCCGGTACCGCAGCGCGCGCTCGAAGACCTCAGAGGTGATGTCCTCGGCGTGCACCCCGTCGCCGACGCGGTAGGCGACGTAGGCGTAGACCCGCTCGATCAGCGGGTGCGGGTTCTCGAGCGGATCGACGGTCACGAGTAGCCGTACCTCCTGCGGACGCGGCCGGTGATCAGGTCGACGATGCGGCGGTCGCGCGGGCGCAGGGCCCGCTCCCACTCGTCGTCGGGACGGAGCGCGACCGTGCCGTGGTCGAAGCGGCTCGGGTTGCCCGAGACGGTGTGCGTCGGCTCCAGCGCCAGCTCGCTGCTGCCGGTCCACGGCAGCTCGGCGGTCGGCTCACCCGCGAAGCGCACGATCTCGTCGATCGTCGCCTGCGGGCGCGTGACGAAGTCCTCGTAGCGGACGAGCAGGCGCCGGCCGGCCTCGGGCCAGAGCAGTCGCGTCGACTCGTTGAGCACGTTCCAGTAGGCCGAGCTCGCGGCGGGGCCGTGCGAGCGCATCGAGCGCAAGCGCCTGGGGTCGTCGCGCTGGAGCTTTCTGCGCACCCACGAATAGGCGACGGCACGCGGGTCACGGACGAGCTGGACGACGCGCACGTCGAGCCCGGGAGCTCCCGCGAGCACGCGGCCGTAGGACGGGCTCTTCGAGGAGTCGACGATCACGCGACAGCCCGTCTCAGCCTGGAGCGCGCCGTAGAGCGCGGCGAGCTCTCGGCGGTACTGCCCGCTACCCGGCTCGACGCGCGCGAGGTGCAGCGGCAGGTGCCGCGTGCGTGCGCTGTGCGCTTCGAGCCGGACCATCTCCTCCGGGTCGACGCCGCCGGGGTACGCGCGCGCGAGCACCCGTGTCCACACGTCGCACTCGCGGACCGGCCGCCCGCAGCCGCAGAGCCGTCCCTCCACGAGGCCGCGGCGCCAGATGAACATCAGCTCGCCCGCCGAGAAGAAGCCGTCGACCTGGCCGAGGATGTTGTCGACGATCGTGCTGCCGCTGCGGCCCCAGCCCGCGATGTAGAGCACCTTCGTCATGCGCGCTCCAGCTCGAAGCGCCCGGCGGAGAACTCGCGCCGCTGGATCTCGGCGGCGGCGATCCCGACCCCGACGATCGACCACAGCCAGATGGCGCCCTGCGGTCCCTCGAGGTACGGGTCGAACGACGTGTCGATCATGATCGCGAGCCAGCCGACGAAGAGCCAGGCGTCGAACATCGCCCAGAGCCGTGCGCCGAGCCGCCGCGCACGCAGCGCCCACATCAGCATCGTCGCGGCGAAGCCGAGCTGCAGCAGCGCCCACGAGACGAGCCCGGGCACACCCATCCGCGCGAGGACGGTGAGGTGCGAGTTGTGCGGTGCGCGCAGCGTGTGCTTGCTGTCGAGCTGGAAGCCGTCCGAGTCCGCGAGGTTGAGGCCGAAGCCCTTGCCCTTCCAGAAGTACGGTCCGTGGATCGTGTAGTCGACGATCTTCGTCCACCAGCGGAGGCGGAACTCCTTCGAGCCGTTCAGGTTCTGGTGCGAGCCGCCGTGCCCGCCCTGATCCTGCTTGTTCGAGACGATGCTGACCACGTTCTGCGCGAGATTCGTCGTCGACACGTTCTGCCCGCCGCCGACGGGGACCGAGACGTGGAAGACGACGAGGATCAGGAAGAGGGCGGCCGCAGTGAGGGCGAACGGGATCACACGGACCGAGCGACGCAGCACGAGCGCCGCAGCGACGCTGAAGCCGATGCTCAGGATCGAGCTCCGGCTCATCGCGACCACCGGCGCGACCGCGACGAACCAGAGCAGCCAGAAGGTCGTCTCGCTGCGGACCCCGCGCTGCCGCCGGTCGAAGCTGTAGAGGCCGAGCAGGACGAACGACGCGGCGATCGCGAGGTGCACGCCCATGTCGCCGCCCTTGAAGTCGATCATCGGGATGCCGGAGTTCGGCCAGGCGGGCGACGCGTGCGCGACCCAGATCGCCGCCGCGATCGGGATCCACGCGACGAGCCACGGCACGAAGCTGCGGTAACGGTCGATCGCCCACCGGATGTGCTCGATGCGGACGAATGCCGAGAGGGCGAGCGCGAACATGCAGTAGCCCCACAGCGCCCCGTCCCGGATCGCGTTCACGCCGTAGGACGTGACGTACGGGAACGTCCGCAGAGCGCCGAGCAGCATGAACAGCGCGATCAGCCCGTGCAGCGGGTGCAGGCGGACGGCGCGCGCCCGCGTGAGGAGCGCCACCGTCCCGATGACCAGGACGACGTCGCCGATGAAGACCGGCTTCTCTCCGACGTAGGCGAAGCCGCGCCCGGCAACGGCGTAGCCGACCAGGACGACGGCGGTGGCGGCGACGAAGACGCGGGGCAGCTGCTCGGCGTGGACGAGCAACAGCGCGACGAACGCAAGCCCGAGCACGGCGGCGGCCACGACCGGCGAGACCGCGATCAGCGCGCCCGTGCCGAGGAGGGCCAGCCCCGCGAGCCCGACGACGACAGGTTCCGGCAGCGGTCCCGTGCCGCGCCGCAGCTTGATGGGCTCGTGCAGGCTCAGCATGCGCTCTCGTAGCGGTCGATGTGCAGCTGTGCAATGCGGCGCCAGGAGAAGAGCCGCGCGACGTCGTCCGCGCTGTCGCCCGCTGCGCCTCGCAGCTCGTCGATCGAGCGCGAGGCACGGGTCAGCGCCGCAGACGCCGCTTCCGGAGCGGGCTCGGTCACGATGACGTGCCGGAAGCGCTGCACCTCCGGGATCGAGCACGTGCCGATCGCAGCCGACAGCACCGCGGGCTTGCCTGCGGCGAGGGCCTCGGTCACTGCGAGCGGCAGCCCTTCGTGGCGCGAGAGCTGGACGTAGACGTCTGCGCGTTGGAGCTCGTGCGCGACGTCCGCGCCGGGCAGCGGCCCGGTGAAGCGGACGGACCCGTTCAAGCCGAGCGTCGCGGCGCGGTCCTCGAGGGCGCTGCGGCCGCCGTTCCAGTCGGGGCCGACGACCGTCAGCTCGATCGGCACCGTGGCCCGCGCGGCGGCGAACGCGTCGAGCAGCACGTCGAGCCCCTTCGTGTAGACGTCGAGTCGGCCAACCGACACGAAGCGGACGGGCCCGCCGTTCGCCGCGCGCCGAGTGAGTCTCTGTGCGGGCGGCCGGACCCGGACGTTGCCGCCCTGCGGTGCTGCGTACACGGGGACGTCGCCGAGCGCCGCGCGCACGTCGCGTGCCTCGTCGGGGCTCAGCACGTGCATCGCCGCGAGCCGCGCGTAGAGGAGGCGGCGCGCGACCGGCAGGTACGCGTTCTTGCCGAGCCGGCGCGACTTCCGCAGCACGACGGGATGGAACGCGCCCTGGGGGCTGAGGAACGACGGCGCGTCGAAGAGTCGCACGGCCCAGAGGTTGTCGGGGTTGAACTCGCCGTGCGCGTGGACGACGTCGGGCGCAAGCGCGCGCAGCCGCTCCTTGTCCTCGCGCTCGATCAGCCGGAGGCGCAGGCCGGCGCGCTGCAGACGGCGGCGCTCGCGGAAGGTCGTGAGCTGCACGCCCTCCGCGTCCATCGGCTCGTAGAGCGGCGCGTTCGCCGGCTCGGCGGCTGCGACCGTCACGTCGTGGCCGAGCTCGGCCTGCGCGGCCGCAAGACCGAGCACCGCGTTCGCGACGCCGCCTCCGCCGAGGAAGTTCGGATACCAGTGGAGGATCCGCATCACGGGCTCGCGAGCACCAGCATCGAAGAGGCTGACGCTCCGCGCGCGGCCCAGCGGCGCGCGAGCGGGAGCCCGACGACGCTCGTCAGGCTCTGGTAGGCGCGGCCGCCGACGACCGCCGCCGTGGCGGCGAACGGCGACAATCGCTGCGCGCCGTCGCGGGCGCGCGTGCTCGACGTAGGTCCGACCGTGGGGTCCCTGCGCAGCAGGCGTCGGAAGGCCGCCGTCGCCCCGGGCAGGACCTCGGACCCTGCAGGCGGCGGGACCTGGACCTGCACGCTGCCGTAGCCGAGGCCGCGGAAGAGCTCCTCGAGCGCGGACGGCGTCCAGCGGAGAAAGTGATTCGGCGGGTAGTCGACGGGCCGGCGGTTGCCCTTGAGCACGGCGACGCGTGTGGGCGACGGCACGCTCGCGAGGACGTGCGTCCCGGGGAACCGCGCGCGCAGCGGTGCGAGGAAGGCGGCAGGGTCGGGCAGGTGCTCGAGCACTTCGAAGAACGTGATCGCGAACGGCGGCTCGTCCGTCCAGGGGAAGTCCGGCGCGGCGCCGTGCGCGACGTCCAGGCCCGCCGCCCGCAGCTGCGCGACGAGCGCGGGCGAGAGCTCGAACCCGCGCGCAGGGACCCTCTTGCGCTTCAGCGCTCGCAGGAAGCGGCCCGTTCCGCAGCCGCAGTCGACGACGAGACGGTCGAGCGGGGCATGCAGATCGATCCACGCAACGGCGCGATGCTCGGCGGGAGTGAGATGCGGGGGTGGCACGACGCGAGCCGAGAGCTCCAGCGTGAGCCGCCGCTCGGGCGCCGTGTAGATGTGAGCGTGCTCGGCCGGCAGCGTCGCTGCGTCCGAGTCGCCCGCGTAGGCGGCGACGTACCGGTCGCGGTTGTAGTCGGGGTTCCCCGTCATGCTCAACCCGCACCGGCGGCACTCGAGGAGCTCGTACCCGTGCCACTCGCCTTCACGGTCGAGCGCATCCGACCCGCAGGCGACGCAGCAGTCGAGTGTGAGCGTGGTCATGCGACGCGAACCTCCACGGACTGCGCGAGCCGCCGGGCGACGAGCGCAGCGGTGGCGTAGCTCGCGATCATCACCAGCAGCCCGCCGGTCAGGCCGAAGGCGAGCATCGCCGGCACGGAGAACGCGAGGACGATCGCGCCCGACAGCGCCCAGACGGCCGGTACGACGCGCACGTTGCCGGTCGCCTTCAGGAGCACGGTCTGCACCTGGACGACCGTCGAGAGCGTGTAGCTGACGGTGAACAGCACCAGCAGGCTTGCGTGCTCGTCGTAGCGACCGTGGTACAGCGCGTGCAGGGCCGGGCGCCCGAGCAAGGACAGCGTCACCCCGTAAAGGAAGACGCCGCCGCCGGCGACAAGCAGGTAGCCGCGCAGCCGCCGCCGGAGCTCGACCGCGTCCCGGCCGCGCGTCGCGGCTGCCGCGGTCGACGGCAGCATCACGGTCTGCACGGACTGGAGCAGTGGGTTGAGCGGCCTGAAGAGATTCATCGCGGCGACGAGAGCGGCGAGGGTCGTGAGCCCGAGCACGAGCGGGACGAGGATCACGAGCACCTGTCCCGACGCCCACAAGAGCGCCTGCCCGAGCGTGCTCCAGCGGCCGTAGCGCCAGTGGCGCAGGCCCAGCTCGCGCCAGCCGATGTCGCCCCCGCGCACGTCCGGGCGCAGGCGGGCGAGCATCACGGCAGAGCCGAGTGCCGCGCCGAAGCCCATCGCGAGGAGGCCGCTCTCGGTGCTCAGGTGCCCGGATGCGTGCAGCACGTACAGGCCGGCGACGGTGGCGGCGAAGTACACGGCGTCGCCGGCGACCGCGCCGCGCGGAGTCAGCTCGATGTAGAACGCGCGGCGCAGGAGCCAGAGCAGCAGGACGAACGGCGTGGCCGCGGCCAGGGCGAGCAGCGCCGGCCAGGCCGACGATCCCACGAGCCGAAGGACGCCCGCCGCGGCGACGAGCACGACGCCGGTCACGGCGGAGACGAGGATGTGCAGGACGACGTGCCGGCCGAGGTACGTCCGGACGCGGTCGCGGTACACGCTCGCGCCGAAGACGAGCATCGGCTCGGTGAGGACCGCCGTGTGCAGCGCGCCGAGCAGCAGGAAGACGAAGAACGCGAGCGCGAACGCGCCGTACTGCACGGGCGGTAGCCAGCGCGCGAGCAAGATGTTGATCGAGAAGCTCGAGCCCGCGAAGAGGAGCTGGTCGAGCAGCGCGAACGTGCCCACCCCGAGTCTCCGTGTGCGCGCGCCGAGCGAGCGTCCGAGTGCGGCGCTGACGGTCACGCGGCTCTCCGTTCGGCCGTCTGCGCGATCGCGGCCTCGTAGATCTCGAGCAGGCGGCGCGTCGTCGGGGCCGGAGCAAGATCCGCCTCGAAGCGGCGCCGGGCCTCGTGCCCGAGGCGCGCGGTGAGCGCGACCGAGCCGGCGAGCGCCCGCAGCGCGGCGCCGAGCTGATCCGGCGCGTCGGGCTCGACGAGCAGGCCCGTCGCGCGGTCCTCGACGACCTCGGCGAGCGAGCCGATCCGCGACGCGACGACCGGCACGCCGAGGGAGTAGGCCTCGACGATCGTCCGCGGGAAGACCTCGAACCACCGCGACGGCACGACGAGCGCGCGCGCCCCGGCGAGCCGCGCCATTGCCTCGCGCGGCGAGAGGCGGCCGGCGAACGCGACGTTGTCGAGCCCCCGTGCCCGCGCCCGCAGCTCGCCTTCGAGCGCGCCGGCGCCGATCAGCGTCAGCGGCTCGTCGATCGCCGCGCTCCGCCACGCGTCCAGCAGCGTGTCGAGTCCCTTCTCGTGCGAGAAGCGCGAGAGCGCGACGAACCCACGGCCGGCGCCGGTGCGCGTGAAGCCCGGATCGTCCACCGTGTTCGGCTTCACGACGAGGCGGTCGGCCGACCAGCCCGCCCGCACGTACAGCGAGCGCGCGAAGCTCGACGGGAAGACGTAGCGGTCGACCGAGTCGCGCCACGTGCCCGCGACGCGGTGCACAGTGATCGACGCCGCGAGTGGAACGGTCGCGAGGCGCGAATCGCGGTAGCACCCGCGCGCGACTGCGGCCAACAGACCCCGGTCGAGGCACGACGTGCAGACCTTGCCCTCGCGGACGAACGTCGCGGCGGCGCACAGCGGGCGGAAGTTGTGGATGGTCGCGACGACTGCGGCGCCGGAGGCGCGCGCCGCGCGCAGGGCCGCCGGGCTGAGCAGCGGGAACGTGTTGTGCACGTGCACGACGTCGGGCCGGAACTGCTCGATCGCGTCCGCGACGAGGCGATGGCCTTCACGCGACCACACGGTGCGCGCCGGCAAGAGCGCCTTCTTGTAGGCGGGCCACGCCGCGATCTCGTCGCTGCTCGTCTGCAGGAGCTCGACGTCGCAGCCGTGCTCGGCGAGCAGGCGCGCCTCGTCGTCGACGACCGCGTTCTCGCCGCTCGGATGCGAGCTGCGATAGCGGTTGTGCGCGATCAGCACCCTCACGCCGCGACCGCCTTCGCGTACGCGGCGCGGAGGTCGCGTGCGACCGCGTCGAGCCCGAACTCCACCGGCGCGGACGGTTGCGCACGGTCGAGCGCCGCCGCGATGCCGCGCGCGCACGCCTCGGGTGAGCCGACGGGAACGAGCTCCATGCGCACGCCCGGAAGCTGCGCGAGCGCGCGCGGGCCGCCCTGGTCGAGCGCCACGACCGGCGCGCCTACGGCCAGCGCCTCGGCGCAGACGAGCGACGCTCCCTCCTTGAGGCTCGGCAGCACGACCGCTCCCGCCTCCGAGTAGAGCCGCCAGAGCTCCTCGCGCGAAACGTAGCCGACGAGCTCGACGCGGTCGCGCACGCCGAGCATCCGCGCGAGCGCGATCAGGCGCTGCGCGTCGTCGCCCGCGCCGGCGATCACGAGCCGCCAGTCCGGTGCGTGGACGAGCGCGCGGACGGCGAGGCCGACTCCCTTGAAGCGGTTCAGCCGACCGGGCACGAGCGCCGTCTTCTGCCTGAGCGGGACGTGCGCGAAGGGCGGCGCCGAGCGGAGCGCCGCTGCGTTCGGCCGGACGACGGCCTTGCCCCGGTGACGGCGCGGCAGCACGCCGATCGTCTCCTCGTTGTTGACGAGCACCACGGCCGCGCGAGCCCAGCCGGCGCGCACGAGCGGGCTCAGGCGGGCGAGCCGCCGCGCCGTGCGCAACCCGACCTCAGCGGCCGACGAGCGGAGGCCGAGCTCGCGGTAGAGCGAGCGGGGCACGCGCTGGCCGCCCGCGACGGGGCCGAGCACGAACGGCGCCGGCACGGCGCAGACGAGTGCAGGCAAGAAGACGTTCGCGAACGTCAGGTGATGGACGACGTCGAAGCGCTCGCGCGCGTGCAGGCGCCGCGCCTCGCGCGCGGCGAGCAGCTGCCACAGCAGGTAGTAGAGGCGCACGCCGCGGTGCCCGCGCTTCCACGCGCGTGCGACCGCAGGCAGGTCGATGTAGACAAAATGCAGGTTTGCGGGCGGCGCCGCGGCCTCGATCACCTCGCGGTTGTTCGCTCGCGTCAGCACCCAGACGTCGTGCTCGCGCGCCGCCGCGAGCGCCCAGGTCCAGCCGACGACCGGCTCGGAGCCCTTTGCCGGCTCGCACGCGTACGCCGACATGAGAACCTTCATGCCGCGACCCGCCGGAAGTAGAAGGAGGAGCCGCCGCCCGTGAATCCTGAGCGCGCGGCCAGCTCGCCGAGGCCCGGCGACGTGCGCACGAGCGCGTGCACCGGCAGCACGACGCGCAGGTCCGAGCCCCAGCGCAGCATCGTCTCGACGTAGTGCTGCTCGTTCCAGAAGCGCCGTTGCCGCGTGTACCACTTCAGCGGGTAGTGGTAGGGGGAGAAGACGTCGTGCACGTGCGCGGTGACGCCGGGCCGGAGCCGCGGGTAGACCTGCTCGAACTGGTAAGCGACGTCGCTGCCGAACTTGTGCACGTGGCTCGAGTCGACGAAGAGCAGATCGCCGGCTGCGAGCGACTCGAAGAGGCGCGGGTCGGCCTCCTGCATCGTGCTGCGGACGACCTCGAGCCGCGTCCGCTCGGGCTCGCGGGCGAGCGGGCGGCGGTCGAACGGGTCGATGGAGACGAGCGTCGCCGGGCGGCCCTCAGCCGCGTTTCGCTCCAGAGCGGCCACGGCGACGATCGTGGAGAAGCCGCGCCCGATCTCGACGACGCGCAGCGGGCGCGTGCGCCGGAGGTGGCCGTAGAGAAGCAGTGCATCGACGCCGAAGAAGAGGTGGTTCGGCTCGGCGTAGCCGAACCGGTCGAGCTCGGCGCGGGCCTCGCCGCCGTAGCGCGCGGCCAGCGTGAGTGCGTATTCCTCGGCCGCGTCGAGCGCGAAGTCGATGCCGAGGTCGCGCGGGCCGACGTCGTAGCCGGCCTCGATCGTGCGGGTGTCCGGCACCGGCTCGTAGAAGTGGTTCCCGGTGACGTGGAAGCCGGCGCCTTGCAGCGCCGGGAAGACCTTGCGGGAGAGCCAGCGCTGGACGCCGCCCGGCTCCTGGCGCGCCTTCGCGATGCGTTCGCGCGTGACGATGCTCATGCTGTCGCTCCGAGCAGCTCGGCGAGCCGCTCCTGAACGCGCGCGTCCGCGGCGCCCGGCCGCGACACCGCGGCCAGGAGCGCGCCCGGGGCGACCGCCGGATCGACGCCGAGCCGACTCGACAGCTCGAGCACCTGCGCGTCCGGGTCGACCGCGCCGCGCACGAGCTCGTTCGCAGTGCCGACGCCGAACAGCACGAGCCGCTGGAGCCGCCACTGGAAGAGATCCTCGAGCGGCAGCCCTGCGCCCGCGTGCTCCCAGTCGACGACGGCCAGCCGCCCGCGTGCGTCGACCCCCGTGTTCCAGGCGGTGAAGTCGCCGTGCACGGCCACCTGGCCGGCCGCGGCGGCCACGACGTCGAGCGACGCGAGCTCGGTCAACGCCAGCAGCTCGTTGCGACCGAGTGGCCGGTTCGCGCGCCCCTGCAGCATCAGCGGCTCGAGCAGCAGCAGATCGAAGCCTTCCCACGAGACGAGGCCGAGCGGGCGGGGCGCGGTGAACGTCGCGGGCTGCTCGGCGGCGAGCCGCTCGAGCACGACGGCCTCCTGTGCGAGGCTCGACTCGCCGGCCGTGCCCGCCTTCGCGTAGGCGACGAGCTTGCCGCCGTCGTGCACGGCGAGGAGTGCGCGCTCGCCGCGCCGCGTGTCGCGGGCCGCGGCCGCCGACAGCGTCACCTGCGAGCGGCCGAGCGCCGCCGCAATCGTGGGTGCCGCACCCGTCTGCTGGTCGATGAGCACGCTCGGGCCGAGCCGCAGGCGGTGCGCCGCCTCGAGCGCGGCCGCGGCGAACGTGTCGCGACGACGTCCCGGCCTGTAGAGGCCGGCGGCGAGCGGGCCCGCGCCGCCGGGAATCACGAAGCGCGTGGCGTGGCGGCGCCTGGTCACGCGGTGGCGCGTCCCCTTGTCCGACGGTGCGCCGAGCAGGTTGAAGGCCGCGCGCGCGGCTCCGAGGTCGTGGTGCCTCCGGGCGAGCACGCCGTCGACGCGCTCGAGCGCGGCGGCGAACGTGTGCTCGGCGGGGCCGGACGCGTCGACCACCGGATAGCCGCGCCGCGCCGCCTCCGCACGCCACGCCTCGAGCTGACGCTCCAGCTCGTCGACCGCGAGCTCCGGCTTGCGACGGTGCACGGCTCGCGCCGGTGCCGTCAACACGAGCACGAGGTCGGGACGGGGGAGGAGCCGGGCGAGCGCGCGGGCGAGCGCCGGCGGTGTCGAGAGCCGGTAGCGGCGCGGGTCGATCGCGAAGTCCACGAACGGCCGCTCGAGCACGACGAGCGTCGTCCGCCGGCGCGCGACGCCGATCTTCGGCAGCCAGCCGACGAGCGCGTCGAGCCACATGTAGCCGAGCCGCGCCGTCGACCCGGGGAGGTTCGACGGGCGCCGGTTGTGCGGCCTGTTCGCGTCGGCCTGCGGCCGTCCCAGGAGCTCGCCGGGCTTGCGGAAGAAGCCGCGGCGCTGCCCGAGCCGGACCCTCGTGTGGAACGGGCCGCCGGTGACGGCGAGGAGCCCTTGCGTCAGCGTCGACTTGCCGACGCCGTCGGGGCCGGCGAGGCAGACCGCGAGCCCGGTCGGCCGCGCGAGGCGCCGCACCGCGCGAAAGGTCTCGGTGTGCGCGCGCCGGACGAGCGCCGCGGGCGTGCGGCGCCGGCGGTCGACCGCCGCGGCGACGATTGCGAGCACCGAGGTGTCGCCGGCGATGAGCGCGTCGTAGACGTCGATCCCTGCGAGCTCGTTGAGGAGCGCTCGACCCTCGTCACCCGCGCGCGCGGCGAGCGCCGCGAGCTCTTCCGTACCGGCCGGGTCGATGCCCTTGCGCGCGCGCTTGACCGTCAGGTAGGCGAGCAGCGAGGCCGCGTCGGGGCGGCGGACGCCGTCCGCGCCCCGGGCGGCGCGAGCCAGCGCGAGCGCCGGGGCCGAACCGTACTTGCCGAGCCCGTGCGGGTTGCAGGCGACGTCGACGCGGCGGTAGCGCGGGCCTGCTGCGAGTCGCAGAACGAACAGGCGCGACGACGGCGCCTCGTAATCCTGCACCTGCACGATCGCGCCGAAGCGCTCGAGCACCTCGCGCACGCGGCGGAGGGAGCGGGGCGCGACCACGACGTCGAGGTCGTTCTCGCCGTCGACGAGCACGGCGTAGTCAACGCCCGCGCGCTCGAGGGCGTGCGCGAGCGAGACGGTGAAGCTCACGCCGAGCCCCTTCGCAGGTCGACGGCAGCGCGCAGCATGAACTCGCTGTTCGTGCGCAGGTAGCGCCCCGCGAGGCGTCGCGGCTCGCTCGCGAGCCGGTGCGCCCATTCGAGGCCGGTGCGCTGCATCCAGTGCGGCGCGCGCGCCTTCGTGCCGGAGAGGAAGTCGACCGCGGCGCCGATCCCGAGCGAGAGCGCGCCGAGGCGCTCGCCGTGCCGCGCCATGAAGATCTCCTGCTTCGGAGCGCCGAGCGCCACCCAGACGACGTCGGGGCGCGCCTGCCGCACGGTGTCCGCGTGGCGCGCGAGCTCGTCGAGCGGCGCGAACGGCGGCGCGATCGCCACGCAGACGCACACCCCGGGGACATCGGCGCGCAACCGTGACTCGACCGCGGCGAGGGTCTCCGGCGTGCCGCCGAAGAACGCATGGCGGAGGCCGAAGGGGGCGCCGGCGCGCGCGACCGAGACGAGCAGCTCGGTGCCGGCGACCCGCCGGGCGGTCTCATGGCCGCGGCGGCGCTGGAGCCAGGCGACGGGCGCGCCGTCCGGGAACACGGTCCACGCACTGCTCACTGACTCGGCGAGGTCGCGGTCGTGCTGCGCGGTCACGAGCACGTGCGCGTTGCCGAGGACGGCGTACCCGCCGGCACCGGAGCGGGCGCGCTCGACGACGAGGGCGGTGCTCCTCTCCAGGTCGCCGACGAAGGTGTCGAAGCCGAGGACGCGCAGCATCGTCAGTAGGCGCTGCGGGTGCGGAAGACCGCCGGGATGGTGCGAAAGACGAGCTTGAGGTCGTTCAGGAGCGACCAGCCGGTGACGTAGAGGTAGTCGAGCTTCACCATGTCCTCGAACGGGATCTCGGAGGCGCCGAGCACCTGCCACGGCCCCGTCACGCCGGGCTTCAGAGACAGCCGCTCGCGCCCCCAGGCACTGACGAACTGATCCTCGTCGAGCACGAGGGGCCGCGGCCCGACCATGCTCATCTCGCCGCGCAGCACGTTGAGCAGCTGCGGCAGCTCGTCGAGCGAGTAGCGCCGCAGCACCCGGCCGACGCGCGTGACGCGTGGATCGTCGGCCATCTTGAACATGCGCGGGTCGTCTGCGCGGTGCTTGTTGAAGTAGAGGAGGTTTGCCTTGCGCTCCTCAGCGTCAACGACCATCGTGCGGAACTTGAACATCTCGAACGGGCGGTCGCGCTTGCCCATGCGCACCTGCTTGAAGAACACGGGCCCTGGGGAGCTGCGCCGCACCGCGATCGCGATCACCAGGAAGAGCGGCGCCAGCACGATGAGCCCGACAGAAGCGAGGACGAGGTCGACGACGCGTTTCAGGAGCTGCGACGACCGCGAGAGGTTGAGCGGCGGCAGGCCGATCATCGCCATCCCCTCGAGCGTGTGTACACCGACGCTCGGCCCGATCACCTCGAACAGCCGCGGCACGATGTCGATCTGCACGTTCAGGTCCTTCAGCTCGCGGATCAGCCGGAGGGTGTCGTCGTGAGAGTCGTTGGAGAACGCGAACACCACGCGCTCGACGTCGAGCAGCTGTACGAGGGCGGGCAGCTCGTCGAGACTGCCGAGCAGCGGGATGCCCTGGAGCGCGGGCGTCGGCCGCCGCGGTGAGGAGTCGACGAAGCCGACGACGTTGATGCCGTAGTGCTTGTGCAGCAGCATTTTGCGCGCGACCTGATGCCCGACGTCGCCGGCGCCGACGATGATCGTGTTCTGCAGGTACTCGAACTGGCGCCGGCAGTACGTGCGGGCGACCGCGCGCATGAGCACGATGCCGGCGACCGCCGTCGCCCAGAACAGCACGATCTTCGAGACGGGCGTCTCGACGCCGACGAGCTCGAGCGAGACGAAGAAGAGCCACGCCCCGAGCGTCACCAGGTTGAACACGGCGACGAACTCGTCGACCGTCGAGTGGTCGGCGCGCTCCTCGTCGCCCTCGTACAGCCTCTTCAGCTTCGCGGCGATGATCCAGGCCGGCAGCGCGAGGAGGAACAGCGCCGCCTCGCGGACGGTGTCCACGCTGGTGGTTGGATTGACCGCCCACTGCGCCGTCAGGAACGCGAACACGAGCCCGAAGACGTCGGCGAGCAGCAGCATGCGGCGGACGAGCCACCCGCGGCGGCGTGGACGTGCGCCCGCTCGCCGGCGCTCGAGGATCTCCTGCGTGCGCTCGTCGACGAGCGGGAGCCGTGCGAGGACGGGCTCGTGCATCGTCATGCCCGCACCTGCCCCGGGAGCAGCGACCCGACGAGGAGTGCCCGCAGCCGCTGCGGCGAGGAGTCGTCCTCGCCGCTCGCCTCCACCGGCACGACGAAGATCGGCACGCCCTGCTCCCCTGCGTACGCCTGCGCCGGGGGGCAGTCCCCGTCGACCACGACCGCGTCGGGACGGAGCGCGCCGAGCAGAGCCCCGAGGTCGTCGAGCTCCGCCGGCAGCAGCCGCGTGACCGCGATGCCGTCGAGCGCGGTAGCGACGCCCTCCGCCATCAACGGGGCGACGCAGACGACGCCGACGAGCGGACGCAGTCTTCGCGCCGACGGAACGTTCACAGCGTGACCGCCAAGTGTGGAGTGCCCTCGGCCCCGAAGACGGAGCGATAGATGTGTGCCGCAACCTCGCGCGACGGCACGTTGAGCTTGTGCAGGATGTTCTGCACGTGCCGCTTGACCGTGAACTCCGAGATCGCGAGCCGATCCGCGATCTCCCGGTTCCGCGTCCCCAGCGCGATGAGGCCGAGTACCTCGAGCTCCCTCGCGCTGAGCTTGATCGCCCGCTCGCCGTAGCGGTCGCGCCGCTCGACCTTCTGGAACGAAGAGATCACGTTCGTCAGAAGGCTCCGCCGGATCGGCGCTTGCCCGTCGAGTGCCGTGTGCAGGCCGCGCACGATCGCGTCGGCACGCATGTCCTTCGTCAGAAACCCGATCGCGCCGGCCGAGAGCGCCGCGAGCACCTGGTCGCCGTCGGGATCGAGGGCCCACGCGATCACGCGCGGCCCGTCCTCCGGATCGAAGTGCGCGAGCGCCGCAACGCCTCCCGCCGGGGGCAGGTGCAGGTCGAGCAGCACGAGCTCCGGCTGCTCGCTCTCGACCGCCGCGAGCAGCGACGGCTCGTCGCCCGCCTCGCTCACCGCGAAGCCGCCGGCGCGCTCGAGCGCCGAGCGCACGCCGGCCCGAAGAAGCGCGACGGGGTCGGCGACGAGGACGCGCGTCGGCATCACACGCGCCCCTCGCGCGGCTGGTCGAGGTAGTACGTGGCGTAGCCCGTGTAGCCGTAGTCCGGCTCCTCGTCCGCGCCGGTGACGACGAAGCCGAGCTTGGGGGCGATCGCCGCGTCCAGCATGCGGCTCAGCTCCTTCAGCTCGGTGCGCTTGATCTGGTTCAGGCGGACGACGACGAGCAACGCGTCGACGCGCGCCGAGAGCCCGAGCGCGTCGCCGACGTTCAGCATCGGCGGCGAGTCGATCAGGACGATGTCGGCCTGCTTCGCCAGTCTGTCCAGGAGGCTGTTCAACCCGCGAGTGAGCAGCAGCTCGCCCGCCTCGCTCGCGACCCGCCCGGCGGGGAGGACGTGCAGCGACCCGCGGATGTCCGATCCGTCGTCGGTCGCTTGCTCGGCGATCACCTCGTCGAGCGCGACGTCGCCGTCGAGCACGTCGACCACGCCCGGCAGCCCCCGTAAGTCGAAGAACCTGTCGATCGTCGGCCGCCGCAGATCGAGGTCGACGAGCAGCACGTGCCGGCCGGCGCGTGCGAACGCGACCGCGAGGTTCGCCGCGGTGGTCGACTTGCCCTCGTTGCTCGTGGGGCTCGTCACGAGGATGGTGCGCGCCTGGAGATCGAGGTTGAAGAACTCCATGTTGGTCCGCAGGACGCGGAACGCCTCGGCGTGCGGCCCGTGGCGCTCCTCGAGCATCGCGATCCGGTCGTGCTGAGCCAGGCGCCCGGGCGGGCTCGGGATGCGGGCGAGCAGCGGCAGGTTCAGCTGCCGGACGATCGCGTCCGTCGAGCGAATCCGCGTGTCGAGCGCCTCGACGATGAACGCGAGGACGATGCCGAGGATGATCCCGAGCCCGAGTCCGATGAACGCGTTCCGGCGCGGGCGCGGCGAGACCTGCGGCGCCGTCTCGGCGAGCTTGATCACGGATGCGTTCGACCCCTGCAGCGTCTGGATCGTCTTCAGCTGCTGTGCCGAGCTCGCGAGCTTGCCGAAGAGCGGGCTGCCGGTCTGGCCGCTGTCGCGCAGCCTCATCAGCTGCCGGTCGACCTCGGCCAGCGCGCGCTTGAGCGAGGCGGTGTCGAGGTGGTGGCGGTAGTCGACGAACGCGTGCGCGTAGCTCGTCGCGAGCGTCTCCGCCGCGCGCTGCGTCGGAGCCTTCGCCGTGAAGACGAGCACGTCGGCGTCCGGCTTCTCGGTCACGGACGTGCGCCGGAGGAACCGCGGCGGGATCAGCCCGCGCGCCTCCGGGCCGGCGAGCTGGATCGCGCGCTTCGCCACGTCGGGGAGCCGCGCGAGTGCGACCTGCGTCGCGAGCACACGCGTCGCGTCCGACGCCGTCGGGTCGACGGTGCCGGTGAGCGTCTGCGCGATGTTGTCGCGGTTGATCAG
>Ga0075425_100002004_pt1 | contig 20126 bp, 19 predicted proteins | sample SoiMethybrSBSTD4_FD_75300 | JGI IMG/M metagenome (GOLD analysis project Ga0075425, IMG submission 75300) | Bulk soil microbial communities from a Populus tree surrounding site in Tennessee, USA - Soil MetaG P. TD hybrid SBSTD4 | ecosystem: Environmental > Terrestrial > Soil > Tree plantation... | reverse complement strand
ACATCGCGTCCGGAATCGGCAGCCGCTCGGCGGCCGCACCGGGTCTGGCGGCTCCCCTTCCAGGACGAACGTATCCGTGATTCGCCGGCCGCCGATGTTGGGGATCGCCGCCAGCAGGGACAGGGTATAGGGGTGCTTGGCCGCCGCGAAGATCGTCTCCGTCGGCGCCTCCTCGACGATCCGGCCCGCGTACATGACCGCCACCCGGTCGCACATCGCGCGCACGACGGAAAGATCGTGCGAGATGAAGATGTAGGTGAGCGTGAAGGCTGCCTGCAGCTCGCGCAGCAGCTTCAGCACGGAGGCCTGCACCGAGACGTCGAGGCCGGAGGTTGGCTCATCGAGCACCACAAGGCGCGGGTAGAGCGTTAGGATGCGGGCCAGGCCGACGCGGCGCTGCTGACCACCCGACAACTCGTGGGGGTAGAGGTCGAGGTGGGTCAGGGGCAGCCCGACCTGCTCTAGTATCTTGGCGATGCGCGCGTTGCGCTCGCGCGCGGTTAGCGCCGAGTGGACGATGAGCGGCTCGGCAAGCGAGCGGCGCACCGTCCAGCGCGGATCGAGCGAATTGCCTGGGTCCTGGTGGCAATACTGCAGCTTGGGGGCCACGCTTCGCCGTTGGACGGCAGAGCACGCGGTGATGTCGGTGCCCTCAAACAGGATCCGACCGCCGGATGCGGCATGGATGCCCGCCAGCGCCTTGCCAAGGGTGGATTTGCCACACCCCGATTCGCCAACGATGCCCAGCGTTTCGCCCGCGCGCACCTCGAAGGAGACGCCATCGAGGGCTCGCAGTGCGCCTGTGTGCCAGCCGAACGTGTTGCGCACGGGAAAGTGACGGCTGAGCCCCTCGACCTCGAGCAGTGGCGGCTGGCTCATGCGGGCGCCGCCTCGATCGGGTGGTAGCAGCGCACCTCGTGCGCGCCGCCGAGCGAAGTCACCGGCGGCCGTTCCCTGCGGCAGATCTCGCTGGCGCGCGCGCACCGGGGGTGGAAACGACACCCGCTGGGCGGATCGATGAGGCGCGGGATCTCGCCGCCGATCTCGCGCAACTCGCGGCCGGGCCGCGGCAGACTTTCGAGCAGGCGCACGGTGTAGGGATGGTGCGGCCGGCCAAAGAAGTCGTCCACGGGCGCCGTCTCCACCTCCTGGCCTGCGTACATCACGGTGATGCGATCGCAGATCTCGTAGGCGGTGCCCAGATCGTGCGTGGTGAACAGCACGGAAATCCCCCTGCCCTTGGCCAGCTGCTTCAGGAGCTTGAGGATCTGCGCCTGGATGGTGACGTCGAGCGCGGTGGTGGGTTCGTCGGCGATGACAAGCCGCGGCTGCGGCAACAGGGCGAGGGCGATCATCAGCCTCTGGCGCTGCCCCCCGGAAAACTCGTGCGGCAGCTTAGCAGCCACGGCGGCCGGGTCGGGCATCTGCACGGAGCGCAACATCTGGCCGATGGCCTCGGCATCGGCCCGGCGACGCGCGCGCGGATAACGGGCAAAGAAGCCGGCGATGCCCCGGCCCTGGCCCGGCGCGCGCAGCGGTGACTTCCACTTCATCAGCTCGCGGCTTTGCGCGCCCACGGTGAACAGCGGATTGAAGGAGCCGAAGGGGTCCTGCGGGATGAACGTGATGCGCCGGCCGCGGATTTCATCGGCCATGCGCCGACGCGGCATGGCGGAGAGATCCTCACCGGCGAACCGGATGCTGCCGGCTTCGGCCCTCGCATTTCCAGCGAGAATGCCAAGGATGGCGTTGGCCAGCGTGGTCTTGCCGCAGCCCGACTCTCCGACGAGACCCACGATCTCGCCCGCCCGGATCGTCAGGTTGACGCCGTCGAGCACCTTGGCGGCGCCGGCCGCGGTGGCAAAGGTGACATAGAGGTGCTCCACCTCGAGAAGCTTATCGCCCGGGGTTGCCACGTCGGATCCGTGGGTCGAGCACGTCGCGCAGGCCATCGCCCAGAAGATTGAAGCCCATCACCACCAGGAAGATGGCAAGGCCAGGCGCCAACGCGGACCACCAGGCCTCGGGGAGGAACTCGCGGGCTTCGGAGATCATGCGACCCCACTCCGGCGCCGGCGGTGGGGCGCCGAGCCCGAGGAAGCCGAGCGCGCTCGCAGTCAGGATGGTAAAGCCCATACCGATGGAGGTGCGCACGATGATGGGGGAGAGGACATTGGGCAGCACGTGGAGAGCCACGATGCGCCACGTCGGCACGCCAAGTGCGATAGCGGCCTCGATGAAGGTTTCGTGCCTGAGAGTGCGCACCTCGGCGTGCACCAGACGGGTGAACCACGGCCAGTACGTGACCGACAGCGCCAAAATGACGTTTTCGATCGAGGGGCCCAACGTCTGCGAGATGGCAATGGCGAGCACGATCTGGGGCACGGCCAGGAAGATGTCGGATACGCGCATCAACGCCTCGCCCAGCCAGTTGCGGCACCAGCCCGAGATGAGGCCGATGGGTACCCCAATCATGAGGGCCGCTCCCACCGCGACGATGGCGATCGTGAGCGTGATGCGGGCGCCGAACAGAATGCGACTGAAGATGTCAGCGCCCATGCGGTCGGTGCCGAAGAGATAGGTTTCGGACGGGGGCAGCAGACGGTGGCGAGGGTTCATGTCCCATACCGCCTCCGGATGCGTGGCAATGAGCGGGGCAAGGACCGCCACCGCCACCAGCCCAACAATTATGAGCAGCCCGAGCGCGGCGGACGGGTCGCGGAAGAGCTTCAGGGCGATGTCGCGCGCGGCTCTCATGCGGCAGCACCGCGCGGATCTAGGATGGCATGCAGAATGTCGACGATCAGATTGACGATGCCGAAGACGACGCCGGCATAAACGGTAAAGCCCATCACTGCGGCATAATCGGAATGCAAGATGGCTTCGAACGCGTAAGCACCGATGCCGGGCCATTGGAACACCGTCTCGATGACGACAGCGCCGGCGAGAAGGATGCCAAATAGCAGCCCAATCTGCGTCACGGTGGAAACCAGCGAGTTGCGCAGCACATACTTCCACACGATCAGGCCGGCCGGGATACCCATGGCGCGTTGGTAGGCGACGAAGGGCCGCTGCAGCGTCTCGAGCACGCCAGCGCGCGTGAAGCGCACCACCGTGGCGAGCGCCGGGACGGCAAGCGTCACGGCCGGCAGGATCAGGTGGGCAGACACATTGCCAAGCCGCTCGAAGTTGCCCTCGAGCACTGCGTCTATGACATAGAAGCCGGTGATTGGGGGTGGAGGAAAGCCGGTGATGCGCGCCTGCAGCGGCAGCCAGCGCAGATCCATCGCAAACAACAGCTGCAGCATCAAGGCGAGCCAGAAGCTCGCCAGTGCCAGGCCCGCCACCGAGGCGACCCGCAGCGCGTGGTCAGCGGCGCGGTTGCGATAGAGCGCGGCGACCACCCCGAGCGGGATGCCGAGTGCGACCGCCAGGATCATGGCGGCCACGGTGAGTTCAATCGTGGCCGGGAGGCGCGCGGAGAGGTCGTCCCACACGGCGCGCGTTGTGAAGAGGCTGGTGCCGAGGTCGCCGCGCGCGAGCTGGCCATAGTAGTCCAAGAGTTGTCGCGGCAGCGGTCGGTCCAGCCCGAGCTTCTGGCGCAGCAGTTCGATCTGCGCGCGGGAGGCGGTTTCGCCCGCCAGCAGCGCGACAGGATCGGAGGGGATGACGCGCGAGATGACGAAGACGATGGCGACGAGGCCCGCGAGCGTTGGGGCCAGCCAGGCGATGCGGACGAGAATGAGCGCGGCAATCCGCATCGCGTCAGTGCCTGGGTGGGAGGCGAAATAAACTTGGCCGTCGGCGCATCGTTGTCATTGCACCGCGCGCCGCCGAGAGGCAAAGCGCGAGCATCCCAAGGAAACCTGCGCATCGCCTTCCGTCCAGGGGCGAGCCCCGCATTGGCACGCCGGGGTTTGATTGGCTTGCGCAAACAAGGCCGAAAACCTCCAGCCGTCGCGGCGGCACAGATCTCAGCCCTCGTAGTAGGCCGTGCGCATCTCTTGCGCCGAGCCGATCGGGCAGAAGACGATCCCCTTGAGCTTGTTCGAATAGGGTCCGTACCATTTGGTATTATAGATCCACAGGCCTGCCGCTTCATCGACGACAATGCGTGTTGCCTCCTCGTAGAGCTTGGCGCGCTCGGATTGATCCGTGAGGCTCAGAGCCTTATCGAGCAGCGCGTCGACCTTCGAGTTCTTGTAGTGGGCGGCATTCTTGAAGGTGCCGGCCGTCGAGGATGAGAACATCTCACCCACCCAATTGTGTGGATCGGCATAGTAGGTGGAGATCCAGTAGATCGACACATCGGGCGTCGTGCCGGGATCTTTGAACTTGTCGACGATCGTCGGCCACGGATAGCCCACCACCTTGGACGGAACGCCGGCCTTGGTGAGGCCGTTCTGCAGGAGCTGCGCGGCCTGTTCCGACTGCTGGAAGCCGGTGAGAAACGCCAACTCGATCGGCTTGTCGATCTTGGCTTGGGCCATGGCGAGCTCGGCCTTGGCCTTGTCGAGATCGAAGGAATAGCCCTTCACATCCTTGGGCACGCCCCAGATGGTGTTGGGAAGCGGCGTCGGGTTGCGCTCGACCAATCCGCCGAGAATGTCCTTGTTGAAGCCGTCGTAGTCGAAGGCGTAGCTGATGGCTCGGCGCACGTGCAGGTCGCTGATTGGTGCGCGCGTCATGTTGAATTGCGCCATCATCACGCGCATGGATTCGGCTTCCAGAACCTGCGCAGTACCATTGCTCTTGATACGGTTGAGCTGGTCGGTCTGCAAATACCCGCCGATACCCTGAAAGTCGTCGCGCAACAGACCAAGCACGCGCGTGTTGGTGTCCTTCACGCCGCGGAACTCAATTTCGTCAAGCCACTTGCTACCCCAGCCCTTGAAGTGGTCGGGAAAGCGCTGGGCCACAAAGCCGAGGGCCGGATCGAACTGAGCGAGCTTGTAGGCACCCGAGCCCGCATCGTTCTTCGACAGCCACGCCTGACCCCAGTCACCGCCGGCCTCGTTCTTTCGCACCAACGCTGCATTGACGATGTGGATCTCGGGCACCACCGAAAGAAAGATCGCCGACGGCTTACTCAGCCTGAATTCGACCGTGTAATCGTCCACTGCCTTGGCGGTCCCGGGTTCGATCATGGTCTTGAAGAGCGAAGAGGCGCCCTTGCCCAATGCCAGGATACGATCAAGGGAGTAGACGACGTCCTGCGCCTTAACCTCGGTCCCGTCGTGGAACTTGACGCCCTTGCGCATCTTGAAGGTGTAGCTGAGCCCATCGGGGGAGATGACGTAACTCTCGGCCACCCAGGGCTCCAGCACGGCGGGGTTCTTCTGCCATCGCATGAGGCCATCGTAGAGGTTGAGCCGCACGGCCACGCGCCCGACATCGAAGGCGGCATGTGGATCAACGGTGTCGTAGTCGCTTTCATTGGCGAAGACGAACCGTGTGCCGGCGGCGTGCGCGGGAAGCACATCTGCCAGCGCGGCCGCCACGGCGGCCGCGCCCCCTTGCGCGATCAGATCGCGACGGGAAACAGCAAAAGTCGTGCCGCGCTGACGCTTGCGCATGGAAATCTCCGTTCGGTCGATGGGGCGGCGTCCTAGGGTTTTATGAGCAGGCATTGTGGCGCCTTTTTCCAGGCAGCGACAAGCCTCATTTGCGTGCCCCCGCTGCCCATCGTCTGGGGCCATGGTCCGGGGCCATGGTCCGGGGCCATCGTCCGGGGCCATCGTCTGGAGCCATGGTCCGGGGCCATGCTGGGTCCGTGGGGGGCCGTCGTCGGGAGCTGATCGGCAACCGAAGGCGGATCTTGAGCTCGCACCCACAGGTGACTTGCCTCAGGCGGCGCACACGTCTCACAATTGCGTGCCACAGGCAGGGCTCAAGCGAGGCATCTGAGGTGAGGCAGCGAGCGTCCGGGAAGACCAAAGGGCTTGTTCGCCCGGTGCGGCGGACGGGAATAAATGGCCGCATCCAGGCGGTGCCGGCGGGCCAATGACGAGCCGCGGCGAAATCTCGGTGGGCGTCGATATCGGCGGCACGTTTACCGACGTGGTGGTGTCTTCTCCCGGAGCGCCAGCGCGCATCATGAAGCTCCCGAGCACGCGCGAGGATCCAAGCATTGCCGTGCTGCAGGCGCTGCGTCGCATGGCGGCGGATTGGGGACTGGCGTCGCAGCAAATCACCCGTTTTGTGCACGGCACCACGGTGGCCACCAATGCCGTATTGGAGCGCAAGGGTGCCCGTGTCGGCCTGATCGCCACCCAAGGCTTCTCGGACGTCCTTGAGATCGGTCGCCAGATGCGCCACCAGATGTACGACTTGGCGCTCGATCCGGAAACGCCGGTGTTCTTGGCGCCTGGCCGTTTCCGCCGCGAGATCCCGGAGCGCACAGGTCCCACCGGCCAAGTACTGGAGGCGCTCGATGAGGCCGCCGTTGCCGGTGCCGCGGATGCCTTGGTGGCGGCCGGCGCGCAGGCGATCGCGGTGGTGTTCCTCTTTTCCTTCCTCAACGACGTGCACGAGCAGCGCGCCCGCGCGATCATCGCCGAGCGCCATCCCGACGTGTTCGTGTCGCTCTCCTGTGAGGTCGATCCGGCGTTCCGCGAATACGAGCGCACGGTGGTCACCGCCTTCGACGCCTATGTGAAGCCGGTCGTCGACCGCTATCTGGCCAATCTCAGCGCTGGGCTGGCCGCCGCGCACGTGTCGGCGCCGCTGCAGATCATGCAGTCGCGCGGCGGCATCTCTGGTTCGGCAACGGCGCGCCTGCGCCCCGTGCGCTTGTTCTTGTCGGGACCCGCCGCCGGCGTGATCGGGGCGCGGATGGTGGGCGAGGCGGCCAACAGCCGCAACCTGATTACGGTCGACATCGGGGGCACGTCCTGCGACATCGCGCTCATCGAAGACGGCACGCCGGCGCTGCGCTCGGAAGGGCTGATCGACGGGTATCCCGTGCGCACCAGCATGGTAGATGTCAATTCCATTGGCGCGGGGGGCGGATCCATCGCCTGGCTCGATGCCGCCAAGGGTTTGCGGGTGGGCCCGCAATCCGCCGGCTCCGAACCCGGCCCCGCGTGCTATGACCTCGGCGGGAGCGAGCCGACGGTGACCGACGCCTCGGTGGTGCTCGGCTATTTGCACCCCAAGCATTTCGCCGGCGGCCGCCTCGCACTCAATCCCGAGCGCGGCCGCGAGGCCATCGAGCGCGCGATCGCGCGGCCGCTCGGTCTCACCGTCGAAGAAGCAGCGCTCGGCATCCACCGCATCGTCAATGCACAGATCGCGGAGGGCATCCGCTTCGTGTCAATCCGTCAGGGCCACGATCCGCGGCGGTTCACCCTGCTGCCGCTGGGCGGGGCAGGCGCGCTGCATGCCTGCGCCTTGGCCGAGGAGCTGGGGATCGGACGCGTCCTCGTGCCGCGTCTGCCTGGGGTATTATCGGCCATCGGATTGCTATCCGCTCCCATCGAGCACGAGGTTTCTAGCGCGCTGCCCCGCGCGGTCGATGGCCTTGATCTGACGGAGGTGCGCGCCACGCTAGAGAAACTCGATGCGCGTTGCGGTGCCCTGATGGCCCAGGAAAGCGTCGACCATCAAGATGTCGTGCGGCGCTATTGCGCGGATATTTGCTACGCCGGACAGGCCTATCATCTGGAGGTGCCGTTTGAGCCCGCTGCGTCTGATCCGCTCGCCGCGCTCAAGCGTGCCTTTTACGCAGCGCACGACCGCACCTACGGCTACGCACCCAAGGCGCCAATCCGTCTGGTCAACCTGCGCACGGTGCACTGCGTGACGCGGAGCGAGCGCCAGCACGATGCCTGGGCGCCCTCCGGCGGACCAGCATGCGTGCGCCGAGCCCACATCCTGCTGCCGGATCGGCGGGGTGTCGCCGAGGCCAGCGTTTACGACCGCGCAGCGCTGAGGGTTGGCGAGGGCTTTGCCGGCCCAGCCATCATCGAGCAAGAAGACACCACCACGCTCGTCACTCCGGACTGGCTGTGCCGGGTCGATGCGCAGGGCAACCTGCTTTTGGAGCGAAGAGGCAACGGAAGGTAGCGCACGTGACGCATAGGGGTCCGCAAGCCACTCCAACCGGTTCGTCGCTCGACCCGATCACCGTGGAGGTGGTCCGCAACAAGCTTGAAGGCATCGCCAACGAGATGGAACTTACGCTGCTCAAGAGCTCCTTCTCGCCCATTGTCAAGGAGGGCCTCGATGCCTCCGCCAGCCTGTTCACGCTCGCAGGCGAGACGCTGGCGCAGGCGGTGGCGATCCCCATCCATCTCGCCACGCTCATCCCCTGTATCGCGCGCATCCTCGGCGAATTCCCCCTCGAAAACATGTGCGAGGGCGACATCTATTGCATGAACGATCCCTATCTCGGGGGCACGCATCTGCCCGACATTGCCGTGGTCATGCCGGTGTTCGTGCGCGGCCGGCCGCTGGCCTTCGCAGCCACCATGACACACCACCAGGACGTGGGCGGGATGGCGCCGGGCTCGGTGCCCACCAACGCCAGCGAAGTGTTTCAGGAGGGCATCCGCCTGCCGCCTCTCAAGCTGCGGGAGGGCGGTCGGTTCAACGACACGCTGATCAAGATCCTGCGCCGGAACGTGCGCATCCCTGAAACCTTCGAGGGGGATCTGATGGCGCAGGTGGCGGCTGCGACGGTCGGCGCGCGGCGCCTCTGCGCCCTGGCGGAAATCTACGGCCACAACCAACTGACGGCCATCTTCGCTGAGCTCTTGGAACGCTCTGAGGCGATGACGCGCGAGGCGCTGCGGACGATCCCCGGTGGCACCTACCGCGCCGTCGACTTCCTTGACAACGACGGGATCGAACTCGACCGGCGCATCCCCATCGCGGTGGCAGTGACAATCGCGGACGGAACCATGATGGTCGACTTCGCCGGCTCGAGCGCGCAGGTGCAAGGCCCCCTCAATGTGGTGCCCTCCGGCAGCCTGGCCGCCGCGTGCTACGTCGTGCGTGCCATCACCGACCCGACCATCCCGACCAATGGCGGCTGCTTCCGACCGATCACGCTCAAGCTGCCCGAAGGCTCCATCGTCAATCCAAGGGAGCCGGCGCCCGTCAACTCGCGCACGGCCACCATCAAGCGCATCACCGGCACCATCCTTGCTGCGTTGGCGCAGGCCGTACCTGAGCGCGTGCCCGCCGACAGCGGCGGCGAGCTGCTTGTGCTGGCGTTCGGCGGTGAGCGGTCCGACGGCACGCGCTTTGTCACGGGCGAGCTGATCGCCGGCGGCTCCGGTGCCAGCACAAGCAAGGACGGCGTCGACGGGATCGAGACGGATGCCACCAACTGCATGAACCTCCCGGCGGAGGCGCTCGAACTCGATGCACCAATCCGAGTGCATCGCGTCGCATTGCGGCGAGATTCTGGTGGTGCGGGCCTTCGGCGCGGCGGCCTCGGCATCGTGCGGGAATACGAGATCCTGCACGGAGAGGTGCGCTTCACACATCGCGGCGAGCGACACTTCGTTGCGCCGAAGGGCCGCGCCGGGGGCCAGGACGGTGCCACCGCCCGCACCATCATCAACCGCGCCGATGGTCGCCAGGAGACGGTGCCCTCCAAGCTTGTGACCACCTTGCGCGCGGGCGACCGGGTGGTGCTTGAGACGGCAGGTGGGGGCGGGTACGGCGAGCCCTCACGGCGCGACCCCGAGCTCGTGCGGCTCGATGTGGCCGACGGTAAGATCAGCGACCGTGCCGCCGAGGCCTATGCTCGCAGGCGATGAGGGCCCAGGTGACACGCGAAAGCGAATGGGTTGCCGTCGATTGGGGAACGTCCAACCTGCGCGTTTGGGGGATCGGCGCGGGTGGGGGTGTGGTGTTTGCACGGGCCTGCGCCCAGGGCATGGGAACGCTCGCTCCCGACGACTATCCCCGAGTGCTCGCCGATGTCCTCGCGCCCGACATTGCCCCCGTCGGCAAACCGATCGACGCTTTGATCTGCGGCATGGCCGGCGCGCGGCATGGCTGGATGGAGGCGCCCTATCTCGACGCGCCGGCCGATCTTGGCGCCCTTGGCCTGGCTGCCGTGACTGTCTCAGGGCCTGTTTCAGGGCCTGTTTCAGGGCCTGTTTCAGGGCCTGTCTCAGGGCCGGTCTCAGGGCCGGTCTCAGGGCCGGTCTCAGTCTCAGGGCCTGGCGCGCGCCTCCGTGCGCGCATCCTGCCTGGCGTGTGCCAGCGGGGCGGCGGGGCCGAGGATGTGATGCGCGGCGAGGAGACCCAGCTGCTCGGGCTCACCACCCTCGTTCCCCATTTCAGCGGCATCGTCTGCATGCCTGGAACCCATTGCAAATGGGTGGTGCTTAGCGGCCGTCGCGTGGAGCGGTTCGCGACGGTCATGACGGGTGAACTGTTCGAAGTGTTGCGATCCCATTCGGTGCTGCGACACGCCTGCACCGGATCAGGTCAAGGCCCCAACCACACCGAGGGCTTTAAGATCGGGCTGGTCGAGGGTGTAGACGCACCACAGCGGTTGCCGGCGATGCTGTTCAAGGTCCGGGCCGGCGCCCTGTTGTCGGCTCGCACACCCGATTGGTGCGCGGGCTATCTGTCGGGCCTCCTCATCGGCGCCGAGATCGGCGCGCAAAGGGAGTGGATCGACAGGGGCGATCTTGCCATAGTCGGCAGCGCCGGTCTCATTGAGCTTTACGCCCAGGCCCTGGCCAAAGTCGGCAAGCAGGCGCTGATCATCGATGGTCATGCGGCAAGCCTTGCCGGATTGATGGCCGCGCGACAGCAGGCCCGCGATTGAAACCTGCCGGAGGCAGCCCCATGCATGCCCAGCATCGCCATCTCATCGCGATCCTGCGGGGCATCAGTGCGACCGAGGCGGCCGCTGTCTGCCAAGTGCTGGTCGAGGCGGGCATCACCCTCATCGAGATACCGCTCAACTCGCCACGGCCGCTTCAGTCCCTTGGCGTTGCCGTCAAGGCGCTGGCAGGCAAGGCCTCGATTGGCGCGGGCACCGTGCTGGCGCCCGAGGAGGTGGATGCCATAGCGCAGGCAGGCGGCGCGTTCGTCGTCTCGCCCGACTGCAACGAAGCCGTAATCGCGCGGACGATCGCGTGCGGGCTGAAATCCTATCCTGGCATCTTGTCTCCGACCGAGGCGTTCCGCGCGATAAGGGCGGGTGCACACGCGCTCAAGGTGTTCCCCGCCGAGGTCGTAGGGGCCAAGGGTATCAAGGCCATGAGGGCGGTCCTGCCGCCGGGATTTCCCCTCTACGCCGTGGGCGGCGCCCATCCGGACAACTTCCTTGAATTCGTCTTGGCCGGTTGCATCGGCTTCGGCATCGGCAGCTATCTTTACACGCCCGGCGCGAAGCTCAGCGACATCGCCGCGCGCGCGGGCGCGGTGGTTGCCGCTTACGATCGGGCTTGCAGCGAGAGCCAGCCGAAGAAGGCTTGAGATCTCTGGCTTGAGCGCCTCTGCGCGGAAAGTGCTTGCTAGATGAACCGGTCGCGCCACTGGGGTTCGGGCACTGGGCAGTGGCTATAACGACCGAAGAGGTGATAGCGGTTGCGGGCGATTGAGTCATAGAGCCAATCACCGACCGGGCGGGGGATCAGGCGCAGCATCGCCAGAAGCCGCCATCCCCCGCCGAGACGTTTGCCGACCACCGCGACCGTATCGAGCTTGCCATAAGGCATGCCATCGATCAGCACCAGATTGGTTGCAAGGGTTTCGGTGTCGAGACCGTAGTGGCGAAAGAGCGCCTGGCCGATGGGAGATTGCGCGGTCGTCAACCGAAAAACAAAGGCGCGATCACGCTTCAAGACGAAGCGAGCCAAGCCCGAACACAGCACGCATGAGCCGTCGAACACGATGAGAGCCTTGTCGTCGGGAAAGGCAGGTACGGTGGGATCGGTGCGGTAGCTATAGGGCGCAACCGCGGACAGGGGCCGCGCTTGATGTGCCCTGACAATCACGCGCCTGAACCCGTCTGCGCGCGATGGCGCAGAAAGTGATCGGCGAGCACGAGTGCCATCATGGCCTCGCCCACGGGAACGGCACGGATGCCGACGCAGGGGTCGTGCCGCCCTCTGGTCGCTATCTCCGTTTCGTTGCCAAACCGGTCGATGGTGCGACGCGGCGTTAGAATCGACGAGGTAGGCTTGACAGCAAAGCGCGCGACGATTGGCTGGCCCGTGGAGATGCCGCCGAGAATGCCACCCGCGGAGTTGGAGAGAAAGTGCGGCCGGCCGTCGTTGCCCATGCGGATCTCGTCGGCGTTGTCTTCGCCGGTGAGCTCGGCCGCCGCCATGCCGGCGCCGATCTCGACGCCCTTGACGGCGTTGATACTCATCATGGCGCCGGCCAAATCCTGGTCGAGCCTGCCATAGATCGGGGCACCCCATCCCGGCGGGACACCCTCGGCCACCACCTCGATGACAGCGCCTACCGAGGAGCCGGACTTGCGCACCTCGTCGAGGTAGCGCGTCCAGGTGTCGATGATGCCTGGATCGGGTGTGAAGAACGGGTTGTTGTCGACCTCTGGCCAGCTCCAACGCGAACGGTCTATCCGGTGGCGGCCAATCTGGATGAGTGCGCCTCGAATGCTGACCGTGGCTATCACCTTGCGGGCCACGGCGCCGGCGGCAACGCGCATGGCGGTCTCCCGCGCGCTGGCGCGACCCCCACCCCGGTAGTCGCGGATGCCGTACTTCTCCCAATACGTGAAATCCGCATGCCCGGGCCGGAACTTGTCCTTGATGTCGGCATAATCGCGCGAGCGCTGGTCGACGTTGTCAATGATGAGCGCAATGGGTGCCCCCGTGGTCACCTGCCGGCCGGCATCGTTGTCGAACACGCCCGATAGGATGCGCACCGCGTCGGGCTCGCGCCGTTGCGTGGTAAAGCGCGACCGACCGGGCCGGCGCTTATCGAGGAACCCCTGGATGTCGTCGGCAACGAGCGCGATTCCGGGCGGGCAGCCGTCGATCACGCAGCCGATGGCGGGCCCGTGGCTCTCACCCCAGGTCGTCACTCGAAACAGATGGCCGATGCTGTTGTGCGACATGCCGCTGCCGCCGATTTCCGAGGGGTGTGCAATGGCCTGCTCATGCCTTGCAGCCACTCATAGCCGAGGCGCGTGAAGCGAGGCAACTGAGCGTGGCGATATGGACATTCGCATTTGCGAGATCAACGCGTCTCTGCCGGTGCACCGCCTCAACCCCTGTTTGCAGACGACTTCGTGTCCTTTCTGCCACTGGTGAGGCCGAACAGCGCCGCGGTCATTGTCCGTTCTTGTCGCAGCTTTTAGTGTCGTTTGGCGTGTCGCGCACCGGCAGAAGGGGACGTCTCAATTTTGCCTGCTCCCGTGCAACTGCGACATCGCGCTGGACGCCAGGACCGATAAGGGAGGTAATCGGAAATGCACATCAGGAAGACCCTAATGGCCGCCTTGGCCGTGGCGATCGCGATTGCGTTCTCGCCATGGGCTGAGCTGCAAGCTGCATCGTTTGCAGGGCCGGGCACGCAGCCAGCGATCGACACTCTGATCCATTCGGTCAAGCTGAAAAAGAAGAGCGCGAAGAAGGGCAAGAAGCGGGGCAAGCACAGAAGGGGTAAAAAGGCTGGCAGCAAGGCCGGCCGGTGTGGCGCCTACATGTACTTCAGCAAGAAAGCCAGGAAGTGCATGGATGCACGCAACAAGAAGTAGGACGCAAGCGCTCTACTGACGCATAGCCTTTATCCAATATGAGTGGCCGAAGCTACATCGCTTCGGCCGCTCACTTTTGTGGTGCATTTTCGAGCCGCGCCAACGCGTCCTTCGCCTCATCGTGATCAGGTGCGATCTCCAGGGCCTTGCGATAGTCCGATCGCGCGGCGGTGTCGTTGCCCAGCTCCTCGTACACGGCGCCGCGGCTCACATAGGCCTCCGCGTCGCGTGGGTCGAGCCTGATGGCCTCGTCGAAGTCGCCGACGGCGAGGTCGTATTGGCCCTTGTTTGCATAGGCCAGGCCGCGATTGAAGAACGCGCGCGGGTTATCGCGGCTGAGCCGGATCGATTGGGTATAGTCGGCAATGGCCAGGTCGGCCTCGCCCTTTGCATCGTAGGCTTGGCCCCGGTTGTTGAACGCGTCCGGATCGGATGGATCGAGCCTGATCGCCTCGGTGTAGTCGGCGATAGCGCGGTCGCGTTCACCCATCTGGTCCTGCACATTGCCGCGGTTGAAGTAGGCAACCGCGCTTGCCGGGTCGAGCTTGATCACTTCGCTGTAGTCTGCGATCGCAGCGTCTTTGTCACCGCCGAACTCATGGAGCACGCCGCGTTGTAGGAGCGCCTCGGCGCGAAGGTCGTCATCATCCTTCGCCTGAGCGATCACTTGCGTGCAAGCCTCAATGCGCGCCCGGGCGGCGGCGCCTTCATCCTTGCAGTAAGCCAGCTGGTCGGCGACGGCTTGCGCGCCGGCGACATTGAGCGGCGCCAAGAGCAGCCATAGCGCCAGCGGCATGTCCCTCCACCGTGTCCGGCGTGGCTCCGCTCTCATGCGACGTCTCCTCCCCTGCACCCGCGCCACTGTCCCGAGGCGAGCGCGCCCGATCCCGCGCCTTATGTAGGTGGCGGGGCCAGGGCGGCACCAGCCGAATTTTCGCCACGGGTCATGCTTCGGCGATGGCGGGCTCAGGCGTGTGGCGCGCCGGTCACGGACAATCCGCGGCAATGGAAACGGGTGGCGAGCGAGGCCTTTTGCGCCTATGAAAGTGTCGCGCGGCTCGGGGGAGAGCGAGGGAGAGACGTCATGCGTTGGACTGTCATCGCCATCAGCGTCGTGGCTCTGGCCGCGGCGTTTGTCGGGCCCGCCAGGGCGGCGAAGAGCAAGATGGGCTGCCAGATCGGCAGTGAGATCTGGGACGCCAGCCAGGGCAAGTGCGTGCCCGGCAAGCATGCGAAGAAGTCGACGAAAAAGAGCAAGAAGGACGACTGAGGCGTCGACCGCTACAGCCAGCGCGTGCTGCCGGCCGCGATCACCAGGACCTTGTCTTGTGGCACGTCGAGCCGGAATATCTCGACGGGCTCAAGCGCGAGGCTCAGGCCGCGCAGCACGCGCATGACGCCCCCGTGCGCAGCAACGACCGCATCGCGATCGACCGCGCACAGCCAATGGGCCACGCGTTCGGACAGATCGCGGTAGCTTTCACCCCCCGTCGGCCGCCAACCCCATCGGTCCGCCTCGCGCGCGGCATAGCCCCCGGGATCGGTGGTGGCGAGCTCGTGCCAGAGCTCGCCCTCCCAGTGTCCATAATGGATCTCCCGCAGGCGGTCGTCGATCCGATAGCCGTGCGCCGGCAGGCCGAGCTGGTGGCGCATGAGTTCCATCGTCTCGCGCGCGCGCATGAGCGGGCTCGTGACGTAGTCGATCGTGTTGGCCTCGCCTCCCAGCGCGTTTGCCAGCGCGCGGCCATTGCTGATGGCCTGGCTACGCCCCGTGGCGCTGAGGGGGATATCTCTTTGACCCTGATAGCGCTGCGCCCGATTCCAGTCGGTTTCCCCGTGGCGAACGAAGTAGAGCTTCAGGCCCGGCTTCAGCATTTAGACCTTCAGCACCAGCTTGCCGAAATTGCCGCCGGTGTAGAGCAGGTTCAGCACCTCGGGGAAGGCGTCGATGCCACCCTCGCGCACATCCTCGCGCATCCTGAGCTTGCCCTCCTTGTGCCATTGACCCAGCTGAGCGATGGCTTCCGGCACACGGTCGGCCCAATCGAAGACGATGAGGCCCTGCATCTTCAGGCGCTGCGTGAGGACAACGCGAATATTCTTGGGGCCTGCCGGAACCTCGGTGGCATTGTAGCCGGAGATGAGCCCACAGAGCGCTATGCGGCCGAACACGTTCATCTGTAACAGCACGGTGTCCAGAATCTCGCCACCGACATTCTCGAAATTGACATCGATACCCTTGGGGCATGCGCCCTTGAGCTCTTGGGCCAGGTTGCCGGCCTTGTAGTCGACGCAAGCGTCAAAGCCCAATTCTTGCGTCACATAGCGGCACTTCTCGGGGCCTCCGGCGATGCCGACGGCACGACAGCCCTTGATCTTGGCGATTTGACCCACCACCGAGCCGACCGCGCCAGAGGCCGCCGAGACGACCACCGTCTCACCCGCCTTGGGCTGGCCGACATCAAGGAGACCGAAATAGGCAGTCCAGCCAGGCATGCCAAGCCCGCCGATCCACCGCTCAAGAGGCGCTTGGCGGGTGTCGACCTTGGCGACGCGGTCTCCGTTGGAGATGGCATATGTCTGGACACCGAACACGCCCTGTACGGCATCGCCGACGGCGAAAGCTGGGTTGTTGGATTCTTCGATGATGCCCGCGGCACCGGCGCGCATAACCTCGCCGAGCTTCACCGGTGCGACATAGGATCTGGTATCGTTCATCCAGCCCCGCATGGCCGGGTCGAGCGAAATACACGCGATCCTGAGGCGAAACTCCCCGGGACCGGGCTCTGGCACAGGGCCGTCCTCAATGGTGAAATCGGCCCGCGTCGCCATGCCCCTCGGCCGGCGGGCGAGCCTGACCATGCGGTTGCTCATGTCGTCCCCTGCTGTCGCAATCCAACTTTGCGCGATCACACGTCGTTAGGACACGGCCGTCAAGGGTGTCGCGTGCCGAGCGCCTCAAGAGAGCACGCACGCGATACCTACATTCCGCCACCCGATTGGCGGCTCTGCTGTTCGAAGAACCGCTTGGCATCGGGGCCTGCTGTGGCTGGAGGCGCCATTCCCATCAGAACCACCAGGGCGATGAGAAGGCGCCTCGCTGTCTGCATGGCTCTCTCCATGATATGGCGCGCCCTAGGGCGCTCGCTCATTGGGCCTTAGGAGGCAGCCGAGGACCTCGATTACGCACCGCCACCACCAAGAGGCCACGGCATCTGCGATGCACGCTCGAAGCGCGGTCTTTTCGCGCCCACGCCGGCTCACCAACCTGTGCTTCTTAACCTACCGAACGCGGCGCATCGCCCTTGCCCGCTCGCGGGCCACCCGCGTCACTTCGCATGCCTTGCCCACTCCGGGCGCGCTTTGAGCGCGGCGGCATACTTCAGGGCGATCTTGCGAACCCGCTCGGGCTCGAACTCCTGCTGCGCCAGCGCCATGCCGCGATCGAACACCTCCGAGTAGCGCTTGATGCGTCGGCCCTCGAAATCAAACCGACCGATGCCGTCGAAGGTCACGCGCGCACCGCGGGCTTCGGGTCGCTTGGCCTCGAAGCTAAAGCGATAACTGGCATAACCGGTATCACCGCTGAGCGCGGGCGCGAAGAACTCCCAGCGGAAATCGCGCCCGCCATCAGCAAAGTGCGCGAGCATCTGCTTGATGGCTTCGTGGCCGGTGCTGGGCCCAAAAAAGTAATCATCGTAGGTGCCGTCCGCCGTGAAGAGCTGGGCCAGCGCGTCTCCGTCGCCTGCCACGGCCGCCGCGGCGAAGCGCTTCAGCAAATCCTCAAACTCCATGGTCTTCTCCCACGGCCTGGCGATGCCGATCCGGGGGCTTGTCCTCTGACGGATCGCTGACGCGATCGTGCCACGTCAAGCGACGTGGCGATAGTGGCCCCCGCTGCCACCGGGCGCATGGAGGAGGCTCGAACACGTGCAGGCCCCGCGTTCGCACCGGGCGCTCGTTGAGGAGGGGAAAGAGTGTCTCAATGCAAACCCCTTCCTGGAAAACCCGGAGCCTGGTTCTCAAACTGCGGCGGCGCAGCCCCTTTCGATCGCCGAGGTCGATGCGGCCGGCAAGCTCCTTCGTGCGTTGCCGGCGCGGCGATCCTCGCGCTCCTTCGTGGGATCAGCGGACAACCGAGGCATGCGCTGTTTTGCGGACGGCGTATCGCTCTCAGCGCCGGGAACTCGAAGGGGATCGGTCGCATGGTGCGTGCCAGTTGCGCCCCGCCTACGCCCTCGATTGGGGCCCACACCTCACGTTCGGGCGCGAGCCCACCACCCAAATGTTCTGGCTGCTCCACTGCGATTGGGCACACGCCAACGCCCGGGGCGGGCGCGCGCGAAAGCCAAACTTTTGCGCCGGGCTGCTCGTTGCACCTCAATTGCAGAGGTGGGCCGTGATCACGCACTCAGTACCCATCATGCCACCGGCTTTGCAGCTGCTGCGCAGGTTGCTCACGCGGTAGCCGGGCGCAGAGCCCACCTTGGCACCGGAGGCCATGAACTGCGCCCACGAGCCCCAGGACGTTGCCTGCAACACGGCTTCCCAGGCCTGGAACATCGCCGAGTCGCGCGAGGTACCCGTTCCCCGACCGCCCTTGCTGATGCAGGCCGCTTCGCCCACGGTTCCCAGCGCGGTCAGGGCACCGGCGAAGACTAGGGCCGGCAGGATGAGACGCTTGAAGTTGCGCATAGCTCGTCGGTCCCTCCAAAAAATAAAAGACAGCGAGCCAGGGACATTGCCCGAGATCGCTGTCGTTGCACACTGGTCAAGCCCGCATATTTGCGGGGAAAACCGTGGATTGTTAGGGTTCCGTGGCTGGCGGGTGACGGACCCAACCCCCGCGCCACGGGCGGCACCGCTTCAGCTCGCCGGTTGCAGGTTCACAGCCTTGGGCCCCTTGCCGCGCTTGTCCGGCTCGGTCTCGAAGGAAACGCGCATCCCCTCGTCGAGAGTGCCGATGTTTGAGCGCTCGACCGCAGTGATATGAACGAAGACGTCCTTGCCTCCCTGGTCCGGCGTGATGAAGCCGAACCCTTTCGTTTGATTGAAGAACTTTACAGTTCCGGTTTGCCGCATGCGAGGTCTCCATGTCCCCGGTAAATAATGACGGATCGCGACAGCTCGCAAGCCGGCGCGGGTGGCGTTAGGCAGTCTCGTCCGATGTCGGGGAACGTGAGGCGCAAGAGAACACTGACGCGTCTGCGCTAATCATCTCAGGCCAGTCTCAGCAGTCACCGCCGGGTCCGATAGGCCGCCCGAACTGCCGCGGAGTATCGATGATTGCCGGGACCTGCGCAAGGCAAATCAGCGCCTACATTTTCGCGGCTTCATGCGCTTGCGCCGCTGCGGCGTCGGTGCCGCCGCGCTCGCGGCTTCGATGCGATCGAGCCGATATGTGGCGCCGCCTTCAGCCGCCGCAAATCGTTGCGTGAGCTCGGCGAGAACCGCAACAAGTTCCTCCTCCAGGGTGTATGGCGGATTAATGACGACAAGCCCACACCCATTGAGGCGGTCGCGCTCGATCGGGCGGCGAAGGAGGAGCTCGATGCGCAGGGGTTTGGCCGTTGTCGCCAGCGCGGCAACAGCAGCGTGGAAGCGAGCAACCGGCGTTGGGTCCTTGATCGGGTACCAGGCAATGTAAAGGCCCGTGGCGAAACGCTCCAGGGCTTGGGAGAGGCCTGTCACCATGCTGTCGAGCTCGTCCCGTTCCTCAAACGGTGGGTCAATGAGCACGACCCCGCGCCGTTCCTTTGGCGGCAGCAGGGCCTTGAGGGCGACCCAGGCGTCGAGCCCCATCACCTTGACCCTGCGGTCGGCCCCAATGGTGCGCTCCAGTTGCAAGCGCTCCTCGGGGTGGAGCTCGTTGGCGACCAGCGTGTCCCCGGCGCGCAGCAGACGAAGCGCGATGGCTGGGCTGCCCGGGTAGACGGCGAGCGTATTGGGTGCATTTTCTGCGCGCACGGCTGCAAGATAGGGCTCAAGGTGCCGCAGCGCTCTTTGCGGCAGGGGCTGAGCGTCCGGCCCAAGAAGTCGGGCGATGCCGCCCCGCCATTCGCCGGTCTTGGCGGACTGCGGGGAGGCTAAGAGGTAGCGCCCCGCGCCGGCATGGGTGTCGATCACGCGCAAGGGTGCCTCCTTGCGCTTTAAGTATTGAAGCGCAAGGGCTAGGACGGCGTGCTTTAGCACATCGGCAAAGTTTCCTGCGTGATACGAGTGGCGGTAGTTCATAGGTGAGATGCGAGGCAAAGCGACGCCTGCTGTCAATGCCTTCAGCAGGAAACTCAGTTGGCAACGTCAACCATCCGCAGGAGGGCAAGCCCTGGTGAACGGTCGACTGGGGACTGGCCCCCGGGGAGACTGGCCCCCGGGGAGACTGGCCGCGGGGAGACTGGCCGCGGGGAGACTGGCCGCGGGG
>Ga0075425_100002002_pt1 | contig 20136 bp, 18 predicted proteins | sample SoiMethybrSBSTD4_FD_75300 | JGI IMG/M metagenome (GOLD analysis project Ga0075425, IMG submission 75300) | Bulk soil microbial communities from a Populus tree surrounding site in Tennessee, USA - Soil MetaG P. TD hybrid SBSTD4 | ecosystem: Environmental > Terrestrial > Soil > Tree plantation... | reverse complement strand
TTGACGATGACGGGGGTAGCCAGCGAGATGCCCCACTCCTTGCCGGCGCCCGACGTGACGGATCGGGATCCGGGTACCACGACCGCGCCTTCTGGCACGATGAGCGGCTGCCCGGGTTCCGCTTTGATGATCCGGCCGTTCGGCAGATCGTAAATAGGCGTAGAGCCGGTGATGATGGTGCCGGATGCGAGCACGGCACGCCGGCGGATAATCGCGCCTTCGTAGACGCCACAATTGCCGCCGACGAGCACTTCATCTTCGACAATCACCGGAACAGCACCGACAGGTTCGAGCACACCGCCGATCTGCGCGGCGGCACTCAGGTGCACCTTCTTTCCGATTTGCGCGCACGATCCCACCAGCGCGTGCGAATCGACCAGAGTGCCCTCGCCGACATACGCACCGACGTTGATGTACATCGGCGGCATGCAAATCACACCGGGCGCGAGGTAGGCACCTTCACGAATCGACGATCCACCCGGCACGACGCGTACACCGCCCTCCGGATCAATCCGCTTCATCGGCAGCGTGTCCTTGTCGAAGAACTGCCACCGGCCCTTCGCGACGCCCATGTCGATGACGTCGCCAAAGCGGAAGCCGAGCAGAATTCCCTGCTTCACCCAGACGTTGACACGCCAGCCGGTCGGCGAGGTCGCGTCCGGTTCGGCGGACCGCACCCTGCCCAGCGAGAGCTCGTCGCGAAGGCGCAGGAACGCGTCGCGCGCCTCATCCCGAGGCGCGCGGCTGCCCTGGTCGAACAGTCGTGTGATGGTTTCCTGGAGATTCATCGGGCCTGGGCGGCCGCTCCGAGCATCTTCAGGTTCTGCAGCACGCGCAGGACCTTCTCGCGCGCAGCCGGACTCGGCGGGACCATAGGCAGCCGGTAGTTCTCCTCGAGCAATCCCATGGCGGCCATCGCCGCCTTCACCGGAATTGGATTTGACTCGACGAAGTTCACCTGGCAAAGCGGCAGCAGCCACGAATGCAGCTTACGGGCGCCGGCGTAATCGCCGTTCTCGGCCATTTCGACGATCTGCGCCATCTCCGACGGCGCGACGTTCGATGCAACGGAAATGACTCCGCGTCCGCCGACCGCCATCGCGGCAACTGTCAGCGGATCGTCGCCGCTCAGCAGAATGAAGTCGTCCGGTGCCTGCGCGAAAATCTCGGACATCTGCACGACGCTGCCGGACGCCTCTTTGATGCCAACGATGTTCTCGATCGCGGACAGGCGGACGGTCGTCGCAACCTCAACGTTCACTCCGGTGCGGCCCGGAACGTTGTAGAGCACGATTGGCAGCCGTGTCGATTCCGCAATCGCCTTATAGTGCTGATAGAGACCTTCCTGCGTCGGCTTGTTGTAGTACGGCGTGACCGACAGGATGCCGTCTGCGCCGACCTTCTCGATGTCGCGAATGAGCGCGATCGTCTCGCGCGTATCGTAGCCGCCGGCACCTGCCAGCACCGGCAGCCGACCGTTGTTCTCCTCGACCACCAGCTCGATGACGCGCAGCTTTTCGCTGTGCGACAGCGTCGGCGCCTCGCCAGTAGTGCCGACCGGCGAAAGGAAATGAATGCCACCCTCGATCTGACGCCGTGCCAGCCGGCGGATTGCCGGCTCGTCGAGCGAGCCGTCTTTTCTGAAGGGCGTCACGAGTGCCGTGCCGACGCCGGTAAAACGAGTTCTCATCGCAGTACGTCCATCATGGAAAACCACCCGCGCTTGCCCTGAATCCACCGTGCGGCCAGCAGCGCGCCGGACGCGAACCCGCGTCGGTCCCGGGCCGTATGCGTCAGCTCGATCGTATCCGACGGACCGTCAAATCCGACGGTGTGAATGCCGGGAATGGCGCCGGCCCGCGTCGACGACATATCGATCGGCCGATCGTATCCGGCCCCGGTCATCGCGTCACGCAGCAGGAGCGCCGTGCCGGATGGCGCGTCGCGTTTGGCGGAGTGATGTGCCTCGTGAATCCACGCGCCGTACTGGTGATGCTGACCCAGCATCTTTGCCGCGTCGGCGACAATCATCTCGAACAGGTTGGCCCCAATCGAGAAATTCGCGGCGGCGACAACGCCGAGGCCGGCCTTCTCCGCCAGCTGCCTGTACGCAGTCAGCTCATCACCCCAGCCTGTCGTACCGATCACCGCAGGCAGCTTCTTCTCGACATAGCGCGGGAAGTTTTCCTGCAGCGCGCCAGCGGTTGAAAAATCGATTGCCACGTCGGCGGGAACGGACCAGTCGCCCTTGCCGACGTCGATGCACGAGGCGATCTGCATCCCGTCGGCAACGGCCAGCTGCTCGACCAGCTGTCCCATCTTCCCGTAACCGACCAGCAGGATCCTCAAGCGTTTGGCCTCAGGCAAAGAATTCCTCGTGCAGCCGATTCATCGCGTGCTGTAGATCGGCCTGCCGCAGAATCACCGTGATGTTCCGCCGCGATGCGGCCTGCGAGATCATCCGCAGCGGCACCTCTTCGAGCACGCCCACCGCCCGCGCCGCAATCGCCGGCTCGTTGCGCAGCCGATCGCCGACGGCGCAGAGCAGCGCCATTTCGTGGTCGACCTGCACCTGCGAGAACTCCGACAGCTCCTCCACGATCGGCTCGAGATGTCGCCGATCGTCGACTGTTACCGATACGGTCACCTCCGACGTGGTCACCACATCCACGGCCGTCGTGTAGCGCTCGAATACCTCGAAAACGCGGCGAAGAAAGCCGTAGGCCATCAGCATGCGGCTCGAGGTGATGTCGACGACTGTGACGTCCCGCTTGCACGCCAGCGCTGTGAGCGGCATCGAATTCGGCGACGGCTCGGCTGTGATCATCGTCCCCGCGGCGTCGGGCTTTCTCGAATTGAGAATGCGTACTGGAATGTTACGCTCGACGGCCGGCAGAATCGTGCTTGGATGCAGCACCTTGGCCCCGAAGTATGCGAGCTCCGCAGCCTCCGCAAACGACAGTTGCGGCACGAGACGAGGCGACGCAATCACTCGTGGATCCGCGGTCAGCATGCCATCCACATCCGTCCAGATCTGAATCTCGCGTGCGCCGATGCCCGCGCCGACGATCGCACCTGAGTAGTCCGATCCGCCACGCCCCAGCGTTGTGGTGTGGCCATCGGCGGTCGATCCGACAAACCCACCCAGCACAGGCACCTTCCCCGCTTCGACGGCGGCAAGCACGGTCGCACGGAGAGCGGCGTCTGTCTCGGACGCGAGCGGAACGGCGCGCGTGTGGTCCGCGCTGGTAATGATGGCGCGCCGTGCATCCACCCACTCGGAAGGGAATCCCGCTTCAGCGAGAGCGGCGACGACGATGCGAGAGCTAAGCAGCTCGCCTGTTGCCGCCACCACATCCAGCGTACGCGGCGAGACTTCACGCAGGACGCCGAGCGCGCGCACGAGCGCCATCAGGTCGTCAAAGTGGCTGGTAATCTGCTCGCCGAGAGCGCCTTTTGCATCTTTACCTGCGAGCGATTTCGCCGTGGAGAGGTGCCGCTCGCGCAGCTGTTCGAGGCGCGACAAGGCATCGTCAATGCGCCCGGCGCCTGCGGCTGACGCAATCGCCAGCAGCGAGTCGGTCACTCCGCTCATCGCGGACACGACGACAGCCGGGCCGCGGCCGTCGCGCTCACGCGCGGTGCCAACAATGTGAATCAGCCGTTGAATCGCATCGGGATCAGCGACAGAAGTACCGCCGAATTTCTGGACAACCACAAACAGCAGATTCTATACGGAAAGGCTGGGGTTGACCTCGTGGCACGCGCGGGGTGATCAACGGTCGTTGTCGTCGTCGTGGTGAGTGCGTCCGACGATACGATCGTTTTTGCGCGAATTCGTCACGATCTCACGATGACGACGACCGAGCTCGTGCGCCTCCTCGCGCTCTCGATCGAAAGCGGCGATCGTCTCTTCGTGTTGCGGCGCCAGTGGTTTGATTTGCTCTGCCATCGCCGTACGTCCGGTCCTGGGGTCTCGAATTCGTTCCTTCCCCATTTGGTGCAAGCGAGACGCCAGCGCGCGTAATTTCTACTTCCCGCTGGGCCCGAGCTCGACCGGCAGTTTTCGAGCACATCCAAGCATGAGCGGCTGCGGCACTTCGCTTGGACTCTTCAGCGCGGAGCTGATGTGAGATGCCGCCCGTTGTGCTGATCATCGAACGGCGGACCGAAGTGGCCCTGGCGCTCGAATCGGCGATCGCGATGTCGAATCTTTCGCCGATCGTCGTGCAGCACCTCGAACGACTCGGCGATGTTCCGTACGTCGTCGCCGCAATCGTGGTACGCGTTGCGTTCGAAGGCGTCGGCGAGCCGGCGCACATCGCGGTGGAACATCTCCCGAGCAATCGTCCGCCGATCGTGGCCATCGCCACGACGCAGGAGGAGATCGCGGAAGCCCGCCGCATGAAGTGCGACGTCGTGCTTCAGGCACCGCAGGAAATCAATCGTTTGTGTGAAACGCTGACGAAGATCGTAGGGACCTAACGCTTTCGCCGTGATGATGGCTTCCGCTTTCGGGTGCTCGAGAGATGCTGCTGTTGGCCGGCGCGCTGCTCACCGAGTTGGCGGACTACTTCCTTGCGAAGCCGCGCGGCCTCGGCGAGGACATCGTTCAATCGATCGAGCACTTGTCTGAGGGTTTCTGCGTTAATCGGGCTCCCGTCGGCCATTCGTGCCGTAAAGATTACGTAATCAGAGCGTGACGGTAAAGCTCAACTGGCGCGACCCATCATGATAGATTTCTCGCCACTCCTCACATGTATTGCGCCAGACGAGGGACACGGCGGGCGCAAGCGGCGGGCCTCGTACGCCTTGTCGCCAGCATCCTCCTCCTCTGGCCAGCTATTTCCTCGGCGCAGGACGCGGAGCTGCAGGGCGTCGTCAGGGATCAATCGGGCGCCGTCGTTCCAGGTGCGACCGTCACGATTGTCGATCCCGCCAATGGCGCACAACGGTCAATTACCACCGATACGGCCGGCCACTACGTGTTTTCGCTGCTCGGGCCCGGCGACTACGACATGGGCGCGGACCTCGCGGGGTTTCAGCCTGTAACTCGCCACGGGCTGCGTATCGATTCGGGCAGCCGCATCAAACTCGATCTCGTCCTGCAAGCCGCGCAGATTCGCGAGACGGTCGCCGTCTCAGCGACTGCTCCCGTCGACGAATCGCCGGGCGACGCGACGGTGATCGATCGCGATTTCCTCGACAACATGGCGATCGACAGCCGCGCCCTGCAGTCGATCGTTCTGCTGGCGCCCGGCGTCGTGGGCATCGGCATCAATTCGTCTGATCTCGAGTTCAGCGTCGACGGCAACCGCACAACCTCCAATGTCGTCACCATCGATGGCGTGTCGGCCAACATCGCGGCGCCGCGAAGCCAGAGCGGGCCGCCGATCAACAGCCGCTTCGGCCCGATCGCGACGGGAAGCACCGACACGAATGCGGTGGGAACGAATGCGCTTTCGCTTGGCGGCTTTACAGGCGGCAGCGACATCGTCCAGCTCGACGCGCTCGAGCAGATTCGCGTGCAGACTTCCGCCTACTCTGCGCAGTACGGGCGGCAGCCTGGCGCACAGGTGCAGCTGGTGACACGTTCGGGGACGAATCGATTCACGGGCAGCGTGTTTGAATATTTCCGGAGCTCCGCCCTCGACGCGCGCGATTTCTTTTCCAACGCGAATCCGCAGGCTCGCCGCGGGCCGTACCGGCAGAATCAGTTCGGCGGCGTCGCCGGCGGTCCGGTCACACGCGACCGTCTCTTCTACTTTGTGTCATACGAAGGACGAGTGCTGGGCAATCCCCAGCCGGCGCGTCAGATGCGCGTGCCTTCGGCTGATTTACGCACGGACGAATCTTTATCGCCGCTGCTGCGGCGAGTGCTGGAAACCTATCCGATGCCCGACGGACCCGAGTTCTTCGATGCGCTCGGTCGCCGCGTCGGCGCCGCGCCGTACTACGACGGCTCCGAGAGCCTGCAGCACTCGAACTCCTACAGCATCAAGCTCGATCGCAACTTCGGACCGCGCCTGTTGCTGACCGGGAGGTGGAACCAGGGCGTGTCACGGCGAGTGAGCTATCTCCTCGCGCAGCGCTCGGCGAGCGGCAGCGACGCCCGGACAATGACCGTTAACGCGCGGTCGGTGCTGCGGGCCCGACTGTTGAACGAAATGTCGGTGAACTACAGCTGGAATGGCTCCGACACGATGAGCGAACTGACCGACCGCCTCGGGGTGACGCCCGTCGAGGCGTCGGATCTGGTGCCATCGTTTGCTCCCGCCAGCTCGAGTTCGACGATCTCGCTGCCCGGCCAGGTGCAGGACTACACGATTGGGCCGGCGGTCGCCAATCGACAGGTGCAGGCACAGGTCGTGGACAACGTCTCCTGGAACAGCGGCCGCCACGGATATCGATTCGGCATCGACGTGCGGCGACTGACGCCGGTCTACGGCCCGACGGAATATCGCAGCTCGGTGACATTCAACGCGCTGGCGTCGCTGCTCGCGAATCGTGCCGATGTGCTGACCATCTCGTCTTCCGATCCGGTGCGCCTCGGCATCATCAACTTCTCGGCCTTCGCTCAGGACACGATGCGGCTGACACAGCGGCTGACCCTCGATTACGGCGCGCGTTGGGAGATAAACCCCGCGCCGAAGGGGCTGAACCATCCGCTCTACACGCTGGCCGGATTTCCGGATCTCACCGTGTTGCATCTTGCCGAGCCAGGCGCACCGCTGTATCCAACGCGATGGGCCAAGATCGCCCCTCGTCTCGGCGCCGCATACCGACTCCGGCAAAAAGAACAGCGCATCACGCTCGCGCGCGGATCGTTCGGCCTGTTCTACGATCTTGGCAGCGGCGCGACCGCGACCGCCGCGCGTATGTTTCCCTACAACCGATCGGTGAGCCGCACCGCTGTGCCTTTCCCGCCCGACGACGCGCGGTCGGCAGAAGCGGCGCCGCTCAGCCTCGATCCGCCTTACACGCGCCAGGACTTCACCATCGTCGCTCCAGGCAACACGCTGCCTCGCACCTGGGAATGGTCCGGCAGTGTCGAACAGTCGTTCTCAGGCGCGCAGCGTTTGACCGCCACCTATACCGGTCATGCCGGCCGCCAACTCCTGCGGCGCTATTTCTACGCATTCGATCTCACGCGGCCGATCAACCCTGCCTTCCCCGGGGCGCGCCTGAACGTGACGCGCAACGATCGCGGCTGGGGGGACAGCTCCGACTACCACGCGCTGCAGATCCAGTACGTGCGGCGCCTGTCACGCGGTATTCAGGCGCTGTCGAACTACACGCTGGCGCGCGCCACCGATTCGGGTTCGGACGATGCCACCGTGAATCTTGCGGACAACGCCACGCGGCCTATGTTCTATTACGGCGTGTCGCGCTTCGATCGCCGGCACACGTTCAATTCGTCGGTGACGTGGAACCTGCCGTCGGCGCGACGAATGCGCGCACTCCTCGGCGGATGGGGGCTCGATGTCAACGCACGCGTGCAGAGCGCACCGCCGCTGACGGTTACCTACAACTACACGGATCCGATCGACACAATTAACTACGCCTATCGAGTCGACGTGGTGCAGGGCCAAGCGATCTGGATCAAGGACGGCCGCGCCCCCGGCCATCGACGACTGAATCCCGACGCGTTCGCGATCCCGTCAAATGCGTACGGAGCGCGCAACGAAGTCACGCACGGCAACGAACCGCGCAACGCGCTGCGCGGCTTCGGCACGTGGTCGGCGGACGGCGTGCTGCAGAAGGACGTGCGGCTTGTGTCCAACCGCACGGTGCAGCTGCGCGCGGAAGTGCACAACGTCTTCAACCATCCGAACTTTTCACAGCCGGATACCTCTCTCGGCACCGTCGTCGGCGCGACGGGCCAGTTTGTTCCTGGTCCGCTGTTCGGCCGCATCACGGCAACCGGCGGCGCACTCGGCGGTCCTGGCAGCGGCACAGCATCGGCGACAGGTGGCGCACGCACGATTCAATTGGCACTGCGTTTCACGTTTTAGACGGGTCCGCCTTTCTCGCGCTACCCGACGTCTCGGCGGGACCCGCCCTACATTGGTAAACTGATCCTCATCATGAACGTAGGGCTCATTGGGTGGCGTGGAATGGTGGGGTCTGTCCTCGTGCAGCGTATGCGCGAGGAGCGCGACTTCGACGCGATCGAACCGGTGTTTTTCTCGACCTCGCAGGCCGGAGCAGCCGCGCCGGCGGTTGGCAAGCGTGTCGGCCCCGTCAAGAACGCGAAAGACGTCTCCGAGCTCACGAAGATGGACGTCCTGATGTCGTGTCAGGGCGGCGACTACACGAAAGAGATCTTCCCGAAGCTGCGCGAGGCGGGCTGGCAGGGCTACTGGATCGACGCGGCCTCCACGATGCGGATGAAAGACGACGCGGTGATCATCCTCGATCCGGTGAATCGCGACGTCATCGATCGTGCGCTAGAGCGCGGCGTCAAGAACTACATCGGCGGCAACTGCACGGTCAGCCTGATGCTGATGGCCCTGACGGGGCTGTTCCGCGAGGGGCTCATCGAGTGGATGACCGCGATGACGTATCAGGCGGCGTCCGGCGGCGGCGCGCAGCAGATGCGCGAGCTCATGTCGCAGATGGGCCGCGCGCACGCATCGGTGCGCACGCTGCTCGACGATCCCGCATCCGCGATTCTCGACATCGATCGCACGGTCGCACAGACGCTGCGCGCCGCCGATTTTCCGACCGCACACTTCGGGCATCCGCTCGCCGGCAGCCTGCTGCCGTGGATTGCCGAGGATCTCGGCAACGGCCAGAGCAAGGAAGAATGGAAGGCGATGGCCGAAGGCAACAAGATCCTGGGCCGCAGCGGGGACCCGGTTCCGATCGACGGCTTCTGCGTGCGCATCGGTGCAATGCGCTGTCACAGCCAGGCGCTGACGATCAAGCTGCGGCGCGACGTGCCGCTTACCGACATCGAGTCGCTCATCGGCTCCGCGCACGAATGGGTGCGCGTGGTGCCGAACGAGAAGGAAGCATCGCTGCGGGAGCTGACGCCTGCGGCCGTCACAGGCACGCTGAACGTGCCGATCGGCCGTCTACGCAAACTGGCGATGGGCGGCGAATACCTCGGGGCGTTCACTGTCGGCGATCAGCTGCTGTGGGGCGCCGCCGAACCGCTGCGCCGCATGCTACGCATCCTGCAGAGCGCCGGCGTGTCGTCGGCCGCGCCCGCGGCCGCCGCACGCGCATAACGCACGCGGCAACCCTTCCTCGCCATTTCTCGTCTCTCCTCTCAGCCAGCGCCCGGGAGGAACGAGGAATGCGTATCGCACTCCTTGCCATCGCACTGACGGCAACCGCAGCCTGTGCGACTGCAGCCCCGCGCGGACGGGTGTACGTGCGCGTTGGGCCGCCAGCGCCTGTCGTAGAAAGACGAATCGTCGCACCCGGTCCGCAGTTTGTGTGGGTGCCCGGTGTCTATCGCTGGGAGCGTGGCGCCTATGTGTGGGTGCCGGGACAATGGGAACGTCCGCCACGCGGACGGACCGTCTGGGTGCCGGCGCGATGGGCGCACGACCGGCGTGGGTGGTTCGTTATCGAAGGGCACTGGCGGTGACGCCAGTGCTCTTACTGCAGCTCCCCGCCGATGGCGACGGCGTTGCCCATCGCCTCCGCGATGTCGTCGAAGTCGAACGGCTTCACGACGTGCGCCGCGACGCATGGCGCCAGCGCCAGCCCGGGGTCGATCTTCGCCAGGCCCGTGGCAATGACGACCGCGGTCTGCGGGAACTCGCGGCGGATGCGGTTGATCAGCCACACCCCGTCATAGCCGGGCATGACAATGTCGCAGAAGGCGACGTTCACAGGGTGCTCGCGCATCATCGCCAGCGCCTGCATCGCGCTTGTCGCAATTTCTACGTCGAATCCGAGCAAACGGACGCAATCGGCCAGTAGATGACACGTTGGTTCATCGTCATCGACGACGATCACCGAACCGCGCACGCGGACATCGTTCGACATGACGGCGTGATGCGTTTCCATGGCCGCACATAACGCAACACTCTGACCAGCAGCAACGGCTGAGACGAAGTGGCGGCACGAGCGTGTGTTAGCGGTGATCGGCGGCGCGGTAACGAGCTGTACCGCGCCGCAGCGTGTCACAAGTTCGGACGGTGCCTTTCAAAATCGTGGGTCTTATCGCCCCGGCGTCATCGCGCAGGCCTTGTATGCGGTGGCACCGTCTGGTCCTGACAGGTAGGCCAGAAGCGCCTTCGCCGCATCAGGCGATTTTGCATGCGAGGAAATGAAGCCGACGAGCGCGGTCGGCGTCGAAATGTCGCGCGGTAGTGCACCGACCACCTCGACGGCCGGATCGTTGACTTCGCTCGCAAAAGTGATCGCGTAGTCGATGTCGCCCCGCTTGAGCAGATCCAGCAGCGCGACACCCTGGACGCGTTTCACCTTCGGTTGCATCTGATCGTAGATGCCGAGTTTCTTTTGCGTGTTGTCGAAGCTGACGCCTGCGGCGCCGCCGAGACCACCAGCGCCGTCCGGATACGAGATCGCCTTCGCGGCCAGCAACATCCGTTTCACCGCATCCGCTGTCGAGATGTCGGGCTTCGCTTCTCCCTTCCGGACCACCACGATGATGGAGACGGTTGCGAGCGGCGTTTCGCTGGAGGCAATCACGTTGCCTGAATCGATTACGTCCTTATAGGGCGGCTGGACAACGGGAACGTCGAATGGTGCGCCCTGCACCACCTGGCGATGCGTCGCGCCGCCGGCACCGATAGTCGCTTTGAGGACGTGGCCCGTCTTCTTCTCGAAGCCAGGCTTGATGAGATCGACGGGACATCGCAGCCCGCCGGGGGCGATGAGCGTGACTTCATCCGCGCTCGCCGCTTGTGCACCGAACACCACGAGGGCCAGAATCGCCGATGAAATCAGCTGCTTCATGGGCAGAGTCTACTTGATCTACACTCACGCGCCATGACTTCTTCAGTTCAGGAACCGACCCAGCGGCAACACAAAGTCGCCATCATGAACGCGGTGCACGACCTGCCGGTGCTCGTCGCCCGCGATAAAGGATTCTTCAAGGACGAAGGGCTCGACATCGAGTTCGTGACGACGCCCGGCATGGCGCAGGTGACCACATCACACACCGTCAAATTCGAGTCGGTGTTCGATCGACCGCTCGACTCCGTCTACAACGAAGGCGGTATCGATCAGTACCGGATGTGCGAGTGGGGGATCATGAAGCGCGCGGTCGAGGCGGAATGTGAAGGGCGCCGCCGCCGCAGGATTGTCGCACTCGGCGCGTCGATGTCGAAGTTCGCCATCGTGACAACGCGCGACTCGGACGTCTATGCGCCCGAGATGCTGAAGAACAAGCCGATCGCCGTGACGCCGAACAACGGCTCGCATTTCACGACGCTGAAGATGATGGAGGGGTTCCTCGCGCAGGAGCACGTGAAGACCACGAACGCCGGCAGCATGGTGAAGCGGCTGGAGGCGCTGCGACGGGGCGAGGTGGCGGCTGTCAGCCTCATGGAGCCGTGGATCAGCGTCGCGCAGAAGCAGGGTCTGCGCATTCTCATCGAGTCGCACTCGACGCGGAGCGAGGCGGCGAGCGACGAGCTGGACGGCGAGACGCTGAAGAAGATGTTCCGTGCGCAGGCGCGCGCAGTTGAAGTGCTCGAAAAGGATCCGACGCCGTTCATCCACTACTTCGTCGCCGAGACCGGCGGGCTGATCGAGGCAAATGAGTTTCAAACGTGGCGGCTGCTGCACGCGGCGCCGCAGCCTTACACGCGCGAGCGGTTCGAGGACGAATACAACTGGACGGTGAAGTGGAACATGACGGTGCCGGGAGCGACCTACGAGAACACGGTCGATAATCGGGCTTGGGAGGCCGACGCTACGGTCGGCCCCTACCGCGCCTGACGACGATCTGTTCGAGAAGCGCGCTCCATTTGTCGGATTCGTCAAGGGAGCGCGCTGGATTGGCCTGCACAATCCTGATTCCCTTGAGCGGCGACGCGACTTTCGTGTTGCTCGGCACGTAGTCCATGCTCACGAAGTACTGCTGCCCTTCGCCAAGCAGGTAGTCGTAGAACAGCAGCGCGGCGTTCGGATGCGGAGCGTGGCGCGCGACGCCGACGCCGTTCGACCGCGCGATCGCCGGCTCGAGGACGAACCAGTCGATCGGTGCGCCCTTCTTCTTCGCCTGCTCGGGCATGTAGTTGTAGATGTTCAGCGCGAGCGGGACTTCGCCGGAGATGACCAGGTTGTTCAGCAGCGTGTGGCCCTGTCGAACAGACAGGCCGTTGGTGGCCACCAGGTCGCGGAAGAATTTCAGGCCGGTCTCGCCGCCACCCATCACGTCGACCACGGAGGCGAACCAGTCCTCGTCCTTCCCTTCGATCCCGAGCTTTCCCTTCCAGCGTGGATTGAGCAGGTCTTTGTAGGTCTTCGGCAGGTCCTCTTTCTTAATGACCTTGGTGTTATACGCCTGCACCCACACCGACAGCAGCGTCGCCGCCCACTGATGGTGCTGAGGGACCGAGCCAGGCTGCAGATCGTTCTGCACCGCCGATGTGATCGGCATCAGCACCTGCTCGCGCGCCAATGCCTCCATCTCGGGCGAGCCGATGTGAATCACGTCGACGTCGTATTTCTTGGCCGCGGCTTCCTGCACGGCGCGCTGCAGCACGTTGGACGTGCCCGCTCGCCACACGGTCACCTTGATGCCGTATCTCGTTTCGAAGGGTTTGACGAGCGTCGGCCAGTCTTTCTCGGCGATCGTCGTGTAAACGGTGAGCGTGCCTTCCTTCTTCGCCGCTGCGACTCGGTCCTGTGCCGATAACGCGCCGATCGCGCCGACGATCAGGGCTGCGACGATCGCGAACTGCTTCACCTACGACCCGCGGATGTTGAACAGCTGCCGATACAGGCCCTTCCACTTGTCGTACTCGTCGATCGCCACCTTCGCATCGACGAACTTCATCGGCACCTTGTTGAGCGGCGTGTCGATCTTCTTGCTCGTCGGCACGAACTCGAGATTGGCGATGATCTGCTGCCCTTCCGGACTGAGCTCGAAATCGTAGAACAGCACCGCGGCGTGCGGATGCGGCGCCTTGCGCGCCACCGCCATGCCGTTGGGCCGCGCGATGGCGTTGCCGATGACGAACCAGTCGATCGGCGCCTTCAATTTCTTCAGCTGCTCGGCCTTGTAGTTGTAGACCGTGAGTGCCAGCGGCACCTCACCCGAGACGACCAGCTGTGACAGCAGCGTGTGTCCCTTGCGAACTGACATGCCATTGGTGCGGACGATGTCGGTGAAGACTTTGCGGGCGCGCGCCTCGCCAATATCGCTGAAAATGCCCGCGAGCCAGTCGGAGTCCTCCTGCTCGATGCCAATCTTTCCCTTGAACTTCGGGTTGGCGAGGTCCTCCCACGTCTTCGGCAGATCCGTCTTCTTGATCTTGTTGGTGTTGTAGGCCTGCACGAACACGTTCAGCCGTGTCCCCACCCATTCGCCGTGCGGGAGAATTGCCGGGGCGATGAGGTCGGCGTGATACGGGCTCTTCACCGCCTGCAGGATGTTCTCGCGATGCATCGACTCGAGCTCGGGCCCGTTCGTCTCCATGACGTCGACGTTATTGCGGTTCGCACGCGCTTCCTGCACGGACCGCTGCACGATATCTTCGGAACCGGCACGCCAGGCAACCACCTTCACGCCGTACTTCTTCTCGAACGCGGCGCCGAGCTTGCCGATGTCGGCCTGCTGCAGCGACGTGTAGATGCTGAGCGTGCCTTCCTTCTTTGCGCCGGCAATCAGCTTCTGCATCCGATCGGCGCCGGTGTAATTAGCGACGTCGGCGGCCGTGGCGCCGGGCTTGACCTGCGCCGACGCGACCATCGTCGCCGCGCCGAGCAGGGTGAGAGCGATCAGTATTCTTCTCATCGTGAGACCGTCTGCTGTTCAGCGAGCTCCGCTTCGTACGCCTCCTGCATCCGCGGCTCTATACCGCGACTGGCGAGCGCATCGGTGAACCACTGCCGGATCCGTGGAGACTCGTCCGCGTAATCGATCTGGTCGCCGCCAACGCGCCGCGAGATCCAGGCCTTCGGCACCCCCTGCGCATTACGGATGGCGACACCTTCGGCCTTGAACGCAAGATAGCGCGCGGGCGTGGTGCCCGTGTTGAAGTGCTGATGGAACCACAGGTTCGGCGGCACGATCATCGAGCCCTCTTTCCACTCGTAGCGCCGCGGCTCTTCGCCCTCCGGCCACATCAGCGTGTAGCCCTCGCCGCTCATGATGATGACGTGTGCGCCGGGACCGTGCGCGTGCGCCTTCTTGTAGCGGCCCACACCGAACTGCGAGATGTGGCTGTTCATGTGGCCCCTCGCCATGCTGAAGCGGATATGCGATCCGCCGGCGCCGCGCTCCTTCGCGGAGATCAGCGGCAGGTTGATCGCATCGGCCACGAAATTGGTGTCGAGCAGCAACCCCTTCTGCTCGCCCTTGTTCGCGAAATAGTCCGGCTCGCCGTTGAAGCGATCGTTGAAGTCGCAGGAGGTGTTGAAGACGAAGTTCAGGTCGCCAAAGGCGTTGATGATGACAGGCGCGTTGGTGACCGCGACATAACGCGCCGCCTGCACGCCGGATCCGTTGAAGTGCTGATGCCAGGCGTTGAGTGGAATCGCGAAGATTGCGCCCGCTTTCCACTCGAAGGTCGTGCGCTTGCCGGCATCGTTCCACACCGACGTCGAGCCGCGGCCGTCGAGGACGTAGATCATCTCCTCATAGAGCTGCCGCTGCGGCGCCAGCTCCTTGCCCGGCGGAATCTCGCACACGTAACAATCGTTCGAGGTGCGCGACGCGTCGTGATTGAGGAACACGCCGCGGCCTCCGCGCCGTGCCCACGGCTTCAGTTCGACGGTGTGCAGGTCCGGAACGTAGAAGGAGCTGATGATGTCCAGCCCCTCCGACTTCACCCACCGCGTGTACGGCGTCTCCTTTTCGGTGGCGAACTTCTGAGCGAGATCCTCCGAGACGAGGGCGTCCTTGGCCATATGTTCTGGGCCGGCTCAGTCGGCCCCTACCGAATCGCGGGTACCCGCCCGCGCAGATAGGCCTCGACGATGTCGGCGTTGAGCTCCACCGATGAATCGTATTCAGGCGCATTCTCGATCTGCTCGAGATCGTTCAGCCCGCACGCCTTGAAGATGCGGTTGATGATCGAAATCACGCGCACCGGCTTGTCCGGGCTGGCGTTGAAGTGCTGATGAATGGTGTTTGGCGGAACGTAGATGACGTCGCCCGCTTCCCAGTCGAACCGCTTGACCTCGTCCTGCGGCTTCCAGTGATACGTATCGGTGATCTCGACGTCGCAGTCCTGATGCAGGTCGTAACCCTGGCCTTCGAGGACGTAAAGGCATTCCTCGGCGAGATGGCGGTGCTTACCTGAACGGCTGCCAGGCGGAATGATCTGCATGTAGGCGTCCACCGTCTCCATGCGTGTGTTCATTGCCGCGTTGACGAGGTGCTTCAGCAGTCCCTGACGCGCCATCTCCCACGGCATGTCCTCGGGGTGCACGATCTTCTTGCGCTTCGCATTCCGCGCCGGCGCTTCCGTCGCATCGTCGAGCAGCCCCTGATAGAGCTTCTGATTCAGCGTGCCTTTGTTCCAGGCCTTCGACTCGCTCCACGCCATGGTTATTTCTCCTCGCCGTGGTTGAAGTTTTCCTCGAATTCGCGCGCCTGGAAGCCTTCGGCGCCGGGCGCCGGCTGCGTCGGCCGCGGCTCGACCATCTTCTGGAACAGCATGTTCATGAACATGAACATCGGCTTTGTTTTCATCACCAGCGCGCGCGCCGGCTTGGTCGGGCTCGCATTGAAGTGTTGATGCACGCAGTTGTTGTGCACGATGGCGACGTCGCCCGCCTTCCAGTCGTAGCGGATGCCGTCGTGAATCTCGTAGCCCTCGCCGTCGAGGATGTAGAACGCCGCTTCGTTCACGTGGCCATGCTTCTGCGAGTGGCCGCCCGGGGCGTACTCCTCGAGGTGGATGTGAAACATCTGCGTGATGCCGTCCTTCGGCTCGATGTAATGGCGGCTGTACGTCTGCGGGCCGTCGTTGAAGCGGATGAGACGGCCTTTGCGAACTCGAGGCATCGCGCGCAGCCGCGCCAGCTCGTCTTTCAGGTTGTACGGACCCGCTATCGCGCGAACGAAGATGCGATCCTTCTTGCTGTGATAGTGCGACTCGCTGACGACGACTTCGTCGACGACCGCCGCGCCTTTCACTTCCTTGGCAGCCATTGGATTCTCCATTTGGCGGGTCTAACCAGACCCGCCCTCCAGGTATCGATTACACGCCGTATTTATCGAGCTCGAACTTGTCCGGTTTCAATCGCCGGCACAGCTCGCGATTCAGATCCGACTGCGGCAGCGACATCCCGGTGTGGCGCGCCATGGCCTGGATGATTTCCAGGTCGTCGTCGGCCCACGCCATCGTGCTGGTGCCCCAGTGGCGCAGCACCCCGTTTTCGGCGCCCGTTTTCAGCAGCGCGTCCCGCAGCACGTCGACGTCGACGCCGAACCGACGGGCCAGTGCCAAAGCTTCATGATTGGCAATAAGGCACGCCCACATCAAGAGGTTATTGGCGGCCTTGGCAGCCTGAGCGGTTCCGACCGCGCCAGTGTAGACGATGTCCGTCGAATAGGCGGAGATCACCGGTTTCAGGCGGTCGATCGCGTCGGCATCGCCGCCGACAAACGTCAGCATCGTGCCCGCGTCCGCGGCGCGGCCGCCCCTGCACATGGTGGCGTCCACGACGTGCACGCCTGCCGCTGCGCCGTTCGCCGCGAGCTCCTGCACCGTGCGCGGCTCGACGGTTGAGAGGACCGCGAGGATGGTACCGGGGCGCAGCTGTTCGATCAGGCCATCGGCGACCAGAGCGCGGAGGTCGCGGTCGTAGCCGACAGCGATGAGAATAGCCTCGGCGTCGCGTGCGATGTCCGACAGCTCGGCCCATCTTGCCCCGCGCGCTTCGACGTCCGGGCGCTTCGCCGCGTCGGCGTCACAGGCGAGCACGGTGAAGCCTTTCTTCGCGATGTGGCCAACCAACGCCAGGCCGATCCGTCCCGTGCCGATGACACCGATCGTCGCCGGGTCCGCGTCGCCCGGTTCATGTTTCTCCGCAGAACCCGGCCTACTGGTTGGAGAAGACAACACACTTCTCCGGGTTGACGCGAACGAAGATGGCGCCGCCGACCGGCGTACGCAACGTCGGATGCTGACGTGAGAGCAGCGATCGCGATCCAACCGCTACACGGAAGTCGATCGCCTCGCCGAGGAACACCTTCTGTTCCACCGTCGCCTGCCAGACGTTCTCACCTGATGGCTGGCTCTCGGAGAGCTCGACGTCTTCGGGGCGGATCGAAACGGCGATACGTCCATCGAGGGGCAGCGGCTTCGTGCTGTGCACGGTTAGGTCCCCAAGCTCCGTCCGCACAACGCAACACGCCGCGCCTGACAAGGCGCGCAGCACCACGCCTCCCAGAAAATTGGTGTTGCCGACAAAGTCCGCGACGAATTGCGTTGCCGGATGTTCGTAGATATCGCGCGGACGGCCGATCTGCTGAATCCGCCCCTGGTTCATCACCGCAATTTCATGTGACAGCGCCAGCGCTTCACTCTGGTCATGCGTCACGTAGACCGTCGTGATCTTCAGCTCCCGCTGAAGGCGCTTCAATTCGAACCGCATCCGGTCGCGCAGCTTCGCATCGAGGTTGCTGAGCGGCTCGTCGAGCAGCAGCAGCGCCGGCTCCATCACCAGCGCGCGCGCCAGCGCGAGACGCTGCTGCTGACCGCCGGACAGCTTGGTCGCCTCCCGATCAGCCAGCTCGTCGAGCTGCACGGCGGTCAGCACGCGCATCACGTTCTCGCGAACCTGCTTCTTCGAATATTTCTTGTCTCCGACTTCGAGCGGGAACGCGGCGTTTTCGAACACCGTCATGTGCGGCCAGATTGCATACGACTGAAACACCATGCCGAACCCGCGGCGGTTCGGTGCGACGAACACGCCCTTCGAGGACGAGTACACGACGCGTCCGTTGACCGAGATCTCTCCGGCGCGCGGACGCTCCAATCCCGCAATCGACCTCAGCGTCGTCGTCTTGCCGCAGCCGCTCGGACCCAGCAGGGTAAACAGACGTCCCTCTTCAACGGTGAAGCTCACGTCCTGCGCGGCCCTGACGATCTCGCCGCGATCGTTCGGATATTCCGTGTAAAGGCCTTGAACAGTCAGCACTAGGCTTCCCTGATCCCATAGCGGCCGCCGGCCCAGCGCGCCATCAACACGAGGACGAACAGCGAGACGATGAACAGCACGCCGAGCGCGGACAGCTCGACGTACTGGCCGTTCTGCCACAGCTCCCAGATGATGATCGACACGACGCGCGTGTCTGGGCTGTACAGCAGAATTGACGTCGAGAGCTCGCGGATAGAGACGATCATCACGTAAATCCATCCGGCGACAAGTCCCGGCTTCAGCAGCGGCAGCACGATCCGCCGGAAGGTCGTCGTCCACGAGGCGCCGCACATCGCCGCGGATTCCTCGAGCTCCTTGTGAATCTGCAGCATCGACGTGGTGTTGTAGCGCAGGCCGTAGGGCATGAAACGGGTGATGTACGCGACGTACATGATCCAGATCGTCCCGTAGACACCGACATCAACGTTCAGATAGAAAATCATGATCGCCAGGCCTAGCACGATGCCTGGGAACACGAGCGGCAGCGAGGCGATGTTGTCGAGCAGCCAGCGGCCGCGGATTTTCGTCTTCACCACCATCCAGCAGATGACGGACGTCACCAGCATCACGACGGTCGCCGAACCGAATGACAGCAGCACGCTGTTCCACACCGTGCTTGCCAGGTCGGGATACGTGAACACGAAGCGATACGGATCGAGCGTGAGATTGTGAAATGCTTCGCGCGACGGCACCGTGTAGAAGTGCTGCAGCGACGACCACAGCAGCACGAGAAACGGCAGAACGACGATGAGGATGAAATACAGGATGAAGCCAGCGGCGGTCATCCACCGCCATCCGCCGAGATCGATCTGCCGCGGCCGGAAGCCCTTTCCCGTCATCGTCGCGTATTTCGATCCCTGGCCTGACAGACGCGACACGGTGTAGACGCCGACGGTGGTGATCGCGAGCAGCGCCACGCCGTAGGCCGAGGCGAGACCCACCTGGCTTGGATAACGATGGACCGCTGTGTAGATCGACGAGGTGAAGACCTCGATGCCGACGGGGAGCCCGAGCAGCGCGGGCACCTCGAACGATTCAATCGAGCGGACGAAGAGGATCAGGATCGTCGCGAAGATCGCCGGCCACGTCAGCTTCAGCGTGACTCGCCACAGCACCTGCCACACGCTGGCGCCGCTCATCGTCGCCGACTCTTCGAGCGACGGATCCATGGCGCGGAATGCGGCGCTCATCAGCAGAAACGCCATCGGCGAGTAGTGCAGGCCGTCAACCCAGATCATTCCGCCCATCGAATAGATGTCGAACGGCGGCTGCTGCAGGCCGAGCCAGTTCTGGAGCAGCTGGTTGATGATGCCGATTTGCGGACTCGCCAGCAGAATCCACGAGACCGTGAAGAGGATCGACGGGATGACGAGCGGGATAAGGGACAGCGCGTAGAAGACGGATTTGAACGGCGTGTTCGTGCGCTCGTTCATCCACGCCAGCGCGGTGCCGACGATGAATGAGAAGAGCGAGGCGCCGAAGGCAAAGCGGATGGAGGTCAGAAAGAGACGGAATGTCTCGCTCGTGCCGTACGCCGCGGCGTAGTTGCCGAACGTCCACACCGCGGGCGTCGTCGCCGTTTGCGGCGTCCGAAAACTTTGCCAGATGAGAAACACGAGCGGTATCACCGCGATGTAGACGGTGAACGCCACACACGCGCCAATCACCACCCACTTGGCGTCGAACGCGACTCGCGAACCCGAAGGGTTCGCGCTGCGGTCGAGGAGATCAGGCGTGGTCGTGGTGGTGGTGATGATGACCCTCGCCGTGCTGATGGTGATGATGATGATGTTTATGCGGGATGCGCGGGTCCTCGCTGAACACAAG
>Ga0075425_100002001_pt1 | contig 20142 bp, 15 predicted proteins | sample SoiMethybrSBSTD4_FD_75300 | JGI IMG/M metagenome (GOLD analysis project Ga0075425, IMG submission 75300) | Bulk soil microbial communities from a Populus tree surrounding site in Tennessee, USA - Soil MetaG P. TD hybrid SBSTD4 | ecosystem: Environmental > Terrestrial > Soil > Tree plantation... | reverse complement strand
AGTGGATGTGGAAGGCGCAGCACTTTGACGGCATGCGCGAGATCAACGAGCTCCATGTGCCGGTCGGGCGACCGGTCAAGCTGACAATGGGATCGGAGGACGTACTCCACAGCTTCTACATCCCGGCATTTCGCGTGAAGGCAGACGTGATTCCCGGCCGGTACAACGTGCTGTGGTTCACGGCCACGAAGCCGGGCAAATATCACCTGTTTTGCGCCGAGTATTGCGGCACCAAACACTCCGGGATGATCGGCTGGATTTACGCGATGGAGCCTACCGAATTTCAGACCTGGCTCAACGGAGGCCCGACCTCGGATTCGCCGGCGGCCGCAGGGGAAAAGCTTTTCAACGATCTCGTCTGCATCAGTTGCCACCGGGACGACGCGCAGGCCCGTGGGCCGCAACTCAAAGGGCTGTTCGGACACACGGTGCGCCTGCAGGGGGGCGCCACGGTGACCGCCGACGAGTCCTACATTCGCGAATCAATCGTCAATCCGCAGGCAAAAATCGTGGACGGCTTCGCGCCCATCATGCCGACGTTCCAGGGGATGGTCACTGAAGAGCAGGTGTTGCAGCTCATCGCCTACATCCGATCGTTGGGGGCGCTTGCCCCGCCGCCGCCGGCATCGCCTGCCGGTGGGGCGCCGCAGGTCCCGGGCAAGGACTAATCATGGAAACCGTGAACTATCTCAACAACGGCCACGGGCTCAAATCGTGGCTGTTGACGAAAGACCATAAGCGCATCGCGCTGCTCTACCTGGTATCGATTACGCTGTTTTTCGTCATCGGCGGCTTCTTCGCCATGCTCGTCCGGCTGGAGTTGCTGACGCCGGCCGGCGATCTGCTCACGGCCGAGACCTACAACAAGATGTTCACCATGCACGGCGTGGTGATGGTCTTCTTCTTCCTGATTCCTTCGATTCCCGCGGTCCTCGGCAACTTCCTGATCCCGATCATGGTGGGAGCGAAGGATCTCGCGTTCCCGCGCATCAACCTTTTGAGCTGGTACATTTACGTGCTCGGCGGCATTTTCACGCTGGTCGCGGCGCTGAGCGGCGGCGTCGACACCGGCTGGACGTTCTACACGCCCTACAGCACGGCCGCGGCGAACGGCCACGTGATCACGGCGGCGCTGGGCGTATTCATCACCGGCTTCTCGTCGATCCTGACCGGCCTCAATTTCATTGTCACCATCCACCGCATGCGGGCGCCAGGACTGACCTGGTTCCGGCTGCCGCTGTTTGTGTGGTCGCACTATGCGACGAGCCTGATCATGATCCTCGGCACGCCAGTGATCGCGATCACCGTGCTGCTCGTTGCCGCCGAACGCGGTCTACACCTCGGGATCTTCGACCCGGCACTCGGCGGCGATCCGGTACTCTTCCAGCATCTGTTCTGGTTCTACTCGCATCCGGCCGTCTACATCATGATCCTGCCGGCCATGGGTGTCATCAGCGAGATCGTCCAGGCGTTCACACGCAAGAACATCTTTGGCTATTCGTTCGTCGCGTTTTCCTCTCTCGCAATTGCCATCATCGGATTCCTCGTGTGGGGCCATCACATCTTCGTCGCCGGCCAGTCGGTGTACGCGGGGATGATCTTCTCGTTCCTCAGCTTCGTCGTTGCGATCCCGTCAGCGATCAAGGTGTTCAACTGGACGGCCACGATCTACAAGGGCTCGGTCAGCTTCGACTCACCGATGCTCTATGCGTTCGGGTTCATCGGCCTGTTCACGATCGGCGGCCTGACGGGACTGTTCCTGGCGGCGATGGGGCTCGACATTCACGTCCACGATACCTACTTCGTCGTGGCGCATTTCCACTACATCATGGTCGGTGGCGCGATCATGGGATACCTCGGCGGCCTCCACTACTGGTGGCCAAAGATCACCGGAAGACTTTATCCAGAAGGATGGGCGAAGTTCTCGGCGCTGATGATCTTCTCCGGGTTCAACCTGACGTTCTTCCCGCAGTTCGTTGCCGGTTACCTCGGGATGCCGCGCCGCTACCACGCCTATCCGCCTGAGTTCCAGGTGCTCAACGTGGCGAGCACGCTTGGTGCGTCGATCCTCGCCGTCGGTTACGTCATTCCGTTGATCTATTTCGCTTACTCGATGGTGGCCGGAGAAAAGTCCGTCAACGATCCCTGGGGCGCGCGCGGACTCGAATGGGAGATCCCGTCGCCGCCGCCAACCGAGAACTTCACGGTGAGCCCCGTTGTTACCGAGGGCACGCACCAATACGTGCACGCGAGCCAGGAGGCCGGTCTTGCCTGACGCTCACCACGGGGAACATTTTCCCGGTCCGATTCACCAACCGCCGCTCGTGGCGAACCTGGAGGCGATCCAGCCCCACGACTTCGTGCATCTTCCGCATCACCCGAAGCTGCAGCACCACTTCGACGACATGGCGCAGCAGATCGATGCGTCGACGCTCGGGATGTGGGTGTTTCTGGTTACCGAGATCATGTTCTTCGGCGGCCTGTTTGCCGCGTATCTCGTTTACCGGCACGCATCGCCGGAAGGGTTCGCCGAGGCCAGCCATCATTTGAACGTGACCTGGGGTGCAGTCAACACGATCGTCCTCATCGTCAGCTCACTCACGATGGCGCTCGCCGTCCGCTCAGCGCAGACGAGCGCCCCGCCGAAGACGCAGGTCGCGTGGATCGCCGCCACGATGGTGCTCGGTGCTGCGTTTCTCGGCGTGAAGGCGATCGAATACACCGACAAGTTCACGCACCATCTCGTGCCGGGTCCCAACTTCCATTGGACAGGAAAGCATCCGCAGGCGGCGGAGATCTTCTACTCGCTGTATTTCTGCATGACCGGTTTGCACGCGACGCACATGATCATCGGCCTCGGGATCATGACGGTCATCGGCATCATGGCGTGGCGCCGGCAGTTCGACGAGGACTACTACACGCCGGTGGAAATCGCCGGCCTGTACTGGCACTTCGTCGACATCGTCTGGATTTTTCTCTTCCCGCTGCTGTATCTCATCGGCGGTCACTTCACCGAGTGAGGGTCGCATAATGTCGGACGGTCAGGGACACTTCGGTCACGCGCACATCGCGCCCGCGAGCATGTATTACGCCGTCTTCGCGGCGCTCATCGTCGGAACCGTGCTTACCGTCGCGGCCGCGAAGGTGGACATGGGCGTTTTCAACAACGTCGTCATGCTGCTGATCGCGTGCACGAAGGCGACGCTCGTCATCCTCTTTTTCATGCACGTGCGGTGGGCGTCACGACTCACCTGGGTCGTCGCGATGGCAGGATTCTTCTGGCTCCTGCTGCTCTTCGCTGTGATCGGCGATTACATAAGCAGAGGATGGGTTCCCGGCACACTGCGTTAGTTGCATTTCATGAACTTGGATCGGTCACTGGCCGAGGCGCGGTGATCGCTCGCGCGCCGAGGCTCGCCGAAGCTCGCCGAAGGCGAGCGAAGGCGGCTTGACCCTCGTCCCGGTTCGTGAATAAGATGGCCGCACTTCAATCGACCGGATTTCGGCGTTCCCCCGTTCGGCGGATTCTTGGAGTCGAAGATGCGGCGTCACAGTTCGAGCGTGGACTCGCGGCTTGGGGAACATTCCTCCAACGTCCCGGAGTCCTAGGCATTGACTCAAAGCGTTCCGCGCAAACTGATCATCCTGCTCGCTCTCGTCGCTGGCCTCGTGACAATCGCGGGGACGGGGAGAATTCTGCACGCACAGACGCCCGCCCCTCAGGCCGGCGCGCCGGCGCAGGACCAATCCAAGCCTTACACCGAAGCCGAGTATCGGACGTTTCCGAAGGTTGGCAGCCGGGTCGCGATCTGGGCGGTGGCACAGCTCCACCTGCTGTTCGCCGCGTTCGTTCTCGCCGTTCCGATCTTCGCGTTCATCATCGAAGTCATCGGCTACAAGACCGGGGATCTTCGGTACGACCGCCTCGCGTACGAGTTCACCAAGCTCCTCTCGGTGTCGTTCTCGCTGACCGCGACGTTTGGAGCGGCTCTGACGTTCATGCTCATCGTTTTATATCCAAAGTTCACGAACTATTTGATGAGCGTGTTCTCTCCGACTTTTCTCCCGTACGTGCTGCTCTTCTTCGCCGAGGCGTTCTTCCTCTACACCTACTACTACGGGTGGGGGAAGTTCCATCCGCTGCTTCATCTGGGGCTGGGACTGGGCCTCAACCTGGTCGGCACGGCGATCATGTTCATCGCCAATGCGTGGCTGACGTTCATGATGTCGCCGCACGGAGTGTCCGACGCCGGAGCCGTTCTGTCTTTGAAGGACGCGATCTTCAATCCGACGTGGATGCCGATCAACGTGCACCGTGTCATCGCCAACGTCGCCTTTGGCGGCTCGATCGCGGGCGCCTACGCCGCGTTCAAGTTCCTGCAGGCCGAGACCGACGAAGAGCGCGCGCACTACGACTGGATGGGGTACATCGGCAACTTCGTCGCGATTAGCGCGTTCCTCCCGCTGCCGTTCGCCGGTTATTGGCTCGCGAAAGAGATCTACGCATTCTCCCAGACGCTCGGATTGACGATGATGGGCGGCGCGTTTTCGTGGCTCTTCATCATTCAGGCGGTCTTAATCGGAAATCTGTTCCTTGCGGCGAACTACTACCTGTGGCTGGGAATGGGACGGGTCGAAGGACAGCAGCCGCTTCAGAAATTCATCAAGTATTTGCTGGTCGCCGTCACGCTCTGCTTCATGGTCTGGGCGACGCCGCGATCGATCATCGCGACGGTGTCGGAAATTCGCGCGATGGGCGGATCGGCACATCCGATCCTTGGCTATCTCGGTGTCATGTCGGCCAAGAACACGGCCGTCAACATTTTGATCCTCACGACCTTCATGAGCTTCCTGCTCTACCGACGGACGGGGAAGGTTGCGGCCGTGCCGTGGGCGAAGAAGGGTCACACGGCGCAGCTTGCGATTTTTGCGTTGGTGGCGCTGTTCGTCATCTTCCTCGGTGTCTACGGGTATTTCGTCGAGGCCACGGTGCGAATCAAGCTCTCCGTGCCGCAGGTCCTCTCGGTCCTGTTCGCGATGATATCGATCACGGCGATCGACGTCTTCCTTTTCCGCGGCGCGCGACGGACCGGTGAGGTGCGTTGGGGCCACATCCCGCCGATCTCGCAGTACGTGCTGATCTTCATCGCCGTGACCTTCACGTGGCTCATGGGACTGATGGGCTACGTTCGCTCCGGGCTGCGTCAGCACTGGCACGTCTATGGTGTCATTCGTGACCGATCGGTTGACGCATTCACGCCGACGTTGGGTTTCGCGACGAAGGTTGTCTCGGTGACCGTGCTCCTGTTTTTCCTGCTGATCGGCGTGGTGTTCTGGATCTCGAGTCTCCACGACCGGCCCGATTTCCGGCGCGTCAAGGGCTCCGACGACCTTTCGCCGGAACAAACGGGCGCGCATGGCCATGATCCCAGGCACGCGAGGGTGTGATGAGGATCCCCCTCATACTGCGCATCGGCGCTCTCGTCCTCGCCACGACCGGCTTCTACACCTACGTCGGCCAGATGGTGCCGCAGAAGGAAGTGTTACCTCCCAGGGAGAGCACGATCGGACCCGGCATGACCACCGATGACATGGTGAGGATTGGCCGCGAGATCATGGAGGGCAAGGGCCTGTGCCTGACCTGCCACACGATCGGCAAGACCAGCGGCCCGCTGAGATTCCCTGACCTCGCTGGTGTCGACTCTCGCGCGAAGACGCGCGTCGCGGGCTTGAACGATGTCGAGTACTTCGCGCAGTCGCTGTACGAACCGACAGCTTTCGTCGTGCCAGGATTTCCTCCGGCGATGCCGCCGATTAACAAGCCGCCGATCGGCCTCACCGATCAGGAGATCCTCTGCGTCATCGCCTACCTGCAGACGTTAGGTGGCACACCGACGGTGACACTCGAGACGAAGCACCACTACTACGGTGGCGGAAAATGAAAATCCTGGTCGTGCTCGCCGTCGCTGCCGTGCTTGCGGCACTTCGATTCCGCCGGGCCACGCTGCTGGTGTGGGCTGTCGCCTGGTGGGTGGGGATCTACGTTCTCCTGCGATTCGGGTTCACGGCTCCGATTCCGTCCTCGGTCGTGTCGATCTACATGGGGATCGTGACGCTCGCCATCCTGGCCTACATGTCGTCAAGCGATGCGCGACGCGAGGAGATCTGGCGTCCGCTCTTCCGATTCATGACGGAGAAGCGCTACGGAACCCTGTTGGGCGTCACGGTCGTCGCCATCCCGGCGCTCGCCGCCGCGAACGTTTACGTGAAAATGAACGCGCCACTGCAGCCTCCGTTCTTCCCGCGAACGGTCCATCCTGCGTCGCCCTCGGAAATCACGGTCCACGACAAGAAGATCGATCTCGACAGCCGAGAGAACCCCTTCCTGCCGCTCCAGACCTCGAATCCAGCCGAGTTCCGCAAACATGTCGAGCACGGGCGCGAGGTGTATTACCGCAACTGCGTCTTCTGTCATGGCGACAACATGTCGGCGAACGGCATGTTCGTGCACGCGCTGGATCCAATCCCGACCAACTTCAGCGACCCGGGCACGATCGCGATGCTTCGCGACACGTTTCTGTTCTGGCGAATCTCGAAGGGAGGCCCTGGACTGCCCGAAGAAGGCGGACCGTGGGACACGGCGATGCCAGCCTGGGAGAAGTTGCTGAAAGAGGATGACATGTGGGACGTCATCCTGTTTCTCTACGATTTCACCGGTCAAAAGCCGCGCGGGAAAGAGGAGGTCGCTGCGAAATGACCTCTCGCCTGATCACGCGCGGTTGCCTCGCCGCCCTCTTTGTCTTTTTGGCCGCCGTGTCGACGGAATTGGGACGTGCGGCCGCTCCTGATGTCGGAACCGAGTCGCAGAGAGCCTCGGGCAAGAACCTCTATCTGAAATACTGCTCGCAGTGCCACGGTGAAAAAGGAGATGGCGAAGGCTACGCGGCGGTTCATCTCCGGCCGCGACCACGTAATTTCACGACCGGCAAATTCAAGATTCGTACGACGCCCAACGGTGCACTTCCGACGCATCAGGATCTGGTGAACATCATCAGGCACGGCATGCCCTACAGCTCGATGCCGGCCTGGCCGAACTTCTCAGACTCGCAAATATCAGATATCGCCTACTTCTTGACGACCTTCTCCCCCGAGTTCTCAAACGCGGAGAACGTCCCGAAGCCGATCGATTTGCCGAGCGCGCCGAGGTCCTCGAAAGAGTCGATTGAGGCAGGACAGAAACTCTTCGTCGACACTGGCTGCGTCAAATGTCATGGCACGCTCGGCCGCGGCGACGGACCGTCGGCGCCAACGCTGAAAGACGACTGGGGCTATCCCATCCGGCCGGCAGATCTTGCGGAGAGCTGGACGTTCCGGGGAGGTTCTTCTCGCGAGGACATCTTCAGAACGATGAGCACCGGATTGAACGGCACGCCGATGCCGTCGTTCGCTGACTCGCTCACACCCGAGCAGCGATGGGCCATCACCGATTTCATCGTCTCGCTATCGGGAGACAAAGGACCGGGGTACACCAACCTCGTCGTCGCCAAGCACGTCAACGGCCAAATCGATATTGCAAAGGGAGCCGCGAACTTCGCCTCTGCTCCAGTGGCGCGGCTTGCGCTCGTCGGACAGATCATGGAACCGGGTCGCGCGTTCCATCCTCCGGCGACGAGCGTGACGGTCCAGGCGATCCACGACTCGGATTCGATCGCGCTGCTCGTTCGCTGGCACGACATGAGCGCGGAGAAGGCTGGGAAAAACGGTCCGACGCTGCCGGTGGCGCCCGAAGAAGAGGAAGAACCGGCCGTCGCGGCTCCGGCCGAGGGGGCCGGCGCTTCGAGTGCAAACCCCTTCGGCGATGCGGTAGCTGCACCTGCGGGGCAGAAGCCGGCAAATCCATTCGAGGATCAAAGCGCTCCGGCAGTCCCGGCATCAGAATTCTCCGACGCCGTCGCGGTCCAGATTCCCTCGCAAGTGCCGACGGGTAATCGCAAGCCGTATTTCATTTTCGGCGACGCGCAGGACGCGGTCGATCTCTGGTTTTTCGATCTGGCCACGCCGAGTCCTGCTCAATTCACAGGCAAGGGAAGCGCGAACGTCAATCCGAGCGACAAAGGAGAAATCACGGGCGCCGCGACGTACGACCAGGGCGAGTGGACGGTCGTCTTCAAGCGGCCTTTGCGTCCAGCCTCTGGCGCGGCATTTACGCAGGGACAATTCATGCCCGTCGCTTTCTCGGTCTGGGACGGGTTCTCGCGTGAGCGTGGAAGCCGGCGGGCCCTCTCGTTGTGGTACTCGCTTTACGTTGAGCCCGACGTCGTGCCTTCGGTCGCCGGGCCGATGATCAGGACAGCCCTCATTATTCTCGTCCTCGAACTGATCGTGATCGGGTGGGTACGGTACGGTTCGCGCGCGCGCGAGCGCGGCGATCAGAGACAACAGCCAGCGACAAGCCATTGAAACACCGAGTCATCCAGAGGAATCAATGTACAAGAGCATTTACGTCCCTGTAGATAACTCAGAGCACTCCAACCGCGCCGTCGCGTGCGCCATCGCGATGGGGAAAGCGTTCGAAGCGAAGCTCGTCGGCTGCCACGTCTACGCCGCGCAACTCCACGACTATCGCTTCAGGCAGATGGAGTACACGCTACCGGAGGAGTACATCGACGAGGTGGAACTCGAGCGTCAGCGAAAGATTCACGACAGCCTGATCACGATGGGCCTCAAGCTGATCTCCGACAGCTATCTCGATGGCATGTCGCGCCTCTGTGGCGAGTCGGGTCTCGAGTTTGAGCCGCGCATGATGGACGGCAAGCATCACATCGAGATTCTCAAGGATCTCGCCGGTTCAAAGCCAGACCTGGTCATGATTGGGGCACTGGGGATTGGCCGCGCCCGCGACAGCGTCATCGGTTCAGTGTGCGAACGCGTCGCGCGTCAATCCGATCGCGATGTCTGGGTCGTCAAGCACGTCCCTGAAGCCGGTGAAGCGGACCGGGACACGATTCTCGTCGGAATCGACGGCAGCCCGCAGTCGTTCGGCGCGTTGATGACCGCGATCGACCTCGCGCGCGAGTTCGGCAAGAAGGTCGAAGCGATCGCCGTCTACGATCCATATCTTCACTATTCCGTCTTCAACGGCATCGTCAACGTCCTCACCGAGCAGGCGGCCAAGGTGTTCCGCTTTGAAGAGCAGAACCAGCTGCATGAAGAAATCATCGACACCGGCCTCGCGCAGATTTATCAGTCGCATCTCGAGGTCGGCGAACGGATGGCGGGCGAGGCGGGTGTTGCGATCAAGAAGACGCTGCTCGACGGCAAGCCATTCCAGAAGATCCTCGACCATGCGCGTAAGACGAACCCCTGGCTCATCGTCCTGGGGCGAATCGGTGTACACAGTCCGAAGGACGAGGCGGGCCTGGGCAGCAACGTCGAGAACATTCTCCGCGCTGCGTCCTGCGATGTCCTCCTCTCTACCCGCCTCGAAGTGCCACGCCTCGACGTGCGCGCCGAAGAGACGGTTCGATGGACGCCTGAAGCCGAAGAACGGATGAAGCACGTCCCCGAACAGGTTAAAGGAATCGCACGCACCGGCGTTCTTCGACTGGCCCTGGAGAAGGGGCACTCGGTCATTACCAGCGCGGTGATCGATGACGCGATGGATCGTTTCATGCCGAAGAGCGCTTCGGCTCGAACCAAGGCGCTGGCCGAAGCGGTGGCCCTGGAACGCGCGAAGTCAGGTCCGGTCTCGATGTGCCGATCGTGCGGCGTCGTCGCGACGCAGAGCGACGCTGTCAAGTGCACCGTCTGCGGCGCCACGGATTTCGAAGTCATCTCCCGGGAGATGATCGAAAAGATTGCCGAGGTGGAGGGGGGTCTTGAAGAGGAGACCACCTACGACGGCCGCAAGCTTCGATGGTCCGAGGAGGCGAGGAAGGGCCTCTGGACGATGAAGAACGCGTATCAGCGCCGCCGCGTGAAGGCGCGGGTCGAAAAGCGCGCGCGCATGATGAAGCTCGATGCGATTACGCTCGACTTCGCGCGACAGGTGATCGAAGAAGAGACGGGAGCCCCTCTCGACATTCAGAGCAGCCCTGCGATCGCGGCGATGGAGGCGAAGCTCGTCGCCCGCGACGATAAGAAGAATCCGTTGATCTCGACGTTCGAGTGGACCAACGACGCCACTCAGAGAATCATGCGAGTGCCGGCGGGGTTCATGCGCAACAAGACACAGGAGCGGATCGAGGAGCTCGCACGGGAGCGCGCGGCGACGACGATCGATCTGGCGCTGGTGGAGGATGGGATCGAGATCGGCAAGAAGATGATGGCCGAGATGATCGCGACCTACTCGGGTCCGCCATCCGCCGACGCGAAACCGGCCGCCGCGACGACGCCAGCAGTCAGTAATGGTAGCGGCAACGGCCGCGGCTACCTCAATGAGGTCAGCCAGATCACGGCGCGGAGTGCATCTGACGAACGTCGCGAGGTGTGAGCAGGCGCGTTACTTTGCCGTATTCAGTGCCTGACGCACTTCGTCGGCCCAGTTGAAGACGACAACTAATTTGTCGTGCGGGGGCGGCTCCGTGTTGGGGACCACAAGCTTAATCATGAGGAATCGCTTGCCGTCAGGAGCCACATCGTAGTTTCTGGCGCCTCCGGAGCCCTGATTGTACTGTCCTTTGAACAACGGCTTCGGCGCGCCTGCGGTGAAATCACCCGAGGTTTTCACCGGGACCGCCGTCATGGTGCCAGTCAAATCCAGAAAGAACAGTTCGTGTCCGTCGGCCGACCATGTGGGCGCACGCCCTCCGCTCGTCGAGACTTGCGTTCGTGACCTGTCCCAATCCGGGAACGGACGCACATAGACCTCGTCGTGACCTGATTCGTCGGAGCGATACGCAATCCAGCGTCCGTTCGGCGAAATGGCTGGGCTGCCCTTAAAGAAGAGCGTCCGTGGCACCGTTCTCCGACTGCCGGTGCCAAGTTTCAATATTTGCAGATCGTTGCTGGGTTCAAAGAACTCGCTGTAAACCAGCTCCTTGCCATCCGGCGAGAAAGACCAGGCAGTTCGATCCGGGTTCACCCCGTCGGTCAGCCGGACCGCCTGGTCCCTCCCATTCGCCGATTGCCAGAATAGCTGCGATGTTCCCTCACGGTGCGAAGTGAACACCACCCTCGAGCCGTCGGGTGTCCAAAGTGGTCGGCCGTCCGCAGCCGGATGCGACGTCAACAGTGTCCAGGCATGACGGGCGAAGTCATATATCCTGACGTTTCCCGGTGCATCATCACCGTCGAATACACCCACCGCCAGCCGCGAACCGTCGCGCGACAGCCGAGGCCAGGAGTAATGACGTGCTGGTTCGGGCAAAGCCTGCTCATTCCCTTCGCGATCGGTCCACACGAGCGTCCTCAGCTTAGGAGGAACGGTCGGACCCGAAACGTATGCGAGTGTACCGGTCTGCGAAACGCTGAAGTGCGCAACAGTGTCGGCGACCCATACCCTCGGAGGATTAGAAATGTCATTCCTTAAATCTTTGATGACGGCTACTGAAGAACCGGTGAGTGTGAGTGTTTCGATATCGAGCGGCGCAGCCACCAGAGCACCCTTCGCCGAGTAAATCAGGTGGCCCGAACGGAGATATCGGGCCATCTCGCCACCTTCCATCAGCAGTCGAGGCTGGCCATCGTTCAGAGGCAGCACCCACACCCCCGACTGTTGCGATGGCGTCAGTCGCGTGCCCGCGAATACGATTGCCCGACTACCCGGAAGCACTTCAGGGAAAAAGGCAGCGGCATCGTCCGGCATCGGGATCTTTTGTGGGACGCCGCCCTGCTCTGAGACCCGCCATAACTTGCTGCCGCTCTCGAACACGATGTTGCCGTCGTCGCCCCAGGACCCGCCGTGAACTTCGTCGGCATAGATCGTCGGTAGCGAACAAACTGTGGCGGCTGAACCACCAGCGACCGACACTTTCCGGAGAGTGCCTCGGGTGAAGAAGGCCAGGTATTTACCATCAGGCGAGAAAAAGGGTCCCTGCGCCTTGTCGGCGCCCGCGACGACCTGGGCTTCATCAAGCGAGTTCAAGTGGCGGAGGTACAACTGCCCCATGAGAGCATCGCTTATCCCGTACGCGAGGTCCTTACCGTCCGGCGACAGCGCCACTGCCGGACTAGGTCCGAAAACTGCCAAAGGCGGTGTGCGAATTTCGAATCGAAGCGTTGGGAGTTGCTGCTGCGTCTCGCGACGGGCGAGCCGCCCCGTCACTGTCCAGGCGACCACGATTCCTAACAGCACCCAGGGAAGTGCGTGGGCCCAGGATGTCCTAGAGAGTTTCGTGATGATGCCCCGCGACGACCCTTGGACCGGCGTTGCTTGTTCCAACGGCACGCTCGTCTCACCCACGAGCGGTGCAATGAAGCGATAGCCGCGGCGCGGCAGAGTTTCCACGAACTGTGGCGTTGCCGCGTGGTCGCCAAGCGCGTCACGCAGTCGGCGGATGGCCGCGTTCATTCCGTCCTCGAAATCAACGAACGTGTCGTCGCGCCACAGGCGCTGTCGCAATTCGTCGCGCGTAATCAGGTCACCCGGTCGCTCGAGAAGCGCTTTGAGGATCTCGAGCGGTTGACCTTGGAGGGGCACGCGCGACCCGTTCTTGCGGAGCTCGCCGGAGCGAAGATCGAGTTCAAACACACTGAACCGAACGATTGAGCCGACTCCGGTCCGGAGCGTCATGACGAGTTCCTGAAATGGATCTAACGCGGCGGAGCGGATTCTAGCACGCCCCACTTCGGGCGTCTTCAGAACTGTCTGTGCCCTCGGTGGTTATCGCGTCAGCCCCGTTTCGGTCACGTATCGGCTTCTCACCATGGTTTCCCAACTTCCCTGCTGCCAGCGTCGCCGCACCAGGGAGGTGCGGTCATGGTGGAACGCGGAGGACTTGGCCTGGCGCTAGCATTGTTCAGCGCCTTTATCAGTGAGACTGGGGTCAGTGCACAAGAGACCGATGCCCCGACGACCGTCGCTTTGAACTTCTTCGCAGGCGTGCCGCACGGAGACATCGGCGCGGCGCTGCGTTCGCTGCGCCCGCCGCAAATCAGCCCCGCCGAGCGCGCCCGCGCATTGGCGTCGCTACCGAAAAAAGGCGAACTCGAGCCGAACGGTGTCGAACGCCGCAAACTGGCCACGCTGGAGGCCGTCCTGAAGTATCACGAACGGTCGAACATGGAAATCAAAGTCGTCGACCTCCCGTACGCTGGGATTGCTATCCATCAGCGTGCAGTCCTGCTCGTGTCTCGTCTGGCGCTACGGCTGCTCTCCGCAGGGGAACTGCAGGCTGCGGTCGCACACGAAATTGGCCACGAGTACTTCTGGTCGGAATACGAACGGAGAGATACTTTGCCAGCTGCGAGCCGCCAAACGATCGAGTTGAAGTGTGATGGCATTGCGGCACTGACTCTCCTCGCGCTCGGCCTGGACGTCTCACGCTTGAATACCGCAATGACGAGGATTATCGAATTCAACCGATCGATTGGTATCACGACAGACGAAGCCGGTTATCCTACGGTCCGTGAGCGTGACATCTTTGTGCGCAGTCTTCTGAAAATGGTCCGCGTCTATTGAGCGCCTACCGCTTCTGCCGTACCGACGACATCGGACTCCTCGTTGACGCGCTGAATCGCTGCTGGGCGCCGTACGTTCCCGACGAGCCGCCGATGACGGCGGCTGCATTCAAGCGCTCGATCCGCGATCTTCAGATCTGGTGCAGCAGTTGTATGGTCGCCTTCTCGGGCTCCGATCCAATCGCGATCCTGATTGGCGCCAAGCGGTCTTCGGCGACACTCATTCACAGGATCGCCGTCCATCCAGAACATGTGCGACAGGGTCATGGACGTCACCTGCTCACGTCGCTCAGCTCAAAGCTCGCGATTCTCGGCCCGCCGAGGATCGTCGCTGAAGTCCCGGAACTGGTGACATCCGCGTGCTCGCTGTTTCAGGCCTGCGGCTACGTCCAGGAAGCCGTACTGACAGACTACGTGTTCGATGGTGAACGTAGAGATGCGGGCGAGATCGCGGGGAGGTTTGTCATTCCCGTCACAGTCAACGATCTCATCGCGAATGGCCTGTTCGGAGAAGGGCAGCCGCAGGTTTGCTGGGAGCGCTCGGTCGAAACACTCACCGCGAGGAAGGACGCCATAGCCGGACTCGCGGTCGCCACTGACGAGCAAATCGAGGCTTATATCCTTTATGTACAGCCTGGTGAAATCCTGAGGTTGGATTCTTTGGTCGACGACGGCGGTGCGCGCCTGAAATTACTTCTGTCTCGGACCAGCGCCGGCCCGTTCTTGCTTCCCAAGGTCCACCCGACCGAGATCCCCGAGTCGTTACTGAAGAACCTGGGCTTCCAAGCGACCCGGCGATATGAGCTCTACGCCGCGACAGCGCGACCTCAGTAGCTATCGCGGCAGCGTGAGCTCGTAGTACTCGACGTTCACATCCCCTTTGCAATCCATGGCGCAGTCTCGTCGCGAGAGAAACAGACGCGTCCGGTCGCGCGAGATACCCTCGATATTCGTGTAATTCGGGATTCCCAACGTTTCAGACAACTCATACTGCTTCCATTCGAGCACGTCGAGCACGGACAACGGCTCGGTAACGATGTAACGGCCGTCTGGCGTCACGAATACCCAGCCGGTCAAGTCAATTCGCACAGGGGCAGCACGTCCGCGCTGGAACAACAACTGGCAGCGCTCGAAATCGCCGTTGTGATCGCCGCAGTCTGCCAGTGTGAGAGAGAACGCCTGCGTCGGTACCGGGACTTTGCCGGGCTCTGAAGTCGTCTCCACCTTGGCAGCAAACCACTCTCGTCCGTCAATCACCGGTGGTCGACTCAGTCGTACCGCGGTGAACTTGCCAGGCGATTTCAGGATCCTCGGCGGCGGGGCCGCGTCCGCGATCTCACCGACTCGATCTTCGTGCCGTCCTGCGCACATGCGCCACCAGCCGCCAATCTGCGGGTACGGCGCGAACGCGAACACCGCGTATTCGTAGCTGCGCGTCGCGTCCTGCAACCGTTCGGGCGGCACGTGATACGTCACATTCCAGTAAAGCGACCCGTGCGCCTTGATCACGGCGTCGAGCAGATCGAGAACCGTTCCCCCATTGAACGAGAGAGTCAACGGCTGGCGCATGGCTGGTTCTTCAGTCTCGAGGAACCCGTCACGCTGATCGGTGTAGATCGGATGGGTAATCACGCAATCGGGGACGAACACTCGATGTACTTCGAACGTGGCGTGCAACGGCAACGCGTCGGTCAGCTCGAGCGGACCGATCGCCTGATTGAGGAAGTGATTGAAATCGCCGAAGGCTTGTTGCGGCCGCACGTGAATGACGCCATTGACGCTGCGCCACTCGTACCCTTTGTAAATCTCCATGAGCGCGTCAAGCGCCTCACCGACTGTCTTGCCTCGCAGCGATCGGCCGATTTTCGATCCTCTTGCTCGCGACCCGACGTCGAGCTTGGTCTCGAATCCGATCAGGACACCTGAGTCCCGCGCGACCGACGCCAGCGTCTCGGCCAGCGCATTCGTGCTCGCTGGCAGCCGCATCTCCGCCCGCGTTCCAAGGACGCGATCCTCAGGTCTGGTGTCCTGAGCGCCTTCCGCCCCGATCGAGGCCGTGAGTGCCATCACGAGCGCCACAGCGATTACGAAGGGGCGAAGCATATGCAATAGTCACGCATTCTTCCGACAGTCCGAAACGGCGGCCGACAGAATCGCTCCGGTTCTCTCCCTGCTCAAACTTGTATCCGAAGGATGAAAACTGTAAGGCGCCCGAGACACTCGTTCCGGAACAGGCGTGATTCTTGCGCCACTGCCACGTTCCTCCGTCAATGCCGTCTGAGGCGCTTAATTTTCCCGGTCGACAGGTTGACCTACCCTGTCACTCGGTCGCGCTACTGTACTTCCATGGAGCCAACCTCAATAGTTTCCCACGACGACGGCGCCCTCGCCGACCTGTCAGACAATGAACTCGTTGAACGGGTGAAAGATCTCGCCGCAGGCGAGCGGCGTGCATCTGTGGCGCTCATCCGCTCGCTGGTGGAATTCGACGCGCGCAGACTGTATCTCCGTGAAGGCTGTTCCTCTCTCTTTACTTACTGCACCCAAGTGCTCCATCTTTCGGAAGCCTCGGCGTACAACCGCATCGAAACAGCGCGAGCAGCGCGTCGCTATCCGAGAGTGCTCGAAGCTCTCGAGTGTGGTGACGTGACGCTTACTGCCGTCCGCCTGCTCGCGCCTTATTTGACAGCTGCAAATCACGACGAGGTGTTGCAGGCGGCACGCCACCGGAGCAGGCAGGAGATTCAGGAGCTGATTGCGTCACTGAACCCTCGACCGGCGGTTGCGACGATCATCCGTCGCGTTGCCGTCGTGACTCCACTCTCACCGGAACGCTACCTGCTGCAGGTGACGTTGACACGGGAGACGCACGAAAAGCTACGGCGTGCGCAGACGCTCGCTCGACATACGATTCCGGATGGAGATATCGGCTCGATCCTCGATCGAGCACTGACGCTGCTGATCGATCGTCTGGAGCGTCGCAGGTTTGCGGCTGCGGCTTCCCCCCGACCCAGTGGCGACGAAGGTACAGGATCGGGACGCCACATAGCCGCGGCTGTTAGGCGCGCTGTGTGGCAGCGCGACGAGGGACGCTGCGCGTTTGTCGGGCGCATGGGCCGTTGCCGCGAGACAGCGTTCCTTGAGTTTCACCATGTCGCGCCGTACTCGGCGGGAGGAGCAGCTACAGCGGACAATATCCAGCTGCGCTGCCGGGCGCACAATCAGTACGAGGCGTGCGTCTTCTTCGGGGACACGTTCGTCCGCGAACGGCAGCCGGAGTGGATAGCCTGCGCGTCCTCTCTCGAGGGTCCTTGATCCGGACGCGTCGCGAGTTCTGTCGCGAGGGTGTAAGCTACCGCACCACGCTTTATTGGAGGAACGTGCCATGACCCGTACCTTCCTGTCCCTCGCGATATTTGCGATGCTCGCCCAGGCTCCAGCTCCGTGGAGCTATCCGCCCACCAAAACGGGTGATGCAACGGACACGTATTTCGGAAAGACCTACAAGGATCCCTACCGGTCGCTCGAGAACCTCAAAGACAAGGACGTCGAGGCCTGGTTCAAGGCGCAGGCCGATCTCACGGACGGACTACTCGCAAAAATCCCGGCGCGTGATGCACTGGCGAACGAATGGATGGCGCTCGACAAACTCAAGCCCGCCAGCTATTCCCAGATTACGTACGAGAACGGTCGGGTGTTTTACAAGAAAACGCTTGGAGGCGAGAACGTTGGCAAACTCTATTTCCGCGAGGGATGGAAGGGCACAGAACAGCTCCTGTTCGATCCGGCCGGCTTCACTCCTAAGGGTGCCAAGCCTGGCGACGTCGCGACGATCGTGAGCTATACGCCATCACCCGATGGACGGCACGTCGTGCTTGCGCTGTCCGCCGCCGGCGCCGAGTATTCCGAATTGCGTCCGCTCGAAGTCGCCGGCCGGAAACTCGGGGCCGAGACGATCTATCCATCTTACGGGGCGCTCAGCTGGACGATGGATAACAAGTCGTTCCTTTATGATGCGGGTAAAGTCAGCGACATCAAGAGCCCCGAGATCGAGTTGAACCGGAAGACGCGTCTGCACACCCTCGGCACCGACGTCGCGTCGGACGTCGACTTTTTCAGCAACGAAAGCTACCCCGACCTCGAGATTTCCCCCAAGGAATTCCCGATGGCATTTATCGACGAATCGTACCCTGACTATGTCGTCGGAAACGTCGGGACGGTGCAGAACGAAATGCGTCTCTTCATCGCGCCGACGGCGCAGATGATGTCACCCAGCAAGATGAAGTGGTCCGTGCTTGCGTTGCCATCGGACAACCTTGTCCGTGGCATGGTGTTCGACAAAGACCATGTCTACGCGATCACGCATGCCGGTGCGCCGAAGTACAAAATCATCCGGACATCGGTGACACATCCGGATTGGAAAACGGCTGAAACGATCGTGCCAGAAGCCAAAGACTCGATCCAGTACATCACTCACAGCAAGAGCTTCATGTTCGTCGTCTACTCGAATGGAATCGTCGGCCGGTTGGTGAAGTACTCGCTCGGCAGCGGTAAGGCGTCCGAAGTCAAGCTGCCAGCCTCAGGCACGATCGACATTACCTGTCCCAACTTTCGCACCGATCAATGCATCGTGTTCACGACGTCGTGGACGCAACCGACGACCCTCTATGATTTCAGTGGTGACAAGGACACCTTCGTGAAGAGCATCTTCAACACGGCCGTTTCCTATCCGGGGTTCGAGAACCTCGTCACCGAAGAAGTCGAAGTTCCCGGACACGACGGCACGATGATCCCGCTATCGATCATCCATCGGAAAGATCTGAAGCTCGATGGCAGCGCGAGTGCGATCCTTGAGGGCTACGGCGCCTACGGAATCAGCATGACGCCGGCATTCAGCGTGCGGCGGTCGATTGCCTTGCACGGTGTGGTCCTCGCGTACGCGCACGTGCGCGGCGGCAGTGAAAAAGGTGAGGCTTGGTACAAGGCCGGCTACAAGACCACGAAGCCAAACACGTGGAAGGACTTCATTTCATCGGCCGACTATTTGATCAAGAAGGGATACACCAGTGCGGGCAAACTGGCCGGCACCGGAACAAGCGCGGGAGGAATTCTGATCAGCCGCGCAGTAACGGAGCGGCCGGATCTCTTCGGCGCCATTGTCTGCAATGTCGGCGTCGCGAATGCGCTGCGGGCGGAGTTCAGCCCGAACGGTCCGGTCAACACACCGGAGTTCGGTACCGTGCAGGATGCAACCGAAGCGCAAGCGTTGTACGAGATGGATGGTGTCCAGCACGTCAAAGCCGGCGTCAAATATCCCGCAGTGCTCGGTGTAGCCGGTTGGAATGATCCGCGCGTCGTGCCGTGGCAGCCGGGAAAGTTCGTGGCTGCGATGCAGACAGCGAGCACGTCAGGCAAGCCGGTGCTGCTGAAAGTGAACTACGACAACGGACACTTCACCGAGGAGAAGATCGTCACCTTTAAGAATTTCGCCGGCCAGTTTGCGTTCATGTTGTGGCAGACGGGGCACAAGGAATTTCAGCCGGCGAAGGGATCGAATTGAAAGCAAAGCGGGGGGATATATGAGTGAAGAGCAAAACGTCGACGTCGTTCGGCAGACATACGGCGCCTTCGGTCGCGGAGATCTGGAAGGAATACTTGCACGGTTGGACCCGAGGTTGCCTGGCGTACTCCGGGCCCCCCAGACCTTCCTACTGCCGGGCTGCGCTACGGCGTCAGCGCCGTGACGGCGTCGTAGGGCGGTTATGGCTCGTCGAACTGAGGAGCGGGCGGCGTCCCTTCGTCGTCGCCATGGGACACGGGCAGGCCCTCGATGATCTCCCGGGCTCGCATCGCGTCGCGGGCGGCAACAACCACGGTGTAGGTGGAGAGGTTGAGCGCGGGATTTTCGAGGTAGCGAAGGCCCACGTCGCTTGCATCAGCGCCGAATCTGCCGGCGGCCCGCGCAACCACTATGCCGGCGTCTTCGAGTTCCGCGATGACCAGCTCGATCTCGTGCGCAAAGCGGCTCCGATAAACAACCTCGGTGATCAGCGGCTCGCCCGTCTCCGCTAGTCTGGTGCGGAGCGGCTCGGCGAAGGGTTCGCCGCAGCTGTCGCAGGCATCCGCGGATCCGGCGGCGTAGATGCCCCGGCCGCACTTCCAGCAGTAGTCAACCGGCGCGGGAGGATCGGGCAGCCCACGACGGCGAAGTTCGGCACGGATGATCCGTTCGCCCTCTGCGGTGAACTCGAACAGACGTTCACCGGCTTCGACCAAATCCTCGTCCGGCTTCTCGCGCCAGATCTCTTCGGGGTCCATCGCGATGGCCAGAAGATAGAGGATAGCGGTTGTCGCGCGCAAGCGCCGAAGATCAGACGAGTCGCAGGGCGGTGATTTTTGCCTGCTCCGCGGCGGCGATGTGTATCTCGCGCGCCGGGTCGTTCCCCAATCGAGCGGTCAGCATCGCCAGCATCTCGGCGGCGGTCCTTCCGGATGCACAGACGATGAAGATGTAGCCGAACC
>Ga0075425_100002000_pt1 | contig 20147 bp, 14 predicted proteins | sample SoiMethybrSBSTD4_FD_75300 | JGI IMG/M metagenome (GOLD analysis project Ga0075425, IMG submission 75300) | Bulk soil microbial communities from a Populus tree surrounding site in Tennessee, USA - Soil MetaG P. TD hybrid SBSTD4 | ecosystem: Environmental > Terrestrial > Soil > Tree plantation... | reverse complement strand
GCTGCGTGGCTCGGCCGCGGCCAGCCACCCGGGTGACAACACGGGGGAGCCTCGCTTGGAGCGGGATGACGGGTTGGTGCAGCGGTGAGGGAAGAGATTGTTCAGCGGGGATGGCTACTCTAAAATGAAGAGACCCAGCAACCTGGAGGATAAATGAAGGTTCGAAACACGATGCGTGTATGCACGACTCTGCTTGCTGCGATGCTGGCGCTTGCGGGAAACATTCCGGCGAATGCGCAGGGGCAGAAGGGGGACCATGCAGTTACCGCGGGCCAGCTACGCAATGACGTGCAAAAAGCGGCTGACTCCCGGCAGGCGAGCGAAGCGGCCGTGCGCGAGATGTTCGCCTCGGACCAGGCCAAGGCAGCATTGAAGTCGGCGGGGATCGACTACAAGCAAGTGGACCAGGCCATCAGCCAGGTGAACGATGAAGACTTGGCTCGTATGGCGCAACGCTCGCACGAAGTGAATAAAAACTTCGCGGCGGGCCGGCTGGGTGATCGGGATCTGCTGATCATACTGCTGGTGGCGGTGGCGATCATCCTGATTGTCGTGGCGGTGCGCTGACGGGTAGTCCGTTTCGACTGACGAGGAAGTCCTGAAGACAATAAGACAGTTCGTTTTGGCGGGAGCGCTTGCCGTGGCATTTTGCGTGGCGGCCGCGGCAAGCGATTCCGGCTTGTGGCTGGATGTGCCGTATGTGCACCAGGAGAAGGATGGGTGCGGGTCGGCGTCGCTGGCGATGGTGCTGCAATACTGGAAGGGCAAGAATTTTGAAGTGGCGGCGGACCGCATGGATCCGGCGGCGATTCAACGCGAGTTGTACGCGAAAAAGCCGCGTGGGATTTACGCTTCGGACATGGAGAAGTACCTGCGCGATACGGGATTTGAGGTGTTTGCGTTTCGCGGCGAGTGGAGTGATTTGCGCGCGCAAGTGGCCCAGGGCCGGCCATTGATCGCGGGGCTAAAGCCCAAGGGCGCGCCGGCTCATTATGTGGTGGTGGTGGGAGTCGATCCGCAAGACGCCGCGGTGCTGGTAAACGATCCGGAGCGCGGGAAACTGGTTCGTATCCCTCGGCGCGAATTCGAGAAAGCGTGGCAAGGGACGGAAACCTGGACGCTGCTCGCCGTGCCGCGACATTCCTAGTGCCTGCCGTAGTGTCATTTCCCTTCAAGCTGGCTGCATTTTTACTGGCGGCTATTTTTTGGGGTGGCTCTGTGCGTGCGTTCGCAGACGACGATGCGCAGCGGCTGGAACGCGTCAAGAAGTTTTATTCCGAACAAAAGTGGGAAGACGTGGCGCGAGAAACGCAGGGCCCTACGGATCAGTCTGTGGAACTGGATTACTACGCAGGCATGGCGTTGGCGCGGCTGGAGCGATGGAAGGAGGCGCGCGAGGCATTTACTGCCGGTGCCCGGAAAGCTCCGCGTGATGCGCGATTTTTGACGGAGCGCGCGGGAGCGGAATACAGGCTGGAGGATTTTGGCGCTGCGAAGAATGATTTGCGGTTGGCATTGCGGCTGGCGCCGGAGGATTCGTACATACCGGAATTTCTGGGAACAATTTATCTGCTGGAAGGCAATCTTGAAGCCGCACTGAAATATTGGAACCGGCTGGAAAAGCCGAAACTGGTGGCGATCGAGGTTTCGCCTCCTCCGAAAACAGACAAGATTTTGTTGGACCGCGCGGTGGGGCCTGCTCCGCCGCAGGCGCTCGAACGGGATGCGCTGTTGAAAACGGATGCGCTACTGGAGAATTTGGGTGTGTTTCCTCGGCGGCGGGCGGAGCTGAAGCCGGATGGAGACGAAGGCTACAAAGCTACATTGAAATTGACGGAACGCAGCGGATGGGGTGCTACGCCGATTGACGGAGCGATTTCGTTGCTGCGCGGACTGCCGTACCAGACTGTGTTTCCGTCGTGGTATGGCGTGGCGGGACAGGCGGTGAACTTTGATTCGCTGGTGCGCTGGGACGCGGAAAAGCGCAGATTCGCGGCGAATCTGGAGTTGCCGCTATTGCAAAGGCCGGCCAAACGCGTCCGCGTGTTTTTTGATGCGCGGAACGAGAACTGGAATTTGTCTCGCAGTTTTGTGGGCGGAGCCGGCGCGATCACCCACCTAAACATGAGGCGTTTTGCCGGCGGAGCGGAACTGCACTCCGTCGAGAATGGCTGGTGGGGCTGGACGGCGGGCATGGAGGCGGTTTCGCGAGAGTTCCAGAATGTACCGGTGGGCTTGCCGACAGGAGCGGCTCCCTTTTTTACCGATAGCCGCTCGGTGGATGCATGGCTGGGCGCTCACCGCTGGTTGCTGCGGATTCCGGAGCGGCGATTCACCGTGGAGGAGACCGGCGAGATTCGCGGCGGGCGAAGTTACGCGAGCGGACTGGGAGCGTTCGGCTCGTTGAAGGGCGAGGTGACGGCCCGGTGGCTCCCGAAGGCGCGCGGTGGCGATTTTGAGTTGGTGTCGAGAATCAGAGGCGGGGACACGTTTGGCGAGGTGCCGCTGGACTTGCTGAACGAGCTGGGTGTGGAACGAGACAACGACTTGTGGATGCGCGGGCATGACGGGACGATTGACGGGAGAAAGGGCGGCGCGCCGCTGGGCCGGCGATACTTTTTGTGGAACTCCGAGCTGAACAAAAACGTCTATGACGGTGGGTTCTTTCAGGTGCAAGTGGGGCCGTTTTTTGACACGGGCGCGGCGGCGGACTCCAGCCGGCTGTTTGGCTCACAAAAGTGGCTGTTTGACACGGGAGTTCAGGCGAAGATCTGCGTTCTGGGAAGCGTTTCGGTGGTGTTGTCGTACGGGCGGGACTTGCGCAATGGCCAGGGGTTGTTTTTTGCGACGTCGACGCGCTGACGATTGGCGCGCGCCGGGTGACGCAGTCGTTTTGCTAGACTTGATCGGTTTAGGAGCAGTTGTTTTCGCCGCTCGATGGGGAGAGACATGACATCTTCATTTATGGTCCGCCGAATTTTCGCGGTGGTCATCCTTGTTGTGGGCAGCCTGGGAGTCCTGCGGGCAAACGGTGGCCGTGCTGACGGCGAGGGCGGATGGGGATTCAGCGAGGCGAATCTCGACCGTTCGTGCAAGCCCTGCGACGACTTCAACCAATTCGCGATGGGCGGTTGGATGAAAAACAATCCTATTCCGGCGGAGTATCCGAACTGGGGCTCATTCACGATGCTGGCGGATCGGAACCAGACGGTGCTGCGAGGGATTCTGGAGGATGCGGCGAAGACGAACGCGGCGGCGGGCTCGAATCAGCAGAAGATTGGAGATTTCTACACAAGCTGCATAGATACAACAGCGATTGAAGCGGCCGGCGTGAAGCCCCTGACGGCGGACTTCGCTGCGATCGAGCACGCCAAGAGTGCGAGTGAACTGCAATCGCTGATTGCGCGGCTGCAGCAAACCGGCGCCGGCTATCTCTTCCGTTTCGACTCGACGCAGGATCTTGATGAAAGCACGCAGGTGATCGCGGAGATTAACCAAGGCGGGCTGGGGCTGCCGGATCGCGACTACTATACGCGGACAGACGAAAAGTCGGCGCAACTACGGAAGGACTACGAAGCACACGTCGCGAAGATGTTTGTGTTGGCCGGCGACACTGAGGAAAAAGCGAACGCGGAAGCCAAGACGGTGATGGGCCTGGAGACCGCGTTGGCGAATGCTTCGATGTCGCGGGTGCAGATGCGCGATCCACACGCAGTGTGGCACAAGATGACTCTGCCACAACTGAAGGAATTGGCGCCGGGCTGGAACTGGGAGGCGTATTTCCGGCAACGCAATGCTCCGGAATTTTCGGCAATCAACGTATCGCAGCCAGATTTCTTCAAGGAAACCAACCGGTTGCTCGCCGCAACGCCGTTGAATGATTGGAAGACATACTTGCGGTGGCATGTGTTGCACGCGAGCGCAACGCAGCTGTCGGATGCGTTCGTTCAGGAGAATTTTAGTTTTTATGGAAACAAATTGTCGGGAACGAAGCAGCTGCAGCCGCGGTGGAAGCGCTGTTCGCAGAGCGTGAACCGCAACCTGGGCGAGGCGCTGGGCCAGGTTTATGTGGAGAAGTATTTTCCACCGGAAGCCAAGGCGCACGCGCGGGTGATGGTGATGAACCTGATCGGCGCACTGAAGGGCGATATTCCCGTGCTGAGCTGGATGAGCGCGGATACGAAGAAGGCAGCTCTGGACAAGCTGGAGGCGTTTCAGATCAAGATCGGTTATCCGGACAAGTGGCGCGACTATTCCGCGCTGGCCGTGGACCAGGGCAGCTACCTGGCGAACGAGCGGCGCGCGATAGCGTTTGAGACTGCGCGCGACTTGAACAAGATTGGCAAACCGGTGGACCGCGGCGAATGGCAAATGACGCCGCCTACGGTCAACGCATATTACGACGCGACGATGAATGAGATTGTTTTCCCGGCCGGCATTTTGCAGCCGCCGTTCTACGATCCGAAAGCGGATGACGCCATCAATTACGGAGGCATGGGGGCGGCAATCGGTCACGAAATCACGCACGGCTTCGACGATGAAGGTTCGCAATTCGATGCGAAAGGCAATTTGCGCGACTGGTGGACGAAAGAAGATCGCAAGAATTTTGATGAGCACGCGAGCTGTGTGCAGAAACAGTTTGACGGATACGAGGTCGAGCCAGGGTTGCACGAAAACGGCAAGCTAGTGCTGGGCGAGAGTATCGCAGACCTGGGCGGGCTGGCCATTTCCTACGCCGCGTATGAAAAGTCTATTGAGGGAAAACGGCCGCCGACGCTGGGTGGCTTTACGCCGGAGCAGCGATTCTTTTTGGGTTGGGCGCAGGTGTGGGGCGCGAATTTGCGGGCGGAGAATGCACGGTTAATGGCCAACACCAACGAGCATCCGTTGCCAAAGTTCCGGACGAACGGACCGCTCTCGAACTCGGAGCAGTTTGCCAAAGCGTTTGGGTGTAAAAAGGGTGATCCAATGGTGCGCGAGAACCTCTGCAAGATCTGGTAGGGTTCCGCCACACCGCATTTCGCCGATAATTTGCTGCAGAAACGCGGCGCTGCGTGCGCCAGGCGGGGAAATTGTCTAAACTATCTGGGCCCGCCACCACTACATGAAAACCATACTCGTCACCGGAAGCAGCGGTCTGATTGGATCCGAAGCGGCGGAGCATTTTGACCGGCAAGGCCACCGAGTCATCGGCGTGGACAACAACATGCGCCAGATCTTTTTTGGCGCGCAGGGCGACACGACGTGGAACCTGCAGCGGCTTCGGCGGTCCACGAGGAAGTTCGAGCACGCGAACGTTGATATTCGAGACCGGGCAGCGTTGGATGAACTTTTTAAGGCGAACCGGTTCGACATGATCGTGCATTGCGCCGCGCAGCCCTCGCACGACAAAGCTCGGGACATTCCGATTCTGGATTTTGAGGTGAATGCGCTTGGCACGGTGAATTTGCTGGAAGCGACTCGCCAGCACTGCCGCGATGCCGTGTTCATCCTGATGAGCACGAACAAGGTCTACGGAGATTCGCCGAACGAAATTCCCTTGAAAGAGCTGGAGACGCGCTGGGAATATGCGCGGCCGGAAGATTACAACGGGATAACTGAGTCCTGCCGCATCGACCAGACGCTGCACTCGTTATTTGGAGCGTCCAAAGCCGCGGCGGATTTAGTAGCTCAGGAATATGGCCGGTACTTTGGCATGAACACCTGTATTTTTCGAGGCGGCTGCCTGACGGGGCCGTCGCATTCCGGCGTGGAGCTGCACGGATTCTTGTCCTATCTGGTTAAGGTCGCGTTGACCGGCGGGACTTATTCCGTTTTTGGGTACAAGGCCAAGCAGGTGCGGGACAACATCCACAGCTACGACGTGGTGCAGGCGATGGAGGAGTTCGCCGCGAATCCGCGGCCGGGCGAGGTTTACAATCTGGGCGGCGGACGTTCGAACAGCGTTTCCATGCTGGAGGCTATTGCCAAGATCGCCGAAATGACCGCCAAGGAGCTCAACTGGAAATATGTGGATGAGAACCGCAAGGGAGATCACATTTGTTACATCTCCGACCTGCGAAAGTTTGCATCGCACTATCCGAATTGGAAACTGACGAAGACTCTGGATGACATTTTCCGAGAGATCATAGCTTCCCAACAGGCGCAGCAAGCACAAACGGTTGCTAGCTGACCGTTTCGGTCCCGCGTTTTGAAATCCCTTCGTTCCATTGCGTGTGCATGACGATTCTTTGCCTTTGTCGCGAAGAGCATCACTGGAAGCTGATACCAGGCTATGCCCAAGCGTTTCGGCGCCTGGGCATGGAATTCATCTGCGTGGACGATTCGATTCCGTTCGACGCGCCGATTGAAGAAGTCGTGCGGCGTAGCGGAGTGACTCCGTCAGCCATTTTTCATTTCGAATCGGCGCATCCGCTCTTTCCCATCGGTTTGGAACGATGCGAAGTGCCGACGGTATGCTTTCATCCGGATACCTACGCGTTCACGGAGCGACGGATACGTTGGTCTTCTCCGTTCGATCATGTGGCGGTCTTTCATCCCGGTTACGTGGAACGATTCGCGAAAGGCGGCCATGCCGGCGCGTTTTTGTTGCCTCACGCGGTGAGGCGGGAATTTTTCGATGGGCGCGAGCTCGACCGAAACTTCGAGCTTGGCTGGGTCGGACAAACCAGTGGACCGTTCTATCAAGCGCGCGCCGAGTGGCTTCCGAAGCTCGCAAAGGAGTTTAAGACGAATGATTGGTCGCGAAAGTACACGGTGAAGGAAGTTGCGGAGACTTACCGGCGTTCGAAAATCGTCGTCAACATAGGGCGTGATGATTTTCCGCAGGATGCCAATCTGCGGGTCTTTGAAGTGTTGGCATCGGGTGCGTTGCTGCTCGCATCCCTGCCGACGGAACTTGAGGAGTTGGGATTTACTGAGGGTACTCATTTTGTGGGTTATCGGAATCCTACGGAGCTACGGCAGCTGGTTCGCAGCTACCTCGAGGACGAAGCAGCTCGATCGCGAATTGCCAACGCCGCACGCGAACTGGTGTTGAAAGAGCACACCTACGACAAACGGGCCGGCCGGATTTTGGATAGGTTGGCTGCGGCGCGGGGCGCGAAGCAAGCTCCGGCACGAACATGGTCTGATTCGCGAGCACGGCTCGTGGCGTTGGATTTCTACGCGGCACATGGCCTGATGCAATGTGCCGCAGCCCAGTTTCGCCGTATTGCCGGGCGTGGATTTCGCGAGACAATGGAAGGAGCGTCTTTACTTACGCGCGCCTGGTGGCGATCAATTCGAGCCCGGTAAAGAAGCTATGAAGTTGGCTAACACCGGAGTCTTGCTTGCGCCACCAGGAATGAACACGACCGAATGCTGACACTTGGGATCAACTATTCGCAGATGCATGATTCCTCCGCGTGCATCGTGCGCGATGGAGAGCTGCTTTTCGCGGTTGCGGAAGAACGAATCTCGCGGCTGAAACATGACGCCCGCTTCCCGCAGCTCGCCATCCAGGCTTGCCTGGATTTCGCCAAGGTGACTGCGGCACAGATTCATGAGGTATGTTTTGGCTGGCAGCCGGCCGGGCAAGTGTTTCGTCACGATTTGAAGTTGTACGCCACAGGCCATTGGCCGTTGTCCTATATGAATGTGCTGAACTCGACGCGCCATTTCGCGAGCATGTGGCATCAGGAGTCTGGCGCCGCGCCCTTCCGCCGTGTCTTTGGTTCCGAAAGAGGGGCTTCCGACAAAGCGGGTTCAGGCAAAGCGCGGTTTCGTTACGTTGATCATCATCTGGCACACGCCCTGAGTTGCTACGCGTATTCAGGGTTCGACGACGCGGCGGTTGTGGTGATGGATGGTCGGGGAGCGTGGGAGGCGACATCCATTTGGCACGGCCACGGCGGCCGGCTGGATCATGTGCTCACGCTCAACTGGCCAGACTCGCTCGGTTTGTTCTACGCCCAGTTCACGGGATTCCTAGGGTTCGTGCCCAACAGTGATGAATGGAAAGTGATGGGTCTGGCGCCCTACGGGCGGCCGGGAATTGATCTGAGTGCTTACATCAGTCCCGACGACTCTCCTTATCGCGTACACGCGAAGAGCCTGATCGGAGACAGCGCAGGGTTTTCGCATTTTGCGCCACGGCTTGGCGCGCCACGCGAGCCGGAATCGGACATTTCCGACCACCACAAAAATGTGGCGTTTGCCGTCCAGGACGCGTGCGAACTCGCAATGATGTCCGTCGTCAAGCTGGCGCTGCAAAAAACAAAGTCCAGAAATCTGTGCCTGGCCGGCGGAGTTGCTCTCAATTCAAAAGCCAATGGAAAAATTGTGGCCGCGGGATTGGTTGATCAAATCTTTGTGCAGCCGGCAGCGTCGGACGATGGCGTGGCTCTTGGCGCAGCTCTCGCTCCTTACCTAGACGGAAACGGCAAGTTGCCGAACAAGGCGATGCGGCACGGCTATTGGGGGCCGGCATTCGATGACGAAGCTGTCGAAAAGGCGCTACAGACCTATAAGATCCGTCATATAAAACTGAGCGATGCGGCGGCGACGGCCGCGCAGTTATTAAGCGAAGGGAAAATCCTGGGTTGGTTTCAAGGTCGAATGGAATTCGGGCCGCGCGCGCTCGGCAGCCGTTCGATCATTGCCGATCCGCGCGACCCAGAAATGAACGCCAAGGTGAACAACGCCGTGAAATTTCGCGAGTGGTGGCGGCCTTTTGCGCCATCGTTCAAGAAGGAAGCGGCGCCGGAATATCTTGAGTCGGCTTACGATTCGCCGTTCATGATCTTGACCGCGCAAGTGCGGCCCGAAAAACGCAGTGTTATTCCTTCGGTGACACACGTAGACGGCAGCGCGCGGCCGCAGACGGTGGAGCGGGAGATCAATCCTTTGTATTACCGGCTGATCGATGAATTCGGCAAGATTACAGGCGTGCCTGTCATCATGAACACGTCCTTCAATTTGCGCGGGGAGGCCATTGTTCACACTCCGACGGACGCATTGCGGACATTTTTTAGCTCCGGAATGGACGCGCTAGTGATCGGCAGTTTCCTCGTAGAAAAATGAGCACGGAGCGAGTCATCGCTCTTCTCGGGCGGCGCGATGAACCAACGGACGCCGTGGAAGAGTATTGCGGCTATTTGGGTACGGTCTTAGCAGAGCATTCTTTCGAACTTCAGATCCGCCGTGTCCCGTGGAACGAGCATGGCTGGCCAGCTTCGCTGAACGCGCTTCGGCTACAGGCAGAATCCTGGCGTAACACTTGGGTTCTGGTGCAATACACGGGCTTGGCCTGGTCCGCGCGCGGCTTTCCACAACGTTTTCTTCGAGTGCTGGGTGTATTGCGTAAAGCAGGTGCTCGCATCGTTGTTGTTTTCCATGATGCGGAGCCATTCGGCGGTGCTCGACTGGTTGATCGAATTCGCCGATCTGTCCAGGTTCGCGTAATGCGGGATGCGGTCGCCTTTTCGGATTATTCGGTGATGACAGTGCCCGCGGCGCGGTTAAGCTGGCTGCGCGAATCGCCAGACAACGTTTTTTTCATCCCGGTCGGAGCAAATCTTCCTCAGCCGCTGTTGCAACAGGATCACGGCGCTCTTCACGAGCCGCCCACCATCGCTGTCTACAGTATTACCGGAGGAGTGCCAGGCGACCGCGAAACGGAGCAAATCGTTCGCGCTGTTCGCTACGCAGCTCAAAAGATTGGAAGCCTGCGCCTGCTGGTTTTTGGCCGGCACGCTGAGGTAAGGGAGGAAGCCCTTCGCGCCGGGTTGCGCGATTGCCCGGTGGAGGTTTGCGTGGAAGGGGTAATCGAAGGAGACACTCTGGTCGAAAGGTTTGCCGCGTCGGATATCCTTCTCTTTCTCCGCGGTACGATTTCGTCGCGTCGCGGCAGCGCCATCGCCGGCATCGCTTGTGGCCTGCCCGTAATCGGTTTTCGGGGAACCGAGACCGACGCTCCGATCTCCGACGCGGGGGTAATTCTCTTCGAGGATGATCTCGATTGCGAGAAGACGGCGAGTCGAGTTGGCGAAGCGGTAGTGAAGATCTTTTCCGACGAAACTTATCGCCGCGATCTCAATTCGCGGAGTCGAAGAACACAGGAGGAAGTCTTTTCGTGGCAGGCGATCGCGCGACGTTTTTCGAAGCTTCTGCAACGGAAAGGCGGCTCAATTGAGAGAGTTTAGAAGCTGCAAGCTTTAGGCAGTGGCTTCGTGTCCCTTTACAAGAATATCGGCAGAAGCAATAACCAGCAAAATCCAGAAAATTTCGGCCACCATCAGATGGGTGATTTGCAGCCAGATGGGCGCCAGCAAGAGTACGTTCAGTACGCCGAGGGCGACTTGCGCCAGCAACGTTGTAATGAGGAGAGGAAGCGTCGCGGAAGATTCCTGGCGAGATTTCGAGAGCTTGCGCAGCATCCACAACACATAAAAGATGGCGACGGTTGCCATGGCTGGATGAAAAAGGCGAAGCCGCAAGAGCAGATGGCTGCCTGCCGAAAAATCTTGCGCCAGCGATGCCTTTAAGGTCGCAGTAGGAAAAAGGGTGTCTCCTAGGGCGGCGATCGAGCCTGTCATGCCGGTGGCCATGATGCAGAGCAGACCGAATCCAACATAGACCCATTCACGCCGCTTTCCGGCGAATGCGAAGCGGCAGCCAGGTGCTGAAAGCCATTTGGCAGTCAACGTAAGAGCGGCAACCAGCAGCAAGGTATTGGCAAAATGCAAGCACAGGAACACGGCGCGGCTTGCTGAGCGATCGAGACCAACATGATCAAAAAGGACAAGCGTGGCGCCGAGGAGAGCTTCGTTAAACAAAAGGACGGCGGCGGAAATCGCGGCGTAGCGAGGCCAGTCGCCCTTCCGCGTGCGACGCCAGCACCAGATGAGGAGCACGGAAACCAAGAGAAGAGAGATCCCGCTCGTCACCCGATGCGTAAATTCGATCAGCGTTTGCATCTTGCCGGAGGTGGGCAAGATTTCGCCATTGCATAGAGGCCAGTGACTGCCGCATCCGGCGCCGGACCCCGTAGCGCGAACGTAGGCACCCCATAGAATGACGGCGATGTTGTACGCGACAATGAACCACGCAAGACGGGCGATGCGGCTGGAGCCAGTCCTGGAGACAGCCGGAAACGCGGCGTCCGGGCCGCCGGCTTGATTTCCGAGCAGGTTTCGGGTTGCGTCAGCGATAGGCACGAGATTTCCGAATGCGATGGTCTGGCGGAGGAGGAGGGATTCGAACCCCCGAGACCCTTTCGAGTCTAACGGTTTTCAAGACCGCCGCCTTAAACCACTCGGCCACTCCTCCGATGTAATGATATCAATAGGTTAGGAGCTTACGAGGATTTTCTCAGTGCCCATTTGCTGCCCAAAATTCTGCGCGAGCTTTTGCATCGCCTCGCTACATGCGGCGGGCAACGCTTTGATGTAGTGCGCTTGGGTGACAGCGACGGAACCGTGTCGCAGAATCGCTTGACTGGTCCGGTCCTGAATTCCAAGCCCGTGCAGATTTGTTGCAAATCCTGTATGAAAAGCGTGCCAACCGTACCACGGCGTTGACGCGATGGCTTACGAATCCGCTTCGTCCGAGCTTCCCCGCACGTTGACTTGGTTGACGGTGAAACCTAAGATTGCCCCGGTCTCTGAGCATGATTGGCCAAACCATCTCGCACTACCGCGTTCTCGACAAGCTCGGTGGTGGCGGAATGGGTGTCGTTTACAAAGCCGAAGACACACGGCTCCACCGTGCGGTGGGTTTGAAATTCCTACCTGCCGAAATGCTCCACGACTCCGCGGCTCTCGAGCGATTTCGGCGCGAAGCGCAGGCCGCCTCAGCACTAAATCACCCGAACATCTGCACCGTTTACGACATCGGCGAACAGGACGGCCAGCAATTCATTGCGATGGAGTTTCTCGACGGTGAAACGCTGAAGCACCACATTTCAGGCAAGCCGCTCCCGTTCGACGAGACGCTGGAACTTGCGATTCAAATTGCCGATGCGCTCAGGGTAGCCCACGCCCAAGGCATAATCCACCGAGACATCAAGCCAGCAAACCTTTTTGTGACCAGGCAGGGCAACGCCAAAGTCCTCGATTTTGGTTTGGCGAAGTTTGCTCCTGCCGCCGAGAGTGGCAGTCTCTCTGCCATGCGGACAGCTACGGCGGACACGATGCTGACAAGCCCCGGTAGCGCGGTGGGCACGGTCGCGTACATGTCTCCGGAGCAGGCACGTGGCGAACAACTGGATGCGCGGACGGACTTGTTCTCGTTTGGTGCGGTTCTCTATGAGATGGCGACGGGCCGAATGGCCTTTCCGGGGAATAGTGCTGCCGTCATCCATGATGGAATTCTAAATCGGACACCCGTTCTGGCTTCGCAGGCTAATCAAGGACTCCCAACAAAGCTGGACGAAATCATCGGCAAAGCGCTGGAAAAAGACCGAAAGCTCCGTTACCAAGGTGCTGCCGAGATTCGGACCGATTTGCAGCGACTGAAACGCGACACAGAATCAGCACGGTTGCCCGCAACAATGAGCGCAGTAGCACGTGTAGGGGAACGGCGAGGAATCCGCTGGAAGGTCGTTGCCGTCGCTGCTATCCCAGTTCTCGCGCTTGCTGCAGTCGGTTACCTCTATTTCCACCGAACGCCAAAACTCACCGACAAGGACACCATTGTTCTTGCCGACTTCACAAATACAACGGGCGACCCGGTTTTCGATGGAACGCTGCGACAGGGGCTGGCCGTCCAACTCGAACAGTCGCCTTTCCTCAGCCTTGTGCCCGAGGAACAAATTCATCAGACGCTAAGAATGATGAAGCAACCGGCTGACGCGAGGCTTACTCCGGACACAGCTCGGGAAGTTTGTCAGCGAACCAACAGCGCGGCAGTTGTCGACGGTTCCATAGCTCAGATTGGCGCACAATACAGTCTGATACTAAAGTCTGTGGACTGCTCGAATGGGAAAACACTGTCCAGCACCGAGGCTCAAACAAGCGACAAGAGCCACGTCTTAGAGGCTCTCGGAAAGGCATCTACGGAAATCCGCAAAAGGCTAGGCGAATCGCTTGCCACCATTCAGAAGTTCGACACACCTCTTGAGCAAGGGACTACGTCTTCCTTGGAAGCCCTTCGAGCCTACAGCATCGGCTACAGAACATCGGTGGAGAAGGGGGATTACGAAGCAGCAATACCCATGCTCCAGCAAGCTACAAAGCTCGACCCGAATTTTGCCGCGGCTTACGCCAGGCTCGCAACGAACTATACCGGAATAATGGGAGGTTCAGCCCTTGCATCTGAAAGTATCCGCAAGGCATACGAACTGCGTGCCAACGTGAGCGCGCGAGAGAAACTGATTATTGAGTCTGCATACCTCAACATCGTCAAGGGCGACCTCGAAAAGGAAGCGCGCGTATATGAAATTTGGGCGCAGACCTATCCAAGAGACGAGGCACCGCACCGCAAACTAGGCCGCACTTTCTGGGACCTCGGACAATTTGAAAAGGCGTACATAGAACACCGCGAGGCTCTTCGTCTGGACCCGGACAATGCCTTAACCTATTACGGTCTTGTCCATGTGTGTATTGCGCTGAATCGCCTCGATGAGGCTCGTGCCACCGCGGACGAAGCGAAGGCTAGAAGCCTGGTATCCCCTGCCATGGCCCGTAACCTCTACGAGCTTGCTTTTTTGCAGGGCGATGCGACAGCGATGGAGCAGCAGCGGCCACAGCTGAAAGAGAGCCTACTGGATGAGGAGATTGCCACCGAGACATATTTCGGACGGATGGAGAAGGCTCGGACATTTTCTCGTCAGGCGGTTGCTTCCGCCGAACGAACGCAGCAGAAAGGTGCGGAGGCGTTCTATGAAGTGGACGCTGCGCAGCGGGAAGCGCTGTTTGGAAATGAGGCAGCGGCACAAGAGCGCGCCCGCTCTGCACTTTACCTTTTGACAAAACGGAACGGAGAGGATGAAGGGCTGCGGGCGCAAGCGTTGGTTATAACAGGTGATGCAGCCCGCGCAGAGGCACAGTCCGATGACTGGGGCAAGCGTTTTCCAGAAAATACCAGCGTGCAGCTCATGTACGTGCCTACACTAAAGGCGCAAATTGCGCTCAGCCGCAACGACGCGGCGAAAGCCATCGAAGCTCTTCAGGTGACCGCCCCCTATGAGCTGGGTAATGCACTCTATCCCGCCTACTTTCGGGGACTTGCCTATCTTGCCTCGCGTCGCGGCATGGAAGCAGCCTCCGAGTTTCAGAAAATCCTCGACCATCGCGGGATTGTCCTCAACGAACCCATCGGCGCGCTGGCGCATTTGCAACTCGGGCGTGCCTACGCTATGCAGGGTGAGACCGCCAAAGCCCGCGCCGCCTATCAAGATTTCCTCACTCTCTGGAAAGACGCCGACCCCGACATCCCCATCCTGAAGCAAGCCAAGGCCGAGTACGCGAGGTTGCGGTAATAGATTGGTTATTTGCAGGACGCTCTTTCAGCACAACAACCCCGCGTGCGCCCCTTAGCTTACGTGCGAGGGCTGTTCCGGACGCAAGCTGACTTGTAGTCCGTGACTAAGCAGCGGTCAAGTACCCGAGAAGACCTGTCCGCAAAGTCAGGTCTATAACTGTACTTCGAAAGACTTGCATCGGCCATTTCACAGATAGAGAATCCGACGATGGTCAGCACACTCCGTGAGGAACGCAGCAGCTCAGCGCGTATTATCACTGAAGAGCTAGGGCGGGGCATTAAATGTTGCGAAGTCGCTTTATCATCGGCCAGTGCAAGAACATGGGGCGCCAAAATCAAAAACGCGCAGAAAGCCCACGATACAGCACTGCGCTTCGTACATCTCCTTGGGCTCTCTGAACACGAATCTCATCGCATCAATCAACGAATTATTCATCTAAGAACTCTTCTGGAAGAATTGAAGTAATGTCGAAGTCGCCTGTTGATATAACAGCAGACGGTCCGTATGGAACTCGGAAAATAAATCGGTTGCCCAAATCGTTGCCCAATCTTGCGCCGAACCCGCCCGAATTGTGCCGAATTGTCCCAACTAGTACCGACGTAAGCGACTGAAAACATTCAATCCGACTTCTTCCGGCACGTTTTCAAAACCGCCGGTTTCAACCGCTCACCCACTCCTCCTCGTAAATTGTAACGTACTCAACGACTTGACTCCCGAATTTGTGACACGATCGGCTAGGTTGCTGCTTTTTGGTGCAATTATGAACGATTCGTGACGTAACCATCGGTGAAACTCGACACCTCTCGCGTTGGCACAACTCCTAATCAAAACACGAATACACTAGCGGCGACAGTCTGTGATGCTTTCGGGACCAGTTAGTCGGCAACCCTTCCCTTACTGGATCATGGAAGGGGTTGCCCGTGGTCCGCTCGCAAGGGCAGGGCCGATCGAACTCAAAAGGCGACCTTGACAACCTTGCCCCAAAGGCGCACTTTCCGCGTATCACACCTTCTTGGGATCGCATGGGCTGGATCCCCCATCACATCCGGCAGGAGTTCGCACATGATTTTGCCATCTGCCATTGGGAAATTCAGGACATCTCTTCGCGGCCCGTCCTTTTGTCCTGGCGAGCACGGTTATGACGAAGCGCGCAAAATCCACAATGCAATGATTGACCGGCGCCCGGCAATCATCGCGCAATGTGCCGGGGTGGCCGACGTGATCGCAGCCGTCAAGTTTGCCCGTGAGCACGAGGTTGCCGCGTCGGTTCGCGGCACGGGCCACAACGTGGCCGGCATCAGCCTCTGCGATGGCGGCATCGTGATCGACCTTTCGGCAATGAAGGGGATTCACATGAATCCCATGGCGCGCACGGCACGCGCAGAGCCAGGCGTTACCTGGGCGGAACTCAATCACGAGTTGCAGACCTTTGGCCTCGCAGCGACCGGCGGCTACGTGGGCGAGACTGGTGTCGGTGGCCTTACGCTGGGCGGCGGGCTGGGGTGGATGGTGCGCAAACACGGATGCGCCTTGGATAATCTGCTCTCCGCTGACGTTGTCACCGCCGACGGCGAATTCCTCACCGCCAGCTTGACCGAAAATCCGGATTTGTTTTGGGGCCTTCGCGGCGGCGGGGGGAACTTCGGCATCGTCACGTCGTTTGAGTTTCAAGTGCACCCTGCGGGAACCGTGCTGGCTGGACTCGTGTTGCACCCGTTATCCAAAGCCCGGGAAGCGGTGCTGTTCTGGCGCGAGTATGAATCGACGGCGGCGGAGGAAATGAGCAACGGCATGGTCATATTTACGGCGCCCGCGGATCTGCCCGTGCCCGACGTCTTGCATCGCGAGGCGACCGTGGGAATCGGGGGCGTCTACGTAGGGGCGCTGGACGAAGGCGAAAAGGCGCTTCGGCCCCTGCGCGAATTTGGTCCGCCAGCCGCCGACATCTATCAACCCATGCCTTACAGCACGGCACAGACTATGGCTGACTTCCTTTGGCCGAAGGGACTTTACGGTTACTGGAAATCGAGCTTTTTGAAATCCCTGAGCGAAGGCGCGATCGACACGATTCTGGATTTCTACGCCAAGGCTCCGTCGCCGCGAACGGTAATCGTCGTCGAACACGACGGTGACAGCGCGTGGAGTCGTGTTCCGGAAGACGCCACGGCGTTTGGGCACCGGAATTGGCCGTACAATATTGTGGTTACAACAATGTGGGCGGACGCGGCGGACACCGACGCGAACATCCGGTGGACGCGAGAATTTTGGAGCGCCATGCAGCCCTGCCTGGCGGATGCGGCCTACGTCAACTATCTGGGCGAAGTCAATGAAGAAGGCGTCCGGGCAGCTTATGGCCAAAAATATGAGCGGCTGGCGGCGCTGAAGGCCAAATACGATCCCACAAACTTTTTCAGCATGAACCAAAACATCAAGCCGAGTCAGGCAGCGCGGACGGCAACAGGTGTTTAGCTTGTGAGAGACCTGCGTCGGTGCAGGCTGCCAGCGCCGCTATTTTCAATATACCGACCACGTGCCCGGCGTGGCGAGTTCGATTAAATGGCGATCAGGGTCTCGAAAGTAGAGGCTGCAGCCGCCCGCTTCCCAGTTGCGTTTTTCTTCCACTGCAATCCCTCTCTCTTGGAGCAAAGACTCCCAGTTGGCCAATTCGGCGGATGGGATAGCGAACGCGAGGTGCAATTCGCCGTCGCCGTCGTGCGGCGATTGGATGTCGCGCGAAGCTCCCTTCTTGAACAGCAGCAGCACCTGGCGTGTACCTGCGTGCATCGCGCAACCACGCCCGCCGAACTCGCTGATGACGCGGAACCCAAAGGTCTCCTCGTAAAAGCGAACTGAACGAGGTAGGTCGCTCACGTACAAAGAGGATTCAAGAATGCCATCAATTTTGGGGCGCATCCAACCCTCCCAGCGGATCTGAGGGTATCAAGATTTCAGAAGGGCGACTGCGACGGAATTGTGACGGAAGACCGCGCGAATTGGCGAAAAACAAACGAAACCCAAAAAACCGGAACGAAGCTAACTGACAGCTGGCAAAGGGATTTAGTTGAATCGATGTCAGTTAGCTGAATGGCAGTTTTGTTTTTCAAGACCGCCGGTTTCAACCGCTCACCCACTCCTCCGTTTCTAAGTATAGCCGGCGACGGGCGCTTCTCCGAAGCCTTTGCCCAAGCATATTCAGCCATCAGCGGATGACATGGATTCGGAGTCCCAGCTTCAGACTCTTCCACGATTTGTCCGCCGTATAAACCGGAGCCCTTAGTGCGAGTCCGAGCGCTAGACAAGCCCGGTCTCCCAACGACAAGCCAAAGGCACGGGTTTCGACCTAGCGGGCTTATACAAGAGCGCTGCCAAAAGACCTGCGGTTCAGGCCTCTCGGCCACTGCCATGCGATTTTTAAGTTATCGAATCAGGAAGTAGGCTAAACGACATCACGTAAGCTATTCATTTCTCTTCATGAAAGCAGATGGCGACCAATTACGCGCGATCACATCTCTCATCGATTCTGGAATCATACGCCTAGTCGTGGATCGAGTCTTTCCATTCGAATCTATCAAAGAGGCCATGATCTACGTCGAAAATGGACGTTCGAAAGGCAAGGTCATCGTCAAGGTGAGATAGAAATCGTCTTGCTTCGGGGGGAGTAGGTGGAAGGCCTCGGACGGAGTGGAGCCCACGCCGTCATTGCGCAGCACGTGTGCGTTGGACCAAGAGGCACGTTGTCTCGCCGCCGGAGTGTCCGCCGATGACATCTCACAATCAAGATTCGTAATACCAAGGAACAGCCCAGCTAGCTATTGCTTCACTCCCCATCTTCGTGCTTGACCACCCACATTCCTTCACGCAGTGAAGTGGCAGAAGGTGCTTCTCGGCTTCCTCTAGCGTGCCGGGTTTGGGCATTCGTGACCAAGCCGTGACTGGTTTATGGCATTTCTCGCATCGGAACAGAAAAAGGAACAAGGTTTCATTCACTGTGGCTTTGCCCATCCGGAATGATACGTCGGGAATAGAGAATGGGAAAGTGGATTGCGAACGTGAAGCCAGCGGATAGGACAGGAATCAACTTCGGCCCAGCTGCTTCGAGGAAATGGGCTTCCTTCTGCCTTGTCTGCAGGAACTGCAGGTCAGGAGCCAGTGAAGCGGTGGATTCATTTCCGGTATCGGTGAGTCCATCCAATTTTGAACCCTGAGATATAAGGGAATTTGACCGCGAGCCGGCCCGGCGAGCAGGGAAACCCTTAGCCATTCAGGCAATCGAATGCCGGTGTCTAAAACGAGACAGAGAACTGGACTCACCCCGGGGCATGATTGATTGGGAATCGAGATTCTGTAGGGGGAGAATGGTAATGCTCCACGGTGCGTGAACGAATCCGTAAATCAAGGCGCGGAATGCATCGTTGAAAGACGAATTCTCGCGGTGAGTTTAAGGCTTTCCGGCGGAAAGAGTGCGACCACCGAATCTTCCATTGGAAGTTCCCGCTTAATCTCGCCTCATCCCGACTGTCGTCGACGTACCAACCTAGCCATCCTGGTATGAAGGATTGTGAAAATGACGAGCATCTTCAAACGCGACAAAACGTTTACCCAACCCATCATTTGGATTACGACTTTTTTTATGGTTGCGTTCCATGCCGGCGCCGTCGCGGCTCTATTTTTCTTTACGTGGAAGGCTTTTGCTGTGGCAATAGTGTTGTGGTGTACCGCCGGGAGTCTCGGCGTCGGAATGGGCTACCATCGCCTTTTAACCCACCGTAGCTACAAGACTTCAAAGTGGGTCGAGTATTTCCTCACCATTTGCGGCACGCTCGCTCTCGAAGGCGGTCCAATCGCTTGGGTCGCAACACACCGCGTCCACCATCAGAACACCGACAAGGAAGGCGACCCGCATTCTCCGCGGGACGGCGGCTTGTGGGCTCACATGGGCTGGATCATTACCGGCAAGGCGATGCACAGCAGTTCGATCGAGCTTCTGCCGTTTGTTCCGGATCTTCGCAAAGACAAGTTCCACCTGTGGATCAGCAAATGGCACTGGGTACCTCTGACCGTCCTAGGCCTGACGACTTTTGCAATCGGTGGATTGTCCTGCCTGCTTTGGGGCATATTTTTCAGGACGGTCATCGGTCTCCACGCTACGTGGCTCGTGAATTCCGCGACGCACATGTGGGGATCACGTCGCTTCCTCACTGACGATAGGTCAACGAACAGCTTCTGGGTCGCCATGCTTACCTTCGGCGAAGGTTGGCATAACAACCACCATGCGGCGCCCCAATCGGCCCGTCACGGCTTTGCCTGGTACGAGATTGATGTGAATTGGTATGGAATCTCGGCGTTGCGACGACTGGGGCTTGCGTGGGATATCAAGCTCCCAAAGCTCAAGCCAAGCGAAAACCCGGCCATCCCCCTCCAGGCGATAGTCGAGTAGGTGAAGATCCTTTGGGCGAGGCTTCTTAGAAACGGTAGCGTGGCGCTGGCTCGCACTTCAGGCGTTGTGGCACCCAAACAGCGCCATATCGCTGTTATTTGCTTCTCGTGGGGAAGAAGAGGGACTCACGGAATTCCTTAAGGACAGTTCCCGCAACGGGAGTCCTTCCAAGGGAGAAATGGAGCTCTGAGGGTTCACCGGAAAGCGGCCCGCTCCACGTTACTAGCACCTAGAATTGGAAGGCCC
>Ga0075425_100001999_pt1 | contig 20149 bp, 14 predicted proteins | sample SoiMethybrSBSTD4_FD_75300 | JGI IMG/M metagenome (GOLD analysis project Ga0075425, IMG submission 75300) | Bulk soil microbial communities from a Populus tree surrounding site in Tennessee, USA - Soil MetaG P. TD hybrid SBSTD4 | ecosystem: Environmental > Terrestrial > Soil > Tree plantation... | reverse complement strand
GTGGCCGCGGTGTCGCTCGTGGTCGGCGGCATCGGCATCATGAACATCATGCTCGTCAGCGTGACCGAGCGGACGCGCGAGATCGGCATACGCATGGCCATCGGCGCGCGCGGCCGTCACGTGCTCATGCAGTTCCTCTTCGAGGCCGTGACGCTCTCCGTCCTCGGTGGTTTGATCGGCGTTTTGATCGGCGTCGGCTTATCGAAGCTGATCGAAGAGATCCCGAAGTGGCCGATCGTCATCAGTCCGATGGCGATCGTGATCTCGTTCGTCGTTTCGGCGACGATCGGCATCGTGTTCGGGTTCTTCCCGGCATGGAAGGCCTCGCGTCTCGACCCGATCGACGCGCTGCGCTACGAGTGAGGAAAGGCGGGGGCTGCCCCGCCTTTTTCACATTCAAGAAACCCGACGCCAGGATTCAATTTTCAGAATCCGCGCCTTCCCAAAAGCCCACTTCCAAACCACGTAAGTTGCTGTAGACTCGCGCGGTTCTCGTCCAGCGGGAGAATCGGGTCGGGGCTTGCACGTGCACTGACCTCTCGCAGTCATTCGCACCTTTCGGGATTCGGGTTTTTCTCAAAAAGAAGGAGGAGGATTCATGAGGTTTGTCAGTCGATTTATCGTCCTGGCAGCGATTGTCGCCCTCGTGACGGCAACCCCCATCGTCGCTCAGATTTCGGGCACGCTGGCGGGCACCGTGACGCAGGACGGCGCGGCGCTGCCGGGGGTTTCGGTCAGCATCTCGTCGCCCAATCTGCAGGGCACGCGCACGGCCGTCACGAATGAAGCAGGCGGATACAACTTCCCGGCTCTGCCGCCGGGCGAGTACACCGTCAAGTTCGAGCTTCAGGGGATGCAGCCCGTCACCAGGAAGATGACGGTTGCACTCGCGCAGAACGTGAGGCTCGACACTGAGTTGAAGATGTCGACGGTGACCGAAGCGATCACCGTCACCGCGGCGGCGCCCGCCGTCGCCGAAACACAGGAAGTTCAGACGACGCTCCAGCATGACACCATCGAAGCGCTGCCGGTCGGCCGCACCATCGTGGCCATCACCCAGCTCTCGCCGGGCGTCAGCTCGAACGGCGTGAACGGCCTCTCGATCTCGGGCTCGATGTCCTACGACAACCTGTACACGGTCAACGGCGTGGTCATTCAGGAGAACCTGCGCGGCCAGCCCGAGAACCTGTTCGTCGAGGACGCGATCCAGGAGACGACGATTCAGACCGGCGCGATCTCCGCGGAGTTCGGCAACTTCACCGGCGGCGTGGTCAACGCGATCACGAAGTCGGGCAGCAACGAATTCAGCGGCAGCATTCGCGACAGCATCACCAACCCGTCATGGACCGCGGACGGTCCGAAGTTCTACTCGCAGTCCGGCACGTCCGTCGTCGGCAACAATCATCCGGACACGCCGAACGTGAACAACCACGTTTACGAAGGCACGTTCAACGGCCGCATCCTTCGCGATCGCCTCTGGTTCGCGACCTCCGGCCGCTATGCCAAGACCACCGGCCAGGGTTCGTTCTCGAACGGCAACGGCACCTATCCGACGTCGAACAAGAACGAGCGCCGTGAGGCCCGTCTGACCGGCGCGATCACGGCGAGCCACAACCTCGTCGGCTCGTACCTCCAGTCGCCGACCGAGCGCACCAACGACTGCCAGCTCGGCTGCTTCGACGTCACCGCGCTCGATCCGGCCGTCGAGAACCCGAACACGCTGAAGAGCGCGTTCTACACCGGCATCTTCACGCAGAACCTCGTCGTCGAGGCGAAGTGGGCGGAGCGCGACTTCGCGTTCGTCGGATACGGCGGCGAATCGGCGGACCGCGTCATCGGCACGCCGGTGCGCCTCAACCAGTCCGGCTTCGGCGCCGTGGTCACCAACCATGCCTTCTTCTGCGGCAGCTGCGGCGACGAGCTTCGCAACTCCGACTCGAAGGGCCTCAAGACCACCTATTTCCTGGGCACGAAGGCTCTTGGAAACCACAACCTCGTCGGCGGTGTCGAGCGCTATCACGAGACCCGTCTCTCCAACAACTATCAGTCCTCGTCGGGCTACGTCGGCATCTTCAATCAGCTCGACAACGCGACCGTCGGCAGCGGCTTCACGCCGCGCCTCGTGAACGGTCAGGTCCTGATGGGCGTCCGCGGATGCGGAGACCACGCCTGCGGCCCCAATGAAGCCGGCCTCGACTGGCTCCAGTATCGCGAGATCAACGTCAAGTCGATCGGCTCCGATCTCATCACCGACTCGCTTTACGTCAACGACCGCTGGGACCTGAACTCGAAGCTGGCGTTCAACCTCGGCGCGCGTTATGACAGGAACGACTCCAGCGACAGCCAGGGCCAGGTCATCGCCAACGACTCGAAGATCAGCCCGCGCCTCGGCGTCACGTACGACCCGCTGGCGAACGGCCGTTTCAGCCTGCGCGCCAGCTACGGCACGTACGTCGGCCGCCTCGCGGAGACGGTCGCCGGACTCGGCTCCGCCGCCGGCAACAGCGAGCGCTACGACTTCCGCTACGACGGTCCGGACATCAAGAACGTGACCCCGCAGGAAGCGCTGCGCCAGATGTTCGCGTGGTACGACTCGAAGGGCGGCATCCGCAAGGACTCGACCCAGATCGCGATCATCGGCATCAGCATTCCCGGCGCGTCGAACCAGGTGCGCCAGTCGCTCACCTCGCCGAACGTCACGGAAGTCACGGTCGGCGGTTCGATGGCCTTCAACAAGGGCTTCGTCCGCCTCGACTACATCAACCGCAACTGGCATGACTTTTACGACCTTTCGAAGAACCTCAGCACGGGTCGCATCACACTGCCCAGCGGCGCGACGGTCGACGTCGGCCTCGTCGTCAATGCCGACGACTTCCTGCAGCGCAAGTACAACGCCGTCGAGCTGCAGTCGCAGTACCGCCTGACGAGCCATGCGAACGTCGGCATCAACTACACCTGGTCGCGCCTCGAGGCCAATTCGGCTGGTGAGTCGTCCGGCGGCGGACCGTTCGCGTTCGGCAGCCCGAACCGCTTCCTGCCCGAGTACTACAACTGGCCCGGCAAGGAGAACGCTCCGATGGGTCCGGCCGACCTCGAGGACCAGACCCACAAGGTTCGCGCGTGGGCCTCGCTCGACGTTCCGACCCGCCTCGGTCTGTTCAACTTCAGCGCTCTCGAGCGCTATGAGACCGGCCGCGCTTACGGCCTGTTCGGCAGCATCGACATCCGCTCAAGCGCCAACTTCTACGGCACTGGTCTCGCGGGCGGCGTCGTGAACCCGGGCTACCTGACCGCGACGATTCCGAGCTCGGTCACGTACTGGTTCGAGAAACCGGGATCGCGTCGTTTCGACAACTTCGCCGCGACGGACCTCGCGGTGAACTACAACACCGATCCGAGCTGGCTGCGCGGCCTGTCGGTCTTCGTGCAGGGTGAAGTCACCAACTTCTTCAACGCCCACGCGCAGATCGGCGGCAACCGCTCCGTCATCACCGCCCAGACCGACTCCTCGCTCAAGCGCTTCAACCCGTTTGTCGACAAGCCGGTGGAAGGCGTCAACTGGAAGAAGGGTCCGCTGTTCGGTCTCCCGACCGCGGCGACGACCGGCACCACCAACGGAAGCTTCCAGACCCCGCGTACGTATCGCGTTTCGCTCGGCCTCCGCTTCTAGTCACTCGTCCAACGCAGTCGAAAAGCCCCGGCCCTGCGGCCGGGGCTTTTTTGTTTGGGGGTCAGGCCTTCACTTTTCACTTTCTGAACGCCCTGTAGAGAAGACCAGCCGGAAGTCGTCCGGATTCGCCACGGGATGTAGAAAAAGTGAAAAGTGAAGGCCTGACCCCTACGTGGCCGCGCTCGTCTCGAGCCGTCGTCCATTTTAGGAATACACATCGCGTCCGTACACTTGAGAGGGTCACCAATGCGAGGAACTCACGGCTGGGCTGAAGTGTCGCGCGAGCGCAAGCGCGAGATCATCGAGGCGATCGGCGCGAACCGCCAGACGCGCGGTCCCGTGCACGCCGAGCTCGATCTCACCGACCGCTGCAACGTGGCCTGTTACTTCTGCAACCAGCAGGATTTGCGCACGAAGGAATCGATCCCGCTGCCGAAGCTCACCTCGCTGATCGACGAGCTCGTCGACGGCGGACTCAAGTCCGTGCGCCTCTCCGGCGGCGGCGATCCTCTCTTTCACCGCGACGTCATTCCGACGATCGATTACCTCGCCTCGAAGAACGTCATCGTCGACAACCTGACCACGAACGGCGTCGCTCTGACGAACGACGTCGCGACGCGCCTCGTGGCGAACAAGGCCCGCGAGGTCATCTTCTCGCTCAACGCCGCCGATGCGCCCGACTACGCGCGCATGATGAAGGTCAAACCGCAGCTCTTCGACAAGGTCACGGAGAACATCCGCAATCTTCTGAAGGTGCGCGGCGATTCGATTTACCCGTCCGTCGTCATTCAGTTCCTCATCGATCGCAGCAATCTCGATCGCCTCGTCGAGATGTACGAGCTCGGCCGCTCCCTGGGACCCGACCGCATCGCCATCAACGCCGTGCTCGAGATCCCGATGGACCGCATCGATCACGACATCCTGCTCACGCCGGAAGACCGCGAGCGCGCGGAGCCGCTCGTCGAGGAGATCCTGCGCCGCGACCGCGAGGTCGGCGTGCTGCAGATCGATTTCGCGATTCATCAGTGGAACGAGATGCTCGCTGCCGTGCGCGCGCGCGTCGAGACGCCGGCCCACAACGCGTATCCGACCGCGCCGTCGTTCCGCGACGAGAACGGCGGCTGCTTCTTCGCCTGGTACACCGCCGCCATCACCGGCAACGGCGACATTCGTCCCTGCTGCCTGCTCCTCAATCCGAACGTGAAGCCCCTCGGCAACATCCACGACGGCCGCACGTTTCAGGAGCACTGGCAGGGACCGGCCTTCGCGAAGATGCGCACCGAAATGCGCGACGTGCTGCTGTCGAAGAACACGCTGACGTACTCGCCCGAGCGATTCGAGATCCTGAAGGAGCCGTGCGTCCGCGAGGGGCTGTGCTGGCTCAAGAACATGTACTTCCGCGGCGACGAGGAGTTCTACGCCGAGCTGGCGAAGACGCTCGAGGAGACGCGGCGCGCCGAGGCGAAGAGCATCCATGCGCCGAACCCGATGAAGACCAGACTGCAGGGCTTCGTCGAGCGGCATCCCGGCGTGCGCGGCACGTGGGACTGGGTCCGCGAGAACACCCGCCCCGCGCGAAAGTTCATCAAGGCCAGGCTCGGCATCAACGTCACCGACGCGGTCTAGCTGGGTCTAGCTGAAGTTCATCCCGCGCGAAGACGCGGGATCAATGGAGCATCCGCCAGGAGCGCACCACTCGCACCGTCGTCGCAATCTGCGCCATTGACTCCGCGTCTGCGCGCGGAGTGAACTAGAGCGATGCAGTCAGCCATCCACTGCGAAAACCTCACGCGCGACTTCGGCTCGATCCGCGCGCTCGACAACCTCACGCTCTCCGTTCCCGAAGGCTCGATCTTCGCCTTCCTCGGGCCGAACGGCGCCGGCAAGACAACCACCATTCATCTGCTACTCGGATTGATCGAGCCGACGTCCGGCTCGTCGCGTATTCTCGGCCTCGATCCCGCGACCGACGGCGCGGAAGTGCGCCGTCACGCCGGCGCGCTGCTCGAGCACTCCGGTCTCTACGAACGGCTCAGCGCCGAAAACAACCTGCGCTTCTACGCCAGCATCGCCCATCTCACGAAGGACGAGACCGAGTCACGCATCGAGCAGCTGCTCGTGCGATTCGGTTTGTTCGAGCGCCGCACCGACGTCGTCGCGACATGGAGCCGCGGCATGAAGCAGAAGCTCGCCATCGCGCGCGTCCTGCTGCACCGGCCGTCGATCGTGTTTCTCGACGAGCCAACCGCGGGACTCGATCCCGAAGCGATGGTCGCGTTGCGCAGGGACATCGTCGCTCTCGGCACGACCGTGTTTCTCACGACGCACAACCTCACCGACGTCGAGAAGATGGCAACACACGTCGCGGTCATCCAGTCGGGACGTCTGCTCGATGCCGGCACTCCCGACGAGCTGCGCCGCCGCGCGTTTCGTTCGCGCGCCTTCATCCGCACGTCGGACAGCGAGCAGACGATCGATCTCGGGCCCGGCGAGAGCATCGCGCCGATCGTCACCCGACTGGTGCACGAGGGCGCGCAAATCGAGGAGGTGCGCCGCGAGGAGCCGTCGATCGAGGACGTGTTCCTGCGCCTCGTGCGCGACGGCTCCGATCGCACACCCGACGTCGCGACGGCGCCGCCATGCGAGCCGCCGCCGCGGCACAACCCGCGGCCGATCTTCAGCGACATCGCGGCCGTCATGCGCAAGGAGTGGCGCGAGGTCACGTCGCCCGAGGCGACGGGATTCAGCAAACGATCGACGTACATCGCGGTGGCGATTCTCGTCATCACCATGGCCGCCATCGCGGCGACGATCGGTCCGACGTTCGTCGAGTCGCCGATCGCCCTCGGCATCGGCTGCATCTCGACGGTCGTGCTTCTCGGTTCCGTCGCCGACTCGTTCGCTGGCGAGCGCGAGCGCCACACGCTCGAAACCGTCCTCGCGAGTGCCATCCCCGACCTCGCCCTCCTCCTCGGCAAGATCGTCACGAACGTGGTTTACGCGTGGGCAACGACGCTTTTCATCATGATCGCGATGCTCATCGGCGCGAACGCGAACGCGCGCGGCGTGCCGATGCGCATGTATCCGCCGTCGACGCTCGTCGGCACGCTCGTGCTGATTCCGCTGATGATGCTGATGATCTCGACGGTTGGCGTGCTCCTGTCACTCCGCGCGCCGACCGTTCGCGAGGCCCAGGCCCGCCTCGGCATTGCGCTCGTCGTCGCCGTGGTCGCGATCAGTCCTCTCCGATTCCTCATGCCCGACGCGTGGAAAACGAATGCCGCGCATCTCCTGCTGTCGGAGTCGGGCCGTTTTCAGGCGATCGCGGTGAACGTCGTTATGCTTCTCGTCATCGACGTCGTGCTGGTCGCATTCGCGATGATGCGATTCAAACGCTCGACGCTGATCACGCTACGGTGATCGCGACTCACTCTTCGGTCTTCACCCTGCGCACCGAGTTCCACCAGAGATAAATGCACACCGCGAGGAACACGACGATCGACACGAGCTGCGAGATGGTGTCGGTGTCGTAGAACGGCGTTTTGATCAGATCCTCGCGGAACCACGGGCGCGTGCGCAACGCGGCCCCGAAAACGCCGCCCAACGCACCACCGGCCATGAGGCCGGATGCGATGATGACGCCGCGCTCGCGCATCGTGCGGCCGCGTGCGGGCTCCTCGCGTTCGGATCGACGCGTGACGAGGTACGAAATGAATCCGCCGACAAGCGCCGGCGTGTTGAGCTCGAGCGGGAGGTACATGCCGAGGGCGAAGATCAGCGCCGGCGCGCCGAGCATCTCCATCGAAAGTGTGATCATCGCGCCGGCCGCGAAGAGGATGTACGCGATCGGCTGCCGGTTCATGAAGCCCTCGACGAGGGCCTGCATGATCGACGCTTGTGGCGCGGCGAGCACGACTCGGGTGTCGCCAGGTGCGGCTTCGCCGAACTGGAACACCTTCGCAAGAATCGCGATCGTGACGCCGACGGCGATTGCCGACGCGATGACACCGAGAAACTTCACCCACTGCTGACGGGCCGGCGTGGAGCCGAGCCAGTAGCCGGTCTTCAGGTCCGTGATCGTCTGTCCCGACACCGACAGCGCGGTGCACACCATGCCCGCGATCGCCATCACGAAGAACATGCCGGTCGTTCCCGACAGACCGAACTGCAAAAGGACCGTCGACGAGATGATGATCGTCAGCATGGTCATACCCGACACCGGGTTGCGAGCCGTCGTCGCGATCGCGTTCGCCGCGACGGACGTGAAGAAGAAGGAGAACCCGAGCGTCAGCACCAGTCCGGCGATCAGGACGCCGATGCTCGGACGCAGCGTGCCGAAGAAAACGGCCACGCCGATCGCGCCGAGGATCACACCGACGAGGATGGCCATGATCGGCATGTCGCGGTCGGTGCGCTCGTTGTGGACTTCGCCGCCCTTGAACGCCTTCGCCGCGACGCCGAACGAGCCCGCGATGACCTTCAGCGATTTGATGATGCCGAAGATGCCCGCGGTCGCGATCGCGCCGACGCCGACCAGACGAACGTAGCCGCGGAAGATCTGCTCGCCCGTCATCTGCGCGATCGGCACGGTCGCCGGATAGACCGGCGTGTTGATGTGGCTGCCGATGTAATAGATCAGCGGCACGAGCACGAAGTTCGAGACGATGCCGCCGGCGACGAGAATCGTCGACGCGCGCAGACCCATTACGTAGCCCAGTCCGAGAATGAAGGAGACGGCGTCGAACTTGACGATGAACTTCGCCTTGTCCGCGAGGTCGCGCATCGCCGGGATGAAGCGGAAGTCGACGAACTCCTGCCACACCTGGAACGTCGTGACGAAGAAGTCGTAGATCCCCGCGATCGCGGTTGCCTGCAGGAGGAGCTTCGCCTGCGAGCCGCCCTTCTCGCCGGTCACCAGCACTTCGGTGATCGCCGTCGCTTCCGGATACGGAAGCGTGCCGTGCATCTCGCGCACGAAGTAGCGCCGCAGCGGAATCAGGAACAGCACGCCGAGGCAGCCGCCGGCGAGGCAGATGAAGATCGTCTGCACCGGATTCGGATCGAGCTTCAGTGAATAGAGCGCCGGGAGCGTGAAGATCGCGCCCGCGACGACCGATCCCGAAACGCCGCCGATGCTCGTGATGATCACGTTCTCGAGGACGGACGACCTCCGCGCGTAAATGCGCGCGAGGCCGATCGCGAGAATGGAGATGGGGATCGCCGCCTCCATCACCTGCCCGACCTTGAGGCCGGAGTACGCCGAGGCCACGGTGAAAACGACGCAGAAGACCAGGCCCCATCCGATGGAGCGCAACGTCGTCTCCGGCGGCTCCGCGCTCGCGGGGACCATCGGCGCGTACTCCTCGCCTTCCTTCAGCGGGACGTAGGCATTCTCGGGAAGGGACTTGGATTCAGTCGTTTCCATGCGGTCACTCGCTCCACTTCAGAATTTTGTCGATCGTCTTGTATGAAACGCTGTGATACATCGGCCGCGCCTTCCGGTAGATCGCGCGCGCCCGCTCGAGGCCTTCCGGAGTCTCGGCGAGTTTCTCGTACAGCGGCTTGAGGAACTTGCGGCGCCCCTGGCGCAAAAGAAATCGCTCCAGCGCGTCGTATGCGGGCTCGTACTTCTGCTCGATCGCGCGCAGCAGCCACTCGTGCAGAACCTCAGAGTTCCCGCTCTTCGAGAATCCGAACGCGTTATCGAGATCCGACATCTGCTCGCGCGTGAGTGTCTTCGGAAGATGCCGCAGGAAATGAATCCATTCGTGCGTCGACCACTTCTGCGTTGCGAGATCCTTCGCCGGCGTTCCGCTCTCGAACCGCGCGACCTGTTCCTCGACGCGCACGAACGCATCGGAATGCACCTTCGGCGCGTTGTCGGGGATGCCCGGTCCGTTGATCCACTTGTCGATCTGAACCTTCTCCCCGATGCCCGGGAACGCGGCGCCGAGCTTCTCGAGCCATTGCGCGGTGGTCATCGACTCGAAGGCGTGACGATCGAAGTAGTCGCGCAGAAACGCGTCCCATTTCTCGCGGCCGACGGTCTCCTCGATCAATCGCAGGAGGAAGTAGCCCTTTTCGTAGGGAAGTTTCGTTGCGCCTTCGTCCGGATCGCGTCCGGCGAGATCGAGGAAGAGATGCGTGTCGCGCGGCGGCAGCTCTTTGACCGTCTGCTCGAGATCCTGCATGCCGAGGAGCGCGAGCATTTCCGAGTAATCGCGGCCGGCGACTGCTTCCATGATGCGGCGCTCGAAGTAAACGGTGAATCCCTCGTTGAGCCAGAAGTCGTTCCACGTCGCGTTCGTGACGAGATTGCCGGACCACGAGTGCGCGAGCTCGTGCGCGACGAGGTTCACGAGCGAACGATCGCCCGCGAGAATCGTCGGCGTTGCGAACGTGAGTCGCGGGTTCTCCATCCCTCCGAACGGGAAGCTCGGCGGCAGCACGAGCACGTCGTACTGGCCCCAGCGATACGGCCCGTACAACTTCTCCGCCGCCTCGATCATCTTCGGCGTATCCGCGAGCTCGTACGCGGACGCCTCGATCATCGGCCGCTCCGCGTACACACCGCTGTTGGCACTGAACGAGCGGAACGCGAGATCGCCGACGGAAAGCGCGAGCAGGTACGACGGAATCGGCTGCGGCATCCTGAACCGATACACCCCATCCGCATTCGCCTCGGTCGGATTCTCCGCGCTCATCACGGCCATGAGGCCGCGCGGCACGCGGATCGTCGCCTCGTAGGTCATCCGGATGCCCGGCGAGTCCTGACACGGAACCCACGTGCGCGCGAGGATGGCCTGCGACTGCGTGAAGAGGAACGGATGTTTCCCTCCCGCGGTCTGTTCGTTCGAGAGCCACTGCACCGCGGCCGCGTCGGGCGACGAGGCGTACTCGATCTTCACGCGCTTCGTGTTCGATTCGATGGCGATCGTGAGCGGACGGCCGAGGTGCGGCTGCGCGTCGCCAAGCGAGAACTTCGCGGCGGCGCCGGAGTCGAGCGTGACGCCGCGGATGTCGAGACCATTCGTGTCGAGGACGAGCTCACCGCCGCCGCGATGCTCGATGTCGAGCGTTGCGGAACCGGTCAGCCGTTTGCCATCGAAGTCGACGTCGAGATCCAGGGCGAGGTGTTTGACGACGGCCTCATCGGGCCGCGCGAAGGAATGGATGTCGTGTTGTGGCATGGCCCGCGTAGCATAGCGGTAGTTAGTAGTTGGTAGTTCGTAGTTGGTGAAGCTGCGCGCCACTAACTACTAACTACCAACTACCAACTACGACGATGCCTTGTGATCACGTTGGCGGTCCGGAATTGATCGAGATGGCGGAGGCGCACCTTCGTTCGCTGAACATCCCTCTGTCCGAATGGCCCGGCCGCCGCTTTCGCTGGTCCGAGAATCCTGAAGACGGGATGTGGGCGTCGATCGTGATCGAGGTCGAGCGGCGCGGCGAGAACTGGGTCGTCGTCAGGATCGATCGCGGGAAGGAGCGCGTCGCGGAGACGGGATTCAGCGCACTTTCCGCGGTCCCCATATCAGGTCCGTGACCCGCAGGCCGAGCTCGCGATCGCCGTCGCGGGTCGTGCGTGTCGTGGTGATCTCGAGCGTCGCCCGTCCGTTGTTCGTGAGGTCGTATTCGCGATCGACGCGCTCGCCGTTCGCGGCGATGCGATCGATCACGCGTCCATTGAGCGCGATCGTGATCATCGGTCGCGAGGACTTCACGGCGTCGGGCAGATCGAACACCACTCCGAGCTTCACGGGACCGCTAATCGGAGGCAGTTCCGTCACCGAATGGCGCGCCATCCAGCGCGACTCCCACGTCATGAATCGCTCGCCCTGGTACCAGCCGGACACGAATTTCGGCGCCGCATTCATCGGCCGCAGCGCGATGTCGTAGTAGTAGCCGCGCGTGATCAGATTCAAACGTCCGTGCTCGCGGCGAAACTGCAGGCCCTGCGGATCGGTGTGATCGAACTCCGAAAGGAAGAGCGTTCGCTTCGATCCGAGCGACAGCGGCAGCGAGCGCTCCTCACGCAGCCGCGTGAACGGAAAGCCGGCGAGGTATTCGACGTGCGGCAGAAGCGTCGCGCCGACGTAGAGATCGTCGCGGCGCGGATCGTACGTTTTCACGAGTGCCTCGATCGCGAGGACCGGCGGTGTTTTCTCGCGCCGCACGTCGTCGAACACGGGGAAGGTCCAGATCGCGAACGCGGCGACGAGTCCCGCGCCGGCGATTGCCTCGTATCGCCGCGTCATGCGCGCGATGCCGTCCGCGGCGAGGATCGCGAACATCGGCGCGTAGCCGATCGAGAAGCGATTCACGCTGTAGCGGTCGAGCATCACCCACGTCATCACCGCGACCGGCGCGAACGTCAGCACCGCGTCGCGAATCGATCGATCGCGCTGCCGCACCGCGCCGACGGCCGACGCGAGCACGAAGAACGACGTGACAATGCTCAGCACCGGCGACTGGTACTGCCGCAGAAAGAAGCGATCGAACAAACGCCACAGCGCGGGGCGGCCGGGATTGCGGAACGAGTCGACGCGCGAGATGTAATCGCTGTGGTCGCGGACGGCACGCAGCCAGGCATCGATGTCGCCCGTTCCGATCGCGGCATACGCATACGCCCCCACCGAGATCGCCGTGCCGAGCGCCGCGGCGAAGATTACGTCGCGAATTGAAACGCGCGCGCGATGCCACGTCGCGACGATGCCGGGATAGAGGCCGAGGAGAAAGTTCTGCGGGCGAATGCCGATCGCGAGCGCGAGGGCGAACGTTCCGATGAAGTAGGCGTTTACGTCGCGGCGTCCCTTGAAGAGCATCGCCGCCGCGAAGACCGCGAGCGTGATCGACGGAACGTCGCTCAGCGCGGTCCCGCCGAAAAACCAGACGTTCGGAAAAAACGCGCAGAGCGCCGCGGCGATCGTCGCGGTCGTGAAGCGCAGGCCGATCTCGCGCGCGAAAAGAAACAGCGCCGGAAAGAGCAGCATCGCGGCGACGAGATTGATCGCCTGCAGCGCGTGAAAGTCGCTGCCGGTGACCAGCCGCAGCAGTTTCGCCATCGCGACGTACACCGGAAATCCCGGCGGATGCGGATGGTGCTGCGTGACGTCGTACGAGCGGACGCCGAGGCAGAAGAGAGCCTCGTCCCACCACCAGAGCGTGCGGGCCATGGCGAGCAGGCGCGACAGTGCGCAGACGACCGCCACCGACACGAAGATCGCGCGTTGTCTCGATGTCATGGGCGTCGCTGCTGCGGCGGGCATTCGAGCGGCGAAGTTTACCGTGGAGTCCGGTGTGAACCCGGTCACGGAATGCGGGGCGCCTTTCCTGCGATAAAGACTCGAAAGACGTCCACGGATACCCCAGATGACCCGGTTCTCGATTGCCGTTCTTCTCCTCATCTCTCTCGCGTTTCCCGCGCTCGCGGATGAGCGCCGCATCCTTCTTTACAACTCCTTCGCCACGCCTCCGCAGAAGGAGCGCCCGATCAAACCGAAGCGCGCCCGGCTCATCGAGCCCGACTTCGGTGCGCTCGAGGCGCCGCAGTCGCTGCGCCGCAACGAGCATGCGCAAATGAAGCGGAATCTCACCGCGGCGCTCTTCGACGACAAGGTCTTCCACATCGAGCTCGACAGCGTCGAGCGCAACGCCATCGACGCGATCACGTGGTTCGGCAAGATCGAAGGCGACGACACGAGCTCGGCCATCCTGACGGTGAAGGACAAGGCCCTCGTCGCGTCGATCTCCACGCTCACCGAGCGGTACGCCATCGAGCCGACTGAAAACGGGACGCACGAAGCACTGGAGCTCGATCCAACGGCGTTTCCGTCCGAATCCGATCCGCTCCGTCCGATGAGCGCGTCCGTCGCGAGCAACGACGTCGTCGTGGCCAACGACTCCGCCGCATACGTCGACATCCTCGTCGCCTACACCGACGACGTCCGCTCCTCCCTGGGGAGCACGGCCGCGGCGCAGGCGGCGGCGACGAATGCCATCGCGGCGACGAACACCGCGTATCAGAACAGCGGCGTCACGTTCCGCGTGCGCCTCGCGGGAACGACCGAGGTTGCGTACAACGAGACGGGCGACATCGGGACGATGCTGACCGCGCTGCACGCGACGAACGACGGGCAGATGGACTCGGTGCACACGCTGCGCAATCAGGTCGGCGCGGACGACGTCGCGCTGCTCGCGCTGAACGGCGGAAGCTCGTGCGGCGTCGGCTACGTCATGACCTCGCCGTCGTCGAGCTTCGCGTCGAACGCGTTCGCGGTGATCGTGAACAGCTGCGCCGTCGGCAATCTCTCGTTCCCGCACGAGCTGGGCCACAACTTCGGCCTCGAGCACGATCGCGTGGTTTCCCCGAACGGCACGCCGGCCTATCCGTACGGCTTCGGCTACATCGATTCCGCGCTGCAGTTCCGCGACATCATGTCGTACGCCAACGGCTGCGGCGGCTGCCCGCGCATCCAGTACTTCTCCAACCCCAACCTCACCTACCTCGGCCGCCCTCTCGGCATCAGCTACGAGATCTCGCCGTCGACATCGGCCGACAACGTGCGCGCACTGAACAACGTCGCGTCGATCCTCGCGAACTGGCGGCAGTCCTCCACGTACACACCCGCCACGTTCACCGACAACCCGCTCATCGCAGGCGTGACCGTCGTGAAGCTGCAGCACATCACCGAACTGCGCAACGCCATCAACGCCTTCCGCGCATCAGTCGGCCTCCCCGCGTACTCGTGGACCGCGATCCCTTCCGGGTCGATCATCCGCGCCTCGCACATCCTCGAAATGCGCACGGCGCTTTCGGCAGCGATCCCATCGGCGACATACACCGCACTCGCAACGGGCGGGCGGGTGATGGCGGTGCACGTACAGGAGCTGCGGAACTATCTGGATTGAGGGGCGACGCTGCTCAAACGTGTTCGCGCCATGCGAGGTAGTCGCCTGATCGAATCTCGGACGCCTGCGGCGGCGGCGCCGCCAGCACATATGCCCACGCCGGCAGACGCGTGCCATTCGTGAGCTGCGAGTCGACGACCTCGCGGCGATATTCGTGCGGCTGCGGATCGTTCGACGAGCAACCCTCATACTCATCGAGCCGTTCGATGACTTCGTCCCAACTCGCCTGATCGATGTCGTACAGCTCACCAACGACGCGCCCCTGATCAGCGAGGAACATCCCGGGATAACTACCGAGATCAAACAGACGACCCGCAACCGTCGCATCGCCCACGTACCGGCCGTGTCGGGCCAGCAGATGGAACATCCGGTGTGACGGGTCGCGGCGCAGCGTTCCGTACACAAAAAGTCGAGTCAGGCGGTCCGGTGTCATTTCGACTCCGCACATTCATCGGGCAGTTTGTTCAACCCTTCGAAGCCGTATTCGCGAATGTAATTCACGATGAATGTGTGTTCGCGGAGCAAACGAAGGTAATAGTCGAACATCATGGTGATCTCTGCCGAGCGCAACTGACCGAGGTTGCGCAACGTTGCAACAAATTCGAAGAAATTCAGATAGTCCTCAAACTCCTCAACGACGTCGGTGCTCTGGCCGGATTCGATGGCGGATCGCAATTGAGCGAAACCCGGCTCCGTTTTCGCGTTATCAAGGATTCTTCGGATCCGCTTGTATCCCGACCCTTCGTAAAACTTCGTGTGAAGGCTCGAAAGCCATTCGGCTCGCCGTACCTTCGCTGTCCGCCAGAAGGTCAGGGCAGCGACGGCGACTCCGACGAGAGCGAGCGCTTTCAGGCCAAAATCAACCCATGCCACAGCAGGTATTCTGCCACGGCGGATTGTTCACTCCGGCTCAATCGTCTTTTTCATCACCAACTCCCCCTTCCTCACCTCGAGCACGACCAGTTTCTTGCCGGTCGGGTTGCGGGCCGGGCCGAGGGAGATCGTGCCGGTGACGCCGGTGAAGTTTTTCGTGGCGGCGAGCTGGTCGCGGATGGACGGGCCGTCGAGGCTCGGCGCGCGGCTCATTGCATCCGCGAGCATGTGCATCGAGTCGTAGCCGAGCGCGGCGAGCGAGTCGGGCTTCGCGCTGAACTTCTCCTGATACTTCGTCACGAACGCGCGCACGATGGGCGTCGGGTCGTCGACGAAATAGTGATTCGAGTAGTAGCAGCCCTCGAGCGATTTGCCGCCGATCTCGAGGAGCTTCGGCGATTCCCATCCGTCGCCGCCGGCGAGCGGCATCTTCATGCCGAGGTCGCGCGCCTGGATGGCGATCTGGCCGACGTCGTTGTAGTAACCGGGGATGAACAGCACTTCGGGATTGGCGGCGCGGATTGCGGTGAGCTGCGCGCGAAAATCGTTATCGCCCTTCGAGAAGTTCTGCCGCGCGACGATTTTGCCGCCGAGCTTTTCGAACGTTTCGGCGAAAGCATCGCCGAGTCCGCGCGAATAATCGCTGCGCGTGTCCTGCAGCAGCGCCGCCGTGTTCACCTTCAGCTCCTCGCGCATGTACTTCGCCATCACCGGACCCTGATAACTGTCGATGAAGCACATGCGAAAGATGAAATCGCCGACGCGCGTGACCGACGGATGCGTCGACGACGGCGTGATCATCGGCACGCGGCTGGACTGACACACCGGCGCCGCGGCGAGCGAATTCGACGACGCCACTTCGCCGAGAACCGCCGTCACCTGATCCTGCGAGATCAGTTTCGTGACGGCGTTCGCCGCTTCCTCGGGCCGCGACTGATCGTCCTCCGACTGCACGCGGATCTTCCGCCCTTTGACACCGCCCGCCGCGTTGATCTCCTCCACGGCGAGCATGATGCCGTTGTGCGTCGACACGCCGAACGTCGCCTCCGGTCCCGTCATCGAGCCGAACTCGCCGATGACGATCTCCTTCACCTCCGGCTTCGCACCCTCGGGAGCCTTGCACGCGGCGAACAGAATCAGCAGCAGCGCGAGACGTTTGCACATGCGACCGAGCGTACGCACGCGCGAAGGACGCGCTGACGTGAAAAGTCACGAGCGGCGCGCATGACGGTACAAACGGCCGCACGCCTCGAGCTCGATGCAGCCGCAGCGCAGCTGACGAATCTCGCGCAGCGAGAACCTCGCTTCCTTCGCGACGGCGATGACCATCAGACGATCGAGCGCCTCCTCGCCGTACCGACGGAGGGAAGGACGTAAAGGGCTGTGAACGTTTGGAGTGCGGCGACCGCAGTCGCCGCTTTGCCGTGCGGCAGCCGCAGCTGCCGCGACTGCGGTCGCGGCAAGGCAAAGCGGCGACTGCGGTCGCCGCACTCCAAATGCCTACCACCTACTCGTAAAGGCTCCAAACGCGCGTCAGGTAGTCGCTGAACGTCAGCACGAAGAGCACGCCGAGCCAGAGGAATGATGCGATCACGATGACCCACGTCAGGCGCGAGGAGTGGATCACGTGCATGAAGAAGAGGATGACCAGGGTCATCTTGATGACTGCGATCGTGATGGCGACGATGACGTTCCACTCGCCGAGGTCGATGCGGGAGACCCAGACCGTGACGACGGTCATGATCATCAGCGCGAAGAAGACGCCGAAGTACATCAGCAGCGACGAGATGTGATGCGCCGGCCGGTGTCCCGGGGGCTCGAAGTCGTATGTTTTCGTTGCCTGCGGCGTTGCCATGTGCGTCCTCAGATCAGATAGAGCAGCGGGAAGAGGAAGATCCAGACGATGTCGACGAAGTGCCAGTAGAGGCCCATCACCTCCACCGGTCCGTAGTACTCGTCGCCGAAATCGCCGCGCCACGCGCGGAAGATGAAGTACAGCAGCAGGCCCGCGCCGATGATCATGTGCAGCGCGTGCATGCCGGTCATCGCGAAGTAGAAGAGCATGAACAGCTGGATGCCCGGCGTGAGCGCGGGATTCGGATCCTGATACGTGAAGTGCGATCCGGGGAAGAAGCCCTCGGTCCAGTGCTCGTGATACTCGAACGCCTTCACGCCGAGGAAGACGCCGCCGAGGAGGAGCGTCGCGATGAGCATCGCCACCGTCAGCTTGCGGCGGTTCGTCTGCGCTGCCCACACCGCGAGGGCCATCGTCAGCGAGCTCGCGATGAGCACGATCGTGTTCGCCGCGCCGACCTTCCAGTTCTGATGATGCGACGCCGCGTGCCACGCCGCGTGGTACATGTGCCGATACACCGCGTACGCGAGGAACAGTCCGCCGAAGAAGAGGAACTCCTGGGCCATGAAGACCCACATGCCGAGCGTCGACGCCTCGTGCTGCTGCTTCAGATCCTCGAAGTGATGCTGAAGAAACGGATGATGATGCTCGCTCGCGTGCTCTTCTTCCACGCCCGGATGCGCGAGGTTGTAGTACGTGGGCTGGCTAGGCATTCTGCGTCTCCCGCATCGCCTTGAGGAATGCCGGATAGTCGTAGGCCTCCCACGTCACCACGGGCGTCTCGTGGAAGTTCTCCTTCGGCGGCGGCGACGACGTCGCCCACTCCAGTCCGACCGCGCCCCACGGATTCGTGCCCGCCTTGCGCCCGAACTGCAGCGACCAGATGAGATAGATCATCGGAAGGATGTAGCCCGCGGCGAGGACCGTGGCGCCGGCGGTCGAGAGCACGTTCAGCACCTGAAACTCCGGCGCGTACGCGTGATAGCGGCGCGGCATGCCGACGTAGCCGACGAGGAACTGCGGGAAGAAGGTCAGGTTGAAGCCGACGAACACGAGCAGCGCGGAGAGACGCGCCCACCATTCGGGATACATCCGTCCGGTGATCTTCGGCCACCAGTAGTGAATGCCGGCCATGTAACCCATGACCGTGCCGCCGACCATGATGTAGTGGAAGTGCGCGACGACGAAGTAGCTGTCGTGCACGTGGACGTCGATGCCGAGCGCGCCGAGGAAGAGACCGGTCGTGCCGCCGATCGTGAACAGACCGATGAAGCCGAGGACGTAGAGCATCGGCGTGTTCCACGAGACCGAGCCCTTGTACATCGTCGCCGTCCAGTTGAAGACCTTGATCGCCGACGGCACCGCGACGAGCATCGTGATGAACGAGAACACCATCGCCGAGTAGGTCGAGATGCCGGAGACGAACATGTGGTGCGCCCACACGAGGAATCCGAGGAAGGCAATGGCGAGCGAGGAGAAGGCGACGAACTTGTAGCCGAAGATCCGCTTGCGCGTGAACGCGGCGACGCACTCAGAGATCACAGCCATCGACGGCAGGATCATGATGTAGACCGCCGGGTGCGAGTAGAACCAGAACATGTGCTGGTAGAGCAGCGGATCGCCGCCCAGCGCCGGATCGAAGATGCCGACGCCGACGACGCGCTCGATCATCAGCAGCACGAGCGTGATGGCGAGGACCGGCGTGGCGAGCATGATCACGATGCTCGTCGCGTACATCGACCAGACGAACAGCGGCAGACGGAACCACGTGAGGCCCGGCGCGCGCATGCGATGCGTCGTGACGATGAAATTCAGGCCGGTGAGAATCGATGAGAAGCCGGTGATGAACGCGCCCAGCGTCGTCGCGAAGACGTGCGTGTTCGAGTATTGCGTCGAGAACGGCGTGTAGAACGTCCAGCCGGTGTCGACGCCGCCGGTGATGATCACGTAGACGCCGAAGATCGCGCCGATCATGTAGATGTACCAGCTCAGGAGATTGAGCCTCGGAAAGGCGAGGTCCTTCGCGCCGAGCATGATCGGCAGCAGGAAGTTCCCGAGCACCGCGGGGATCGCGGGGATCAGGAAGAAGAAGATCATCACGATGCCGTGCAGCGTGAAGAACTTGTTGTAGGTGTCGCTGGTGAGGAGGTCGCCTTCCGGCGTGAGCAGCTCGAGCCGGAGCATGAAGGCGAAGAATCCGCCGACGAAGAAGAGGACGGTGACGGAGAAGAGGTAGAGCAGGGCGATGCGCTTGTGGTCCTTCGTCAGGAGCCACGACATCACGCCGTACTCGTCGTTGATGTAGTTGCGCCGCTCCGTCGCGGACGGCTCGATGAACGGGGCGTCGTTGTCGATCGTTGTGCTGGTCATGGCCTTTGGGTTGTCGGTTGTCGGTTGTCGGTTGTCGGTGGGGCGACACCAGCGCTTGTTTGTTGTGACTGCGCGGACTCGGGAGCGAGCGAAGTATTCGTCGGCTGCGCGAGCGTCTTCACGTAGGCGAGCAGCTTGATCAGCTCGTCCTCGTTCACCTGTCCCTGGAACGTGGGCATGATCGGCGAGAAGCCTTTCGCGACTTTCGCCGTCGGATTGAGGATCGACTCGCGGATGTAGTTGTCGTCGGCGACGGCGCTGCCGGTCGTCAGCTCGATCGTTTTTCCGTACAGACCGGCGAGCACGGGACCGCGGCCGGTCGCGTCATTCGTGTGGCAGGTGTTGCACGCGTATTTCTGGAAGAGCTTCTCGCCCTGCTGGGAGAGCGAGCCCTCCGAGCCGCCGGCCAGCCAGCGCTGGTACTCGGTCGGCTCGATGACGTCCACCCAGCCGATCATGCCGGAGTG
>Ga0075425_100001997_pt1 | contig 20156 bp, 16 predicted proteins | sample SoiMethybrSBSTD4_FD_75300 | JGI IMG/M metagenome (GOLD analysis project Ga0075425, IMG submission 75300) | Bulk soil microbial communities from a Populus tree surrounding site in Tennessee, USA - Soil MetaG P. TD hybrid SBSTD4 | ecosystem: Environmental > Terrestrial > Soil > Tree plantation... | reverse complement strand
CCAGCGACATCGCAGTGGTTTTGTGTATGGGTTTGTGGTGTGTTATTCGAACTTAGTAGATCGTAAACCGTTTCAGGAACCTTATCGCTCCTACAGTACAAGATTGACCGGGTATCTGCAGACAAACCCGGATTCTATTCCAGAATCAGTCGATGTCATGTTACTAAAGATAGCTAACCCGCCATTTGCTAAAACCGTTCATAGGCCGCCGACGCCCAACGAAAGCGCCCAGGCGTCCGCTGCGAAATGGGGTGTCAACAATGATGGCGACGAGTGGCGTGGAACGAGCTCGTTTCAGCTTGGCTATGTCCAAGGATTCTTGGAATGTTATTCGAAGCACACGAAGCACACGGATGGGATCTTTTCCCGCCCCCCTGAATGGTACGTCAAGGCCATTGCGGAGTGGTATGGCACGGGAATCAACCCAGAGAAAATAAATGCCACTAGGCAGCATGACAAGATTCCAGATGTCCTCTTTCGCTTCCCTGACGAAAACGAAAATTGACGCTACGCGGCTTTCTCAATCCTAGCGTTTGCGCCAAGTCCCACGGTTTTCGAGACATGGGGCTTTCCCGAAAACGAGAGACAGATCCACGGTAAAGTAAAGCCCACTTCTCGGAAGTGGCGAGAGGTGGGGCACCCGTAGATCCCTACGGCCCTGCCAGCATAAACACCGGGTTCTGCCGTACCAGCATAGCGCCGGTTCCGCTCTGTGTGCCGTTCGTCACGCCAGAAGGATTCGTTACCGTGAAAGTCCCACTGCCGGGACCCGCCACTAGGTTCCCGCCAGAAATTGTGAAGCTGCCATTGTTGCCGGCATCGCTCATGCCGGTGATGAAGATGTTCTGCCCCACCTGCAAGTTGGGGCTTGCAGAAGACTGGGTGTAACTGTAGGTCGTTGTGGTTGAGCTTTGCGACGCCGCCGAGATACCTACCTGCACACCCGGGAAGGCACTGAGCGGCGATGGAATCGTGACTCCGGCGAATGTGTCTGTGGGATTGGAATTTGCGGGGAAGGTATCGATCACGGCGACATTCTGAGCGTCGCATTGCGCTACATAGACTTTGAAGTTCGAGGTGCTACCGCCGCCTGAAGCGGTCACGAAAAGCCGGAAGCGGGCGCCGTCGGCGGGAGTCCATGCTGCTGGCGTAGGCGCCAGAGCGCCACAGCCGTTCTGATTGGCGGTGTCAATGGGCACGCCCGAAGCAATCGGAATGATTTTGCTGACAGTGTTGTTGCCAACATTGATGACCGCAACTTGCGTGTTCACGCAGTCGTAATTTCCGGGCTGGCACTTCGCGATCTGGTAGGTTGCGACATAAGCGCGCGAGCCATCTCCGATGCCGCTTACGGACACTGGCAAGTAGAACGGGGCTGCGCCTTGACCAAGATCAATGGTAGCGACACGATTCACTGGCATCGCGGGATTGACTTCGGAGATGTCGAAAATAGAAATCGCGTGAACTGTCGGGCTGGGATTAGTGACATACAAGCGCTGCGCTTTTGCGTCGAGGAACATGAAATTTGCGCCCGCACCCGCCGAAGCCAGGCCTGCGTTGGCCAGCACTAGGTCGGTCAGCGTATTGATAGCAGAGACCGTACCATTTCTGTCGAGAACGTAAACTCGCTGGCCGTCAGCCCGCGCAATTGCCCAGATCTGTCCAGTTCCGATCAGAACCGGAGTCCCCAGGCTGTCATCAAGAACGTTGATCACGCTCAGGTTGTTGCTGTTCTCGTTTGCCACATACAATTTTTGATTCGTAGCTCCGGTGACTGGCATTTCCGCGAGCGCAACCGGGTTAGCGCCAACCGGAACGTCGGGTCCTGCGAGCGCGTTGGAATTGGCATTGATTACGGACACCGTGCTCGTTCCAAAATTCGCCACATACACATTGTTGTTTTCGGCGGTATGGACGAAAACGGGCTGCGCGCCTTGAGCAAGGCTAATCACAGCAGCCGAGGTTGGGCTTGAGGTGGCATTAGCCGTAACCGTGTCGTCTGCTAGATTCACAACGTATAGCCGGGAAGCGTTCGCGGTAAGGGCGGCGTGCACCGGCACTAGACCAGTCTGAAAGGCCCCTAGGCTCGTGTCTCCAGAGACGTCAACGTGGTCGGACGTGCCGGGGTCGGAGTTCCCGTTGGTACTTAAGGTGATGACGAAATGCACCGCGCCCGGATTCGGAGGTGTTCCCGGAATCACCTGCGCAACTGGGCGATAAACGTCACCGCAGCTTGACTCGATCAACGCAAGTGCGAACACGAAAGCGGTGCAGAGGGCTTTCTTGGCGTAAACAGAAGATGTCATGCGGAAAGTCTGTATTTTAACGGCTCAGCCCGATATGCGCCACCAGGGAGCCGCCGCTCTTTGGCGTTCCTCCGTGTACTTCGGTGGTCTCTGTGGTCAGCTTTTCTTTGCGCACATGAATTCAAAAGGATTAGTTACAAAGGCCACTGAGTTTCAGAGAGAAAAACACAGAGTAGGAAGCGCCGGGGATGGCTTTTGGTTGCAGAACTATTTTCGTTTGCGCGCTTGCCCCGCTGCCGCGGGTGCTGTTGCCGCCGGTTTCTTCCTGCCTTCCATCTCCGCAAGACTTTGCTTGAGAGCGGCCATGAGGTCCACGACAGGAGCCAGTTTCTTCGGCTTCTCGACTTCGGCAACCGTGCCGCCTTCGAGTTTGGCCTGAATAAGCTGCTTGAGATTTTCCTGGAAATCGTCTTTGTACTTCGACGGGTCCCATTCGGAAGCTAGGGCCTCAATCAGTTGGTGCGCAACTTTGACTTCTGCGTCCTTGAGTTCAACCTCGGGTGCGCCGAAGCCCTCCACTTTTCGCACTTCTTCTTCGTAATACATGGTGTGCAGCATCAGGCCGCCTTCGTGCGGGCGCAGGAACACGGTGTACTCGCGGTTGTGCATGGTCAGCTTTGCGATCGCGACGTATTCGCTTTCCTCAAGAGCTTTGGTTAGCAGGGCATAAGGACGGCGGCCAGCTTCTTCGGGAGTCATGTAATAGGAGGCGTCGAAATAGACAGGATCTACCTCGCTCGTCTTGACGAATTCGAGAATCTCCATGGTTTTTGCGGTCTTGGGCTCGATCTTCTTGATCTCTTCCGGATCGAGGATTACGTACTCATTCTTGCGAAATTCGTAGCCCTTCACGATCTCGCTGCGCTCGAGCACTTGGTTATCGAGCGGGCAGATGAGCTGCTGCTTCACGCGATGATGGTCGGTGCGGTGAAGCTGGTTGAACGAAATACCTGAACTGCGGGCGCCGGAATGCAGGCGCACCGGCATGGAAATAAGACCGAAGGTGAGATATCCAGACCAGACGGAGGCCGCCATAGTTGAGTTCCTCAGTTAATTTGCCAGAGCCAGGGAAACAGCACTTGACACTGGGCGATAAGCGCTTGCCCACAGCTCACTGGAAAAGCCAAATGCTAAATGCTAAGTGCCGTATGCTGCTTCGCGTAGCAGTTTAGACCACTTCCACCGCTTTGATGCGGTAGAAATGTGCGGGTAACCCGATCACAAAGCGGGATGGCTGGGGTGGGGCTTCAGCGATGGCCATATGTGGTGTTTATCGATGTGGTTCTGGACTGCGGGGGACAAATATGAGCCCGCCGGCGATTCCGGAGGCAAGTAAGTCATTGATTCTGAAAGACAAACTGTAGAGCTATTGCCGCCGCTGCCGGGATTGCGGTGATACACCTCACCATCCTGCAAGCCCAAAAAGACGTAGCTAAGCCAAATCTCTACGCCGAATCTCAGGAGACCGATGCCGTGCCAGTCTGGCCGCCTCGATTCCGTCCAGCGCTCGCCACAGCGCCGTTGCGGCGTGCTGGGCGGCATTCAACGCCCGGTCGGCGGCCTGGGGATCACCCTTCACGACTTTGGCCAACTGGTGCTTCCAAATGCGGGAATGATATACGTCCGCGCCGGTATGCAGGGAAAAATAGCGGCAGGTTTTCTCGTCTGCCCGGTACATCTCGCGAAGTCCGCGGACCTTTTCCGCAGACACGCGCGGAACTTGGGATTCGTAAGCATAAAATGCCGCCAATGCCTCCTCCGGCGTTGCCTCTTGAGCAAGGTTGTGGAATGACTGCATCAGGCCTTCGATTTCGGCAGCTGGTGAATCTGATGCACTTCGTTCGCCGCCCATGCCCTCCACGAAGTCGAGCCACAGTTCGGCATGCGGGCGCTCGCCGTCCAGTCCGAGTTCGTCTTCGCGATTAATTGCGACCGCGCGGCGAAGTTGTTGATCCTGCACACGCGCGCCGAATTCCTGGAGATATGCTGGAAACGCCCGGACATGATGGAAATAGTCTCGGCCATAGGCCTGCAGGTCTTCACGCGTGAGCTCGCCTGCTGACCAGGCCTTGTAAAAAGGATGGCCCAGCAGGTCGTACGTCGCGATCCGCGCATCGAGTTGCGCAAAAAAATCTCGTGTAGTCATTTTCCCTCCGCGAAAGATCACTATACGGGTCGAAAAAACAATCTTCAATGGCGGGATTTCAACAGCCCCGGATACGGTCCGTTCGGCGAATAAGACTGCGAATCTCCATTTTGGGAATCTCCAGCCAGGCGTTTGCTACGAAATCGGGTTTCGCGCCCGAGAGCTGTGCCATGATTCGATGGTGCCTAGGCGATGGGTGAAATTCGCGATTGCTGCAACCACGCTCTTGACGCCTTTGCACACACCGGCCAAGGGCCAGAATCGAGTGCCCGGCGAAGTCCGCTATAAGTCTGGATATTTGAGCTCCTTGCAAGGCCAGCGGATTTCAATTCCGCTATGTTGTGGGGAATTGCCATTGCAGATACTCGCGTACGCGGATACGAGAATGCGGAGGTTGAGCTTGCCGGAGTGTGGCTGAGTTGCCGGCTCGACGGGAAAGATGTCTTACTGAACGATGATCGCGGCGATGTTCGTGGCGGACTTTACCAGCGTTTTCCGTGGTTCGGCACAGATGAGCACGAACCGCTCCCAATGAAGGCGGAAAGCCGGACAGTGACTGTGCGAGTTGGAAGCCGTCCCGAACGAGTCTGGCACTTCTGGGCTGCGTCGCCCAGGGCGGCGATTACGCCCGGTCATTTCGAAGGATGTACGGTGCGAGTGCGAGCTAGGATTTCCCGCGGAGCGCTCCTGCAAGTCGGGTTTGACTATGGGCGTAATCCAACGATTGACTTCGGTTCCGGTGGAAACAATCACGAAGCAGGTGCCAGCAACTGGTACTTCCCGTGGGATAAATGGCAAGAGGCTACCTTCAGTGACATCAAGAAGTGAAGTTCTCTGTGCCCCTGTGTCTCTGTGGTGAAAGGGTCTTTCGATTCATCCCCTGTAAAATAGAGGCGAGTGCAATTCACTGAGCAATTCGACATAGTCGTGATCGGTGCCGGACATGCCGGCTGTGAGGCAGCCGTCGCTTGCGCGCGCATGGGGCTGAAAACTGCGCTTTACACTCTCAACGTCGATCTGATCGCACAGATGTCGTGCAATCCTGCTGTGGGCGGCATTGCCAAAGGGCACCTTGTCCGCGAAGTGGATGCGCTCGGCGGCATCATGGGCGAGGTCACCGACGCAGTGGGAATTCAGTTCCGGTTGCTGAATACATCTCGCGGCCCGGCAGTCTGGTCTCCGCGCGCCCAGTGCGATAAGCAAGCCTACCGACTGAAAATGCGCGAAGTGCTCGAGTCGCAGCCGAATTTGAAGATAAAGCAGGCGGAAGTGTCGGAGTTGATTGTAGACAGCACTCAGCACTCAGCACTCAGCACTCAGCCAATCAGCGGCACCGGCCACGGGGGGACGGGTGCCCTCACCCGTCCGGCGGAGCGAAGCTCCGCAGAGGATTTTGCGAACGACGAGCGACGTACGACGTACGACGAATTTTCTCCTCGCCGCGTTCTCGGCTTCAAGCTCCGCGACGGCCGCACCGTAGGTGCCAAAGCCGTCATCATCACGACAGGCACCTTTCTGAACGGCCTTATTCATTGCGGGGAACAGCAATATCCTGCAGGCCGTTCCGGCGAACCGCCGGCGGTTCTGCTCGGAGAAGCGATCAAGAACCTGGGATTGCGCGGCTGTCGACTAAAGACCGGAACGCCTCCCCGTCTGGATGGCCGCACGATTGACTGGTCAAAGTTTCAGGTCCAGCCCGGCGACCCCGATCCAACACCATTTAGTTTCCGCACCAAGCGGGTTGCGCAGCACGACAGGCAGGTGCCCTGCTACATCGCCTGGACCACGCCGGAAACTCATCGCATCATCCGCGAAAACGTTCACCGTTCGCCGATGTACAGCGGTCAGATTCAATCCATCGGGCCGCGATATTGTCCTTCGATCGAAGACAAGATCGTCAAATTCCCGGACAAGACCACGCACCAGTTGTTCCTGGAGCCTGAGGGCCTCAACACCCATGAGATTTATGTCAACGGCATGAGCACGTCTCTGCCGGTCGAGGTGCAGCTTGCGATTTTAAAATCCGTTCCAGGGCTCGAAACAGCCGAGATGCTGCGCCCCGGTTATGCGATTGAGTATGATGCGATTGATCCGACGGAACTCGAGCGTACGCTGGAGACAAAGAAGATTGCAGGATTGTTTCTTGCCGGCCAGATCAACGGCACCTCCGGTTACGAAGAAGCTGCGTGTCAGGGCCTGATGGCCGGAATCAACGCCGGCCTCCAAGCGAAAAATCAGCCACCGCTGATCCTCGACCGCACCGAGGCCTACACCGCAATTCTCATCGACGACTTGATCTCGAAAGGAACCAACGAGCCGTATCGGATGTTCACGTCGCGTGCGGAATTCCGTTTGCATCTGCGGATTGATAATGCCGATCGAAGGCTAACGCCGCATGGCAGGCGTGTTGGCCTGATTTCGGACGATGCCTGGGCAGATTTTCTTGCGAAGCAAGACAGGCAGGAGAATCTGAAGAAGCTGTTGGAGAATACGCGAGTGACGGCGGCGATGATTGAGCGCATTCAGCACTCGGCATTCATCGCTCAGCCGGAGAGCACCACGGAACACGTAGGGGCGGACGCCCTCGTCCGCCCAGCCGAGCAAAGCTCGGCAGAATCGCGGCCCGATATCTCCTCAGCCACTGGACAGCCGCTCGCGCAACTGCTCAAGCGCCCCGAGATCACCATCGAGCATCTGGCGCCTATCCTCCGCGACCTCGCACCCGATTTATTCGGTGCACAGATTTTGGCGAACGACGAACGGCGTACGACGAGCGACGGATTTTTTCGCAACGAACTCAAATCCGTCGAGACGGAGATCAAGTATGAAGGCTACTTGCACCAGCAACAGCGTGCGATTGACCGGCTGAAGAAGGCCGAGCAGCGCAGCATCCCCGAATGGTTCGATTACAAATCGGTCAGCGGCCTTTCACGCGAGATGCAGGAGAAATTGGTGAAGGTTCGCCCGCGCACTCTGGGCCACGCGTCGCGGATTCCGGGAGTGACGCCTGCCGCGGTCTCGCTGGTGAACGTGTACATTGAAATCCAGGCCAAGCGGCGCGAGCAGGCCCTCGTGATTTGAGACGGCTAGCTTACTTTCCGCTTGGCCGCTGGCGGGCTGCGAGGTAAGCTTTGCGGCATGTCGCGACAGCGTGGCTTGCTGGTACTTCTGTGGGGCTCGCTGTGTTTGCCCGCTTTGGGCCAGCAGAACTGTCCTCTACCGCCAAGTTTGCTTTCGGCGCCTACCGCAGAGAATATCTTTTCCGACCAACAGGAGATCGATCTGGGTGACGCTATGGCGGAGACCATAGCGCTTCACGTGAACATCATCAAAGACGACGAACTTAGCGCACACCTTCGCGAACTGGGAAATAAGTTAGTTCAATACTTGCCCCCAACGAAGTTGAACTTTCGCTTCTATCTCATCGATATTCCAGAGGTGAACGCATTCAGTATTGCGGGCGGGCGGGTTTACATCAGCCGCAAAGTTATGGCATTCGCGAAGAATGACGATGAAGTTGCCGGAATCCTGGCCCACGAACTTGGGCACATCGTGACACACCAGGCCGCAATTGAAATAACGCGTTCTTTCCGTGAAATTTTGGGAGTGACTCAGGTCGGAGACCGCGATGACGTGTTTAGAAAGTTCCACCAACTTGTGGAGAATGCCAGGCGCCGACCGGCACTCGCATGGTGAGGGGCGAGAGGCACCCGTTAGTTGCCGACCAAGTCGAGGTTTTTACCTTGGCGCGCGCGGGCTTTAATCCGCAAGCAGCGGCAGAGATTTGGGACCGGTTTAATGAATTGCACGGCAAAACGGGTACCTGGTTGTCCGACCTTTTCGGAAATACCACGGCCGCTCAGCATCGCCTGCGAGACATGGTTAAGAATATGGCGGCTCTCCCACCCGGCTATAGCGAGAGGCCGGTCGAGAATGAGAGTAATTTCAAGTCATGGCAAGAAGCAGTGGTCGAATATGACAACGTGGCCCGATCGGAAGTACTGCCCGGCTTGATCTCAAAGCATCGGCTGAGCACACGCCTTCGCCCCGAGATCACCAATCTCCGGTTCAGCCCTGACGGAAAGTACATTCTTGCCCAAGATGATGGTGGCATCAATGTTGTGTCCCGAACGCCCTTTGCATTCCTCTTCTACATTTCCGCGCCCGATGCCAATGATGCCCAGTTTTCGCCAGATTCGAAGTTCGTTGTGTTTTTCACCAACGGGCTGCGCTCGGAAATCTGGAATATCGATATGCAGAAGCGCAAGTCGGTGCGCGAAATCACCCTGCGCGAACCTTGCCTTCAGTCCGAACTTTCGCCCGACGGAGCTGTGCTGGCATGCCTGCGTACTGATCACGCGCTAGAACTCATTGATGTAGGTGACAGTTCAGTCATTGACCGACGCAAAGACTTCTTCAATCCGTCCCTCTTCGAAGCGTTTAATCTGCGGTTTACTATCCTTCGCAGCCAAGCAGATGACTCGCAAGATCTAACTAGCTCCATTTATCGGTAAACATGGCATTTATGCCCGACGGCCATTACTTTCTTGGCGCGCATGGCTTTACCGCTTCGGTTTTAATGTACGATCTCAACGCCCGCCGCGAGATGTCCGCACCCGGTTCGATTAAGGATTTGTCTTCCGTCAGTTTCACTTTCGTCGGTGCGGATAAATTTGTCGGCATAAACCCCGAACGCCACAAAAGTCCCGCGTGCTCCGTTTCCCCTCGGGAGAAGTCGTCAGCGAAATCCAGCTCTGGTCAGGGATGAAACTTCGTGGCGCTGCGCATGGCAACGCGGTACTTGTTGGACCACTGAAAGAGTATCCACTAGGTGTCGTGGACCTGACCACCAAAGACAATCGGCTGGTGATCAGGCAACCAGCAGCTGATGTTTATGACAATGTACTTCTCACCGAGCGCCTGAATGGGGAATTGGGCCTGCATACCAGAGAGAACGGTGAGATATTCGGGACACTGAATCTGCCAGAATCAGATCTGGGTCGCCTTCGCGTCAGCGCAGCTTCCCGCGACCTCAAGTACTTGTCTATATCAACCCGCAGCCGCGGTGCCGTGTGGGACCTAGAGCGAGACCATCGTGTCATTTACACCCGCAAATTCAGCGCGGCAGGATTCGAGGGTTCATTAATGTACGCCGATTTCCCAAAATTCGAAGAAACACCGCGCTCCATTGGGGTGTTGGACCTTGAAAGCGGCGGGATTCAGGGCCGCGATCTCAACGATGACGTGGCCGTTCAGCACGGCTCGTATTTGCTGGTCACCAAACCGCGAAGCAAGAATGGAACCAGTTGGTCAAATGCGGATGTCGAGGTGCGCGAGGTCCGCTCCGGAAACGTCCTCTGGTCGAGGTATTTCCCGGAGGAAGTGCCATCGATCACGTTCAATACGACGAGGCGATAATGACGCTGAAGTGGAACTTTGAAATGCGCGCGGCACATGATGAGTTGCAAAAGCTGCCTCAACTGAAGCAGCGGGCCGACAAAGAAGACTACCTTTGTGAGTTTCTGGATGCGAAAACGAGCACTGTGCTGGCTGCGCTGGTAGTCAAAACCAACAAAAGGTCCCTTCGTCATGTGCGCGTGAGCGCCAACCACAAATGGGCCGTTGCCGAGGCCACCGACGATCAAATCGTCACTTACGCGGTCCCCTCCGGCGAGGAAGGGGGGCACTTCTTCGGTACTCGTCCCATATTCTCGAGTTCCGGACTCCTCGCGGTCCAGAGCGAGAAGGGTGAAGTCACGTTATACGACCTGGCCACATCCGAAGTGCGCCAGCATTACAACTTTGCCCAGCCAATTGCTTGTAAAGCGTTTTCAGAAGACGGAAAGCGCCTGCTGGTGTTTAGCAATGATCAGACCGTATATTTATTCGATACTACGCAGGCCTCGCAGCCAGAACCTCCAGTGGCTAGCAATCCTGAAAAGTGAGTTATGTTTTATACCCATTTGGCGTCTCCACTGGGGACTTTGTTACTGGCAGCCGACGATAGCGGACTGCGACAGATAAACTTCCCCACAAATAAAGGCCCTGTGAGTCCGGAACCGGCCTGGAGCGAAACCTCTTCAAGCTTCAGTGAAATCGTTCGTCAGTTACGCGCCTATTTCGCGGGAGAACTGGAAACTTTCGATCTCCCCCTCGCGCCCGAAGGCACACCCTTTCAGCAGAAAGTCTGGAACGAACTCTGCGGGATTCCGTACGGCGAGACCATCTCTTATGGTGAACTCGCAAAGCGAATCGGCAATCCCAATGCCAGTCGCGCTGTCGGCCTTGCCAATGGATCAAATCCCATCCCGATCATCATTCCGTGCCATCGCGTAATTGGATCAAACGGGAAGCTGACCGGTTACGGCGGAGGATTGCCGATCAAAGAAAAGCTGCTCGCGCTTGAGAAACGGCAACTCAGGTTGCTGTAGCTACTTCGCCAGCTCTGCTCGCCAGTTGTTGACCATCACCACCGAGTTGGACGTTTCTGCTTTCGTGGAAAGCGAGACCAGCATCTTTTTGAAATCCGGAGCGAAGGCGCCGCTGTTTGCGTCGCTAAAATTTCTACCCGCGAACAGAACGCGCGGAGCTCCAAACTCCAGCGCGTTGTTCTTTTCAGCCACAGGAATCAGGACCGCGGTGGACGCCGCGGGATCGGCATAGACAATGCCTTCATCCTTCATCCCTGGTTTGCCATACCACCACGCGGCGAACCCGCCTTGCGGCGACACCTGGCGCTTCTCACCGGGTCCGGGAAACGGAGTTATATACACTTCATCGCGACCGCTTTCATTCGAGACGTAGACAAGCCAGCGCCCGTCAGCTGAAAACGTGAGACCGCGAATGTTCGCGTCTCCCGACAAGAACACGTAAGGCTTCCGCTCGCCGTTCAGGGGCAGCATCCACACTTCAAACTTCTTGGTGGAAGTGTTGACGGCGTTGTAGGTAAGGAATTTGCCATCTGGCGACCAGTATTGGGGGTGCACGGGAGCTTGCGAACTCAACAATTCTTGTGGCGATCCACTGCCGTCCGCCGTCCTCGTAAGAATTTTCCAGCCTGTCGCATTGTTCAGAGAATATGCCAGCTGCTTGCTATCCGGTGACCACGCGGGATCGTCAGTATCACCATCTTCAAAGGTGAATCGGTTAGCCAGGCCGCGTGACAAATCGTACATCCACAAAGCCGTCTTGCTTCCGTTCTTTTCAGCGACGGTTGCCACTGCCCGCTTTCCATCGGGCGAGACCATGGCTCCGTTCTGCTCGCGTGGCTCGCCGACCTTTCCGACTTGCTTGCCGTCGAGGTCGAGCCATGTCAGTTGCCAGAGCCCGCCGCCTTCCTCGCTTTCGTAAAGGAGGGTATCTCTTGAGGCGGCAAAGTTGCTCACCCAACGCAGCGCTCCAAACTGGAGCTGCTGCGCGATTGGGATGGCCTGCCCGCTGAGCTTTAGCGAACTCGCGCTGAATGGCTGTGCAATCAGGCTGCGTTCTCTCATGTAAAGAAGGTAGCCAGGCTCCACGTATTGGGCGCGGGCCTGCGAAGCCACCACAAAGGTACTTTTCTTATCGTCAAGGCTCACGACATAAATGCCGGTATTGGTGCTGCCTGGAGCACCAATGAAATAGAGGACGTGTTTGCCGTCCGGCAAGAATTGCGGGTGCCGATGGCTCTGGCTCGGCTTGTCCAGAGTGGTCAGCGGCGAGGGTGTTCCTCCGGAGTCCGGAACCGAAAACAAGGGGTTGTCTCCCGCGGGAGAAAATACGATGATTCCGTCTTTGCTCCATGTGGCCCCACGTCCATCCGCCGCATCGCAAATTGTCTGGACAGCGCCGCTCGAGAGGGCGATCTTCTTCAATTTCCCTTGAGCGAAGAATCCGATGTAATTGCCGTCGGGCGACCAGAAGGGATAGCTCGCTTCCTCGGTCCCCAGAATCGGCTGCACAGTCAAGGCGTCAAGCGATCGCACGAAGATCTGCTGCTTGCCCCCCTCGCCGACCGCGGCCATCGCAAGCTTCTTCCCATCAGGGGAAAGGGCAACGGCCGTGTTGATCGAATCAAGCCGCAACTTCGTCGGAAGAAGGAGGTTAGCGCGAAGAACAGGCGCTTCGGACGGGCGATGGAGCAGCCAGCCCGCACTCAACATCACCAGCGCGAGCACGCCGCCGATTGCCCATCCCATCCACTCTCTTCGTTTTCTGCGGGCGGCGATCGGTTTTGCAACGCCCGCCTGCGATCCGCCCTGGCTGATCCACTTCAGTTGCAGCTTGACGTCGTGCGCCGTCTGAAATCGTTCTTCCGGGTCTTTCGCTAGACACGTTCGAATCGTGTGATCAAGCGCCGGCGGCACGAGTGGCTGAATGCTCGAAATCGGCTCGGGTTCTTTCTCCAGAATCGCCGACGCGACCGATAGCATGCTCTTGCCTTCGAATGCGCGCTTGCCGGTGGTCATCTCGTAAAGAACTGCGCCGAGAGAAAAAATATCGCTGCGTAGGTCCGCTTCGCGGCCCTCGATCTGCTCTGGCGACATGTACTGGAACGTCCCGACCAGCGATCCTTGCTGCGTCAGCGGAGTTGCAGGGCTCGTAAGAGTAAGCGCTCCTGTCAGAGCGGCAGGCGCATTCATCGGCGCTGGTGGCTTGGCCAGGCCGAAATCAAGCAGTTTCGCCCCCGATTTCGTCAGCATGATGTTGCCCGGCTTCAGGTCGCGATGTACAACTCCGCTGCGGTGTGCCTTTTCCAGGCCATCGCAAATCTCGCTGCCATATTTCAGAACTTGGTCGGGCGGCATCGCGCCGCGCACCAGGCGATGCGAGAGCGTTTCGCCTTCAAGCAGCTCCATGACGATGTAGCTGATTCCATCCTGATGCCCGACATCGTAGAGCGTGCAGATGTTAGGGTGCGTCAAAGCAGAGATGGCCCGCGCCTCGCGGTCGAAACGTTGCTTGGCCTCGGTATTTGCGAGATGGGAAGGCAAAACCTTGATCGCGACCTGACGGTCCAGCCGCGTATCGCGCGCACGATAGACCTCACCCATTCCGCCAGCGCCCAGCGGAGATTGAATTTCATAAGGGCCAAGTCTTGTGCCAGAGGTGAGAGCCATTGTTTGTGCGTCATTATACTGCCCGTGCTTCGAGGCAATAGCATCGGTTCGGGGAATCGAGTCCGATTTTCTCCGGGTGCCCTGCTAAGATGTCGTGCTAATGTCCTCTTCCTCGCCGCTCGGCCAAACCATTTCTCACTACCGCATCCTGCAGAAACTCGGTGGCGGCGGCATGGGCGTGGTGTACAAGGCTGAGGATACGACCCTTGGTCGCTTCGTCGCTCTAAAGTTTCTTCCTGACGATGTTGCTAACAATGCGCAATCCTTCGAACGTTTTCGGCATGAGGCCCGCGCGGCTTCTGCATTGAATCACCCGAACATCTGCACCATCCACGAAATCGGCGAAGATCAGGGCCGCCCATTCATTGTCATGGAGTTTCTCCAAGGTAGAACGCTTCGCGAAGTCATCCTCGCCAGGCCAATGGAACTGGAACGGCTGCTCGACTTCGGCGTCGAAGTCGCAGACGCGCTCGACGCGGCGCATAGCAAGGGCATCGTTCATCGCGACATCAAGCCGGCGAACTTGTTCATCACCGATCGCGGGCACGCCAAGATTCTCGACTTCGGCCTCGCGAAGATGAACGTGCTGGAATCCGGCAAGGCGAGCTCCGCGCCTACCGTGACGGAAGAGCACCTTACGAGTCCTGGCAGCACGCTTGGCACAGTGGCATACATGTCACCCGAACAGGCGCTCGGCAAAGAACTCGACGCGCGCACAGATGTGTTTTCGTTCGGCGCAGTGCTTTACGAAATGGCGACAGGAACGCTGCCATTTCGGGGAGAAGCCACTGCCGCCTTGTTCGACGCGATCTTGAACAAGGCCCCGGTGCCGGCAATTCGAATCAATCCCGACATTCCGCCCGAGCTTGAACGAATCATCAACACCGCTCTCGAAAAGGACCGCGACGTTCGCTACCAAGGCGCAGCGGAACTGCGCGCCGATCTCAAGCGTCTCAAGCGCGACACGACCTCGGGGAAGATGAGTGTAGCAGTTGCCGCCACAAAGGAGCGCCCAAAAGGCAAATCCCTCTGGCTCTGGCCGTCAACTCTCGCAGGGTTGGTCGCGGTTGCCGCCCTCGTGTGGTATCTCCTGCCAACTGACGTACCCAAAATCACTCGCATCACGCAGATTACGCATGACGGCTATGGCATGGGCAACATGCTTACAGACGGGTCGCGGGTTTATGTCACCCAGTTCAGACCCGACGGGTTGGTGCTTGCACAGGTCGCAGCCACAGGAGGGGAAACTTCAGTGATTCCCGCGCCAGTCAGGAACATGGTGGTTTTCGATATCTCTCCTGACCATTCGCAAATCCTGGCCGGGACCGCGGAGGAATCCGGCAGCGGCGACACGCCCGTGTGGATCGTACCGGTGCCGGCCGGCTCTCCCCGTCGGCTCAGTGACATCGTTGGCGGTACAGGATCTTGGTCCCGCGACGGACAGCAACTGGTGTTCACTAAAGGTTCGGCCCTTTACCTCGCCAAGGCCGATGGCTCCGCGCCGCACCTTCTCGCGTCTGTCAGTGGTTTGCCGTTCGCGCCACGCTTTTCTCCCGATGGAAAACGAATTCGTTTTTCCCTCGGGAGCCTGGCGAACACTACATCGATATGGGAAGTTCGCACGGATGGGGCCAATCTCCACCAACTTCTCGCCGGATGGCATAGTCCTCCAAACGAGTGCTGCGGTCGGTGGACAGAAGACGGCCGCTACTATGTATTTGTCGGTGTCGCAGCCGAGAACGCTACAAGTGCGCAAAGTAACATCTTTGTTCTCGCAGAGCCGAGTGGCATCTTCCGCAAAGCTTCCAGCATGCCCGTCCCGCTCACGACAGGTCCCGTGCAGTATGGATGGCCCACACCCGATCTTGGCGGCCATAAGCTGTTCGTACAGGGCGTCCAGCCGAGGGCGGAGCTTGTACGTTACGATTCCGCAAGCAAGCAGTTTGTCCCCTTCCTGCAGGGTATTTCTGCCACCGATATAGACTTTTCGCGCGACGGCAAATGGGTCACCTATGTTAGCGTTCCCGATCTCACGTTGTGGCGGAGCCGCGCCGATGGCACTGATCGCTTGCAACTCGCGCCGGGTGCTGCCGAACTTCCTCGCTGGTCGCCAGATGGGACGCAGATTGCGTATCACGCGGCCGAGTTCGGCAAGCCTTGGAAGATTTTTCTGGTTTCCGCACAAGGTGGTCAACCACAAGAACTATTACCGGAGGACTCCCCCGAAATGGACGCTACTTGGTCTCCTGACGGCACCCAGTTGGCTTTCGGACGCCTATCGGGCGACACTGCCAATGCTCAGATTTACTTGGCTGACGTGAAGACCCATAAGATATCGGACGTTCCAGGATCCAAGGGCCTCTTTTCCCCAAGGTGGTCTCCGGATGGGCGCTATCTTTCTGCTGTCGCTGTGGAGACTTCGCAAAAACTCATGCTGTATGACTTTCACAGCAAAAAGTGGACAGAGTGGTGCAGCGAGAAAGAAAACTTTGACTATGGGCAGTGGTCGCGGGACAGTCGTTCTTTCTATTGGGACAACTTTGGCTCCAATCCGAAGTGCCACAGGATAAAGCTCGGCGAACACCGCGTCGAGGACCTCTTCAGCCTGAACAGTCTGCGCAGGTACTTTGGACCACTTGGCTCATGGAGCGGCCAAACGCCGGACGACTCGCGGCTTTTCGTACGTGATGTCAGTACACAGGACATTTACGCGCTGGATGTGGATTTCCCGTAGGGAACTTTGACTACAAAGGCGCCACAAGACTTCTAACCACCCGGTTGTCCCATGTTTTCGGCGGCCGGTTGCCCCACCCCTTCCGGCGCATTTGCCGGAGGGTGGGGATGTTGACTTCCTTTGATTCTGCAGAGTGTTGATAACAAGGAAAAATCCGCGGAATCCGCGTTAATCCGCGGTAATGAAGTTCTTTCATCCTTCGGTTACCATAAATCAGGCTCACCGCCGCATCGAATCTAATATGAAAAGACTCGCTCTTGCGTTACTCGTCCTAAGCTCTTTCGCGCTCGCGCAGGATCCTTCACTGCTTCGCCCACCTAAAGGCTCTAATGTCGCCCTGGTGGTTTTCCAGGACCTGCAATGCCCCAAGTGTCGCACCGATGCCCCGCTTGAAGAGCAGGCGGCGAAAGCGCACAAGATCCCGCTCGTGCGTCGCGATTTCCCTCTGCCGATGCACAATTGGTCATTTCAGGCGGCGATCTGGGCGCGCTACTTTGATTCGCAGGGCAAAGATCTTGGCAATCAGTTCCGCGATTACATTTTCCAGCACCAGCCGGAAATTACTCCCGACAATTTGCAGAGTTTCATTCAGAAGTTCGCGACCGAACACAAAGTGGATGTTCCGTTCGTTGTGGATCCGCAGGGGAAGTTTGCTGCTCAAGTGAATGCCGATAAAGCTTTAGGAAACAAAGTAGGAATCCAGCACACCCCGACCATCTACGTGGTCAGCAACAATCCCGCACGTCCTTTCATCGAAGTCACCGATGACAAGCAGCTATTTCAGATCATCGAGGCGATGCAGAACGAGTAGGAAGTCAGAAGTAAGAAGTCAGAATGCAGAAGTAAAACCTCCAGCACTTAGTAATCAACATCTCGTCTCGCCGGCAAAATCCCGGGCAGAAGCGGCAGTTTCTTACTTCGGCATTCTGATTTCTTGCTTCTGACTTCTCACGCTCACCGGAAGTTGCTGAACATCACCAGGTCGGAGTCGTTGACCCGGGCGCGGGTGATGGCGATCTGCTTTCCATCAGGCGAGAAGGAATACTCCGCAACCGCAAGCGGCTCTTCCTCCAGATGGGTGATCTGCGTGGGCGCGCTCCCGTCCAGCGGCTGATAAAAAAGATTTGATCCGGCGCCAGTTGACTTCGCGAGAATCAGCGCGCGACCGTCCGGCGCCCACCGCGGAGAATGCGTCAGGCCAATGCCGGGCAACGTGATCTTGTTCCCACCATCCAGGTCCTGAACGACAATCACGTTCTTGTGTTCAGCAGTCCGGATAAAAGCGACCCGCTTGTCGTCCGGCGATAATGTCGCGCCGCTCTGGGCGGCCTTAGCAACAGTTTCTGATTTGCCGGTCTCGGTCGAGATGCGCCTCAGCTCCGGCCCGAAGAAATCGACGTAATAAACCCACTTGCCGTCCTTGGTGCAGACCGGATTCTCGGCGTCGCGCTCAGAAGTTAGCTCTTTCGTTTCCCCACTGCCGAGAACCTCGCGAAAAAGATTGAGTTGGTTTTCACGAAAGAGTGCGAATACGACGGCGTCGCGGCCGCACGAAATCGGATACAGCGCAGTCGTGTCGCGGTCTGGGATCGGCATGCGGGCTGTCCCATCCGGGTTCATCCGAAAACTGTGCAGAGTCTGATCGGCGAGATAGAGCTTGCCGTCAATGCCCCAGTCTAGAAAACCTCCGTCGGCTTGCCCGTGCGTGATAGGGGCGGGATTGAACTTTATTTCTCCCGGCAGCTTGGCGGGAACGCTTCCAACATATAGCGCCGAGGATCCCAACTCTTGGACCGTGACCAGCGCCTTGCCATCCCCAGTAATTGAAATGCCGTGATACTCGTTCAGATCATTCGTCAGGTTCTGTACTGCTCCAGATGGATAAGGCTGAAATTTGATTTGCGGCCGCAGATTCATCTGCCCGGTTCGCACTTGCAAAAACATACCAACCGCGTCAGGAAGCCAGGCGACGCCATCCACAAGAAACTCGTACGGAAACGTCTTTACCAGTTCTCCCTGCGGCGTGAAAACCAGAACCGCGCTAAGCCTATCCTTCGTGAGTTGATACTGCGCGGCGGCGATGAACTTGCCGTCCGGGGACCACGAGATGCCGGTATTTCCTACCGCCAGCGCCTCGCGTTCCGTGATCACATGCCGATTGCTGCCGTCGCTGTTCGCGACGACGAGTTGTGGCTGGCTGCCATGACCGGCGTCGAAATGGCCAAAGACGATTTGCTTGCCATCAGGGGAAAAAGCGACTGCGGTATCTATGTCATCCAGGATGCGCTGCGGCGCTCCACCAAGGCTCGGCACGGAGTAGAGAGCAAGCTCGCCGTCTCCATTGCTAGGGTCATTGTGCTCGTAGTAGATGTAATTGCCGTCGGGAGTGAAAGCGGGCTGGCGATTGCCGAACGACCCCACGCCCGCGGGGACTACCTGGGCCTCGCTGCCAGTGGCGATTTGCTTCACCCAAAGGCTCTGCTGTTCGCCGCGCTTGATATAAGCAGCATAACGACCATCCGGAGAAATAACGCCGGAGATTGCGCCCCCGTTTTCGGTGAGCTGTGAAATCTGCATGTTCTGCGGATTGACGACCGCAGTTCGGTTAAAGTGCTCGTAAAGCGCAAACGCCCCGGTCAACAGGGCGGAGATGGCGAGGCCCAGGATCAAGCGGAGATGCAATCGGCGAGGCGCGACTCCACCGGGCTGGGCCGCTGGAGTGCTTGGGGCCGACGGCGCACGCGACTGAACTGCCGAGGCAGCGGCGGTTTCGAACGAACTTGCGGGCGAAAGCGCCCGCGCCACACGGCCTGACGAACTTGACGCGCGCTTGATTCGCCTGAGATCGGCGCGCACCTCTGCCGCAGACTGCGCTCGCAGGTCACGGTCCTTTTCAAGGCATTTCAGGATGACATCGCCGAACGTCGGCGGCAAGAGCGGATTCAGGTCGGTGGGTGGCGGAGGATTCTTTTCGAGAATGGCGCTGAAAATCACTGCGGACGTTGGCCCCTCGAATGGCAGACGCCCCGTCGTCATTTGATACAGCACCCCACCAAAGCTGAACAAATCCGTTCGCGCGTCCACGTCTTCGCCACGCGCCTGTTCCGGAGACATGTACGCTACGGTGCCGACGGTTGAGCCAGGACTCGTCAGCAGCGGACTGTCCAGCGTTGCACCGATGGTGACAGCTGTATGCTCGTGTTCTTTGGCAAGCTTGGCCAGTCCAAAATCCAGCACCTTGGCGCGTCCGCGACTGGTGATGAAAATGTTCGCCGGCTTGATGTCGCGATGAATAATGTTTTTGCGATGAGCGGCGTCGAGGGCGTCTGCGACCTGAATTGCAATGTCGAGAAGTTGGTCGTTCGTTAACGGTTTTCCTAGAAGGCGCGCGGAGAGTGGCTCGCCGTCGAGCAGTTCCATCGCGATAAATGGCCGTCCCTCGTGCTCGCCTATTTCGTAAATAGTACAAATATTTTCGTGATTAATGGCCGAGGCGGTGCGGGCCTCCATTCGGAACCGCTCTAGCGACAGTCCGTTGGGCGCCATTTCACGCGGGAGGAACTTGAGCGCAACGCGGCGCCCGAGTGTGAGGTCTTCCGCCTCGTACACCACCCCCATGCCGCCCCTGCCCAGCTCGCGGAGGATTTTGTAGTGCGAAATTATGGAGTCAATCAAGGAGGAACCCGCAGGAGAGCAATAGTAAGGAGTCGGGCAGAGCAGGTCAAATCGCGAAGTCGTTAGCGGGTGCTATCGCCTGTATCTGTTGAAAAATGTCGGTTCACGACGCGCTTTTTTGCCCTGTTGGTTTCGTGGTTATTGGCTTCTTTAGTTTCTTCAGGCGAGGTTCATGCAGTTGCGATCTGCGGGGTCGG
>Ga0075425_100001995_pt1 | contig 20168 bp, 10 predicted proteins | sample SoiMethybrSBSTD4_FD_75300 | JGI IMG/M metagenome (GOLD analysis project Ga0075425, IMG submission 75300) | Bulk soil microbial communities from a Populus tree surrounding site in Tennessee, USA - Soil MetaG P. TD hybrid SBSTD4 | ecosystem: Environmental > Terrestrial > Soil > Tree plantation... | reverse complement strand
GCGCATCTCCGCGTTCCGCATGCCCGTGGAATACAGCACCATCAGCATTGTGCGGTCGGTGAGGGTCCGCGCGGCATCGATCAATCGGGTGACTTCCTCGACCGTGAGGATCGTCGGCAACCGACGGGGCACCTTCGGGTACGGAATGTCCTCGAGGAGATAGCGGCGTTTCAGCGTCTTCACGAAGAAGAACCTGAGCGCGGAGACGCGAAGCTTCACGGTCCGCGGCTGCAGCTTCTGGTCGTTCAGCAGGTACGCCTGATACTCGCGCAAGTGGTCGCGCGTGAGCTGGTCAGGCGATCGTTTGAAGTGCCTGGAAAAGTGTTCGACCGAGCGCAGATACGCGTGGATCGTATTCGCGGCGTAGTCTCGACGCTGGAGTTCTTCCAGCATCATCGTTCTGAGATGGGTCACAGGTGCCTCCTTGTGACCCACACCCTACCGCTCGATCGCGCCCACGCGTAGCGTCCGCCGCGCCAGCGGCTTCGTTCAAACGCCGATCTGATGACCTGCGGCGGATCACGTAAACGAAAGGCGACTGATCATTACGCAGCATCGACATCGTGTCGTCTGGACGCGCAGAGGGGCCTGCGTCCGTCGGCGGCGTTCGGGAGCGCACGAGAGGAAGCGTTAGCCGCATTGCGTGCGCCGGGTCTCCCTTTCTAGAGCGTGGATTGAGCGGGTTACCGCGCACCGATTTTGGCGCAGGGGTCCAGAACGGGCAAGGAATTAATCGACGGGGGACCGGAGAATCACGAAGCCGATTGTGGACACCGACATCACACCTCGCGCGGCGCGACCCTCACGGGGCGACGTCGAACTCCTGTCCGTCCTGGGCTGCTCGTAAGCCGCGTCGAGTGGCAAGGGTCGGAACCGAGCGGGTCAGGCTCGCGAGTGACTCGCGGGTTGAGCGTGTAGCAGGATCCGCTGGGACCAGTGACGCCTCGTCAAGCGCCACTCTCAGCCGCCCACGGCAACGCGCACAGGCCACGACATCGAGCGCCGGAATTACGAATCGTTCTTTGGCGGACCGTCGGCTTCGCCCTGTAGCCAGGTATCGATGGAGTCGGTGTCCTCTTCCGGTTGCTGACCTTTCGTCGATGCCGTTTGATGCCAGAGCCGAGCCTCTGCCGCGGACATTCCGCATGGATGAGCGGTGCGCGATTCGACAGTGAATGCGTGCTGAAAGGAGCCGCAAATCTACTCCGCGTTGTCGTGGACTGCAACAGCAAACGGACCGGATGAGCAACGGGGCAATCCCGTCGGCGGCCAGTCGGGTTGCGCACGACTGCTTGCAATTGCGGCCGACCAGGCGACGTCGGAGTGACGCGGCAGCGGCGATTCTTGAACCCTGACTGACTTCGCTACAGTCCTTGTCACCATGAACCGATAGCGAAATCATCTCACTGACTGCAGGATGACCGCCGAGACGGGCGAACGTTCCCCCGACGGACCGCCGTATCGCTGGATTGGAATTGGAGACACTTGTGAAGAGACTGCTCGCTGTCGTCGGCATTGTGATGTTCGGCTCCATCGTCGGCGCTGCCAAGGTTGATGGCCGCCTTGCGACCGTCAGGAAGGCCTTCGTTGTGCCCGTCGACGAACTTGGCGATGACAAACCCGTTGCCGCATGCTTCGCGGAGCATCTGTCGAAGATGACTCCTATTCAACCCGTGGAGACAAAGGATGAATCCGACGTGATCTTTCGTGTGAAGTCGCACCTCCCGAGCGCCACCACGCGTGTGATGGTGGGCATGATGGGCGGTTCGCCAAGCGCCGATGTCAGCGCCGAACTGCCTGACGGCACGAAACTCTGGGCGGACGGCGCCAAGCTGCGTCGCGCCATCGGAAGGTTTGGAAAGCTGGACAACAGTGACGGCACGAAGGGAGTGGAATGCGGGCTCGCCGACGAGCTCCTCGACACGCTACGCTCGGCCATGCGGCAGGCGCGCGACAAGAAATAAGCCAGAGTCAAGCTGACCGCGCGAACTTGAACGGCGCCAGCCTGCGGCGAGCGTTACGCACTTTCTGATGGATCGATGACGCCAACTGCCTTTCGGCGACTTTGTCCAGCGTTAGAGCACTATTCTCCGGCAAAGGCGTTCAACCCCGAGCTCGGGTTGCGTACGGCTTCGCAGATCCTTGACATGAGCGCAGATAGCCAGGGTGTGGTCTGGGCGAAATTTCTGCACGACAACGAGTACCAGCCTTACAGTCGCGATCATTGGAAGGCTCACTCCAGGTTCAAACGCCGCGCTGGTGAAGTCGGCTGCAACCTCATCGTCAAGGATGCCAGTGTCGAGGATCGTTCCTACATCTTGGGCAACAATTTTCCGCTTGGTGACGGCTCGTGCCTCGGCACGACGATTCGACTGAACCACAATCGGCCTGGCGATCGCGAAATTACGCGAGAGGACTGGTTCAGAATTCTCAACGGCATGTTTTGGGTGTTTGATGCCCCTTACGTGAACCCTGGCGTGTTGAATCACTTGCGGGCGGCGGCTCAGAATGGCGCACTCGTCCGCGTGCGAATCGAAACCACGGCGCTCGCCGACGAGCAGATTGCTGAGAAGATTCGGGTTAGCGCGATCAACGGCGGGGGCTCGAACGGTGCATGTCCTCGCGGAACTGCAACATATCAATTGCTCTCGGAGTGGGCGGGTCGTTGGCCTCCCAAAGAGATCGGCATTCTCGATGGACTCTCAGCTTCGCTGTGTTCCGATCTGCTCAAAACCGGCGGCCTTGTCGCGTCGATAGTGTGATGTCTCGCAACGCCTACGGTACCTGGAAAAAGGCGGATATACGTCCGCATTCGATCCGATGGGAATGATGTTAGCGACCGCTTGCTCGACATCAGGGAGGCGTCCATATACGAACTACTAGTTGTCGTTCAGGCCATCTGGGTCGCGTGTGTGTAACCGCTCTTTCCACGTGCCTTCGAGGCGAATGACGGCAGCTTCGTCCATGTCCGGCGAGACTCTCTGAAGGATGCTGAAACGGAAATTCTTGGGGTCGCGTTTGCGCAGTCGAACGTTCCCGCCGTGTCCGGTCCGGGCGTATGCGAGCCGACGCTGCAGGATGTTCTCGCGACCATACGCCGATCCGACGTAGCCTCTGCGATCGGACACGTCGAATATGTAGTAGATCCCTCGCCATTGCGAGAGCATTGATTTTAGGCGGGACGGAAGTACGCCAAGGTCCTCGCGAGTCAGCGCGATCTCGTCCCAAGCTCTCGTTTCGCGATCGAGTGCACTGTCTTCAAGAACCGCGAGTACAGGAAAGGCGTTCAGATGCGCTCGCCGCCACCAGGATCGTTCCGGCGGCGGCCAGCCGATAACGAGCTTGCCCTTCCAATCCGCATAAAACGGCTCAAGTTTCAGGTCGAACCAAAGAACGGAAGAACGGTGCTCGCCGAACCCGTTCCATCCAAATCGTGCGAGCTCGCCGTACGCTTGAATTCGCCAGAACTGCTCGCGGGTAAGTCTCCTGGACGAACCGATCCTGTACAGACCCACGAAGAGCGCCTTTCCCGGTCCATGCGCGACGAAGGACGCCAGATATTCCGAGCGCTGCATCGAGGCCTCGAGCCTCTCGCTTTGGGTCTGCTGATACGCGTTGAACAGATCGGGCTGTTCAGCTGCAGCCAGGGAAGCACTTTCCGAAGTTCTGGTTCGGCTGGCCGATGCCGCAGGACAAGAACGTGCGTCGGATCGAGTTTCTTTCCGACCAACAAGTCTTCAAAGTTCATGGAGCCTCGAACGGTCTCGCGCGTACTGGTCCTTACCCAAACCGGTGCGATGTGAATCGGTCGATTGTGTCCAGAAGAATTGTCCGACGGTCGACTGTGACGGACCGACCTTGTCGTGCAGTATCTCCTATGTCTAAAACCCAGGAAGGCGCCGAACCTGCCTGGATGCTACGAGCGCGTCGAATTGCGCTCGAAGCTGACGGACGAATTGCTCGCTTCTGATGACGACGCCCGCCTCGACGTTCCGCTGATGCGCCCATTCCGTGAAGTTCGCCGACGTGATCAAGGCGACATCATCGTCGACGACGACGCACTTGGCATGCCACGTGGCGCGCTTGTCTGAGTGCTCGAGGAGGCCTCGAGGATCGTAGTAGACCTCCGGTCGGCGCGCTGACGGCCACTCGCGTCCAAGCTCCTCGCCAAACTCGCGCAGCAGCTCCGAATCGAGGACCGTGTCGCGCCACTCGCGGCCGACGTGGACGAACAGTCGCACTCGCAGCTCTGGGATCTCGTCCATCCGCCGTGCGAGCGGGGCGAAGACCGTGGCGCACTGGCGTATGACGAATGTGCTGACCAGCACGTCGCGTCGTGCGCATCCAAACAATTCCTGGACCACGACTGATGTGTCTCGGCTCTGGGCTGTCTGACACTCGGGGCCAGTCCAGACAAGCTGGGCATCGACGTGTCCGGCGCGGGCCTCGGCGAGGGCCGCGTTCGCCTCGAGCAGCAGCGCCAGATGGTTGGGCGACATCCCTTCGGCCTGCAGCCGGACCACTTCGTCGACCACTGCCTGCGGCGCGGCGACGATCTTTGCGATGGAAAACGCCGACGCGTGCGATCCGAGCTGACCCGAGCGAAATGCATCCGCCAGCCGCCTCAGCGTTCCGCCCGACGCGTTGCGGAATGCATCGGGCACTGGCTACACCTCGTCGGGGAAGAACGCGGCGTCGCCCTCGTCGACCGTCGGAATGACGAGAGCACGATCGAGGAAGTCGTTCCGCTTTTCGCAGGAGCTTTCTGACAGGAGGACGCAGCCGTGGCACGCGGCGCCGAGCAGGAACCGCTCCTCCTCCTGATTGTTCGGTTGATGGTGCGCGCAGACGGGATCGTTGGCGCACAGTCGACCGAGATCGAGCGCCTGACGGAGGTAGTCGCCGATGCGATCCGCGGCTTCAACCAGACCGCCAAGCGTGCCCTCCGCGTCTGGACTCGCCGTGTAGAGCAGGATTCCCGAGCCCGCGTCGCCGACGTAGATCCGCTCGCGAATGGAGCTCGCGGCGTATCCACAATCGAGGGCGACGGTCGTAATCAACAGATGCGATAGCGAGTGCAGCATCACGTACGGCAACCCTGGGAACGCCGCCTTCGCGCCGGTGTGAGTCTTCTTCCACGCCGTGAACCCGCCGACCAGTTGCGCACCGCGCGCCTTGACGGACGGTCGTTCGAGCCATTTCTGGATCGCCGTCCGGCTGAACGCGATGAAGATGCCCTCGCCCCGATTCTCGACGGCGGGGATCCACGAGGTTTCCCGTGCAAGGGCGGCCCGCTCGACGTCGAGCTGCAGCTCGCCGTTCACATCCGACACAGCCGCCTCGAACCGCGTGAAGCCTACCTGCGCGGTTACCTCGCGCAGTCGATGGATCTTGACGACGCGCTCGATGCGGCTCGCGATGGCCGGCTTCGTCTTCGGAATGGCGATGGACCTCGCGTAGTAGATGCCGCCGGGCCGGTCGTCGCCCACCTCGGGCTCGGCCGAAAGCAACGTCTCGAGCTCCACTTCACGGATGCCGCGCGTCTCCGTCGTTTCCCCGCCTTTCCGCCGCTGAATCTCCTTCCACACGTCGGCGTCTGAAACTCCTTCGAGCGCGGCGCTCACTCGCTGTTTCTTGCGCTCGCGGGTCACATCGGCCTTCGACTCGCAGTACTGGAGGAATTCGGTCCAGACCGCGTCGACCGCCGCGCGAATCGCGCCGCCAGACTCGGGAATTGAAATTACCGACATCGTCTGCGCGAAGTAGGCATTCGACGCGGACCTCACAAGGAGCCGGCTCGGTTGCGCGGCGCCGGAGCCGCCGCAGCTCTCGCGCGCGTACGCGCCGAGCCACGGGCGATGTCCCTTGCAGTAGCCCAGCGGGGCTTTCTGAAAATCCGTTGCCGCCGAGAGGTCGCGCGATTTGCCGCACTCGCATCGAATCGTGATTGCGGTCAGATCACCGCTGGTGCCGCGTTCATCCATCCAGAGCGGCTGACGCAGGCATTTGTCGTCTGGACCGTGGACGAACAGTCGCCAATCGATGTCGCTGACATGGCCGCGCGTGCAGGCCTGGACGAATCTAACGGGAACAACCCTGTACCGCTTGCGATTTATGACGTAATGGCGCTTGTCGAGATCCACACGAGGCACGAGCGGGCGAGAGCGAACGCCCGTCTCTTTGTTCTTGATTTCGTATTGCGCGATGAACCACTCGGGAAACAGCCAGGCTGTGATTCCCGTCCGCGGCGCCAGCGGATCGTCCGGATCCGGCGGAGGCGCGTAGAACTCGACCGACGGCAGGCCGAGTAGTGCGCTCACCTTGGCGGCGAGGCGCTCTTCATGAATCGGGTGATCGCGCCAGCCGGTCCAGTGATCCAGACCGCCGATGATGACGGCGTGGTCCGGCAGATCCACCATCGCTCCCGGGCCGAACGTGGTGACGATCTGGCTTTGGCGAATCTGACCGTGTGGCTTTCGATTGGTCGCTGCACCGCGGGGCGGACTCATGGCGCCTCGTCCTCGTCGGACGCTTCGACCTCGATGTTATCGAGCGACTTCACCCAGAGGTTCACCGGCGGCTCGATGTCGCGCAGCGACCGCGGAGCCCTGAACTTTCTCGCGTCGGCACTGAGATTGCCGAGATCGGGATCGAGCGGATCATGCAGGAGCGCTGGCCCGTCGGCATTTTCGTAGCGCTGGTACACGAGCCGCGCACCGGATTGTTGCTGCCGCTCCGCGACCTTGAACCACGAATCGAGCAGATCGTCCGCGCGCGCACGGATAGCAGCCTCGGCGCGCTCTTCTTCCTTCGGAGCGTTGCTGCGGTGCGCGCGCACACGGGCGGCGAGGACCGAGGGCACGGTCGTCAGACGTGGCCTCTCCGTGACCATCGCAATCGCACCGCGCGGTGGCGTCAATGGCGCGCGGCCGTGCCGCGCGAGCGAAACGACAACGGCCGGCAACGCGCGATCGAGAGCGCGCGAGGCGAAAGGTGTCACGCTGGTGGCTTCGACGGCTCGATAGAACGCTGCGTGGAAGGCCTCAAATCGCTCGAGATGCGAGCGATCGCGCGGACGATGGACGTTGAGCAAGGTGACCACGAGGCCAGGCTTGTCGGCGTCGCGTCCGACACGGCTGGTCGCCTGGATGTATTCAGCTGCCGCCTTCGGCTGACCGAGCACGACCATCAGCCCGAGACGCGTGATGTCCAGGCCGACCGAAATCATGTTCGTTGCCAGCGCGACGTCGACGTGCTCCTTGTCGGCAAACGATAGTGCGAGCTTCCGCTTGGCGTTGGCGACCTTGTTGGTGCTTTCACGGGACGTCAGCTCGACGACTTCGCGCGCAATGTCGCGATCTGCAAATGTTGAGGCCGCATCCGAGATGCGCTTCTGACCGCTGTAGGCCGAAACACGCGACGCGACCTCGTCTTCGACGATCCGGCGGCTGCCACCAAGCTCGCGGAGGCTGCCGAAGTATCCGACCAGCGTCATGTAGGGATCGGCGGGCGCCTGCGCTCCACCTGCGTCGAGCCGTGCCCGCTCGGCGGCCGCGAGCAACGCGAGGTAGGTGCGCAGCAGAACGACCTTCAGGCTGCGTCCTTGCGCCGCCAGGCCGACGTAGAGTCGACCGGGCCGCTCGGTAAGCGCCTTCGTCTTTGCAAAAAACGAATCGCGTCGGTTCGGACCTGGTGGCGGAAAGATCTCCACGCCGTTTCGCGCAAAGAGCGCGCGAATCTGATCGCTCGCGCGGCGGACTGTCGCGGTCGAGGCCAGAATCTTTGGCCTCACGCAGTGGCCATCGATCTCCGTCGTCGCTAACGAGTCGACCGCCGTCTCATACAACCCGGCCATCGTCCCGAGGGGGCCGGAGATCAGGTGCAGCTCGTCCTGGATGATGAGATCCGGCGGCGCGAGCGGAACGGCGAGCTTTTGACCGACTCCGGGCACCGCGGCGCCGTAGAAGCCGGAAGCGTCGAATCGATCGGCGCCGCCGAGCAGGACGCCGCTTTCGCCGACCCACGGCAGATTCGCGAACTTGTCTACTGTCGCAATCACGAAGCACGGCAGACGCCGGAACAGCGGCTCGTCGACGGCGACGATCGGCAGGGCGCCCTTACCCGAACGAAACGGACACGCCGGATTTGCGCAACCGATTCTGAGCTCTCGCGGTTCGTCGGCGGTCGGCGAAAGCTGGAACGACAGGCCCGTGAATTTCGTGCCGCACCACGGACAGTTCTCCAGTGGAATCGGCGCTGGACGGTTCTTCGTGTCGCCTTGGAAGTACATCGTCTTGGCGCGGGCGGAGCGCCGATCGTTGTCGCCCTTTCTGCCCATACGGTTCGGCGTCGCGGCGCGGCCGACCCACAAACCGATCTCGAACGGCCACTCACCGAGCGCCTTGCCCGCATCGTCTCGCCGCAGCATCTCCAGCGCGCACATCAGGGTCGCAGCGCGACTGAGCTGATCGAGCGTCAGGAGTCGTAGGGTGTACCGCATCAGCACGGTCACGCCTCCGGATTCGAGACCTTCATGTCGTAGACGCCGCAGCAGAATGACAAACGCGGCGAGGCCCAGGTAAGCCTCGGTCTTGCCGCCGCCGGTGGGAAAGAAGAGCAGATCGACCAGCTCGCGGTCCGGGTGCGTTGGCGTGACGAACGAGCGCAGATTCATGAGGACGAATGCGAGCTGGAACGGTCGCCACGCTGGCGGGTCGAGCGAGGTAGGCGACTTGCCGGTCTCCTGACTTCGTCGCTGCCGGGCGGCGAGCGCCATCGCGCGATTCGCCAGTCGAAAGGCGTCGAGCACGCGCGGCTCGTCGAGCAACGCCAATCCATCGTCAATGCGCTTTGCTGCGCGGCGCGCCGCATCGAGGAGATCGGCAGCGACCTCGGCACGATGCTTCTCCTTGGGCGCGGCGGCGGCCTGATCGTCGATCCACTTAACGTACTCAGCGACGAGCGACGACAGCGACGCACGCAGCGTCGCGGCGTCCGGCGCGGCGGCGAGCGCCTCCATTCCGAGCTCGACGTTCTTTAATTCGGCGGGTTCGACACGCTCGACCTCGCACTGCGGCATCCATGTCGTTTGGACCGTGCGGCATTCCCGTCCGGTCATGACGCCGTGCACCGACGTGCCGTGGCCGACCGCGAATTCCATCGTGTCGCGGTATTGCAGGTCGGCGATTCGCTCGTCCGGATCGTGATGCTCGTGACCGCGAGGATTGGGACGAGCGACGAAAGGCCGATCCGATTCGACGGTCAGTGAAGCCTGGAAGACAAAGCGCTCGTCCTTGAGATCATCGAGCCCTTCGAGCGCCTCGCGGCGGTTGACGAAAAAGACGGAGGCTGCTCGTGTGCCCGCCGGCAGGCCAGGCATGTCCTCGAGACCGCGGACGCGGCGAATCGACGACACGATCTGGAGACCGCCACTTTCCGGGATGTCCGCTGCCGCCGGCCGCGCGCGATCTTTCACGATCTGAATCGTCACGCGCTCTGATCGTTCCGTGCGCCGCCATTCGCCGGTGAGCGCGCCGTCTTTCGCGATCGCTTTGTAGTCGCCCCAGCGTGCCGTGACCGTCAGCATTGTCGCGTCCGGCGGGACGAGCACGCTCAGCCCCATAGACGAGGGGAAATGGCTGCGGCGCGCGGCTCGCGGTTCCGGCGGTCCGTCGTCTTCGTCGGCCTCGGTCGAGGCATCGCCGCATTCCAGCTCGCCCTGCGTGTCGTTGTCGTCGCGCTTCTGCTGCGCGGGCGCATTCCAGGGAACGAGGAATCCTGTCAGGTACCAGCGCGACGGCGCGATCGGGAGGATTTCCGAGGCCTGCGGCTCGTCCGGCCGCGGCCCAATGAGGTCGAGGCGGAGGGCATGCGTCAGAAAACTTCGAACGTCGGCGCTGGTCGTCACACCCCCCTCGAAAGGCCGATTCTAACGCACCGTATACATTGCGTTTGTTGAGAGGTCGCCGACCGGTTTCGAAAGAGGTGGCGGCCCTTTTTGGACGGCTCGAGGAAGATAGCGAAAAAGCCCCGGCGCAGTTCAGGCACCGTCATCCAGCAGCGACGGATTGACGGCTTTCGCCCTCTTGCGTTTCGGTGCCGATGTCGACGCCGCCGATCCTGCCAACCGTTCTGCTGCAGCGCGCTCGGCGTTCAGCGCCAGCAGACGACCGACCACCTCGTCGCGCACGTCATCGGGCCAGCGGTACCGCCACGGCTTCTTCTTGCTTCCCTTCTCTGGCGCGTCGTCCTCTTCGTCCTTGAAGTCAAGGATGAAATCGCAACGCGCCTGGATGTCGGTCCAGTTGTATGCACTGAGAACAGCGCGGTCAGTCGCGTCGTGTAACTCCCGCAACCGCGCCACAGCCGCTCCTTGCTCGTCTGGATCATTGAATCTGTTATATGTTTGCGTAAGCCCTTCGTTATTGTCGATCATGAGGGCTGCTCGATATTTGTATTCCTCTCGGCCCACCTTTTCGAGCAATTCGTTGGTCTGCCAGCCGTCTGGAAACGGATACGTCTCAAAGCAGTCAGACGGCGTGTATCTCAAGTCGTCCTTCATCGAGGATCCAAGAAAGCGCGCCCATACTTCGTGAACTCGGCTTTGTAGACATGCGAACGCGGCGAACGATTCAAGGGCAAAAAGACAGAGGCTGTCCGCAAACACTCTGTCTGTCGGCTGAAAAGCGAATGCGATGTTGGCACTAACGCGGCAATTTGCCAACACGCGGCCTTGATCGCGAATCAACCGATAGAAGTCAGGACGATGAGCCTGGAAAGCCCACCACCTCCTTTTGAGCGGAATATTGTTCGGATTGGCACCAAGGCTCTCACGGAAGGGCTTCACCTTTTCGCGAAGTATTCGTTCGAGGTTCGGCCATTGTTGAAGCTCCTCCTCATTAGAGATATCCGAGAGGTAAATGACAAATCTGTTCGGAGATTGGGTCGGACTCTGATTGAACTCCTCACCGCCGATGTACGGCACGACACGGCCCACGTATTTTTCGTCACGTCGCAGCCGCACCGCCTCCTGTAGCGGCGTTGCCTCTGGGTCGCGGTCATCGAATAAAAACCCCTTGCCGTACACCAGACTTCCGATAGAGAACATCTCGTTGATACCGCTCAGTCGAACCGGCTCTTCGATGACAGCGCCCTTCAGAAGAAACGGTGAGATGCTGTCAACGACGCGCCCATCCAAAACCACAGCGCCTTCGTACGTTCCTCGAATGACATGAACGACGCTGACAATGACGGCAGCCCTTCCCGGCCATACGAGGCGCTTGGTCGCGGAGAAAACTGTCCCGCCATGTTTGGCTATCCAGGAAAGCCCACCGTTGCGCGTGTCGCCCTGAGAGATCGTCTTCGTGGCAACAAATCCGAATGCTCCACATCGCCGGAGATGGTCGTACCCTCGCCGGAAGAAGTACGCAACGAGATCACAGCGGTTTGCGGCAGGTTCATACGCCGTAACTAAGTGCGAAAAATATGACATCCCAAGGTGTTCTGAAATCCCTGGGCCGCTCATGAACGGTGGGTTACCGACGAACGCATCAAACCCGCCGTTCTCGCGGGTGAAGACCTCTGGGAATTCAATCTGCCAATGAAACGGTGGAATCGCATGTTCGTGTCGACGCAACACTTCTGTAATTGCAGCCAACCGCTCCCGCTGCGGTGGCGCAGTCGGGTCCGCGTTTAGCCACTCCTGTACTTGTCCCGCATAGGCGGCGAGCTGCGTCTTGCGATCCTTCGGCTTGTCGCGCTCGAAGAACGCCGACACCACGAGATCGCCGATGATCCGCACGTCCGCGAGCGCGTCCTCGGCGTCTCGGAGTAGCTGCGTCTTCCGCTGCACGTCGTCGGACGTCGCGAGCCCTTGAATATGCTCACGCAACCGCTGCGCTTCAGCCACGCGTGTGTCGATTAACCCGCGGACTAGTGGCAGTTGCTCTTGCCTCTCCCAGTTGAAGCACGCGATCTGCTCGCGCGAAAGGCCGACGAGCGAGTCTCCATGCCTGAGCGAATGATCGAGAAATGTAAACGGATGCTCGCGGGCGAGCGTCGCGAGCCACAGTGACAGCTTCGCCAAGTCCACGGCGAAAATGTTCTTGTCTACGCCGTAGAGGCACCGTTCGGCCACGATCCGCCTGGCCAGGGTCAGCTCGTCCTCGTCCGACGGCAGCGGGTCGCTTCGGCCGTGGATCGACCACGCCTTCACCAATCTGTCGGCGAGCAACCGGCATGACTCGACAAGAAACGCGCCAGAGCCCATCGCCGGATCGCAGACCTTGAGCTCCAGAATCTCCTGCGGCGTCGCCTGGTCGCCGAGGCGCTCCAGAATCGGTCGGAACGTCGTCGCGACGATCGGCTGCGTCAGCGAACGCGGCGTGTAGTGCGATCCCGATCGACGTCGCTCTTCTGTCGGCTGCAGATACAGCGCACCTGCGGGAACGACGCGCGGCGTGTATCGCGACACTTTCTTCGCCAGTGCGTTCACTACGTCGTCCGCGTTCTTCGCCTTCGCGAGCGCGTCCGCCGACGACAGCTTCAGCTCCGCCTCGTCGCGCAGCCACTTCGCGCGGTCGCTACCAGGGCGCTCGAGCAGGTCGGCAATGTTGACGACGATGTGCTTGGGCGCGACCGCGATGGACGGGCCTCGCGCCTCTTCGAGCGCGAAGCCCATCATCGCTTCGTACACCGACCCGATCTGCTCGACGTCCAGCGCCCGATACGAGAGGCGCTCGCCGTCGAGGATCAGCAGATTCTTCAGCACTCGGTAGACGACGCCGTCTGCGACGCGCGGCGGATCGACACGATCGCCCTTGACGCGTCGGGCGTCGTGCGGGCGGCCTTCGAGAAACGGGTACGCGTCGGGATCGAACAGTCGGCCGAGCCGGGCGGTGAACTTCAGCGCCCCGTGGCCGCCGCCGTCGTGGATTAGCCGGAACAGCGCAAGGAGCTGGGTCCACGCGCCGTAGCGCGCGTCCATCGTGTCGGGGTATCGCGATTCGTCCTCGCGGAGCCGCTCGAAGAGGCCGGCGACCGAGTAGTGGCGCTGGTAGACGTCGCCCGTGGGCATCAATCCGCGATCCTCGGCGTACAGGATGAAAACCAGCCGCATCAGCGTCGTCAGCAGTCCGCCGTAAACGTCATGCGGCGCCTCGCGCAGCGCCTGAGCGAGCAGCTGCCGCGCCGCCGCGTCGTTGGCGGATTGGAATCCGCGGACGAGCTCCCACAGCGCCTCGAGTACCTGTCCTGCGAGCGCTGTCGAAACGTCGTTCTGATACTTGCGGCTTTCCTCGAGAAGCGCCGGAAGGCGTTGCGCCGCGGGCAGCAGATCGGTGACGCGTTCAACGGCCAGGAGTGCCGCCAGTGCGCCCGCCATGGGCCTGCCGTGCGTCTCGACCAGATAGCGGAACTGAAACGTCAGGTATCCGGACGATTCGCCTTTCGGCGCGTAGACGAGGCGAAGAGAGACGCTATTGATAAGGATGCCGATCGGGATGGCCGCCTCACGCAGCAGCCGTTCGAGCCGGGAGTGCGGGCTGGCACGCCAGCCGGTGCGTTGCGCATCCGGCGCCGGAGCCTTGTCGAAGTCCTCCGTGTCGACTGTCTGAACCAGCAGCAGCCATCCATCGGGCCGCTCCGGATCTCGGATCGCATACGTGGGCCGGAGATGGTCCTCGTGTTCGGGCAGCGCGACGACGAGCGTGTCGGGGAGACTCGGTCCATCCGGTGTGCCGGCCAAGAAATCGTCGCGCCAGCCGAGCACGCCGCGGAAGAACGCGAGCGGATCGGCCACGCGAGCGTGCTCGTCGTCGCTCGACAGCTCCGTGAGCGCCGTCTGGACCTCGACGGCTCGCTGACGGTCGATGATGACGCCGTGCTTGACGAGGACGGCAGGAGACACAACGAGGCCCACCTGACCGATCTGGCCGAGCCACTGTCGATGCGCCTCGAGCTCGGGAGAAACCTTCATCCGGTGATCGGCCAGAGATAGACGAGGCCGACCGGCTCGAAGCGCATGGCCTTGACCTCGTAGCTCTGGAGAATTCGCGCCGGTTCGGTGTCCATCTCGCGTTCGATAGTCGCGAGACGGCGATGCCAATAGCGCTTGTCCGCTTCGAGCTGTTTCAGTCCGTCTTTGTCGAACAGCCCCGGCTGTTCCATATCCTTTTCGCGAGCAGCGGCGGTCTGCTGGATGCGCGTCCGTTGCGAACCGAGAATCGTGCGCATGTCCGACGCTTCCTGCTCGCCGCGGCGCCGCAGCTCGTCGATGGCGCGTGTCTGGCGCTCGGTCGACTGGGCGTGAAGATGCGATTTGAGCTGCGCGAGATCTTGCGCAGCGCCGCGTCCCAGACGCGCCCGCACTTCGGCGGACAGCTCCTTGCGCGTCTCGGCGCTCAGCATCGAGTCCAGCAGATCGAGCGTCTTGTCGAGCGTCGATCCGGCGTACGGCTTGAGCGGCTCTTTCCGCACGTCCACGTCGCTCCATCGAGCAGCGACCGCGAGGATCTCATCGTGCAGGCGCGACGCACGTTGACCGTACAGCGAGAGACGTCCCAACAGAATGACGCGCGGAATGGGATCGTCAGTCGTGCCGATGCAGGCCCGCGCGAGGTCGTGGTGCACAAACCCCTGGCTACGGAATCGGCCGAGCAGCCGCTGCACGAACCGATGCTCGAGATGGAGCTGGACGGTCTTCGCGTCGAGCGATCCCGGATCGGCAAAGACAACAGGCCGGATTGGCGCTTCGCGCCGCCAGTCCCATAGCGTCTGGTTGCGGTTTCGGGGGGGCCGGAGCGTGTCCAGGGTATTGAGCCACGAAGGATCGTCTTGCAGCCGGCTCACGACCGCAGGCAGCTGGTATTCATCCGAGCCTGCTTGCCGCTGAAGCGGTTTCGCACCGAGCAACTCGAGGCCGCACGAGATGGCCTGTCGCAGATCGTCTTTGTCGATCTGCAGCCAATCGCGCGATTTCTTCAACAGGTTTTGAAGGTCGCCGATTTGTTCTTTGAGGGCGCGATCGCGTTTACGGCCGGCTTCGAGCTCCATCTGGACCGCTTTCTCGCGGTCCGGGTCGACGCGCTCGCTCTCGATGGCCTCGGTCAAGCGGTTGACGTCCTGTCGCGCGAACCCTGCGGTCAGTCTGTCTTCGAGCCTCCGCTCGACGACGGGGGCCAGGCTCCCGAGTTCGCGCCGAATCGTCTTCGTCTTCTGAACGAGCGCTTTCAGCACGCGGTCCTCTGGCCGCTGCTCGTACACAAAGTAATGACAGCGCACTTCGGGCGATCGCTGCAGCTTCCGATCGATGCGGCCGTTGCGCTGCTCGAGCCGGCTCGGATTCCAAGGGACGTCGAAGTGAAACAGATCGGCGCAGTTGTTCTGCAGATTGACGCCCTCGCGTGCGGCGTCGGTCGCGATCAGAATTCGCAGCGGATGATCGGTCAGCTCGGCGTTGAAGGCACGCTTGACGTCTTCGCGCGCGTCCTCGGGCATCCCTCCATGGAACGTCGCAATCGATGGGTCGCTGTCCCGCCCAGGCGTCAACGCGGCGCGAAGCTGTTTCTCGAGGTAACGCTTGGTATCGGCGTATTCAGTGAAGATGAGGACACGGCGATCCTTGTGCGCGCGCGCCCACGCGATCAGGTGCTTGACGCGCGCATCGGGGATGCTGCGCGCGGCGTTCGCCAAGTCCGTCATCCGATCCAGCAATCCTCGTTCGCGATCAAAGGACACACCCGGCCGATCCGTGTCAGCCTTCACCGTGGCCGCAGCAATCGCTGCCTGTTCCTCCTTCTTGAGATCGTCCTCGCTGGCTTCCGATCGGTCGTCGTCCTCATCCGGCGGCGTCGTCAGGAACTGCAGCTGCGCGATCGCGCGACGGTCGCCAGCGGGCTGTCGTCGTTCTCCCGCGGCCTTCTTCAGTTGCGCCTCGAACGCGTCGCGGTGGACGCTCAGCGTGCACGCGAACGCCTCGACTGACGAAAGCAGCCGCTTCTGAAGGCTGCAGAGGACGAGCGCCGATGCGGCCTGCGCAGAATTCGCCGCGCCCTTCAATCGTTCCTCGCGCGTCTGGCGGTACTCGTCAAGCAGCTGCGGCAGCGCGAGCTCGGGGTTGTCTGCCGCCAACCCGGTGATCGAAACTTCGACGACTTCGCGGACCGGAAAACCGCCTTCCAGCTTCCGCAGATCGTCCTTCAGACGACGGACCATAACCGGTTCGAGCTGCCTGACGGACTCAATCGCGACGCCCCGGCAGAATCGCTGCGGGTCCAGAATCTCGAGCAACGACGAGAAACTGTTCGAGTGGCCGTTATGTGGCGTCGCCGACAGAAACAGGCGGTGCTCGAAAAGCGGCGCCAACTCTCGGACCGACTTCGTGAACTGTGAATCGATGGCGTACTTCGCGCCGCTCGCTGGCGCCGCGTTGTGTGCTTCGTCGAGTACGAGGAGTGCGTCACCGTGGTCGCCCCCGAGCCAGTCGCGCAACGTCGCGGCGTACTCCTCGTCGCGCAGCAGGTGATGCGAGACAACGAACCGTGAGTGCGTGGCCCAGGGGTTTACCGCGTACCCGCGCTCGACCTTCATCCGGCGAACGTAGTCTCTGTCGAAGGCGACGAACGTCAGGCCGAACCGCTGATCCAGTTCCTCTTTCCACTGCAGCACCACCGACGGCGGTGCCGCGACGACGATGCGGCGGATGCGCTGGCGCATTAGCAGCTCGCGAATGATCAGGCCAGCTTCGATCGTCTTGCCAAGGCCGACGTCGTCGGCGATGAACAGGTTCACGCGCGGCAGAAGTAGGGCTTTGCGCAGCGGCTCCAGCTGGTACGCGTCCAGCCGAATACCGGCGCGATACGGCGCCTGGAAGAGTGTGGGGTCCGTGGAGGTGACCGTGTTCCAGCGCAGGGTCCGGTAGTACGCGGCGAAGAACTTGACCGGATCGAACTCGCCTTTCGCCAGCTTCGACCAGTCAGCCTCATCGATGCGCTCCGCGTCGACCTCGCGTTCCCACAAGACCTCGAGGTCCTCGCCCTCGGCGTCGTCTTCGAGGCACGAAAGGCGCACGAGTGTGTCGTCGCCGGGTGTTGGCGGCGCGGTCACCTCTTCGACGAGATACCGACGCGACCGAACGCGGACGACCTCGCCAATCCTCGGCGGAAGATCCAGGGCAATTGACATGAATCGATCAATTCTAGCCGTACCGGTGAGCATCAGGACCTCGATGCCGCCTGCAGCCAGGAGCACCGCGGCGACGGGTCCAGGGGCCGCCGCTGATCCGGCACGGGTGAATATGTTCTGACTCGACGTACCTGCCGTGCGCGGAACTGCACATCGCTATACAACGATGGGTCGGCCGTTCGATTGCGTCGTGACCACAGCAGCAGCCCTCGTGCGCCGCAACTTCAGAGCCCTGAATCATTCAACGGTCCGCCATGTTGACGACAATCTGGCGACGGATTCTTCGTATCGCTCGCGGCACGCGCCGCTCGAAGCCGCAGTCGGACGCAGTTGCCGGGGCCACTCGGCCGTCCGCGGATAGCGGGTCACGGCCAGCGCCACAACATCGGATTGCCGGGCCACCACGATCGGCGTCGCTGTTGATGAAAGGAGACATCCAGCCGAGGCGTGAGCCGCCGCCGCGACGGTTCTCGGCCGATGAAGAGCTCCGGAGGCGCCTCAAGGACGAACAATTGCGGGCTGAGTACGAGAAGGACTGTCCGTACGAAAAACCGAACGGGCGAGATCAAGCGCCCGAACGTGTTTCGAAGCGCGGACCGGTCGTTTCCGGAGGCCTGCCGTCACTCGGCAAGCGGCGGTAGCTCGATCCTCGGCGCGCATACGGAGGAGTATGAAATACGGCGACCGACGTCGAACGAGGCAACAATTTCGCTTGACCGGCGTTGAGCATCGCGGTGCGCGAGCGGGGAACGAAAGGCTGGTGTGCCACGTGGCAGAGCAACGCGGCTTGCTGGCGATCTGGGGGACAGCAGGACTGGACATGCGACACATCGATGAATTGGAACAAACGATCCGCCGAGTCGGATTCCCAATCACCATTGAATGTGATTGGATCGAGCCTGATACATACGAGCGAATTCATTTCAATCATCAGTTTTGGGTTTGGCAGACCGATCATTTCGAGATCGTTAACAAAGTCTTTTCGGCCTCTAACCCAAACCGGCTGGACTGAGCCGTGGCAGGTATCGAATGCAGGTGTCTCCGACCGCTCACAGCACTCGCGGCTTGCCGCAACATAGGTCCGCGGGGGCTCGCCAGGTCACCTCTGTAGGTTCGAACGACAACTGTTTTTCCAAACCGACATCGGGACCCATGCCGTGGGCCTGCGACGGCTTTTGGTTTCGCAAGAGGGAATGACATGACGCGATGGGATTGGTGGGTCGGCATCGCGGCGGTCGTCATAGCCATCCTGCTGCACGCCGCGTTTCCGCGCTATGAGTCGCGACACGTCGCCGGCATGCTGTTCGCGAGGATCGACCGCTGGACCGGCACGGTCGACCGAGCACCGATCGGGCCCACACCCACGACGAATGAAACTGCATCGACACCGTCGCTCGGGATCGCGTCGTACACGCCGGCGACATCCGATAAAGAAACGCTCGAGGCGCTTGGCGCCGCGCACGCCTGCACACCGGCCGTTCAGGAACGACAAGGGAGTCTTTGGGGACTTGGCGTTTATCTGCCGTTGCTCGTCTATGTCCTCTACGCTCTCGCAAACAACTGGACGCTCCACCTGCCGGATGGCTCCGGTCGTTGGCGCCGCGTTGGCGTTCTCGGCGGATACCTACTGCTCGTCCTATTCTGTTTCTTTGGCATCATCGGATCGCTCGGCCTCAAAGCTCCGTAAGGTCAGCGCATGTGCAGGCAGCAGCGATCCTCGTACTGGTCGATGTGTGTCGCGGCGGAACTCCTATGGGACGTAGCCCTTCATGTGACAAAGCTTTCAATACGCGCGAGAGCAATCGGTGGGCCGCCGTCCCAATCGCCCCGTACAGACTGAGATAGTCTCACGAGAGGTTGAAATCGCCGTCGATTGTCCATGCTTCAGCCGGCAGCCAACCCACTGGCCGGTCAGACAGATTCATGCTAGGTTATAGCCGACCTTCATTCCCCCGAGGAGGCCATATTGGCGAGACGTGGATCGTCACTCTCAACCGAGCAGCTGCGCAGGCTTGCAAGACACGGAGCGTCGGCGACGATTGCAGAACTCGAGGCAGAAATCCATGCCATTCGAAAGGCCTTCCCGGAGTTGGGAAGAGCAGTAAGCAGCGCAAAGGCTGCAGGTAAGCGCTTGTCGCGCAGGCGCAAGTCTATGTCGGCTGCGGCCCGCAAAGCCGTCAGCGCGCGAATGAAGAAATACTGGGCGGCCCGCCGTGCCGCGAAGGCGGCCGCGAAGAAGTAGCTCGGATGTTCGTTGAACGAGTCCCTGTTAATGGACGGCGAGGCCCTTCAAACTGGGAGAGTCGATCCTGTAAGCGGGGACGCGTCGATGACACGATCGTTATCGACAATCCGAGACAGTTCATTCGTCGGCCCATCCACTTCTGCACTGAGCGCGTTTGTCTGTGACCGAAGCACGGTTCAGGAAATCGAGCTGTAGCTGGCGGTTAGCGTTTGCGGGATCGGCACCTTTGCGCATCCGGTGTGCCACCGGAACTGTGGTCATGAGGCATTTAGTTGCGTTGGGCGCTCGGTTCGGGACCGAAGGGTAGGAGGTTCAATCCTCTCGCCGACCAAAATTGATCGATAAAATTGGCCTTCGATCGACGGTCATCGTCGGTTGAAGGCCACTTTTGTTGGTCATTCTTAATCTCCCCATAGCGCAGTTCGGGCAGATTGTTCAGAAAATCGCGCGAATCTGTATCGGTCATCGTCGGAGGTCGACAGCGGTTCTCGGTCGATCCCGGCGGCAAAGTACTACCCTGCCACTACCCTGAATCGTTGGACTGTCCCGCTGGAGGGCAGAAAATTCCGATGTTCTGCGACCGCTGTCAGAAGAGCGTTTCTCGAATCGGCACCAGTGAGGGCGTTGCGACGCTCAGTGCAGATGCTTTTTCTTAAGTGTCTCGAGAGCGCACGCGACGCTCCCGGTGGCGAGACCGCTATTCATGAATTGAACGACGGATGAAACAGACTCTCTTTTCACC
>Ga0075425_100001994_pt1 | contig 20169 bp, 22 predicted proteins | sample SoiMethybrSBSTD4_FD_75300 | JGI IMG/M metagenome (GOLD analysis project Ga0075425, IMG submission 75300) | Bulk soil microbial communities from a Populus tree surrounding site in Tennessee, USA - Soil MetaG P. TD hybrid SBSTD4 | ecosystem: Environmental > Terrestrial > Soil > Tree plantation... | reverse complement strand
CTGCAGCTCGTTGATGAGCGCGGTGGCCTCAGGTGTGTCAGGACGTTCGGCGGTGATGGTCACAGGCATGGCGGGCGGTCTACGATGGTCACGTGCTTTCGAGCTGCCGCTCTGCCCTGTCGCCCGCGAGGTCGCGGGGAGCAAGCCATACGAATGCGAATCGGCCCATCAGCACCACAACGCCGACGTGCAGAAATGCCAGTCCCCAACCGAAAGACGACATGCCGCCGGCCCGGTCGAGAATCCAGCCGATCACAATCGGCCCGACGAAGCCACCCGCGTAGCCGGCCATCGAGTGAAGGGCCAGGGTGGCACCGCGGCGTGACGGATCCGCGCTACCCGCCGCTCCGGCTGTCAGCGAGGAGGAGTCGAGCCAGATCAAGAGCCCATAGGCGAGGACCAGGATAGCCGCCAGCGGGTACGATCGTGAGCCGAGGAATCCGATGACAGCGGCGCAGATCGCGCAGCACAGCATGGCCAGCCGCACCAGCCGCTGGCGGCCGAGTCTGATCGACGCCTCGTTTCCGGCCACGCTCGCCCCCGTTCCCACAAGGCCCATGGTGGTAGCGACGAGAGTGGGGGCGATCCAGGGGCTCGCCTCGCCGGTCACCGTGGCCACGTAGGTCAGGAACGTCACGGCCCAGCCCCGCAATGCGTTCATTTCCCACGTGTGCGCGCAGTAGGCCAGGGCGTACGCCATGGCCGAGCGATTGCGGAGCACGGGGCGGAAGTCGAAGAGCGCCGCCGGCGACGTCGCGAAATGGTGGCGCTCACGCGGGGGTGCCCACCAGTACACGACGACCCAGGCAGCCAGCGCGGCCAGGCCCGCTCCCACGAATGCTCCTCGCCAGCCGTACCAGTGGCCGAGGGTGCCGGCGAACGTGAAGGAGAGCGCGCCGGCGATGCCGATGCTCGCTGCATGGCCGGCGACCGCGCGCGACATGAGGACGGGATCCACTCGATCGGCCAGGAGCTTCAATCCCGTCATGTACGTTCCGGCCCACCCCACCCCGGCCAGCGTGCGGGCCGCGAACGCGCTCCAGAAGCCGTCTGCCAAGGCCGCGAAGCCCATGTGGCTCGCTATCGTGAGCGCGACGCCGGACAGGTAGACGACGCGGGCGTCGACACGATCCGTCAACGTGACGAGCACCGGCACGGAGAGCGTGTAGGCCGCGTAGAAGACCCCGGTGATCCAGCCCGCCTCGCTGTTGGTCAGATGCCAGTCGGCGAGGAACCCGGGCAGGAGCGCCGGCCACGTGTACGCGCCAATCTGGGCGCAGACCTGCGCCGTGCACACGCAGGTGACGAGACGAGCCGGGCTCAGGGCAGCCAGTGGGGGCTCGAGGCCGTCACGGATTGTTCAGCCACGTCGTCAGGCGGGCCCGGATCTGGTCGCGCACGCGGCGGAACACGGCGAGACGGTGCGCCTCGTCACCGGAGGCCCGCGAAGGGTCCTCGAACGACCAGTGAAGCCGCTTCACCGAGCCCGGCACGATCGGGCAGCGCTCGTTGGCGTCGTCGCACACGGTGATGACACAGTCCCAACCGTGCCCTTCGACGTCCTCGTAGCGCTTCGAGCTGTGAGCCGAGATGTCGATGCCCACCTCCCCCATGGCACGGACGGCCAGCGGATGCACGGATGTCTTCTCCGTCCCCGCGCTGCTCGCCTCGAAGCGGTCGCCGGCCATGTACCGAAGCAGCCCCTCGGCCATCTGGCTCCGGGCCGAGTTGTGCGTGCAGAGGAACAGCACCCGCGATCTGGTCATGTCAGCCTCCCGGCGGCTCGTCGATCAGACGTTCCACGATGACGCAGTCCCGCCACTGGCCCTCGAGCTTGCCGTGCCGTTGATACGTGCCGACGACTCGGAAGCCGCACCGCGTGTGAAGGGCCAGGCTTGCCGTGTTCTCGGGGAAGATCCGCGAGACGATTTTCCAGAACCCGCGCTCCGCGTACGCCCGGCACAGCGCCTCCAGAGCCTCCTGGCCCGCCCCGGTTCCGCGGGCCGCGCGCGCCACATACACGGAGTGCTCGGCCACGCCGGCATAGGCGGGGCGACTGCGGTAGGGCCCGGCGCTCGCCCACGCCACGACGCGCCCGTCGCGCTCCACCACCACCGTGGGGAACCGGTCGCCCTTGTCGGCGAGTTGCTGCGTCAACTGCTCGGTGGTGCGCGGCTCCGTCTCGAAGGTCGCGATGCGATCCGCGATCCCCTCGTTGTAGATCGCCGCAATGGCGGCCGCATCGGCAGCGGTCGCCAGCCGGGTCCGGACTGGTCTCATTGGGCAGCCACGGAGCGCAGCACGCGACGCTGATGCAGGACCGCCGCTTCCGGCGTGCGGTACAAGAGCACCGCAGAGGCCACCGCGCCAGCCCCCGCGATCCCGAGGCTCACGAACGCCCATCCCCACGCGCCTGCGTGGTCGATCCCGTACCAATCGAGGATCGCCCCGAAGAGCAAAGGCGCGATGGCACCCGCGCCATAACCGAGCAGGGAACGCAACGCAAGCGCAGCTCCGCGGTAGGCGGGCGCCACCACCTCGGTGATCGCGGTCGAATAGATCGGAGAGTCGCCCAGGGCGGCGAAGCCGTAGAGGAGCCCGACCCCGACGACCACGGCCAGGGAGGTTCCGATGAGCCAACCGAACACGAGGGAGCAGCCGGCGCTGACAGCGGCCATCGCGAGGATCACGGGCGTCCGGCCGAAACGGTCCGCAAAGAAGCCCGCGAGCAGCGAGGCTGCCATGCCAGTGAGGTGAAACAGCGACGTCATGTAGGCGCCCAAACCGGCGCCACGGGTCAGCTCGGAGCCAGCCGCCACGAAGCACGCCGCCAGGAATGCGGGTGTCCACGCCCACATGCCGAGCAGCTCCCAGGAATGCATCGTGTATCCGGCGATCACAAGCATGGCGGGCCGATTCTTCAGGACCTCACCACCGAATCGCTGCCCACGGGCCGGGGCGGTGACCACGTTCCTTGTGGATTGCACGGCCAGCCACGCCAGGACGCCCCCGATGATGGATCCAAATGCCAGGAGCCAGAACGTCAGCACGTAGCCTCCCCGCGGGATCGCCGCCCCCGCGACCAGGAGGGCCAGGGCCAGGCCGAGCGAATGGCCGGCGAGGTAGGCTCCCATGGCTCGCCCTCTGCGCTCGGGCGGAACATGCTCCGCCACGAGCAGGATGCCCGTCGTGTACGTGCCGCCCAGGGTCAGCGCGAGAAGGGTGTAGAGGCCCAATCCGCTCCAGTAGTCGCGTGCGAGCGCTGCGAAGGCCATCGAAGCTATTGCCGAGGCCACGGTGCCAATCAGGAAGACTCGCCGCGCTCCCACGCGATCGGCCAGCGCCGAGCAGCCCATGAGCGAGAGCGCGTAGGCGACCTGGAAGGCCGATGCGATGCTGCCGGCCGTCGTGCCTGAGAGCTGCCACTCACGCTGCAGCACGGGAAGCGTGGCCGCGTAGGCGATGTACACCATGTAGGCCCCCACGCGGGAGAGGCAGATGGCGAGGAGCCATCCGCCGCTACCCGGGGCGAGGATGCTCATCGCGAGCGCACCACGACGTCGGGCGCAGACTCGGGCAGCGCGGGGACCAGCCACCGGAAGAGCCCGGTGGCGGCGGCGGCGCCAAAGAGCTGCGCCACGATGAATCCTGGCGCATCGGAGGGCCGAATGCCCGCGAAGGTATCCGACGCCGCGCGAGCCAGCGTGACCGCCGGGTTGGCGAACGACGTGGAAGCCGTGAACCAGTAGGCGGCGGTGATGTAGGCCGCGACCGCGAACGGCACCATGGACGGCCGCGCCCGGACGCACCCCCAGATGACGGCGAGCAACCCGAACGTGGCCACGAACTCGCTGAACATCTGGGCCGCGCCCGGCCGCGCGTGCTGAGAGGCGAAGTAGAGCGGCAGCTCGAACATCACATGGGCGGCTGCGACCCCGGCGAAGGCGCCGGTCAGCTGCGCTCCGATGTAAGGGAGCACGTCACGCCACCCCAGGCCGCCTTGCCACGCATCCGAAAGCGTGACCGCGGGGTTGAAATGAGCGCCCGAGATTGGACCGAAGGTCAGGATGAGGGCGACCAGCGCGGCGCCCGTCGCCAGGGTATTGGCCAGGAGCGCCACGGCCACATTGCCGCCGGCCAGGCGCTCCCCCATGACACCGGAGCCGATCACCGTGGCCAGCAGCAACGCCGTCCCCACGGCTTCCGCGACCGCGCGCCGCCCGAGGTCGAAGCGGTGCGGCGGCGCCTGACTCACCTCGCGTGAGGCTTGCGCGCGCGAATGAACGCGCTCATGAACTTGCCCTCGACCTGTGGCGCGACCGCGTCGGCGTCGATGCCGGAGCCGGCCAGGAAATCACGCGCGTCCTCCATCCGGTAGACGCGGGTCGGCTCCACATCGATCCCCTCGAAACCTGCCTCGGCGAGCTTGTCGCGGTACTCCTGCTCCTCGAGCGCGCCGGCCACGCAGCCGATCCAGAGCTCGACGCTCTTGCGGATGACCGGCGGCACTTCGCCGCGCACCACGACGTCGGACACGGCGAAGCGCCCGCCCGGCTTGAGCACGCGGAAGGCTTCGGCCAGCACGCGATCCTTGTCGGCCGAGAGATTGATCACGCAATTGGAGATGACCACGTCCACGCTGGCCTCGGGCAGAGGGATCTGCTCGATCTCGCCCTTGAGGAACTCCACGTTCTGAACCCCTGCCTTTTGCTGGTTGTCGCGAGCGAGCGCCAGCATCTCGTCCGTCATGTCGAGCCCGTACGCTTTCCCCATGGGCCCCACGCGCCGGGCGGAGAGGAGCACATCGATGCCACCGCCCGAGCCCAGATCCAGCACGGTCTCGCCGGCCTTGAGCTCGGCGAGCGCCGTGGGATTGCCACACCCGAGCGAGGCGGCCGCCGCCTCGGCCGGTACGCATGCCGTCTCGTTCTCCGTGTAGAGCCCTGAGGTGACGGGATCCGCGTCTCGGTCGGAGACGCTACTCCCGCAGCACGAAGCGCTGCTGCTCGCCGTCACCTTGAGCGCGGCCTTGCCGTACTTGTCCTTCACGATCTGCTTGATGTCGGCGTCGCTCATGTCCGTCTCCTCACGACGCGCAGCCCGCTGGGCCGCAGCAGTCGCCGCTCTTGGCCAGCTGAAGCCCCTGCGGCTTCCTGACGACGGGAGCCTCGCCCTCGAGGTCGTAGTTGAGGTGGTACACCTCCCACTCCACGCCGTCCGGGTCCTGGACCCAGAACTTGTCCTGATTGGCGTGGCAGCAGTTCACTCCCATCTCTTCCCGCACGGGCAGGCCGGCTGCCTTGACGCGGGCGAGGTGGTCCATGACCGCGCTCACCGTGTCGACCTGAACGCCGACATGGTTCACCGCGCCCTCCGCGGCGTGCCGGCCTTCCGAGAGGGCGAGGTTCACGGGCGCCCATTCGGGGAGGAACTTCACGTAGCCCGCCTTCACCTTGACGGGCCCCGCGCCGAGGAAACGCTCGTAGAAGTTGCGGCTCTTGCCAAGATTCGATACATGGAGGTGCAGGTGGACCTTCGCGCTCATGGGGGCCTCCTTCAGCAGCAGGCGGTGAGCAGGCGGGCCAGGGTGGTCGCCGTCTCCCGCTGCACGGAGTAGTAGACGTACCGCTCTTCCTTCCGGCTCTCCACGAGCCCGGCGCGCCGGAGCGCATCCAGGTGGTGCGAGAGGGTCGGGCCGGGAATCTCTACGGCGGTCTGGATCTCACCCGCGGGAACTTCCCGACCGGCGCGCACGAGGTAGAAAAACACCTGGAGGCGGGAGAGATGGCCGAGGGCCTTGAACGCCTCGACGTGGGTCTCGTCGGCCTCCAGCTGGGACAGGGGTAGCCGGGCGATAGTTTTCATATTTCGAATACTATGAAACTATCGAACTGCTGTCAAGGGCCGAGAGCCGGGCTGGGCGGCCGGCGCCATCAGCCCTGCTCGATCCACCGCTCCGCTTCATCGAGGTCGCGGAAGACCTCGAAGGCCGTCATGCGATCGCCCCGCCGGAGGCCGTACATGCGGGCGATGCCGAAGCCGAGGTCGGTGCGCACCACGACGGCTCGACGCGAGGCCGGGTCGAGGATGGTCGGGAGGGCGGCGAGGGTCCGCACGCCGTCCGTGGTGAAACCGTCGCGGGGAGCCTGCGCCTGGCGGAGGTCGAAGAGGATCGAGAAATCCGCCTGGACGGCGGGGGTGGCCGCGAAGTGATGGTGGAGGTCGACGAGCTGCTCGGGCGAGATCTCGCCCGTGGCCGTGACCCGGATGTTCTTCTGCTCAGCGTTGATCTCGTACGTGAGTGCCATGAGAGCGGTGGATCTCCTTTCGATCAGGCGAATCGCCAGCCGTCGAGAGTCTTGGGTTTGGCCGGCACGATGTGAAGGGGCAGGTCGCGCGGGCCGAGGACGCCCGCGTCGAGGAGGGGCTGCCCGGCCGCGCCCAGCGTGGAGCGCCGCAGTGTCGGCATCGAGGAGAGTCGGCGCGCGAGCGCGTGAGAGCGGGCGGGGAGCCGCAGCACACCTCCCGGGAGCCAGAGCGGGAAATCGCCGCGCCGCCGGTCCACCGGGCCAGGACAGGCGGGCACCTGGGTCCAGACCTTGTCGAGCGAGCCACGAGGCATGGGCTTCGCCCGGCCGGAGGCCACGTCCCACCGTGTGAGGGCCCGCGCCGCGCGGGCGCCCGTGAGCGGTGTCACGCGCGTCTTCCAGGTGAGAGAAAACGCGAGAGAGCGGCCGTGACACACGACGCGGTGGGGAGTGCGCGGGGGCAGGTAGAACAGCGAGCCGGGCGCCAGGTCCCGCGTGACCCAGCCGCGGCCGATCGCGCGCTCGTCGAGATCCTGGGGAGTGCCACGTGGCACAGGGGGGCCGGTCGTTACCGTGCGCTGTCCCTCGATCTGGAGCCACACGCTGTCGACATCGCCGTCATGGTGAAGGCCCAGGCCCGGGCGCCCCGTGCCGTTGACGAGGAAGAGAAACGAGCACTCCTCGCGCCCGGGGCCGAAGCGCGTGGCGCGGAGCGCCGCCATGAGCCGCGCCACCCGCGGCAGCACCTGGTGGATCTGCGGCAGGTAGATGGTGGCGCCCTCGGCGAAGGCGCGCCGGATCTCTCTCCGCCGCGGGCGCCGGATGTAGCGGCGCTCCGCCGCGATCTGCACGGGAAGGCCCGAGAGGGCGAGCCCGAGAGCATCGCGGAAACGGGGCGCAACGGTGCGCCAGGCGGGAACGTGCGTGGAAATGAGGCGGGCCCGGCTACTTCTTCGCGACCGCGTAGCGCTTCGCGACGTAATCGTCGAGGATCTCGAGGAACTCGGCGACGATCCGGTCGCCCTTGAGCGTCAGCTTGAGGGCGCCGTCCACGAAGACGGGCGCCTTGGGCTCCTCGAAGGTGCCGGGGAGCGAGATGCCGATGTGCGCGTGCTTGCTCTCGCCCGGACCGTTGACGACGCACCCCATCACGGCGACGTTCAGCTCCTCGACGCCTGCGTACTTCGACTTCCAGACCGGCATCTGCTCGCGGAGATAGGTCTGGATCTGCTCGGCCATCTCCTGGAAGAACGTGGAGGTCGTGCGCCCGCAGCCGGGGCACGCCGTGACCTGCGGGATGAAGTTACGGAGTCCCATGGACTGAAGGATCTGCTGGGCGACCTGCACCTCCTCGGTCCGGTCCCCGCCGGGTTTGGGCGTGAGCGAGACGCGGATGGTGTCGCCGATGCCTTCCTGGAGCAGGATGGAGAGCCCCGCGGTGCTGGCCACGACGCCTTTGGTGCTCATGCCGGCTTCCGTGAGCCCGAGGTGGAGCGGGTAATCGGAGCGCGGCGCCAGCTTGCGATAGACATCGACGAGGTCCTGCACGCCCGAGACTTTGGCGGAGAGGATGATGCGATCGTGGGCGAGACCGGTCTGCTCGGCCAGCTCCGCGGACTGGATGGCGCTCTCTACCATGGCATTCATGGTCACGTCGCGGGCGCTGAGCGGCTCGCGCAGCTTGGAGTTGGCGTCCATCATGCTCGTGAGGAGGTTCTGGTCGAGGCTGCCCCAGTTGACGCCGATGCGGACGGGCTTGCCGTTGTCGATGGCCACCTTGACGATGGCGTTGAAGTTGTCGTCGTGGTGCTTGCCGCCGACATTGCCCGGGTTGATGCGGTACTTGGCGAGCGCCTTGGCGCACGCCGGATACTTCGTCAGGAGGACGTGGCCGTTGTAGTGGAAGTCGCCGATGATCGGCACCTGCACCTGCTTGACGATCTCCGGCACCGTCCGCGCGGCCTCGTCGTTGTTCACGGTCACGCGCACCAGCTCGCTGCCCGCGGCGTGGAGCGCCTGCACCTGGGCCACCGTCCCCGCCACGTCGGCCGTGTCGGTGTTGGTCATGGACTGGACGACGATGGGCCGCTCGCTGCCTACCTTGATGCCGCCCACGTCCACGGTCACGGTCTTCCGCCGCTTCGGGGCACTCATGATGGAGGCCAATATACCACGGGGGTCGAGGGGACCGGTGCTGGTGGGAGACCGCGGGATGAGGCATAATCGGCGCCCGGACGCACAGTTGCCATCCCTAGTCGAGGAGCCGGCATGCTCATCGTTCAGACGCCGCAGGATTTGAAGAAGCACATTGGCGAGACGCTCGGTCCCTCCGACTGGCTCACCGTTGATCAGGCCATGATCGACAAGTTCGCGGAGGCCACCGGCGATCACCAGTGGATCCACGTGGACGTGGAGCGCGCGAAGAAGGAGATGCCCGGAGGCAAGACCATCGCTCACGGCTACCTGACGCTCTCGCTCCTGCCCCGCCTCGTGCCCCAGCTCCTCAAGGTGGAGAAGCGCACGCGTGGCATCAACTACGGCTCCAACAAGGTGCGCTTCACGAGCACGGTGCCCGCGGGCTCGCGCGTCCGGCTCAAGCAGACCATCAAGAACGTAGAAGACGTCGAGGGCAACGGCGTGCGCATCACGTCGGAGATGGTGATGGAGGTGGAGGGGAAGGACCGCCCTGCCCTCGTCGCCGAGGTCATGGGCCTCCAGTACGCCTAAGGCACTCGGAGGGGGCTCCACCCCGAACCTCCCCCGCGATCAGATGGCGCGGGCGAAGCCCGCGCTCGAAGTGGAACAGTAGGCCCACACTCCATGCGGACCTGTTCGCCCTCTCCCCCTCGGAGGAGAGGGTAGGGTGAGGGGGTCCGACGCTGGTGCACGTCCCTTACGGCAAGCTCGCCTTGGCCTTCTCGTAGGCCTGCTTCACGGAGTTCATGGCGGAGTCCGCTCCCGCCTTGACGTCGTTCCAGGTCGAGGCGGTGGACGTCTTCACCGCCGCCATCTTCTCGTTGAGCACGGCCTTCTGCCTGTCGAGCGACTCCATGCTCCGGTTGAACTCCGCCTTGGCGGAGTCGCTCGACTTCGCCGCCTTCGCCTTGAGCTCGTCGGTCTTGGCATCCAGCTCGCGCATCTGATTGGCGAGCGCCTTCTGGTACTCCTCTTTCTTGTCGTACGTGTAGTCCACGGCGGCGTTGGTGTCCTGCTTCATGCCAGCGACAGTGTTGCAGCCCGTGAGCACGGCGCCAACCATGAGCGCGATGAGCAGTGATCGCATGGGTGTCCTCCCGGCGAGAGGGTAGGGGAAGCTCCACCGGCGCGTCAAGGTGCGGCTGCACGGTGAACGGTGAGGGCGGCGAGCCCACACACGGCGATCAGCCCCCATGGGCCGCTCCTTTTCTGGCACGGCATCGAGGGAAAGACATCGCGCATAGTAGAGAGCCGGGGCCTGGTTGTCGAGCCGTCTCCGCGTGCCCAAAGTCTGGTACGCTGCCCTCGTGCCTGCTTCCTCACGTCGTGCCGTCATCGTAGTCTGCGACAGCCTTCGCGCGGACATGATCCGCCCCGACACGGCTCCCACCCTCGCCAGTCTCCCCGGGGGTGCCGTCACGCGCTACACGGGCTGCCGAGGCGTCTTCCCCTCGGTGACGCGCGTCACCTCCGCCTCCATCGCCACCGGCTGTCATCCGGGCCGGCACGGCCTCCTCGGCAACACCATGGTCCTCGACGAGGGGGCGGGGCTGGTCTGCCTCTCCGCGGCCAAGCCGGAGTTTCGCGAGCGGATGCGCAAGGCGACGGGACGCACGCTCCTCGCTCCTACTCTCGCCGAGCGTCTCGCCGGCCACGGCGGGGCCATCGTGATGTCGAACGTCTCCGCGGGCGCCGCCTATTTCCAGGATCCCGACGGCTTCGGCCACGTCTATCACACCGCAGGCTCCTTCGGTCCCGGTGTCGTCCCCGTGCCTGACGCCGAGCACCTCGATATCCAGAAGGGCGAGGCGGGAGACGCGGTGATGACGGCGCGCTTCTGCGAGGAGGTGCTGCGCGACCGTCGGCCCGCGCTGAGTGTCCTCTGGCTTTCCGAGCCGGACTACACGGGACACAAGTCGCCGCTGGGCTCTCCCGCGCATCTGGCGGCCATCCGCGCCGCCGACCGCTGCGTGCAGCAGGTGCTCGACACCCTGCGCGCGCTCGACGACGAGACGCTGCTGATCATCTGCTCGGATCACGGCATGGAGACGACGGCGCGCACCATCGACGTGGACGACCTGCTCGTCGAAGCCGGTCTCAAGGCGGGGCGCGACTCCACCGACATGGTCACCGCCCCCAACGGGACGGCGACCATCATCTATCGCGCGCGGGACGCCAAGGTCGGCGAGGACGATCTCCGTCGCTTCCTGAAGACGCAGGACTGGGTGGGGCAGCTCTTCATGGGAGCCGAGCTCGCCCAGGTCGCGCTGCCCGTGGGCGGGCCCGTGGCCGCCGCCGTCTCGCTGCGCGCCGAGAACCGGCCGAACGAGTTCGGGGTGTGGGGCTTCGGCGACATCGCGGCCGATCTCGAGGGGCGGGAATTCACGGGCTGCGGCCAGCACGGCGGGATCGGCCCCAACGAGCAGCGGCCGTTCCTCTTCGCGAGCGGTCCCGGCTATCGCGATGGCGCGGATGTCGCGTCGCCCGTCTCCCACCTGAACATCGCGCCCACCGTCCTCGCCCATCTCGGGTTGCCCTGGGATGGCATGGACGGCGCCCCGCTTCCCGGCGGAGCCGCGCGGTGAGCCTGACCAGCCCCGCGCCGCTACCCGCGCAGGACGCCATGCCGACCACGCGCGGCCTCAACTTCTACCTCGAGGACAGGAACCTCCAGTTCCTTTGCGAGCTCGTGATGGACGCCGTGACGTTCGAGCGCGCGCGCCCGCATGTCACCGCGATGGGCGAGGTGGCGGGTGGCGAGCTGGACGAGCTGGCAGCGCTGGCGGACAAGAATCCGCCCGCCCTGCGCGCCTTCGACCAGGGCGGCCGGCGCGTAGACGAGGTGGTCTTCCATCCCTCGTACAAGGCCATGGAGCGCATCGCCTTCAGCCGCTTCGGTCTCGCCGCGCTCTCGCATCGCGACGGCGTGCTCGGCTGGCCGGGGCGCGTGCCCCAGACCGTGAAATACGCGCTCTCGTATCTCTTCGCCCAGTCTGAGTTCGGGCTACTCTGTCCCGTCAACATGACGGACTCGGCGGCGCGGATGCTCGAGCACTACGGCAGCCCCGAGCTGAAGGCGGCCTGGATCCCGCGGCTGACCAGCACGGATTTCGATCAGCTCCTCCAGGGCACGCAGTGGATGACGGAGAAGACCGGCGGCTCCGACGTGGGCGCGGCCACCACCATCGCCCGCAAGGACCGCGACGGGACGTGGCGGCTCTGGGGCGACAAGTGGTTCTGCTCCAACGCCAACACCGACGTTGCCCTCACCCTGGCGCGGCCCGAGGGCGCGCCCGCGGGCACGCGAGGACTCGGCATGTTCCTCGTGCCGAAGCGCCTGCCCGACGGCAGCAAGAACGCCTGGATCATCAACCGGCTGAAGGACAAGTTCGGCTCACGCTCCATGGCTTCGGGCGAGGTGAGCTATCAGGGCGCAGTGGCCTACGTGGTGGGAGACGTCGACGCGGGATTCAAGCAGATGATGGAGATGGTCAACCTCTCGCGGCTGTCCAACGCCATGCGCGCGGCGGGCATCATGCGCCGGGCGCTCCTGGAGTCGCTCGTGCACGCGCGCGGGCGGGCGGCCTTCGGCGGCCCGCTCCTCGCCCTGCCGCTACTGCGCGCCAGCGTGCTGGAGATGCTCCTCGACGTGGAGGCCGCCGCCTCCGTCGTCTTCAGCTCGGCGGCGATCTTCGACCGCTGGAATCGCGGCTCGGCCGAGGACCGGCAGCTCTTCCGCATCCTCACCCCCATCGCCAAGTGTTGGATCACCGCGCGGGCGCGCACGGTGACGAGCGAGGCGATGAACGTGCGGGGCGGCAACGGCTACATCGAGGAGTGGGTCAACGCGCGCCTCGTGCGCGATGCCTATCTCGGTTCGATCTGGGAGGGCGCTACCCCCATCGTGGCCCTCGACGTGCAGCGCGCCATCGTACGCGAGCGCTGCCACGAGCCGCTCTTCGCCGCCATCGGCGGGCGGCTCCAGCAGCTGACGGAACCCGCGGCCAAGCCCTGGGTCGACCTCGTGCAACAGTCCGTCGAGTCCCTCAAGCACCGCATCGACGCCTGGGCGCCGCTGTCCCGCGAGGAAGCCGAGCTCGAGGCCAAGCCCGCCGCCGATCAGCTCTACCATCTTCTCGCGGCCAGCCTCCTCCTCCACGAAGGGCAGGTGCTGCGCGACCGCGCCCAGGACTTCCGCAAGCTTCTCGTGGGCGCGCTCTACGTGCAGCGCTGGCTCCTGCCTCGCGATCCCACCGCGCCGGCCTTCAGCGCGCGCGATCTGGGCTGGCTCGAGGCCATCGTCGCCTGGTCGCCCATCCCGTCCTCCGCGCTCGGCCGGCCCCACGCCTAGCCCGGCCTCTCGGTTGACATAACTCCCTGAGGAGACTGGCGGATCGCCCGGCGGCGCCGTTGTTGCCTTGTGGTATCCTTGCCCTCACATCTGCGAGAGTGGCGGAACTGGCAGACGCGCTGGACTTAGGATCCAGAGGGTCAAACCCGTGGGGGTTCAACTCCCCCCTCTCGCACCAGCCCTTCTCATCCAGGAGCCGGCATGAAAGTCGCCGTCGAAGAGCTTGGCGCCTGCAAGCGCCGCCTGCAGGTCGAGGAAACCCCGGACGTCGTCAGCAAGGCGTGGGAGAAGGCCTTCAACCGCGTCCAGAAGGAGGCCAAGCTCCCCGGCTTTCGCAAGGGCAAGGTGCCGCGGGGCATGATCAAGCTCCACTTCTCCGACGACGTGCGCCAGGAGGTTGCCCGGCACCTCATCCCAGACGTCTATCGCCAGGCCCTCGAGGAGACGCAGCTCCGTCCCGTGGAGGAGCCCGACCTGAAGGAAGTGACCCTCGAGGAGGGCGCGCCCCTCAAGTTCGAGGCGCTCGTCGAGATCAAGCCCGCCATCACCCTCGGCCAGTACACGGGGCTCGCCGTGAAGCACCAGCCCAAGTCTTTCGAGGAGCGTGAGGTCGACGAGGCCCTCGAGAGCCTGCGCGAGCAGCACGCGGAGTACCGCACGGTGGAGCGTCCCGCGGACATCAACGACCTCGTGATCATGGACTATAGCCTCACCCCCGAGGGCATGGATCCGGTGACCCAGACGGGCTACAGCTTTCTCGTCGGCTCCGGAGCGGTGATGCGCGAGGTCGAGGAGGCGGTGATCGGGCTCGCCGCGGGCGGCGAACGCACGGCGAACGTGCGCTTCCCCGACGACCACCGGAACGAGGGGCTGCGCGGCAAGTCGGGCGTGGCCAGCGTGAAGGTGAGCGAGGTGAAGGAGAAGATCCTGCCCGCCCTCGACGACGAGCTGGCCAAGACGATGGGCCAGTTCGACACCCTGGCCGCGCTCAGGGACGAGGTGCGCAAGGGCCTCCAGTCCCGGCGTGACGCGGAGAACCGGCGCGCGCTGGAGGACGCGGTCATCGAGGCGATGCTGGCCGGGCATCCGATCGAGGTGCCCGACGCGCTGGTGCTCCGCCAGGTCGGCCACCTCATCGAGCACACCCGGGAGCGCATGCGGCGCCAGGGCATCGACCCCGGCAAGCTGCCGTGGGACTACGGCAAGCTGCTGGAGGAGCTGAAGCCGGGAGCGGAGAAGGCGGTGCGGCGGTCACTCGTGCTGGAGGCCATCGCCGAGAAGGAGGGGCTCATCCCCACCGACGCCGACATCGACGCCGAGGTGGAGAAGATCGCGGTGGCCAACAACCGCCCCGCCCCCGCCGTCCGGCGGATCATGAGCCAGAATGGCGACCTGGAGGGGCTCAAGCACAACCTCCGCGAGTCGCGGACGCTCGAATTTCTCATCTCGAAGTCTAGCGTGACGGCCTAGGGTACACTGGCCACATGGCACCCAGGAGGCGCCCAATGGGCTTGGTTCCAATGGTGGTGGAGCAGACACCCCGCGGCGAGCGGGCCTTCGACATCTTCTCGCGCCTGCTCAAGGAGCGGATCATCTTCCTCCCGACCTACATCGAGGACGAGATCGCCAATCTCGTCATCGCCCAGATGCTCTTCCTCGAAGCTGAGGATCCCGACAAGGACATCTCGCTGTACATCAACTCGCCGGGCGGCTCGGTGACGGCGGGCATGGCCATCTACGACACCATGCAGTACGTGAAGCCGGCCATCTCGACCATCTGCATGGGTCAGGCCGCCTCCATGGGCGCTCTGCTGCTGTGCGCGGGCGCCAAGGGTAAGCGCTTCGCCCTCCCTCATGCGCGTATCATGATCCACCAGCCCCTGGGCGGCGTGCAGGGGCAGGCCACGGACATCGACATCCAGGCCAAGGAGATCCTCCGCATGCGGGAGGAGCTCAACCGCATCCTGATCCACCACACCGGCCAGAGCATGGAGAAGATCCAGCGCGACACCGACCGCGATTTCTTCATGACCGCGGAGCAAGCCCGGGAATACAAGATCGTCGACGAGGTTATCTCCTCCAAGCCAACCACACGGTCGGTGGCCGAGGCCACGGTCGTGGCGGCGGCCGGGCGGTAGGAGACAGCGCATGGCGGCCCGATCGCGCGAGGGCGGGGGGACGCTGAAGTGCTCGTTCTGCGGCAAGAGCCAGAACGACGTCCGCAAGCTCATCGCGGGGCCCACCGTCTACATCTGTGACGAGTGCATCGAGCTCTGCAACGACATCATCGCGGAGGAGTGGGAGGAGGAGAAGAGTAAGGAGATCCGGAGCCTCCCCAAGCCCGCCGAGATCAAGACCGTGCTCGACCAGTATGTGGTCGGCCAGGACCGGGCCAAGAAGATCCTCGCCGTGGCCGTGCACAACCATTACAAGCGCATCGAGGCGGGGACCGAGGCGGGCGACGTCGAGCTGCAGAAGGCGAACATCCTCCTCATCGGCCCCACCGGCTCCGGCAAGACCCTCCTCGCGCAGACCCTGGCCAAGATGCTCCACGTGCCCTTTACCATCGCGGATGCCACCACGCTGACCGAGGCGGGCTACGTGGGCGAGGACGTGGAGAACATCATCCTGCGCCTGCTCCAGGCTGCCGACTACGACGTGGACCGCGCCCAGCGCGGCATCGTCTACATCGACGAGATCGACAAGATCGCGCGCAAGAGCGAGAACCCGTCCATCACCCGGGATGTATCCGGGGAGGGCGTGCAGCAGGCGCTCTTGAAGATCCTCGAGGGCACGGTGGCCAACGTGCCGCCCCAGGGAGGCCGCAAGCACCCGCACCAGGAGTTCATCCAGGTCGACACCTCCAACGTGCTCTTCATCTGCGGCGGCGCCTTCGTGGGCCTCGACAAGATGGTGGAGAGCCGCGTGGGCAAGACGGGTATGGGCTTCGGGGCGGAGATCAAGAGCCGCGACGACCGCCGCGTGGGCGACCTCCTCGCCATGGTGCAGCCCGAGGACATGCTCAAGTACGGGCTCATCCCGGAGTTCGTGGGGCGGCTGCCCATCGTGGCCACCCTGCACGATCTCGACGAGGGAGCGCTGGTGCGCATCCTCCGCGAGCCCAAGAACGCGATCATCAAGCAGTACCAGAAGTACTTCGACCTCGAGAAGGTACGCCTCAAGTTCACCGACGACGCCGTGGCCGCGGTGGCCCGCGAGGCCATGAAGCGCGGCACGGGCGCGCGGGGGCTGCGCGCGGTGCTGGAAGAGGTCATGCTGGAGGTGATGTACGAGCTGCCCTCCATCCCCGGGCTCAAGGAGTGCATCATCACCCGCGAGGTCATCGTCAACAAGGAACGCCCCATCCTGATCTCGGAGCCCAAGGAGCAGTCAGCCTGATCCTCGGAGGGGGGCTTGCGCCCCCCTTTCCAGACCTCCCCCCAAGAAGCGGATTGCGCGGGCGAAGCCCGCGCTCGAACGGTGCATGGTGAGGCCGCGCGACCGACAGAAGCCTAGGTGTGCTTCGTGCTCGGGGCGAGGGGGTGCTTCATCCACACGTTGGCTTCCTCGTAGCGCCCCACGTTGCGACGCAGATCGACGGTCACGGGCTGGAACGCGCCTGTCACCACGTAGCGTCCGCTCTCTGGAAAGACCATCCCCGTCCATTCCTGCCAGCGCGCCACCGTATCCGTGACCACGAGGGCGGCGGGGGCCACGGCCAGGATCTCCCCCCCCATGCTCTCGTGCACACCGATCCACGGATCGAAGGCCGAGCCGTTGGGCCGCTTCCAGGTGATGTAGCGATCCATGGGCGTGAGCGGATAGAGCGGCTTGAGGGTGGGCCGCACGGGGGCGATGAGGGTGAAGAGGCCGTGACGGCGGGCGATGTCGCGCATGGCCTCGATGATCCGGCGACTCAGCCCGCGGGCGCGGTGCGCTGGATCCACGATGGCGGCGAGCGCCGAGAGCGCGTTCGGGCGGCGCCCGTCCCGGTGCACGGCCACGCCGCGCTGGAGGATCTCGGGAATGTCGCGGGGCAGATCGCCCCGTGTCCCGTCGCACATCAGGGGAATGCTGTTGCCCACCGCGGCCAGCGTGCCCGTCTCGTCCCACAGTCCGAACTGGAACTCCCGGAAGTCGGTGGCGAGATGGCCCCAGAGGCCGCCCGTGCCGTTGCCCTCGTGTACGAAGCGCGGCCAGGCCTGGGCGTGGAGGCGAGGGAACTGCGGCTCCAGTTCCGGCGCTTCGGCCAGGGTGCGCACGGCGTATTGCCCGTCCATGCCAGAATGATGACGTGAGGACCATGGCTCGTCCAGTCGCGTCACTGCTCGCCGCCTGGCTCATCCTCGCCGCGGTGGGATCCGGGCGCGCGGAGGCGCCGGAGGCGGGCGGGCGCGAGCGCCACTGGTATCTCGTCCGCGCCGGCAAGGAATTCGAGGCGGGACGCTTCGAGCAGGCCCTGGTCAGCTTCGAGGCCGCCGCGCGCCTCTCGGAGGAGCCGCTGCCGGACGAGGTGCTCCGCCGCTGGGGGATCTCCGCCTCCGAAGCAGGCTGGCCGCTCGCCGCCTACGTGCGCCTGCGTCAGTACCTGATCGCGGTGCCCGGCGCGGGGGGCCGCGACGTCCTGCAGGCCCGCATCGACAAGGCGCGGCGCACGCTCCTCGAGCTGGCCCCGCGGCAGTCGCGCATCATCGTGCTCACCGAGACACGGCCGACGTTGGAGGCGCCAGGCGACCGGCAGGTGATGCGGCTCGTGGCGAGACAGGGGCGGGCGATGGCGGAGGCGCTGTCCGGCACGCGCGTCGCGGTGCCGGCCTGGGAGCGAGCGGGCGACATCGACGAGGCCGCCTACGTCACCCTCGTCGGCAAGGTGCTCGACTCTCCCGCGCTGCTCCAAGACTGGCCTGCCCAGGCCGCGGACCCCAGCGAGCCGGGGCCCCACCGGTCGGTCATGCTCCGGCTGGTCGTGGGCGAGGAGGAGCGCGTCCGCCAGGCCCTGCGCGGCGAGCCCTACGAGAGCCTCCAGGTCCTCGCCCAGATGATCCTCGACTTCCCGCGCACCGTGCAGGCGAAGCCGTGAGCGCGGGCACGCTCTACGTCGTCGCCACGCCCATCGGCAACCTCGAGGACCTGACCATGCGCGCCCTCCGCGTGCTCAAGGAAGTGGGGCTGATCGCCTGCGAGGACACCCGCCGCACGCGCACGCTCCTGACCCACTTCGGCATCCACGTGCCCGTCACGAGCTACTTCGAGCACAACAAGCTGGCCAAGGGGCCGACCATTCTGAGGGCGCTCCAGGAGGGCACGTCGGTAGCCTTGGTCACCGACGCGGGCACGCCCGGCATCTCCGATCCCGGATTCCTCCTCGTGCGGGAGGCGCGCGCGGCGGGCATCCCGGTGGTGCCGGTGCCCGGCCCCTCCGCGGTGGTGACAGCGCTCTCCGCCGCGGGCATCCCCGCCGATCGCTTCGTCTTCGAGGGCTTCTTGCCCGTGAAGCCGGGCAAGCGCGTGCATCGCCTGGAAGCGCTCCGCGATCTCGAGATGACCATCGTCTGCTACGAGTCTCCCCATCGCGTCCTCGCCTCGCTGGAGGCCATTGCTCAGGTATTCGGCCAGATCGAGATCGTGGTGGCGCGCGAGCTGACCAAGCAGTTCGAGGAGATCCTTCGCGGCACCCCCTCCGCTCTCCACGAGCGCTTCGCCGTGGGCACGGTGCGGGGGGAATTCACGCTGGTCATCCCGCACGTGAAGCCGTCGGCCTCCGACGAGACCGAGTGAAGCGCTCGCAGTAAGCACACGCGGGTCCGATCGCCCTCTCCCTGAGTAATCCCTAGGTTCGCCCAGGACTCGAGCCGGCTCGTGCAGTAAGTCTGTTCGGCATGACCACACACCGCGTGACAACCGCAACGCGATCGTCATGATCTCGCCACGACAACTGTTCCTCGCGAGCACGCTCCTGGGCGTGTGCATCGTCCTGGCCCACGGTGGGCGACTGACCGTGCCCCGACCGGAAGACGGGGTGTTGCGCGGTGCGCGCGCGGCCGTGCACGAGCAGCTCGAGGGGCTGGAGAGCCTCTTGCCCGCCGGCCACAAGGGAGACGACGGGCTCTGGCGGACCTATCTGGCCGTCGTCGACAAGGAGCTCGAGCGGGGACACATCGATGCGGCGGTGAGGGTCTGGCAAGATGCCTACGGCGCCGCGCTCAGCAGCCGCAGCTGGGAAAGCATGATCGCGGTGGGCGATGCCTTCGTGGCCATCGGGCGCGCGGCCGGGACTCCCCGCGGGGCGCGCATGAATGCGCGGGAGGCCTACCTGAGCGCCCTCATCCGGGCCCGTCGTGAACGCTCGGTCGAAGGCGCGCTCCGGAGCGCGGAGGCCTTCGAAGCGCTCGACGACCGCGCGGTGGTCGAGCAGTGCCTTCACATTGCCGCGCAGCTCGCCGCGGGGAATACCGAGTCGCAGGAGAGGGTGCGCGAGGCGCGCCAGCGCTGGGCGTCACGTCAAGTCGCTCCCGAGTCCTGAGAGGCGGGCTGCGATCCGGAAGGTGCACCAGGATCGCTGACGCGTCGTGCGAGGCGCCGTCGTCGTCCTGATCAGGCGCGTCTAGATCGAGGCAGACGCTGGCCGCGAGCCGCTGCCGCTCGTGATGTCCTTCCGTCGTTCAGCGGTCTACGCCCGGAGGCCTCGGCCCGCGCGACATCCCCCCGCTCCCCTCGGCCCTCGTGGTCAGCTCCTCGAGGAGCGCGCGTGCCTCTCGAAGGTCGCCGGACTCGAATCCCTCCGTGAACCAGTCGTGGATGCCTGACAGCAACGCCTGCGCCTCCCGCAGTTTCCCTTGCTCGCCCCACAGCCGGCCCAGGCTCGTCGACGCTCGCAGCTCCAGCGACCTCGCCCCCTGCCGGCGCGCGATCTCGATGGCCCGGAGGAGCTCCGACTCAGCCGCCGCGTCGCCTTGCGGGCTCACGTCGAGCTCGCGCTGGAGCTCGCCGGACAGCCGGTGCAGCTCCGCCTCCCAGTAGTGCAGCCCGGACGGCAGTGCGGTGAGCGCCTCGGTGATGGCAGCCAGCCCTTCGGCCGGCCGTCCGAGTCTCCGGTATGCCTCCGCCGTGAAGGCGAGGAAGGCGGGGACCAGCGCGCCCGCGCCGATCGCACGATGCCGCGCCAAGCCTTCCTGCATCCGGGCGAGGCCGCCGTCTCCCTGGCCACCCTCGAAGAGGAGCCAGCCACGGTGGACGATGCCGGCCGTCAGCATGAACTCGAAGCCGTGATCGGTGTCGAGGGGCAGGGCCTCCTCTTCCAGCTCGTGCATGGCC
>Ga0075425_100001993_pt1 | contig 20173 bp, 21 predicted proteins | sample SoiMethybrSBSTD4_FD_75300 | JGI IMG/M metagenome (GOLD analysis project Ga0075425, IMG submission 75300) | Bulk soil microbial communities from a Populus tree surrounding site in Tennessee, USA - Soil MetaG P. TD hybrid SBSTD4 | ecosystem: Environmental > Terrestrial > Soil > Tree plantation... | reverse complement strand
CGACCACCGCGCGCGGCCGCGTCGTCGAACGGCTCGGATTCATCGGCGACCCCGGCGTCGACATCGAAGTGGTCATTCGAAAGCTGCACATCCCGCACAACTTCCCTGACGAAGTGCTGCACGAAGCAGACTCCATCCCGACGGAAGTCGATCCCGACGAAGCGGTAAAGCGGGAGGACTGCCGGAACCGCAACATCGTCACCATCGACGGAGAGACGGCAAAGGACTTCGACGACGCCGTCGAAGTTCGCAACCTTCCGAACGGCAACTTCCTCCTAGGCGTGCACATCGCCGACGTCGCGCATTACGTGCGGGAAGGAACTGCACTCGATCGCGAGGCCTTCGAGCGCGGCACGTCGGTCTACTTTCCCGGACGCGCCGTGCCGATGCTGCCGGAGCGATTGTCGAACGGCATCTGCTCGCTCAATCCGCGCGTCGATCGCCTCACCTTCTCGGTCGACATCGAGATTGACAAGCGCGGCCGATTCGTCAATCACCGCATCTACAAGTCGGTGATCAAGACCGTCGCGCGCATGACGTACACGGAAGTGAACGCGGTGCTCACAGAAAACGCGCCGCATGATCTCCGCGACGAGTTCCAGCGTATGCACGATTGCTTCGAGATCCTCCGCGCGCGACGCGAACAGCGCGGCTCCATCGACTTCGATCTCCCCGAAGCCGACGTCGTACTCGGCGAGACCGGCGACATCGAAGCGATCCGTCCGACGGAGCGCAACGTCGCCCATCGCATCATCGAAGAGTTCATGCTCGCCGCCAACGAAGTCGTCGCGCGCGAGCTCGTCTTCGCCGTTCAGCCGGGCATCTTCCGCGTCCACCAGCAACCCGATCCGCAAAAGCTCGAAGACCTGCGCGCCATCCTCTCCGAGTTCAAGCTCACGCTGCGCGGCGACGTCGAAGAAATTCGTCCGGGCGAGCTGCAGCGCGTGCTGAACGAGGTCGTGGGCACGCCGGAGGAACGCTTCCTCACGAATATCGTCCTGCGATCGATGAAGCGCGCGTTCTACTCCGAAGAATCGCTCGGACACTTCGCGCTCGCGATCGAGCACTACTGCCACTTCACCTCGCCGATCCGGCGCTATCCCGATCTGATCGTCCATCGCCGGCTGGCGGAATTGATCGCGCGCGGTCCGCTGCTCGGTGAAGCGTTGCAGCGCGTCGAAGCGATGCATCCGGTGTATGCGTCGCAGTCGAGCGAGCGCGAGCGCCGCGCCGAAGAAGCATCGCGCGAAGTCCTGGAGTGGAAGAAAGTGATCTTCATGCGCGACAAAGTCGCGCAGCAGTTCACCGGGATCATCACCGGTGTGCTGCCGTTCGGCGTCTTCGTCGAGCTCGACGCGATCTTCGTGCAAGGCCTCGTTCCGGTGGCCACGATCGGCGGCGACTTCTGGCGCTTCGAGGAAGGAACGCATCGCCTGCGCGGCGAGGCCACGAGCCGCGAGCTCCGCCTCGGCGACCACGTCCTCATCGAAGTGCAGTCGGTCGATGAGGATCGCAGGCAGATCGAGTTCCGGCTGCTCGAGGTTGCTGGCTCTCCGATTGCACGCCGCCAGCGCTAACGACTATGGCGGACATCAAGGACTTCGTCGATCAACGTGTCGCGTTGGAGAACGCGCTGCAAAACGAGAAAGCGGAGCTGTCGGAGTCGCGCGTGCACGAGTACGACCGCCGCTACGCGACCCTGCAGCGTCAGCTCGCGACCCTCTTCAAGGAAGCCGGAGATGATCAGCAGCGCATCACTGTGATGCTGGAGATGATGCGCATTCTCGAAAACCGGCTCGTCTACCTCCACAACTTCATCGTCGACCCGACGTCGGACAATCGCATCCTCGCGCAGCTCGTGACGAAGTTCGTCGATCAGATCGCGCGCGACCGCAGCAGCGTGCTCACAACGCTCGAGGCGATCTATTACCGCGCCGTCGCGTCGTTGTACGCCGGCGATCTCGGCGGCGCGCGCGAAGGATTCACCGCCGCGTGCGCGTCGGAAGAATCCGACGAAGCGAACGACATCAAATACAAGTCCTACGTCATCCTCGGACACCTCTCGCACGAAGAGCACGATTACGCGAAGGCCAAGGCGCTGCACGATCAGTCGCTGCGCTACACGCACAACGGCAACGTCACGGCGCAAGCGCTCGCGCTGAAGGCGTTGAATGCATATGCGCTCGGCGATTACGACGAAGCGGTGCATCTCTTCGAGGACTCGCTTCGCCTCTTCGATCGCAACGAGCCTTTCTTCAACTCGTACTTTTATCGCAACGCCCTCCTCTTCTGCGGCGCGATCTACTTCGATCGGAAGGAGCACGAGCGCGCGGAGGATCTCTACAAGCGAGCGCTCGAGACCGTCGATCAGAATTCCTACGATCATTTCGACGCGCTCTCGCACCTCGGCCGCATCTACTACGCGAGCGGCCGCTACGACGAAGCGGTCGCCGCGCTCGAGAAAGCGGTGCAGACGCATCGGCTGACGGAGAACGAGTACGTCGTCGATACCTGGTTCTGGATCGCCCGCTCGCACCTGAAGCGCGACGACAACGCGTCGGCGCGCGCGTACCTGGAGAAAATCGCCGCGTCCGACGTGCACTACGAGCGGAAGCCGCAGGCAGTCGATCTGCTGCAGCGCATCGCCTAGTGGAATCGCGTCACGACGAACGCGATGTCGTCGCGAAAATCCTCGGTCGCCACGAATGAGTTCACGTCTTCGTAGATGACGTCGTAGAGCTGGCTGATGTCGGCGTCGCGCGCGTTCTCGAGCAGCTCGCCGATGCGATCGATGGAGTAGAACTCGCCCGCTTCGTTGCGGCGATCGGTGAGGCCGTCGGTGTAGACGAAGAGCGTGTCGCCCGGCGACATCGTCAGCGCGGACTCTTCGAAGTCCATGTTCGGCATGGCGCCGAGGAGGTTGGAAGGGGCTTCGATGGTAGTGGTCTTGCCGGATTCACGTTGATAAAGGAGAAACGGTGGATGCGCGGCGTTCGAGTAGACCAGCGCTCCGTTCTGATCGACGCGGAAGAGCTGCGCGGTCGCGAATTGCGTCGGCAGTGAGACCGTGAAGAGAAAGTCGTTGAGTCGCGACATGAAGTCGGCCAGCGACGACCGCGGATCCGATTCCGTGTGAATGTAGCTCTTCAACAGCGATACGAGAATCGCCGCCGGCAGTCCGTGCCCGCTCACGTCCGCGACGAAGAGATACATGAACTCATCGAGCAGAAAGTAGTCGTAGAAATCGCCCGACAGCGTCTCGCTCGGAATGTACGCCGAGCGCACTTCCACGCGCGGCCCGCGAAACTCGCCCTGCGGAACGAGTGCCTCCTGCACCCGCCGCGCGATCTGCAGGTCGCGCATGATCTGCGCGTTCATCCGCCGCAATTGATCCTGATACGCCTTCACGCGCAAGAGCGCGCGCAAACGCGCGACGATGACCTCGATCTCCGATCCCTTCACCACGAAGTCGTCCGCCCCCGCCGCCAATCCTTCCACCACGTGATGCGAGGCGTCCGCTCCGGTGAGCATCAGGACCGGAATCGTCCGCAACTGCGGGTCGCTCTTGATGCGCCGCGCCGTCTCGAAACCGTCCATCACCGGCATGCGATAGTCGACGATGATCGCGTCCGGCACGAGCGCCGCCGCAACGCGCAATCCCTCTTCCCCCGACTCCGCCGCGACGACGTCATACCCTCGCCGCTCGAGCAGCCGTCGAGTTACAGCCAAATCATTCGCGTTGTCGTCAATGACGACGATTCGCTGCCGTTTCTCCATGAGACCGAGCCGAGCTTATGCAGGAGACGGGCCGAGGAGGGAACGCACTTCGGTGAGGAGGAGGGGGAGGTCGTCGTGAATGACTGCCCACACGATCTCATGATTGATTTTGTCGTAGCCGTGCATGAGTCGGTGGCGAAAAGCGATGAACTGAGAACACTTCGTGATGGCGAGCTCTGAGTCGATTCTGCTGGCGCGCATCAGAGCCTCGCCTATGAGTGTGAAGCGACGCTCGACTCCATCGCGTATGAGCGGATCATTCATGTAATCCGCGAACGACTTAGTGCGAACGTACATCTGGATCGCTTGGCCTGCTTCGAGAACATCGAAGAGCGGCACCCGAACGTCACGCTGCGACATAGATCGGCACGAGCGCTTCGTAGATCGCTTTCTTCAGATAGGGATTCCTGATCCCGTCCGGTTCGACGAGATCCACTTTGCGGCCGAGCAAATGTTCGAGCTCCGCGATCAGCGTGAAGTAGTCGCCACCGAGCCCCAACACACGGTTGGACGGGAGAAACTCGACGAGAAAATCGGCATCGCTGCGATCGGGATCGAAGTCATTTCGTGCCGCGCTCCCAAACAGCGTGAGCGTCTTCACATGATGGCGCGCACACAGCTCCCGAATCTCCTCCAAATGCTCCGCAATCTCCTTCGGTAGCGCGGCCATGCGCCGCATTGTACCCTTCGCCCGCGAATGAAAATGATCGTGGGACTCGGCAATCCCGGCGCGGACTACGCGCGCTCGCGGCACAACGTGGGATGGTTCGTCGTCGACGCGTTCGCGAAGAAGTTTCGCATCGACGTCGCCAAGCACGAGAAGGACGCCATGACGGGCGAGGGGCGGGTGGCGGGGGGCAGCGTGAAGCTCGCGAAGCCGCTCACGTACATGAACCTCTCCGGCGACGCCGTACGGTTGCTCGTCAACGCGTACGAGACCGACGTCAAGCACGATCTGATCATTGTTTATGACGAGGTCGATCTGCCGCTCGGCAAGCTGCGCATCCGGCCGAACGGCTCGTCGGGAACGCACAACGGGATGCGGTCGGTGGTGGCGTCGCTTGCGACCGACTCGTTCCCGCGCTTACGATTCGGCGTGCGTGGTGCGAACTACTCCGAGACGTCGAGGCTTCGCGACTACGTTCTCGACGACTTCACTCCAGACGAGATGCCGCTGGTCGAGCGCAACGTCGAGCGCGCCGTCGACGCGCTGTTCCTCTTCGCGCGCGGAGACCTGCGCCGCGCCATGAACGAATTCAACCGAGATCCCGAACCCGAGCCGTCCGAAGGCGAAAACCAAACTCCATGAACATCCACACCGTCGCAGAGCTCCGCGCATCCGGCTACCGCATTCGCTCCGTGAAAGACGAGATGCGCGAGAACCTGCTCGCGAAAATCGCCAAAGGCGAGACGACGTTCGGCGGCATCCACGGCTACGAGCGCACCGTGATCCCCGCTATTCACAACGCCATCCTGTCGAAGCACGACGTCATCCTTCTCGGACTTCGCGGACAAGCGAAGACGCGCATCCTCCGCTCCCTCACTTCGCTGCTCGATGAGCGCATTCCAGTGATCGAGGGCTGCGAGATCAATGACTCGCCGCTCGACCCGACGTGCAAGCGCTGCCGCCGGCTCGCGGCCGAGCGCGGCGGCGAATTGCCGATCGCGTGGATGTCGCGCGACGAGCGCTATCGCGAGAAGCTCGCCACGCCGGACGTCACCGTCGCGGATCTCATCGGCGACATCGATCCGATCAAGGCTGCGAATCAGCGGCTGACGTACGCCGACGAAGAAGTCATCCACTACGGCATCGTGCCGCGGACGAATCGCGGCATCTTCGCCATCAACGAGCTGCCCGATCTCGCGCCGCGCATCCAGGTCGCGCTGCTGAACATTCTCGAAGAGCGTGACCTGCAGATCCGCGGATTCCCGGTGCGCATCCCGCTCGACATCGTCCTCGTCTTCAGCGCGAATCCGGAGGACTACACGAGCCGCGGCAACATCATTACGCCGCTCAAGGACCGCATCGACTCGCAGATCCTCACGCACTATCCGCAGAGCGTCGACACCGCGCGCCGCATCACCGAGCAGGAAGCGTGGCTCGATCGCGATCACAAGATCACGGTCGAGATGCCGCTGTACGTTCGCGATCTCGTCGAGAACATTGCCTTCGTCGCGCGCGGCTCGGAGCTCGTCGATCAGTCGTCCGGCGTCTCCGCGCGACTGACGATCGCGGCGATGGAGCTGCTGCAATCGAACCTGGAGCGACGAGCGGCGATGACGGGCGACAACGTCGTCTTCCCGCGGCTCTCGGATCTCGCCATGCTGCTGCCGGCGATCACGGGCAAAGTGGAGATGGTCTACGAAGGCGAGCAGCAAGGTGCGGAAGTCGTGGCGCGCAAGCTGATCGGCGAAGCGGTGGCGAAGTTGTACGGCACGAAGCTGCCGGCCGTCGAGCGCGCGGGAACGCAGCGCCGCACGTACGAAGATCACGACGACCTCGACGAGATGTTCGCCAATCGCCGCGGTGCGAAAAAGAAAGAGCCGCCGCGCGAAGAGCCGCGTACCGAGTCGTCGAAATCCGAACCGAACTACGACACGATCCTCGGCTGGTTCGCGGACGGCAACAAGATCATGCTCTCGGATGAACAGCCGTTCGCCGACTACTTCCGCGAACTGAACAAAGTGCCGAAGCTCTCCGAGACGGCGTCGAAGTACGTGCAGCCCGAGAGCGATCGCGAGCTGGCGTTCTGGATGGAGATGGTGCTCGAGGCGCTGCATCAGGCGCTGCGGCTGGCGCGAGAAGATCTCGACTCCACGATCACGTTCCACGAGCTGATGAAGTTCAATGTGCTGCGGACGGTGAAGTAGCCATGCCGAAAGTCGCCGCCGAAATCTCCAACGAGCTGTCGCGCCAGATCGATCGCATCATTCGCGACGGCTGGTTTCCCGATCAGGAGAGCGTGATCCGCGAAGCGCTCTCCCAGTTCGTCGACAACAAGTCCTTCCTCGGCGACTCGCCGCGCATGCTTCATCGCTTCGCCGCCGATGCACTGAACGACTCGAAGCCCGAAGTGGCGCTGAAGTTCGCCGACCGCGCGCTGTCGCTGTCGTCGACCGGCACACCGACCGACTTCGCGCTCTATCAGGCCGTCGTCGAGCTGCGCGTGCAGATCCTCCTCGTCCTCGGACGCGAGAGCGACGCGCTCACGTCACTCGAGGAGGCGCGCGAGAAACTTCCGAACAATCCGACGATCGCACGATGGATCCAGAAACTGAATAAGACCCGCCCGCGCGGCGAAGCCTGATGGCCCGACACCGGTACTCCTTTCTCGACCCCGATCTCATCCGACGACTCCTCGCCGAAATGGGCCTTCGGCGGCTCTTCAATCAACTGCTGCTGCAGAGCGGCGGCGACGTCGAAGAAGCGATGCGCTGGATGCGACTCCTGCAGGAGCGCGGCTACATCGATCCGAACGTCGACCTCGAAGCGTTCTTTGCGCAGTTGATGGAGGAGAACGTCATCGGGCAGGACGGGAACGGCAATCTCACGCTCGCGGCGGGGGGTGAGCGGCAGATTCGCCGCGACGCGCTCGACGAGATCTTCGGCGGCCTGCAGAAATCGATGAGCGGCTATCACTCGGTACCGAACGCGGGGCAGGGAACGGAGCGGCTCACCGAGACGCGGCCGTATCAGTTCGGCGACGATCCGATGTCGATCGACTCGATCCGCTCGCTGCAGAACGCGATGCGGCACAACGATCCGGCGAACGACATCTCCATCACCGAAGACGATCTCGAAGTGTTCGAGACCGAGCACAACTCGAACTGCGCGACTGTCGTCATGATCGACATCTCGCACTCGATGATCCTCTACGGCGAGGACCGCATCACGCCGGCGAAGAAAGTCGCGCTGGCGCTGACGGAGCTGATCCTCACGAAGTACCCGAAGGACTCCATCGACGTGCTGCTCTTCGGCGACGAAGCGGTCGAAGTGCCGATCAGCGAGATTCCGTACGTGAAAGTCGGCCCGTATCACACGAACACGAAAGCGGGACTCGAGCTTGCGCAGCGAATCCTGCGTCGCCGCAAGCACAACAACAAACAGATCTTCATGATCACGGACGGCAAACCGTCCGCGCTCTTCGAGAACGGGCAGCTCTACACGAACTCCTTCGGTCTCGACATGAAGATCGTGAATCGCACGCTAGAAGAAGCCGACAAGTGTCGGCGCGCCGGCATTCCGATCACGACGTTCATGCTCGCGACCGATCCGATGCTCGTGAACTTCGTCGAGCAGCTCTCGAAGATCAATCGCGGACGCGCGTTCTACACGTCACCCGATCGCCTTGGCGAGTACATCCTCGCCGACTACATCCGGAACCGGCGGAAGTTCGTGCACTGACCGCCGCGGCGCGCCTGCAGGATCAGCAGGCCGATCGCGGTGCCGAGGAGAAAGCCGCGGACGGCGTCGATGAAGTCTGGGTGAAAGTGTGGGGAGAGAGCCGCCGGCATCCCCATCAGAAAAAAGAACAGCAGCGCGAGCTGGGCGAAGAGGAAGGGATTTTTCTTCATCATTAGTCTTTCCACCGATACCAGGCCATGAGCCCTTGTTTGATGATCCCCATCGACAGGGCGATCGAGAACAGCTCCCAGTTCCAGTGATGGTCGTGGACGAAGTGATAGAACCAGAAGACGACTGCGAGGACGCCTCCCGTCACGCCGGCGATGCTCGTCGCGCGAAGCCGGTGCATCAAAAATCGTTCGTCGAAAAAGCTCATTGAGGTTTCTCCAAGGTGAAGATTTCGTCGGTCGACACGCCGAACAGGCGCGCGAATGTGAGCGCCAGCTCCAGACTCGGCTCGTAACGATTCCGCTCGATCGAGATGATGCTTTGCCGCGACACGCCGACTGCTTCGGCGAGATCCTGCTGCGTCCAGCCGCGGCCGTCGCGGAGCTCTTTGATTCGGTTGCGAACGTTCGCCATGTCAAGGTAACTTTACGCACGCTTCAACCGTGATGTCAAGTCCCCTTTACAGGGTGGACAGGCGGGGGCGCCTATCCTCCATCGGAATCGAGCGCAGCCGCGGCTCGTTCCGTCAGGAATGCGCAAGTTATTTGCGTCACTCACGATTGCTGCAACTGTCGCCGGAACCGTCTACGCGAACGAGATTTCCGTCCACTCGCTGCAGTCAGGCACGCAGTTCAGCGGCACGCCCATTCACGATCACGGCATCCACGGCGAGAACCAGGTCATCGCCGTCCTCGACACCGGCCTCGACGTCAACCTCTGCTACTTCGTCGAGCCCGACGGAAGCGCGCCGCCGATCAATACCGGCACGCCGAACGGCGGATTGCAGTCCGATCACGTGAACCCTGCGCGACGCAAAGTGATCGCATACGACTTCCTTTACTCCTGTGATCAATTTCCCAACACGAACGGATGCGACGATCCGGCGAACGCGCTCGACTACGACAATCAAGGCCACGGCACGCACGCGGCCGCTGCTGCAGCGGGCGATCGTCTGCCTGCGATCGCCCACGATTACGCCGACTCGATTGCGCCCGGCGCAAAGCTCGTGATCCAGGATGCGGGCTATGTCGGCGGCGACAACTGCTCGCAGCGTCCCGGCATCGGATGTCCCGTAAACCTCACGCCGATTCTCGACCAGGCGTACAAGCAGGGCGCGCGCATTCACTCGAATTCATGGGGCGACCGGCAGGGCGTTCCCGTTCCGCTTCCGTCGCCGACGGCGAACTACTCGCAGTCCGCGCGCGACGTCGACGCATTCGTCTACGCGCATCCCGACATGCTCGTCGTCTTCAACACCGGCAACGGCAGCAATCTCGATCCGCCGGCGAGCTCGCTCTCCGCGCCGGGCTGCGCGAAGAACACGCTGCAGGTCGGCGGGACGCGCACGCAAACGCGCGGCGACGACATCCTGGCCGGCTTCAGTCTCATCGGACCGACGCGCGACGGCCGCATCAAGCCCGACGTCGTCGGTCCGGCGTGGGTCACGGCCGGCGACGCAAAAGTCATCACCAACAACGAATGCGGTGTCACGCAGCAAGGCGGAACGTCGTGGGCGTCGCCGACGATCGCCGGCGCCGCCGCGCTCGTCCGGCAGTACTACACGGAGGGCTTCTATCCGACCGGCGTGGCGACGCCGTCGAATCAATTCACGCCGAGCGCCGCGCTGCTGAAGGCGACGATCATCGCCGCGGCACATCGCATCGCGGACAAACAAACGTCTTCGACCGATACCGTCGCGTTGCCGACGCCGTCGGCGGAACAAGGCTTCGGCTTTCCCGTTCTCGACGACGCGCTCTACTTCCCCGGCGATCGCCCGAAGCTGCGCGTCGTCGACACTCCCCTCGCGAGCGGACTGGCCCAAAACGAATCGTCAACCATCCGGTTGAACATTCGCGCCGGCACGCCGTTCAAGGCGGTGTTGGTGTGGACGGATCCCGCCGGCGTGGTGCGCGGCAACAGCGATTCGACTGCAGAGCTGGTGAATGATCTCGATCTGACGGTCACGACGCCGTCCGGTTCGCTGCTCAACGGCAACGGACATCCCGACCGCCTGAACAACGTCGAAGCCGTCTCGATCGACGCGCCGGAGAACGGCACGTACACGATCACGATCAACGCCACGCACATCGCGCAAGGTCCGCGGCAGAGTTACGCGCTCGTCATCACCGGCGATGTCGACGATAGTGTCGCAGCCTCGCGCCATCGCGCGGTTCGACATTAGAATGCCGCGCCATGCTTTCTCGTGAGTATCTGCGCGAGCGCGCGGATGAATATCGTCAGGCCCTTCAGAATCGCGGCGCGAACGTCGACCTCGATCGCTTCATCGCGCTCGATGCCGAGCGCCGCCAGACCATCACGCGCGTCGAGTCGCTGAAGGCGCAGCGCAACGCGGCGTCGCAGGAGATCGCGACGCTCAAGAAGAACAAGCAGGACGCGACGTCGCAGATCGAGGCGATGAAGCGCGTCGGCGACGAGATCAAAGAGCTCGACTCGCGCCTCGCGCAGATCGAAGAGGAGCTGCAGAACCTCGAGCTCTACTTCCCGAACGTTCCGCACGCATCGGTTCCGGTCGGCAAAGACGAGTCATTCAATCGCGTCGAAAAAACGTGGGGCGACAAACCCTCCTTAGACTTCACTCCCAAGCCGCATTGGGAGATCGGCGAAGCCCTCGGCATCCTCGACTTCGAGCGCGCCGCGAAAATCACCGGCGCGCGATTCGTGATTCTCACCGGCGCCGCCGCGCAACTCAGCCGCGCCCTCGCGAGCTTTATGCTCGACACGCACACGTCGAAGGGCTACACCGAGATCCTCACGCCGTTCATGGTGAACGCCGACTCGCTGCGCGGCACCGGACAGCTTCCGAAGTTCGAAGAGGATCTCTTCAAACTCAACTTCGAGAAGCCGTACTACCTGATCCCGACCGCGGAAGTGCCGGTGACGAATCTCTATCGCGACGAGATCCTCGACGCCACGACGCTCACGCAGTCCTTCTGCTCGTACTCACCCTGCTTCCGCAGCGAGGCCGGCTCGTACGGCAAAGACACGCGCGGGATGATTCGCCTGCATCAATTCGAGAAAGTCGAGCTCGTGAAGTTCACGATGCCCGATCGCTCGTGGGACGAGCACGAGAATCTCACGAGCGATGCCGAAGCGATTCTCGAAGCGCTCAACCTGCACTATCGCCGCGTCACGTTGTCGACCGGCGACATGGGATTCGGCAGCGCGAAGACGTATGACGTCGAGGTCTGGCTGCCGGGACAGCAGACGTTCCGCGAGATCTCGTCGTGTACGAATTACGCCGACTTCCAGGCGCGCCGCGCAAACATCCGCTACCGCACCGCGGAAAAGAAAACGGGACTCGTGCACACGATCAACGGCTCGGGACTTCCGCTCGGGCGGACGATCGTCGCCATTCTCGAGAACTATCAGCAGAGCGACGGCAGCGTCGTCATTCCGGAGCCGCTGCGGAAGTACATGAAGGGCGCCGCGCGCATCGCTCGGTCATCCAGTGGAGGATAGGCGCCCTCGCCTGTCCTGTCATCGGCGCAGGAAAACCGACAGGCGAGGGCGCCTATCCTCCACTGGAACTAGGTGTCGTACAGAATCTCGTACGTCAACTCGGTCGCGCCGAGCCGCAACTTGTCGCCCTGCTTGAGCACCGCCTGAAAGATACGCGTGTTGTTCAACCAGACGCCGTTGCGGCTCTTCAGGTCTTCGATGATGTAGCCGTCCGCGCCGCGGAAGATGCGGGCGTGAAATCCGGAGACGCCGAGGTCGGTGATTTGGATTTGATTGTCGCGATGACGGCCGACGAGATACTCCGACTCCGTCAGCGGCGTGACGCGGCCATCGGCGAGGAACGTGAGCTGCGCGATCGTCGGCTTCACGACGTCGCTGTAGGACAGCTTCGCGTCCTGCGACACGAGCAGGCTCGTATCGTCATCGCGCTCGCGGAACGTCGACTCGGCGCGGAAGTCCGCCGGCGGCTGAATGAACGTCTCCTCCGAATGTGCGGTGACTGCGCGCGTTTGATTCGGCTCGATCAACTTACTCGCGTAGAGGCCGTACACGACGCGATAGACGTGGAACGGATCCTCATCCGCATCGTGGCAGAGCTCTTCGAGCGTTCGCGATCCGTTGATGAGGAAGAGAATCTTCCACTCGTCCACCGACAGCGTGATTTTTTCCTCGGCCGGATTTGAAACGACGTGAAAGACCACCGACTTGTCGGGCAGCAAGCGCACGCACTGTTCCCACTCTTCGATGCGCCGCGCCCCTTCCATGATGAGATTCGCGAGATCGACGGAGATCGTCACGGCGTGCGACGGAAGGGCCATCTCTTCTGCGAACGTGAACGTGCCGCCGGTCCAGACGAACGAGTCGTAGATGATCTCGGAGACCTGCACTTTCAGAAAATCGCGGAGCTGCGGTTCGGCGATGACGCCTTCTTTCACTGCGATCTCGCCGAAGCGTCCGCCGTCGCGGCGCATGAGCTCATCGATCTTCTCCGCCTGCTTCGGCGTGATGCGGCGTTTGCGCTGCAGGATCGCGCCGAGGCGGAACTGCTCCTGGTTCGATCCGGCGTAGACGAGCGAGCCGTCGTTGAAGAAGACGTACGCTTCGCGCGCGTCGTTCGCGAGCGTCAGCGTGCCGGTCTTGCGGCTCATGCTGAGAAACGTCAGAACGTCGGGAAGTTTGAATGCCGCGAGGCTCCCGTTCAGCACCGCGCTGCTCATGCATCCATCACACTACAATGCGCGAACTCATGCGTCCAACAGCTTCGCGCCACGCCGTTGCCGCCGGATTTCTCGGATGGACTCTCGATGCGTTCGACTTTTTCGTCGTCGTATTCCTCTTCGACACGCTGGCCGCGGAGTTTCACGTACCGAAGAGCCAGATCATTTTCACGACGACGATGACGCTCGTCTTCCGTCCCGTCGGCGCGATCATCTTCGGACTTCTCGCCGATCGCTACGGACGGCGCCGGCCGCTGATGGCGAACGTCATCTACTTCTCCATCATCGAATTGCTGAGCGGATTCTCGACGAACTTCACGCAGTTCATCATCCTGCGCGCACTGTTCGGCATCGGGATGGGAGGGGAGTGGGGCGTCGGCGCGTCGCTCGCGCTCGAACAGGCACCGCGCAAGTGGCGTGGCGTGTTGTCGGGCATTCTGCAAAGCGGCTACTCGATCGGTTACTTGATCGCGTCGGTCGTCGCGGGACAGCTGCAGTCGCACTGGCGCTGGATGTTCTGGCTCGGGGCGCTTCCGGCGTTGCTCGCGCTCTACATCCGATCGAAAGTGCCGGAGTCGAAGGCGTGGGAGGAGCATCGCGTCGGATCGATGAGCGCCATCGGACGCGTCATACGCGGCCAACTCAAAGGCTTCGTCTATCTCGCGATCCTGATGACGTTCATGATGTTCCTGTCGCACGGCACGCAGGATCTCTTTCCCGATTTTCTGAAGACGGATCGCCACATCGCGGCGAAGACGGTGCCGAACGTGATCGTGCTGATGAACGTCGGCGCCGTCGTCGGCGCGATCATCTTCGGACATCTGTCTCAAAAGATCGGACGCCGCTACTCGATGATCGCTGCGCTCGCGCTGGCGCTCCTGCTCATTCCGTTCTGGGCGTTCGGCAACAGTCTTCTCGTGCTCGCGACCGCCGCATTCATTCTGCAGATGGGCGTGCAAGGCGCGTGGGGCATCATTCCGGTGCATCTCAACGAGCTCGCGCCCGACTCCGCGCGCGGCTTGATGCCGGGACTCGCATATCAACTCGGCATCTTTTTCGCGGCGCCAACGAATTCGATTCAGCACGCGCTCGGCAAACGCTTCGGTTACTCGTGGGCGATGGCGGGATACGAGATTGTCGTGATCGTGACGCTCGTGATCATCTTGTTGTTCGGTCGTGAGAATCGCGGACGCGCATTCCATTCCGGCGATGTGGACGTCGTCATCGAACGAGATTGACGACGCCCCACACCGACACGCACGAGATCGCGATCCACAAAATCACGCCTAAAAGCAGCGGACGGGGTCCAACCGCAGCGATCGCCTTCCGCGACAACCCCGCGCCGATGAGAAACAGCGTCACCGTCAGTCCGAGGCGACCGAGCATCGCGATGTCGTCGCAGATCGCCACCGGCAGCACGCCGTACGTGCGCAGCACCGACGCCACGACGTAGTAGCCGATGAACCATGGAATGGCGATGCGCGCCGAGCGTTTGCGAAACGCCGCCGCGGTGGCGAGTGTGAGCGGCACGATCCAGAGTGCGCGCGTCAGCTTCACGGTCGTGGCGATCTTCTGCGCTTCGATTCCGAATCGCTGCGCGGCGCCGACGACGGAGCTCGTGTCGTGAATCGCGATCGCCGACCAGATGCCGAACTGCCGCTGCGTCATCTGCAGCGCGTGTCCGATCGGCGGAAAGATGAACAGCGCAATCGAGTTGAGAATGAAGACGGTGCCGAGCGACACCGACATCTCTTCGTCCGTCGCGCCGAGCACGGGCCCGACTGCCGCGATCGCGCTGCCGCCGCAGATCGCGGTGCCGGACGAGATCAGATGTGCGGTCGTGCGCTCTATCTTCATGGCGCGGCCGAGGAGGTAGCCGAGGATGAGCGTGCCGGCGATGGTGGCGATGGTGAAGAGGATGCCGTCGCGTCCTGCGTCGATGATCGTGTGCAGATTCGCAGCGAATCCGAGGCCGACGACGGATGCTTGCAAGAGCAACTTCGTCGCCCGCGACGTCGTCTGCCGCGGCAGCGGTTGTCCGATCGTCAACGCAATGGCGAGGCCGAGGGCGAGCGCGATCGGCGGCGATGCCCAAGGCGTGAGACAAAACGCGACGGCGGCGACGAAGATGGCGACGCGGAGCGCGCTCACTTCACGTTTGCGCGGAAGAACTCCAGCGTCTTCTGCCACGCGTCGCGCGACGCACTTTCGTTGTAGACCTCGGGACGCGTGTCGTTGAAGAACGCGTGATCGGCGTTCGGATAGGAGATGAACGTCACGTCTTTGCCCATCCCTTTCAACTGATCGGCGAGCGCGCGCTCCTTCGCGGCGGGAACGCCTTTGTCGTTTTCGCCGGCGATGAGGATCAGCGGCGCGCTCAACTTCGACCAGTCCGTATCGACGTGTTTGAACCCGCCGTAGAAGCTCACGGCGGCGCCGACATTCGCATCCTTCGTCGCTTCGTACTTTGCGAGACCGCCGCCCATGCAGAAGCCGACGACGCCGAACGTCTTCGACGAACACTCCGGCCGCTGCAGCAGATACGCACCGGCGCCGGCGATCTCCTTCTGCGCGCGCTCGGCATCGAGCTCCATCAACATCTTTCCTGCTTCGTCCGGAGACTTCGTCGTCTTGCCGTGGAAGAGATCGGGCGCGATGGCGAGGAAGCCTTCCTGCGCGAATCGCTCGACGACGTCTTCGATGTGCGACACCAGTCCCCACCACTCCTGAATCACGACGACGGCGGGACCTTTGCCCGACGCCGGCGTCGCGAGATAACCGCGGCAGGTGTGACCGTTCGATGGAAATTCGACGCGCTGACCCATGCGTTCCCTCCGCTTTTCGGGCGCGGATTATAAGAGGTCGCACCTCTGATCGTGACGTTTGCCGCGTGTCGTCCGTATCACGTATGCGACAATCGATGCGCCGACGGGAGAAACCTCTGCCGATGGTCTACACGAACGACGATGTCAGCCGTTTGGCCAAGAAGACGACTTGTCCGCGTTGCGATCTGAACAAGACGGTCGGCAACGCTCTCTGCCGCAGTTGCCGCAGCAAGTTGCCGGCACACATGCGCTCCGGACTGGAAGCCATTCCGAACAAGGACGTGTGGATGGTCGGTCGCGCGATGCGCGCGGCCGCCAACTATTTCAACGTCCACTTCCAGTCGATTCGAAACTTCGGCGGCGGACGCAAACGCGATCGCTAAAGCGTACTGCTAACGCGATGACGCGTTCGCGAGCGCGGCGAGCTCCTTCGCCCGCTCGTCCTTGGGCTCCTGTTTCGCCAACTCCTCCGCGCGCCGCGCGACGTCCGCGCCGCCGGTCGATGACTTCAACTGCTCGCCCCAAACCGCTCCGAGCGACGCGAGACGATGCCTTCGCGACGCGCTCGACCACGGCTGCGTCACGTTGCGCACCGTGAGTACCCTCGTCACCGAGCGCTCGCGTCCGTTCGTCACATTCTTGTAGTGCAGGCGAATCGTCGCCACCGGCATCCACGTCGTGACCTGCGGTTGCAACTGAACGGCGTAGACCGCGGTGACGGACGTGTTCTTCAGCAGTGTCGATTCGTTCGCGTCGGTGCGCGCGTCGCCGCCGACGCGGCGGAACGATGCCACCGCGCGCGAGTCGAACTCGACGTCGACCTTCGCGTCGGTCGCGATCGGCGGCACCGACGCATGCGGCGGCAGCGCGTCGCGCGCCGTGTCGATCGTGTAGCGCACGAACACCGTGCGCGGTCCTTCATCGACCGGAGCAGGCGATCCTTCCGCTTCGAGCCGCACGTCCCGCGGCGCGCGCTTCCCGGCGCCGGCGAAGTAGTTCACGAGACCTTCGACGTCGACGTTCGACGGATGCTCGCCGCGCTCGATGGCGCTCTTCACGTTCTCGAATGCGTTGTCGCTCACCGAGATGCCGAAGACCGAGTTGCGCGCGCCGAGGTCGAGCGAGGCGGCGTTGGCAGAGCGCACGAGGTCGGCGTTGATCGGGTACGTGTAGGTCTTCGCCATGTTGCTCGTCGTGCCCTGCGCTTGCGGCCTGAAATTCGTCATCGCGTCTTGAGCGACCGGCGCCGCTGCCGCATTCGTCTCGATCTTCTTGCGCGTGTCCGCGAGCTCTTCCGCGCGCTGCGGCTCGGCGATCGGAGCAGGCTCGGGAGCCGCGACCGGTACCGGTGGCGGCACTGCGGGCGCCGGCGCGATCGAGGCCGATGCAGCGACGCCCGTCGCTACTTCATCGACATCGCGATGCGTCACGATTCGCTCCGCAGCCGATCGCGGCGGGGCAACCACACTCGCCGCAGGTTGCGGCGTGACCGGGGGAGCGTATTCGATCACCGGCTGCCGGAGGGGCGGCGGCGTCGCGTTTGTCATCACGTCGGATTTCTTTGCCTCCATTCGGGCCACGGTGGCGACGGGCGCGTCGGTGTGCTTGAGCGATGCGCTCGAGAAAAATCGCAGCGAGAGATAGGCGGACGAGACGAGGATGATGATCGAAGCCGCGACGCGCATGTTGAACGTCACCGCTTTCGACAATCTCTCGCGCTCGTTTTGAGTGCCGAGATATCGAGGGATGTCCTGCTTGATCTTGTCGGCGAGACCGTCCGGTGGCTTCGGCACCGAAACCATCGACAGCTTTCGCTGCAGATCAGCTTTTCGTTTCGAGTTCATTGCACTTCCTCATGGAGCATCGTCTCGAGGATCGAAAACGCCTTGTGGAGTCGCTTGCGAATCGCCACGGTCGTGATCTCCTCGATTTTCGCGATCTCCTTCACCGCCAATCCGCCCCAGAAATGCGCGGTCACGGTGAAGCGAAGATCCTCCGGCAGTTGCAGCACCGCGGCACGAAGCCGCTCTCCTTCTTCGCGTTCGGCGAGCACATCGTCCACCTGCGGGGTGGAGTCGCTGACGTCGGGGGCGTCTGGATCATCGAGCGACGTGACGCGGCGCGGACGCCGGATGTAATTCAAGAACGTCGTGTAAGCGATACGGTAAAGCCAGGTGAAGAGTTGCGACCTCCCATCGAAGTTTGGCAGCGCGGCCCACGCTTTTTGATAAGTCTCCTGAGTCAGATCGGCCGCTAAGTCGTTGTCGCCGCAGATGCGGAACAGCGATGCGAATACTGCCGAGTACGTTCGTTCAACCATCTCCTCCGCCGCGGCGCGATCGCCGTTGCGGATGGCCTCGAGCATGCGGCGCTCTTCGTCCCACACGACCGTCACTTCGTCGCGCGCCGATGCAGCCGGAAAAGGCGCCACTCTGGCCACGCTCGATTGGACACCGCTCGCACCCGTTTCGAAACCATTCGTCAACGGGCGGCGTCGTATCCTGTCGCTGATGAAACGGATGTTCGTACTCGCGCTCGCTTTCCTGGTTCTGGCCTGTTCCGACAACAAGTATCAGCAAGAAATTCAGAAGTGGCGTGAAAATCGGCGAACAAGACTGCTCGCCGACGACAGCTGGCTCACCCTCGTCGCTCTGCAGTGGCTCAACGATGGCGACAACAAGATTCAAAATCCACCTGTCGACGGAAGCGTGATGCTGAAGAACGGCGTCGTGACGCTCGCCCCCAATCCGAAACTGATGATCGACGGCAAACCGGTGACTCAGCCGGTCGTCCTTCTCGACGACACGAATCCGAAAGGCCCGACGATCGTTCGCAGCGGCACGACGAAGTTCAACGTCATCAAACGCGTCGACAAGTACGGCCTCCGCGTCCGCGACACGAACGCGGAAGCGCGCAAGAACTTCAAAGGTCTCGAATACTTTCCGGTGAATCGGAAGTGGCGCATCGAAGCGCGCTTCGAGCCCTTCAATCCTCCTCACCACGTCCCCATCACCAACGTCCTCGGCATGACCAGCGACGAAGTCGCGCCCGGCGAGCTCGTATTCGATGTCGACGGCAAGGAAGTACGCATGCTGCCGATCCTCGAGCAGGGCGAGAAGGACTACTTCATCATCTTCAAGGATGCGACGAGCGGCAATGAGACGTACGCGGCCGCGCGCTACGTCTACGCGCCGCCGCCGGTTGACGGGAAGACGGTGATCGACTTCAACAAGTCTTACAACCCGCCGTGCACGTTCACGCCGTATGCAACGTGTCCGCTACCGCCGCCGCAGAATCGGCTGCCGTTCCGCGTGGAGGCTGGAGAGTTAAAGTACGCCGGCGCGCACCACTGATCAGCGCGCGCTCGTGTACTCGTCGGCGAGGACTTGCGCGACGCACGCGGTGAGATTCTTCGCCGTGTCGATGTGAAGAAACTCGTTCGGTCCGTGCGCGTTGCTGTGCGGTCCGAGGACGCCGGTGATGAGGAACTGCGCGTCGGGATAGCGGACGCCGAGCATTCCCATGAACGGAATCGAGCCGCCTTCACCGAACGTCATCGCCCCTTTGCCGAAGTAGGTCTTCGACGCTTTCTCGACGGACTGTTCGAGCCACGGCGCAACGACGGGCGCTTCCCAACCGGCGCCGCCTTTTTCCGGCTCGAACGTCACCTTTGCGCCGTACGGTGGATCGCTCTCGAGCAGCTCTTTCAGCCTGCGGTCGAGATCGGACGCGTCGAGCGTCGGCGGAATGCGCAGCGAGAGTTTGATCGACGTCTTCGGACGCAGCACGTTGCCGCCCTGCACGAGGTCAGGCAATCCTGCTTGTCCGGTGTACGCGAGCGCGGGTCGCCATGTCCGATTGAGCAGCAACTCGAGGGGATCCTTCGTGATCGGCTGCGTGCCGTTCGCGAACGGGAACTTGTTCCAGGTCTCGTCGCCCAGGACGCGGGCGGTGGCGCGCGCTTCTTCGATGCGGTTTTTGGGGATGTCGATGGAGAGCCACTCCGGGATGATTTCGCCACTCTTCGCGTCTTCGAGACGATCGAGAAGAATGCGAATGACGCGAAAACTGGATGGCACGATGCCGCTGGCGTCGCCGGAGTGCACGCCTTCGGTGAGGACTTCGACGTTCAGGTTGCCGACGATCGATCCGCGCAGCGACGTCGTCATCCAAAGCTGCTCGTAATTGCCGCAGCCGCTGTCAAGACAAACTACCAGGCGTGGAGTTCCGATCCGGTCGGCGAGAAGCTCGATGTACGCCGGAAGGTCGATCGAGCCGCTCTCCTCGCAGCATTCGATGAT
>Ga0075425_100001990_pt1 | contig 20188 bp, 21 predicted proteins | sample SoiMethybrSBSTD4_FD_75300 | JGI IMG/M metagenome (GOLD analysis project Ga0075425, IMG submission 75300) | Bulk soil microbial communities from a Populus tree surrounding site in Tennessee, USA - Soil MetaG P. TD hybrid SBSTD4 | ecosystem: Environmental > Terrestrial > Soil > Tree plantation... | reverse complement strand
CGGTCGCCTTCGCGGGCGAGCGGCGCGATCCCCGGCAGCACCATGAGATCGCGCGTCGAGCGGATGGTGGCGCGGCCCGTGCCGAAGAGGGCGACGCCGCCCGTGGCGATGGCGGCGAGCCGGAACGCGGTGAGCGAGTCGTTGAGCGGTACCTCCACCGTCGCCTCGCCGCTGGCGTCGAGCGGCACGCGCGCCTTCCAGAGCAGGAGCGTGTCGAAGAGCTCGCGCGTGCCCTGGCGTCCTCCGCCGCCGCCCTGGGGCACGGCCTTCAGCCCGAAGTGGCGCCGCCCCACGACCTGCCCTTGCGCGGTGGCCGTCTCCACGAGATAGGAGCGGCGGCGCATCATCGCCTCCAGGAGGTCCCACGAAGGATTGCGCGCCAGCTCGAGCAGGCCCTCGTCCACGGCGGCGAAGGCGATCTCGCTCCCCGCGGGCGGCGCCTTGCCGTCAGCAGTGCGCGCCCGCACCTTCACGCGCGCCTTCTCGCGCACCTGATATACCTGACGATCGGGCGTGACGGTGACCGCAAGCTCGTGGGAGCGCCAGCCCACGCGCAGCTCGGTGATTCCGAGCTTGTGGGCCGGGCGGCCGAGATCGACCATGGCCGTGGGCTGCACCCCGCCCACGCGCCCCCGCACCACGAAGACGGAGACGAAGACGTTGGGCGCGTAGTCGTCCTTGAGGGGCAGCGTCACCAGGGGCTCGCGGCCGGAGAGCGGGACAACCAGCGCGTCAAGCACGCCCTCGCGCTCCACGGTCACGAGGGCGGTCGCCTCGCGGAAGGGCATGCGCACCTGGAGCCGCGCCGTCTGCCCCGGCTCGTAGCGCTTCTGCTCGGGCAGCACGTCGATGCGGTCGCTGTCGCGCACGTCGAACCACCACTCCTCCGACCCCGCCACCCACACGTCCTGGTTGGCGGCCACGGCGTGACCGGCGTCGTCCTGGATGCGGGCCTGGAGCACGAGCTGGCCCGAGGCGCTGGTCCTGCCCGCGCACGGCATGAGCCCGCGCGCATCCGTCGTCCCACGGCAGAGCTCGCCGAGGCGCTTCACCTCCTGCACGTACTCGTAGGCGTAGAAGCCGCCGACCAGCCGCTTGCGGTTGGCGTAGCTCGTGCGCTCGAGCACCTCGATGCGTACCGGCACCTGCGCCACGGGCTTGCCGGTGAGATCCACCACCGCCGCCGTCACGCGCAGGTCGTTCCTGGAGGCCGCCCACGCCTCGGGCCTGATCCCCACGAGCCAGCGCGCGGGCCACAGCGGGACGCGGGTGGCCGCGGTCAGCACCTCGCCGTTCGGATCACGGAACTCGACCTCGGTGAGCACGTCCTGGGGCACCGCCGAGCGCGGCAGCTTGCTGATGGTGACACGCGCGGTGCCCGCGGCGTCCAGGGTCACCTCTTCGCGCTGATGCACGCTCGGGGAGGCGCGCCCGAGCGCGCGCGTCTCCGCGTCCTCGTCCGTCCCCTCGTCCTCATACTCGTAGTCGCTGCCCGTCCGCCGCGTGATGCCGGGGGCGAGCGAGCCGTTGGCGAAGGTGAAGTCGTCGAAGAGCTCGAAGGCGGGCTGTGAACGAGGCGAGATCTGTGCCCGCACTGTCACCGGCTGTCTGGAGGCACCGCCGCCTGCCAGGTACTGGACACTCACGTCGAGGGGAAACTCCGAGACGGCGACCAGCGGATCGGCGGGTGGCTTGAGGATGGCGCGCATCAGCGGCACGCGGAACTCCTCGACGCGGAATCCGCTCGAGACCACCGTCTGCGTCTGCCCGCGCGGCCGCCCGCCGTCTCCCGCCACCTCCATCTCGATGTCATAGCGGCCGAGCTTGGCGGCCTTGGGAATGGACCACGTGCTCTCGGCGATGCCGCCACCGTCCCACGTCACGGGCAGCTCGTACTCGTCGTTGCTCCCCTGATGGCGGATCTTGAGCTTCGCCGGGCGTTCCGCTGCCGGGGGGATGGCAAAGCCTCGGAGCTCCTGCCGTCGAATCACGTGCTTCATGGACACCGTCTCGCCCGCGCGGAACAGCGGCCGGTCCAGCACCGTCCGCACGTTGATCGGGCCTGGCCAGTCATACGTGGGCAGGTTGAAGCGCCACGGCTCGATGCCCTGCTCCCAGCTCGAGTGCACGAAGGAGAGATCGTCCGGAGTCTGCACGGTGACGAAGAGGCCGCCGCCCAGATAGCCGATGGTCTCGCTGCCCTCGGCGTAGGTGATGGGACACTGGGGCGCCGTGTCGCGCGTGGGCAGCCCCGCGGGGCGTGCGACCCCGAGCGAATCCGTGGTGCCCTTCCAGAGCGATCGTCCGTTGCAGTCGAAGACCGTGACCTGGGCCGCTCGCACCGGCTGCGCGCGGTCGAGCGTGGTGACCCACACGAGCGAGCTGGCTCGTCCCCACTTGAAATGCGCGGAGAGATTCGTCACGAGCGCGCCCGCGGGCACGTACATGGGCGCGGGCTTGCCGAGGAGCGCGGCGCCGAGCCGCGCGCTCTCGATCTCGACCAGGTAGAAGCCCGGATCCTTGAGGGGGATGCCGACCACTTCCATGGCCTCCGCTCTTCCCGGTTTGGGCAGACCGAAGGCCTTGAGCGGCGTGCCCACGGGCGCGGAGGCGAACATGGACCTCTCGCGGCTCGCCGTCGCGAGCCGGCGGAGCCACGGCAGCATCTCCGCCGCCCGATCGGGAGGGACGCGAAGGACCTTGCCGCGCATCCATTCACGCAGGCCCGCCGGCCCGGAGGGAATGCCGAGCATCTTCACCTGCACCGTGGGCTCGAGGTTGCGGAGAGTCACCGGGAGCGCCGGGTCCGCGTAGCGCTCGAGGATGCCGAAGCGCGCCGCGAACTTGGCGAGCGGCGGGAAGGCTTCCGTCTTGACCGCCAGGGGGAAGCTTGCGGCGTTGACCGGCGTTCGCCCCGCATCGTCCTTGAGGCCTTCGGGGATCTCGAGGGAAAAGCTCGACTTCTCCGGGAACGGTCCCTTGAAGGCCACGCCGGGGACGAGTGGCCCCGCCTCTCCTTCACGCTCCGCCGGCCAGCGGCGGCCCTCCGGCCCCACGAGCACGATGCGCTGCGCCTGGCTCCACGGGACCTGGGTGCCGAAGCCGAGCCGCATGGAGGCGACGGGCACGCACTGCGAGCGCGGGTTCTCGCGCAGACACTCGAAGCTCGCCGTGAAGGGCCCACGGACCTCGAAGGTGAGGGTTTGATCCTGATCGGTTTCCACGCCGCTCGCCGCAGCCACGCCCTTGCCCCAGAGCAGCGTCACCCTGGCCTTGCTCGGGAAACGCTGGCGAGCCTGCACGACGAGCACACCCTCGGGGCGTGGGCGGTCCCCGTAGCGCGCCTTGAGGATGATTTCGCGCGGCTCGCCCGTGACGATGCGGAGGCCGACGCGGTCGGGCAGGGCGTCGACCTTGAAGCCAGTGTGGCGCTCCACCGAGGCGGGCTCGGCCGGCGCATCCAGCTCGAGGACGAAGGCTTGCTCCTCGTCGATCGCGTTCGAGCCCTCGCGAGGCTGCGAGGCACGGATGGCCGGACCGCCCGTCGAGAAGGTGAACACGTGCGGACCGTCGAGCAGCCGGCCATCGAGGCTCTGGAGGCCGGCCCGCAGGGTGAACGTGCAGCGGAGACCGGCGGGCAGGTCACGCGCGAAGTCGAAGACCCAGATCGCGGTGTCGACCCAGCGTCCGAAGCCCGCCTCCGCGCAGGCGACGTCGAATGGATCAGTCAGCCTCGGGTCGCCCAGCGGCACCATGGGCGCCGAGAACTGCGCGCGCGCCTGCCGCACCTGCTTCACCGAGCCCTGGGGCGAGAAGCCGCTCACCTGGGGTCCGGGCGACTGGGCCATGGCCGAGGCGGCGAGACCGAGCAGAGCGACCGTGAGCAGCAGGCTCAAGCGACGGCGCATGCGAACCTCCGGCCGGCCACCCGGCCGGACGCGATAGAACGAAATCGAGGGGAGCTGGGCAGATGAGCGACGGGGGATGTTAGCATCAGCCCCATGCTACCGACGGTCGGCCCCAACCCGTATCTCGAATCGACGGCGTGGCAGATGCTGGAGGACGTGGCGGCTCGCTTCCCGCAGCGCGAGGCCATCGTGGCGGCCGACCGGCGCATCACCTACGAGGCATTCGTGAGCGAGAGCCGGCGCATGGCGCGGGCGCTGCTCGCCTGCGGGGTGGGTCGCGACGACAAGATCGCGGTGTGGCTGCCCAACCGGCCCGCGTGGCTCTTCGTCCAGCAGGCGTGCGCCATGATCGGCGCCGTCCTCGTCGCGCTCAACACCCGCTACAAGGAGCACGAGCTGTCCTACATCCTGGGCCAGTCCGATTCGACCACGCTGATCCTCACCGACCACCTCGGTCCCATCGACTTCCTGGAGACCCTCGCCGAGGTCCTGCCGGGGCTGCGTGACGGCGAGCCCGGCCAGCTGTCCCTCGCCGGCTTCCCGAAGCTCACGCGCGTCATCATGGACGCGGAGGATCCCTACTCGGGCTGCCTCCGCCTCTCCGACGTGCTGGAGGCGGGCGGCGAGCCGGAATGGGAGCGGGCGCTCCAGGCGGCGCGGGCCGCCACCGGGCCGGACGACTCGTGGAACATCCTCTACACCTCGGGCACCACGTCCTTTCCGAAGGGCGCCGTGATCAGCCATCGCAACGCCGTCCCGCACGGCTGGTACTCAGGCAAGGTGCTCCAGGTGACGGAGGCTGACCGCGTGCTGCACGCCCTGCCCGTGACGGGGACCTGGGGCGGGCTCTGCATTCCCTTCTCGACGTTCGCCCACGGCGCCTGCCTGATCCTGATGGAGACCTTCGAGGCGGCGGTGGCCCTTCACCTCATCGAGCGCGAGAGCGTGACGATCTGGAACGCCGTCGACGCCATGGTCATCCCTGTGCTCGATCATCCCGACCTCGCCCGTTGCAAGCGCGCGACGCTGCGCACAGGTGGCTTCGCGTCAACGGGCGGCGGGCGCGACGGCCTCTTCGAGGACATCCTGCACACGCTGGGCGTCCCCCAGGCCTATCAGCCCTATGGCATGACGGAGCTCAACGCGCTCTCGCTGCTCCACGCCCTCGACGAGACCGACGAGTCGCGCGCGCAGTCGGGGGCGTGGGCTCCCGAGGGGCTCGAGGTCCGCGTGGTCGACTCCGAGACGGGACGGGACATGCCGGTGGGCCGCGAGGGCGAGCTCTGGTTCCGCGGCCCGCTCGTTACGCGTGGCTACTACAAGAAGCCCGAGGAGACGGCCAAGGCCTTCACGCCCGACGGCTGGTTCAAGAGCGGCGACCTGGGCGTGCGCGACGCCGAGGGGCGCACGCTCTTCAAGGGACGGCTGCGCGAGGTCCTGCGCATCAGCCACTTCATGGTGGCGCCCGCGGAGATCGAGGCCTACATCATGACGTATCCGAAGGTATCCCAGGCTTTCGTGATCGGCGTGCCGGACCCGAAGATGAACGAGGCGGCGGTGGCTTACGTCATCCCCAAGCCCGGCGAGCGCATCAGCGAGGCGGAGATCATCGCCCACTGCAAGGGCAAGATCGCCTCCTACAAGGTGCCTCGCCACGTGCGGGTGGTGGACGACGTGCCCCGCAGCCACGGCCCCCACGGCGACAAGGTGCAGAAGGGGAAACTGCGGGAGCTGTTCCTCGCCGAGGGCAAGTCCTAGCCGGCGACGCCAGAGGCGGCCGGCCGCGCCGGCTCCGCCCACTGCGACAGCTCCACCGTGATGCCTTCCGGCCCCCGGACGAAGATCAGCTTGCGCGAGTGGAAGTCCATCAGCTCGTTGCGCATGGCGATGCCGTGCGCGCGGAGCCGGGTGACCTCGGCCTCGATGTCGTCCACCGCGAAGCACACGTGGTTGAAGCCCACCTTCTCGAGCCGCTCGATGTTCGGATCGGCAAGAGGCTCCGGGCGCCGGTAGCGGAGGAGCTGCACCTCGAGGCGCGGGGTGACGCCGCGCAAGACCAGCGTCACGTGGTCCGCCTCGATGCCCGGCACGCCCATGTAGGCGTCCATGGTCGCCCCCTTGATCACCACTGCCTTGTCCTCCACGAAGCCGAGCAGGCTGAAGAACGACCTGGCCCGGTCGAGGTCGCGGACGACGACGGTGACGTGGTCGAAGCGCTGGATCATGCTCGCTCTCCTTCGCGCGGAGACACCGCCTCCGCGACCGGCCGCAGCATAGCACCTGCGGCGCGTGAGAAGATCCAGCCCACATGAGCGCGGCCCCCCTCCCCTCTTCTCCGTCCTCGTCGGCAACGTGCTCGAGTGGTACGACTTCGTCGTCTTCGCCTTCCTCGCTCCGGTGATCGGGGCGCGCGCGAAGGGGCGCGTGCGCATGAGAAAGTCTTCATCTTCCTCTCACGCGCCTCTCACCATCGACGCGTAACGTCCTCGGAGGCGAGAGTCGAGACGCGGTCTCGAGTCCCTCTCGCGAGATCCCACACCATCTCCTCAAGGAGGACGCTGTGATGAAGACGTTTGCGTATCTGCTGGTTGCCGCGGTGGCCGTGCCCGCCATCGCCGGTCCGGGCTTCGCCCAGACCACCAAGCCGGCCACCACGCCGGCCGCTCCCGCCGCTGCCGCTCCCGCCACTCCGGATGCGGGCAAGGCGACCGCCAAGAACCTCGCCGGCGAGCTCGTGTCGGTGGATCAGGCGGCCAAGACCGTGACCCTGAAGCACATGGTGGACAGCAAGCCCATGCAGCTCACGATGTCCGTCGAGGACGGCGCGATGGCCAGCCTCGCCCAGCTGAAGCCGGGTGATCAGGTCAAGGTGAGCTACGTCGAGATGGGCGAGAAGAAAGTCGTCAAGAGCATCGTCAAGGGCTAGTTCCTTCCAGGTTCCGTGGCATGCAGCACCCCCGGGTGAGGATCCGAAGCGCAGCCGGATTCTCGCCCGGGGTTAGTCTCTCCCTCGAGGTCATTCGTCTCCATCCTGGTTGAAGCCATTCCGGCCGTCGAGTATGCTGCGGGGGCACCGCTCATCCGACGCCGCGCCCAGGAGGCCATCGTGAAGCTCGACATCGGCATGCTCACCCATGACCTCAAGACGCTGCCGGACTACGCGCGCAAGGTGGAGGCCATGGGCTACGACACGCTCTGGTCGGCGGAGACGCAGCACGATCCCTTCCTCCCCCTCGGGGTCGCCTCCACGGTGACCTCGCGCATCAAGCTCGGCACCAACATCGCCACGGTGTTCTCGCGCAGCCCCATGATCACCGCCATGATCGCGTGGGATCTCCAGAAGGCCTCGAGCGGCCGCTTCATCCTCGGGCTGGGCAGCCAGGTCAAGGCGCACAACGAGCGGCGCTTCTCCGTGAAGTTCGAGTCGCCCGGACCCAAGATGGCGGAGGCGGTGCGCGCCATCCGCGCCATCTGGGACTGCTGGCAGAACGGCACCAAGCTCAACTTCAAGGGGCAGTTCTACACCTTCGACATCATGACGCCCTTCTTCAACCCCGGGCCCATCGAGCATCCGAAGATCCCCATCATGATCGCGGCGGTGAACCCCTACATGTGCGGGGTGGCGGGCGAGTTCTGCGACGGCATGCACGTGCATCCCTTCAACAGCCCCAAGTATCTCCGCGAGGTCGTCCATCCCACCGTGGAGGCGGGGCTCCAGAAGTCCGGGCGCGGGCGGAAGGACTTCACCTACGCCACCGCGAGCTTCGTCATCGTGGGCGACACGGAGAAGGAGCGGAGCGCGCAGGCCCAGATGGTGAAGCAGCAGATCTCCTTTTACGCCTCCACGCGGACCTATCAGCCCGTGCTCGACGTCCACGGCTGGGGCGGCCTCACCGGAGAGCTCCACAAGAAGAGTGTGGAAGGCGACTGGAAGGGCATGGCCGACCTCATCACCGACGAGATGCTCGACACCTACGCAGTCACCGCGACCTACGACAAGCTCCACGCCAAGATGCTGGAGCGCTACGCGGGCCTGCTCGACTGCACCTCGCTCTACCAGCCCTATCAGCCCAACGTGGGTGACCCTCGCCTGCCCGCTCTGGTGAAGGCCTTCAACGGCTAGTGCGTTGAATCCCCCCCTCACCCTGCCCTCTCCCCTCCGGGGGCGAGGTTCCCGCAATCCCTCTCCCCTGAGGGGGACAGGGTAGGGTGAGGGGGCGGCGATCCCGAGGAGAAGCGACATGACGAGCAAGGTGCTGGTCGAGATCAAGGCGCCCGTCGCCACCATCACGCTCAACAAGCCGGAGCGGCTCAACGCGGTGGACCTCGAGGTGTGGGAAGGCATCCGCGAGGCCGCCATCGCCGTGGACGAGGCGCCCGGCGTGCGCGCGGTCATCCTCGAAGGCGCGGGCGGCGCCTTCTGCGCGGGCCTCGACGTCAAGGCGGGCTCCGCCCTGGGCAGCCTCCGTGAGACCTCGCCGGCCGCGGCCATTCCCAGGATCCACGAGCATCTCGCCCATCTCCAGGAGTGCTTCACGCGGCTCGAGCGGGTTCGCGTGCCGGTGATCGCGGCCATCCAACGCGTGTGCATCGGAGCGGGCATGGAGCTGGCGCTCTGCTGCGACATCCGGCTCGCCGCCGAGGGCACGATCTTCTCCATCCCCGAGGTCCAGCTCGGCATCGTGCCCGACATGGGCGGCACCCAGCGGCTACCGCGCACCATCGGCGTCGGCATGGCCAAGGAGCTGATCTACACTGCCCGCCGCTTCGACGCGGCGGAAGCGCTCCGCATCGGCTTCGTCAATCACGTCTATCCCGCGGGCGAGCTCGGCGCGCGGGCGGCCGAGCTGGCCGCCGAGATCGCCGCCAACGGCCCGCTCGCCGTCCGGGCGGCCAAGCAGTCCATCGACGGCACCTACTGGCGCGAGCTCCCGCACTGGCTCCACTGGGAGGCGGACCAGGCCGTCGGTCCCCTTCTCTCGGAAGACCGCAAGGCCGGCATGAAGGCCGCAGCCGAGCGCAAGCGCGCCGACTTCCAGGGCAACTAGGCCACAGCACATCGGAGGCACCATGGCAGACCTCTACGATCTCGGAGACAAGCCACCGCTGGGAGATGTCCCCGCGCGGATGCACGCGTACCTCGTCAGGCAGAACCGCTTCGGCCAGCCGCGCGAGGCCTGGAAACGCGAGATCATTCCCACGCCCACCATCGGTCCCGACGAGGTGCTCGTCTACGTGATGGCCTCCGGGATCAACTACAACAACGTCTGGGCGGCCCTCGGCCAGCCTCTCGACATCATCGCGGAGCGGCAGAAGCTGGGCGAGCCGGAGGATTTCCACGCGGGCGGCAGCGACTGCTCGGGCATCGTGTGGGCCACGGGCAAGGACGTGAAGAACGTGAAGGTGGGCGACGAGGTCATCGTGCACAGCGGCTGGTGGCGCCCGGACGATCCATGGGTGCTCTCCGGCAAGGACCCCATGCTGGCGGAGAGCACGCGCATCTGGGGCTACCAAACCAACTACGGCAGCTACTGCCAGTTCGCCCGCGCCCAGGGGCACCAGTGCATTCCCAAGCCCAAGCGCCTCACCTGGGAGGCGGCGGGCTGCTTCCTCCTCTGCGCCTCCACGGCATACCGGATGCTCATGGGCTGGGCGCCCCACACCGTGGAGCGCGGCGACGTGGTGCTGGTCTGGGGCGCCACCGGCGGCCTCGGCAGCATGGCGCTCGAGATCACGCGCGCCGAGGGTGGCCGGCCGGTGGCCGTGGTCTCCGACGACGCGAAGCGGAAGTTCTGCACGGAGCACGGAGCGGTCGGCGTGATCAACCGGAGCCAGTTCGATCACTGGGGGCCCATGCCCGACACGAAGGACGCCAAGGCCTACGGCAACTGGGCCAAGGGCGCCCGCGCCTTCGGCAAGGCCGTCTGGGACGCGCTCGGCGAGAAGACGAACCCTAAGATCGTCTTCGAGCACCCGGGCGAGGCCACGCTCCCGACCTCGGAGTTCGTGTGCGCCACCGGCGGCATGATCGTGATCTGCGCGGGCACCACCGGCTACAACGTCACGCTCGATCTCCGGTACCACTGGATGCGCCAGAAGCGCTTCCAGGGCAGCCACCTCTCCAACGACGTGCAGGCGGCGGCGGTGACGAAGCTCGTGGCCGACGGCAAGGTCGATCCGTGCCTCTCGCACACCTACGGCTTCGACGACATCCCCGAGTGCCACCAGCTCATGCTGGAGAACAAGCACCCGTACGGCAACATGGGGGTGCTCGTCAACGCGCCCAAGGCGGGGCTCGGCGCGGCGTCCTGAAGGGCCGCGCCTGACCACCGCCATGGGTGCGATGCCGACGTTCATGCCCATGGCGGGGCTCGTGGACGAGATCGGCCGTCTGACCGCAGCCGGGCTCGATGCGGGCCGCATGCAGCGGCTGCTCTCCTCGACGCTGGTCGAGCCGGCTTCGCTCGACCCCTACCTCCGATTCGAGGCCGGTCGCTACACCCGTCACCTCGTCCACAAGAGCGCGGAGGTGGAGATCCTGGTCCTCTGCTGGGCCGCGGGCTCGCGGGCGCCCATTCATGGTCACGAGGGCGAGCTCTGCTGGGCCCGTGTCGAGCGTGGCACCCTCTCCTTCACCAACTACCACGAGGTCTCGCGCCGTCCTCTGCGCGTAACGCCCGTGGGGCCGGCCCTCGTGGGCGGTCCAGGGCACCTCGACGGGCCCGCGGACCTGCACGCCGTGGAGAATCCGCCAGATCTCCGCAGGCCTGCGGTCAGTCTCCACGTGTACGCGAGGCCCTACGACGAGTGCGACATCTACGATCTGGAGGAGGGAACGGTGAAGCGGGTACGCCTGCGCTACGACTCCGTGCCCACCGCGCTCCAGATGTCGATCACGCCTCCGCGAGGCGAGGCAGGATCGCGCTGATCGATCCGCGGAGGACGGCGTCCGCGAGGTCGTCCATGCCCGTGGGCTCCGCGTTCACGATGACCACGCGCGCGCCCGCTTCCTTGGCGACCGGCACCACGCCGGCGATGGGGAACACGGAGAGCGTGGAGCCCACCGCCAGCATCAGGTCGCAGCGGCTCGCCGCGCTGTGGGCTCGCGCGAGATCGTCCGCCACCAGGCTCTGACCGAACGAGATGGTGGCGGCCTTGAGCACGCCGCCGCAGCTCCGGCAGGGCGGGTCCTCTTCGCCTGCGCGCACGCGGGCCAGGGCTCGCTCCATGGGCGCGCGCTCGCCGCAGTCCATGCACACCACTTCCCGCGTGTGGCCGTGGATCTCGACCACGCGCGCCGGCGAGGTGCCCGCCTCGATGTGGAGCCCGTCCACGTTCTGGGTGATGAGGGTGTCGAGCTTGCCCAGGCGCTCGAGCGCGACGAGGGCCAGGTGGCCCGGATTCGGCCGGGGAGCGGGTGACGCCGTGTCGAGCCGGCGTCGCCACGCGCTCTTGCGGATCTCCGGGTCGGCCAGGTAGTTCTCCAAGGTCGCCGCCTTCTCGGCAGCGGGATTCTTGGTCCACACGCCCTGCGGGCCGCGGAAGTCGGGGATGCCGGAGTCGGTGGAGATGCCGGCCCCCGTCAGCGCCACGACTGAGCGCGCGCCGGCGATCCATCCGCAGACGGTGGCGATGAGCGTGTCGATGGGTTCGGGCCCGCGGGACATGCGCCGATTCTGCCACATGTCGAGGACCCGACTGGTAGCATGCTCTCGCGTCACGCGGTGCCCCGTCCTCCGCAGAAGAGTTCCCCGGGGCCCCCCGGAGGGAGTCCCATGAAGGCGCTCGCGTTCCACGCGCACGGCGGGCTCGACCGACTCCGCTACCAGGACGTCCCCGATCCCGCCATCGGCCCCGCCGACGTCCTCGTCCGCGTGCGCGCCTGCGCCCTCAACCACCTCGACCTCTTCGTGCGCGAGGGCCTGCCCGGGTTCACGCTTCCCCTCCCCTTCTGGACGGGCTGCGACATCGCGGGCGAGGTCGCGCAGGTGGGCGCGGCGGTGAGCGGCGCGGCGGTGGGCGATCGCGTCGCCGTCAATCCCAATCTCCACTGCGGGCACTGCGAGTTCTGCATGAAGGGCGAGCAGAGCCTCTGCGTCAGCTACGGCATCCTCGGCGAGCACGTGCAGGGCGGACTGGCCGACTACGTCCGCGTGGCCGCCGACAAGGTCGTGGCCCTGCCTGCCCACGTGACCTACGAGGACGCCGCGGCCTTCATCCTCGTCAACATGACGGCCTGGCGGATGCTGGTGACGCAGGCGCGCCTCCGCGCCGGCGAGGATCTCCTCATCCTGGGGGTGGGGGGCGGTGTGTCCTCCACCGCCGTCCAGATCGGCAAGCTCTGCGGCGCGCGCGTGTGGGTCACCTCCTCGAGCGACGAGAAGCTCGCGCGCGCCCGCGCCCTCGGCGCCGACGAGTGCATCAACCACGCGCGCGAGGACTGGGCCCGCGTGGTCTGGGAACGGACGGGCAAGCGCGGCGTGGACGTCGTGCTGGAGAACGTGGGCGCCGCCACCTGGAAGGGCTCGCTCCGCGCCCTCGCCAAGGGCGGCCGCCTCGTCACCTGCGGCGCGACCTCGGGTCCCATCGGGGAGACCGACATCCGCGTGGTGTTCTGGAAGCAGATCTCCATCATCGGCTCGACCATGTCGAGCAATGCGGAGTTCCAGGCGGTGATGCGCGAGCTCTTCCGCGGCCGGCTCCGCGCCATCGTGGACACGGTGATGCCGCTCGCGGACGGGGTGGAGGGAGAGCGCCGCCTCGCCGAAGGGAAGCAGTTCGGCAAGATCGTCCTCACCCCGTGAAGGAGGATGGCATGCCCATCGACGCTCAGGCGGCGCCCTTCAACAACGTCGCGCGGTACGAGGCCTTCCTGGAGGTGGCGCGGACGCGCATGACCAATCGCGCCTTCGCTCCCTGGGACGTGCCCCGCGAGCACTTCGAGATGATCTTGGAGGCGGCCCGGCACGCGCCCTCGGGCGCCAACGCCCAGCCCTGGCACTACGTCGTGGTCACCGACCCCGAGGTGAAGCAGACCATCGGCCAGTGCTTCGTGGACGAGCAGCAGCACCGCGCGAAGCTTCGCATGGGCTTCCCCACCCCGAACTACCACGGCGTGAAGACCGCTCCCGGCCTGATCGTCGTCGTCGCGGACTTCCGCTTCATCAAGGCCTTCCCGGTGCTGAACGACGGCTCCGAGCTCGACCGCCTCTACAAGCAGAACGCGGAGCGCATCCTCCTCCAGTCGGTGGCCGCCTCCACCATGTCGGCCCATCTCGCGGCGGCAGCCCTGGGCTACGCCGTATGGTGGATCACCGCCATCGGGCAGGAGGACATCCAGCGGCGGATCAAGCCCCTCCTCGGCGTGCCCGACGAGCTCGCCGTCATCGACGTGATGTGCTTCGGGCCGCCGCTCAAGCCGTCCTACAAGCGCTGGAAGAAGCGGCTCGACCAGATCATGAGCTGGGGGCGCTTCGAGCCCCGCAACTTCATGACTGAGGCGGAGATCGACGACTGGGTCAAGACCACCCGGCACAAGGTCATGTACCGGGACGAGTCGAAGATCGACTGAGAGGCGGCGCTACCGGGCGCGCACGAAGACCACGTCGAAGCTCTGCCCCTGCACCGCCTGGAAGTAGACGCCGTAGAGCTCGTCGCGCTTGGGATCGTAGGTCAGCGTGTAGGTGCTGCCCGGATAGTTCGGCGCGCGGAGCTCCACGAAGACCCGCAGCGTGGTCTTGTCCCGCGTCGCCTTGGCCTTGCTGACATTGATCGGTCGCGGGTTGAGATAGGCCGCGTCCATGGTGCCGTCGGCGGCGATCTTGCGGATCTCCAGCACGTAGCCGCCGTCGGGACGGAGCCAGCGCCCCTTGAGGGTTGCGAAGTCCGGATCGGCGGCACGTGCGGGAGCGGCGAGCATCCACGCGATGACGACGAGCAGACCGGCCGCGAGCGCAGCGACTCGACCGCACCGCATGCCCGTCAGCCTCTGTGCGGTATCGATCATCGAGGCCTCATTCTACCCTCGCCGCGGCCAGCTCGCGGTCGTGCTCGCGGCTCAGGATCAGCTGCGCCAGCAGGGCGCCCACGAGGGCGCAGAGCATGTCAGTACCAGCGCGGATCACCGGGCAGCACGGGCACGGGCTTGCCGTCGACCTGGAGGACGCGCGGCCGTATGGTCGGCACGTCCCGCTTGCCCAGCGACTCGATCACCCGAGCGGCGGGCGCGCCGCCCGCGGCGAGCAGCTCCAGGTTCTTGATGGTCGGGGTGCGGAGGCCGATCTCCTTCCGCTTGGAGGCGGCGATAGCGTCGGCGGGAGTGAGCCACTTGAGATCCACGATCTCATGACCGTCCACCACGGGCTCCTGCTTCGGAGGCATGAGGCCAACGAAGAAGCGCGTGTCGAAGCGGACGGGCTGCTCCTCGGGCGTGATCCAGTGCGCGAAGTAGGCGACGAGGTCGGTGGCCAGGATCAGGCCCTCCGCGCGCAACATGTCGAAGAAGGCGGGGTTGGCCTTCTGGCAGGCCTCGCGATAGGCCTCGTAGCGCTCGCGCGAGGACGGCGTGATGCGGAGGAGCCGCCCGTCGCTCTCGTAGGCGAGGAGGACACCCACCTCCTCGAAGGCCTCGCGGATGGCCCCGACCCAGTACGAGAGCGCCACGCGGGGCGCGAGCCCGCCACCCAGCCGCGCGCTCGCCTGCTCGGGGGTGAGGCCGCGGCAAAAGCGCTCGCCGTCAGGCGGCATGTCGTCGGCCTCGATTTTGCCTCCCGCGAACACGTAGTCGCCCGCCGCGAACTTGCTCTTGGCGTGGCGCTGGAGGAGCAGCGTCTCCACGACGGACGGCGGACGGTCGCGGAGGAGGACGAGGGTGGCGGCGGGCGAGGGTGTGACGGGCGTGGCCATGCGGGAGATTGTCACACAGGAGACTGGAGAGTGTCCAAGCGCGTGCTACTCTCGTGATGCCCATGACCCGGTCGCTGGGACTTCTCGCCTTGCTCGCTCTCTGCCTCGCGCTGGGCGCGTGCGCCTCGACCGACCCGCCGCCCGCGCGCTCGGATTCGCAAGGGCGCACGCGCTGCCTCAACGACCGCAATGAAACTGGAAACTCGCGACCGTTGTTCTTTCTCTTCTGCGCGGAGTCGCCCTGAGCCGCTCCGCCCGACGGAAAATCGCTTGCCCCACCGGGGAGCCAGTGAGAGAATTCACGCGCGAAAGAGGAGGACGGCCTATGGAAGAGAGGATGGCGGACCTGAGGCGATACCCGCGAGCCGCCGTCCGATGGCCGGTCATCCTCGAGGTCGGCGATCGGCACTTCCACCTCCAGACCGTCAACCTGAGCCCCATGGGCACCAAGGTCGGTCCCGTCGACGAGCCTCTCGAAGTCGGCAGCTCCGCCAAGCTCAGCATCCGGCCCCCCAGCGGCCGCACCTTCGACATGAGCGCGATCGTGTGGCGGGCGGACCAGGACGGCTCGGCCTTCTTCTTCATCGGCGCCGACGGCGACGACAACGTCTACGCCGAGGCGTCTGAGCACTCCCGGCAGTCCTGATCGCGTTCTTGCGTTCCCCGGGCGCGCCGTCGATCTCACCCGTACTTCCGTAGCCAGCGAGGACCATCCATGAGCGCTGAAGGCCGGATCAAGGAGCTCGGCATCACCCTGCCCGATCCTCCCAAGCCCGGCGGCAACTATGTGCCGGGTGTGCGCGTGGGCAATCTGCTCTTCCTCTCCGGCCACGGGCCGAGCCGCGTGGAGGGCAAGCCGTCGGCGCGCGGCAAGGTCGGGCGCGACCTCTCCACGGAGGACGGCTACAAGGTCGCGCGCGAGGTCGGCGTCAACCTCCTCGGCACGGCCCGCTCCATGCTGGGCAGCCTGGACAAGGTCAAGCGCATCGTCAAGGTGCTGGGCATGGTCAGCTCCGCCGAGGGCTTCGGCGAGCAGCCCAAGGTCATCAACGGCTTCTCGGACCTGATGGTCGAGGTCTTCGGCGAGCAGGGCCGGCACGCGCGCTCGGCGGTGGGCATGGCCGAGCTGCCCAGCGGCATCCCCGTCGAGATCGAGATGATCCTCGAGGTGGAGTAGCGCCCGAGCGGCCCGCAGGGGACGCCGCGTGCCCGACTCCTACCGCTCGCCCAAGACGGCGATACAGCGGAGCCCGATACACGGGCGCGGCCTCTTCGCCATCCGCCCCATCGCCAAGGGCGAGATCGTGGCGATCAAGGGCGGCCACATCATGGCCCGCGAGACCCTGCGCCGCGTCCGCCGCCGCATCGCCGAGTCGTACATGCAGGTGGAGGACGACTTCTACGTGGGCGCCCGCCGCCCGTCGGAGATCCGCCGCAACAAGCTCTTCATCAACCACTCGTGCGAGCCGAACCTCGGCATCCGGGGCCAGCTCACCTTCGTGGCCTTACGTCCCATCGAGGCGGGCGAGGAGCTGACCTACGACTGGGCGATGGAGGAAAACTCGCCCGCGGCCACGCGATGCGCGTGCGGGAGGGCTCGCTGCCGAAAGCGGCTCACGGGCCGTGACTGGACCATCCCGGCCCTCCAGCGCCGCTACCGCGGCGCCTTCGCCGCCTATCTCGAGGAGAAGATCGCCGCCCGGAAGCGTCGGCGAGGTTAGGCGCCGCCGAGCAGACGCGGCAGCTCGCGCAGGGCTTGGGCGATGCGTGGGCCATACCAGGTGGCGAGCTTGCCGTCCACCAGATGGATGCGGCCCTCGCGGCGCGCGGGCAGATCGGGACAGGCCTCGAAGTCGGCCAGGTGCGCCCGCCGGAAGCGATACGGCTCGTCGGGCAGGAGCACGACCTCGGGCGCCGCCTGCTCCACCTGGGCGAGCGTCACCTCGGGATAGCGCGCGGGAGCTCCTGCAAAGACGTTGATTCCGCCGCACACGGTGAGCATGTCGTGAGCGTAGGTGTCGCGGCCGATGGTCATCCACGGGTTGCGCCAGATCGGGTAGAAGACGCGCGAGGCGGCGCGACCGGCCAGGCCACGGCGCGCGTCGTGGAGCGCGTCGAGCAGGCTCGCCTCCATCCGGAGCCCCTCCGCGGCATGCCCGATCACCGCGCCCAGATCGTGGACGAGCCGGATTCCTTCGGCGACGGTGTGGGGATAGATCACGTAGACGGGAATCCCCCAGCTTCGGAGCGTGAGAACGTGCTCGCGCAGGTTCTCCTCCACGTTGGCGATCACGAGGTCGGCCCCGAGCTCGCGGATGAGCTCGAGCTTCGGGTTCTTCTCTCCGCCCACGCGCGGGGTGGTCGCCACCCGCTCCGCGGGCTCCGTGCAGTAGACGGTGCAGCCGGCCACCGCGTCGCCCGCTCCGAGGGCGAAGAGCAGCTCGGTGACGCTCGGCACGAGGGAGACGATGCGCGACGGCGGAGCGGCGAGGCGGAGCGACTCGCCGGTGGCGTCGAGATAAGGACCCAGCGTCATCGGCGGAACCACTCGGCTCAGCGGAGGCGGGGCGGACGGCGAAGCGACGCGACGACCTCGTGGAACTCCATCGCGGGCTAGGATACCATGAGCTCCGACTCATGCTCCGCGTGGCCGAGCTTCTCTACCGCCTGCTCTACGGCGGTGTCCTCTCGCGGCTGCCCGAATCGATCGCCGTCCCGCTCGGCCAGTGGGGACTGCGCCACCTCCCCCTCGATCGGCTCTCGATCTTCCGCAACGACGATCCCCGCCTCGCCGTCACCCTGGGCGGCGTGCGGCTCTCCAATCCTCTCATCCTCTCGTCCATGTACTACGACACGGCCATCCTGCGCCGGGCCATGGGGCTGGGCTTCGGCGCCGTCACCGCCAAGAGCATCACGCCTCATCCGCGTCCTGGCCATCCCGCGCCGAACCTCGTGCGCATCCAGACGCCGGAAGGCCCGGGGCTCGTCAACTGCAACGGCTTTCACAACCCGGGCCTCGCCGCCTATCGCCTCGAGCTCGCGCGCCTCTCTCACCGCGTGCCCCTCATCGTGGCCGCGGCGGGCGAGTCGGCGGAGGACTACGTGGCGGTGGTGGAGGGGCTCGCGCCCTTCGGGGATCTCGTGGAGATCAATATCTCCTCGCCGAACACGAAGCTCGTGTACGGCTGGTCGGAGCGGCCCGCCGAGCTCGCAGCGATGTTCCGCGCCGTGCGCAAGGCCACCGACAAGCCCATCATCGTGAAGGTATCGCCGGACTTCCGGCAGGTGAACGAGGAGACGACCATTCCCGCCGCCCTCGACGCGGGGATCACCATCGTGAACTGCGGCAACACGCGCCGCATCGACGAGCCACGTCTCTCGCAGAAGACGGGCGGTCTCTCCGGCCCCGCTCTCTTCGCGGAGACGCTCGCCAACGTGAGCCGCCTCCGCCAGCGCTTCGGCGACAGCGTGCAGATCGTGGCGACGGGCGGCATCGACGCCTCCGACAAGGCGCGGCAGGTGCTGGAGGCGGGCGCCGCCGCCTGCGCCTACTTCACGGGATTCATCACGCGCGGTCCGCTGCTGGCTCGGCGCATCCTCGACGGCCTTGTCAAGGCAAAAAAGTAACCCACACCTTATCCACTTATCCACAGACATCCACATCACGAAAAAAAGCACGCTCTGATGCGGTTTCACAAGGACGTATCGAAAATATGACGCTCTGGCCGTCCACCGCTCCGACGGCAATGCACCGAGTCAGGATTGATGCGTGTCCGACGGCGCGGGAGCGCGAAAAGCCGCATTTCACGCGGCGAAAAAAAGCTTTGACATGCTCTCTACCGATTACCTAAGGTGGACGCCTGCACGACGCTCTCGACGTGGAAGAACGGAATCGAACACGCTGCTGAGGGGATGGTGAGTATGGAGGCGAGTCGGAAGCCGCTTGCGAAAGTCGAAGGACGGAAGCGCATGAGGCTCAGCGGACTCACAGTGGTGTGGCGAGGGACGCCGAGCCTCGATGACTGGGTCGCCTACATCGCGAACGGCACGAAGTCGAAGAAGCTCATCCTCGCCGACCATGCCTCGGAGCGGAGGGTGAAGACCCTCCTCACGCGGATCCAAGGATTGTCGAAGAAAGAAGTCGAGAAGCTGGCCAAGGGCTAGGCGCACGCATGCCCTGGCTCTGGCGACTCCTGATCGGCGTGGCGCTCCTCGCCAGCGCGGGGGGATGCGCCAGCACGCAGCCGCCGCCCACCATCGACATCACGGGCAAGTGGCAGGGCACGTGGATCAGCGCCAACCAGCCCGCGGGCGGCAATGGCCAGATCGAGATGACGGTGACCCAGACGGGCTCGCGCTTCGCCGGCGACGTCCTCGTGACCGGCTCGGGCAGCGATCCGAGCGGGCTGACCGAGGGTTTCGTCACCGGCAACCAGGTCGAGATCAGTGTGCCCGAGGGTCTGACCGGTCGCCTTACCCTGAAAGGCGACGAGCTGACAGGGAGGCTCGCGGGGATCAGCGGCTATATCGTCACCCTGCGCCGCCAGAAGTAGCCGCTTCCCCTTCCTTCCCTCTCCTCGTCCCGAAGGCCCGGTCCTCAGAGCTTCCCCAGCTGGGCGAGGCTGATGAAGCGCTCCCGCCCGATGATCACGTGGTCGTGGATAGGCAGGTCGAGCAGCCGCGCGCAGTCCACGAGCTGCTGGGTCAGCCGGAGGTCCTCCCGGCTCGGCGTGGGGTCGCCGCTCGGATGGTTGTGCAAGAGGATGATCGACGCCGCCGACTCCAGGATGGCCGGCTTGAAGACCTCACGCGGATGGACGAGGCTCGCGGACAGCGTGCCCTCGGAGACCACCACGTCGCGCAGGAGGCCGTTCTGGGCGTCGAGGAGGGCGAGGCGGAAGACTTCCTTGCGGAGGTCCTCCATGAGGGGCGCGTAGCGGGCGAAGACCTGATCGGGGCTCGAGAGCACCGGCCGGGCATGGCCGTTGCGCGAGCGGAGACGACGCGTGATCTCGAAGGCGGCGGCCAGCCGCACCGCCCTGGCCCGGCCCACGCCCCGCACCGAGGCCACCGCCGCCACCTCGCGCCCCGCCAGCTCCTGAAGGCTTCCGAACTCCGCGAGCAGGCCGTGGGCTACCTCGAGGGCACTGATGCCCGGCACGCCCGTGCCGAGCTGGATGGCGAGCAGCTCCGCGTCGGACAGCGCAGCCGCGCCCTTGTGGTACAGCCGCTCACGCGGGCGCTCCTCGGCGGGCCAGTCACGGATCTGCGAAGGGCTGTCCATGACCGCGAAGTATGGCCTCCCCGTGGGAGGCGTCAATGTCCAGCTTCGGACACGCCCTCTAGGATCTCCGGCGGCCCGCTCAGATCGATCT